>JAABUQ010003722.1_pt1 | contig 27254 bp, 37 predicted proteins | sample 5560001 | NCBI WGS metagenome assembly JAABUQ01 (sample SAMN10711888, study PRJNA513371) | rock metagenome | isolation source: Antarctica rocks | place: Antarctica: Victoria Land, Finger Mt nord | collected 2015-12-18 | reverse complement strand
TGCGCCGAGGGTGGTGCCGGCTTCTTCGCGCACGGCGCGTAGGGCCGCGGGGGAGAAGAGGGTGGAGTAGTCCGGGTCGGCGGAGGCGCGGTTGCGGCGGCGGGGGTGGGTATGCTGCGGTGGAGGCTTGTGGGTCGAGGGTTGCGGGGGGTTGGGGATCGTAGGGGAGGAGGGTTCGTCGGGGGTGAGTGGGAGGCCGGCGAAGGCGAGGGGGGCGGAGAGTTTGGAGAAGAGGGATTCGAATGTCGAGTAGAAGCGGTTGAATGGTTCATCTGATTTTGGGGGTGGGGAGGGGGCGGTTTCCTTGGCCGAAGGCGGGGATTTAGAAGGTGGTATTTGGGGTTTTCCTGATGGAAGGGTGGATGGTCCTTTCGAGGGTGTTTCGGAAAGTCGGGAGCGACGGGGTGGGCTTAAGATTTTGCCTTCGGCTTGGTGTTGGGCGAGAACTGGGGATGAAGCTTGCGCGCTTCGTCTTTGTCTGTTCGATGGTATGCCCCGCGCAGAGGCGAGGTTGCTTGCGATAGAGGAGCTGACATCGCGTTGGGGTCTTTGTGCGGCAGGGAGACTTTGCGATTGTTGCCTATAGGGGGAGGCTTCTGGGGTTGGCGCTGGTGAAGGTGAAGGTGCAGCTGCTGGTGATGTAGATTGTTGGACCACAGACTTCTCGTTCACAGAGGTCTCGAATGTCTGGGCAACGGAATGGGCGTGTTGAAACTTGAGAAGTCGTGAAAGACTTTGGTGGTGCTGTTCGAGTAGCTTCAACGTACGAAAGGCCTCTGAATTCTCGGAACCCTTGGCAGCTGTTGCAAATTGCCCAGCAGCTAGATCATGCTCGCCAACAGCAGCTGCGGGGGTACTTGCTTTGGAAGCTTTCCGGGCATGTGTTTGCGCCTGGATTGTTGAAGGTCAGTTGTTACATTTCCAGCAAAAACAGACAGAACGGGCTTACGAGAACCAGAGGAGATGCGTCCATAGAGATCGTTTTCAGACAAACAGGCAGGCCGAATAGAGACAAGAGTGTCTATACTCGCTTGCAGCTTCCGAAGGTAGTCGCGAAGTTTGGAGGCGAATATTCACAATTGTTTCATGATCCCTTCCGTCTCGTGGTGCTGTAAATGCTGTTGCTTGTAAATTACCGTTTCGAAAAGTATCTAGACGTCTTGTATTATATCTATACTGAATATTACCCTGAGTATTTCCCTAGTACTAAATTCTATAATACTAATCTTATTACGTTCGTTGATATGACTACCTCCATACCCTCAAAGTCTCTCGATCCGTTTGCTAAGCCAGCACTGGACTTTTAGGGCACGGAGAAACATGGTAGACATATTTCTGGCGCCATTGGTGTTGATAGGAACCCACCATGGCTTTTTGGCTGTGGCCCAGCCTTAGTGTTCAGCCCAGTCATATTTTCTAGATGCGGTATGCTGCAGGAGACCTAATATAATTTCTATGTTGGTTGTTTACGTGGTTTGATACATGATCTGGCGGTAGTGATTCTTAAAATTCCCTACTGCTGCATAGCGCTGGACAGCCTGGAAGATTGCCTCACCCAACTATTATTTCTTGGACAAATCGCATGCCATCAAATTCAAGCCCCATGGAGTCAAGCTCCATCCACTCGGACCCGGACGAATGCTTGGAAGGCTGGGCCTTTCTTGGCGGCGAAGATTGCATCGATAAGGCGTTAATCCGATGTTGTAGACCCTCACGAATAACCTTCAAAGGCCATTCCATCAACGCCTGCCACTCAATCGATACATTCTGGTACACAGCTTCGACGAGCTTCCTCCCTCGAGCTTGAGACCACCACGTTGAGGTGACACAGTCCAGTAATCCACCATAATGCGCGAGTATCACGAGGGCGAATGGTTCACCTTCCCTGAGCTTTGTGACAAATGTCTCCGAGAGGATGACGGGCCAGTTGAAAACCAGACTCTGCTCTTCCCACAAAGCAGCGCGGGCTTCGAATGCCACTCCCAATCCTTTGATTGCAGAGGCGTATGCTTCGTGGAAAGCAGGAGATAAATTGACTTGCTCGTTGGTTTGTTGAAGGCGGTCTAGAGCTTCAGTCATATCCGAACGGAGAGATACTACTTTGAAGATGCGATTATGCTGGAACGAAGGGTCTGTACCGCCAAGCTTGATCCATTGTTGAGCGGTCTGTAAGACTGTCATGGCACCGCGAATTAGAGTGAAGAACCCCAGCATAGCGTCGATTGGTTCTTTCGGGGTGCTTGGGTTTGAGCTCTGCGGCAGAGCAAATGCTAAGAGGGCGATTATGCCAGCGACTGTAAATATGGCATGGCAGTTATCTGGCGTAATATCATGAAAAATTGGTATTAAGGATCTAAGGGCTATTTGTTGATGCTTTAGGGCGTTCCTCATATGAACACTGCGCTGATCTGGGCAGATCCACATCAGGTGCGTTGCTGAGAGTGCTAGAAGGGCATGCATGAGGAATTGATAGCGTTGGGCTTCGCGAGGAAAGCGGGAATGCCACATCTGCTTGACCGATGGGTCGTTAGTGAATGAGAAAGAAGTAACTGTCGTATAGTGATGGAAAAGCTCTTGGTCTGAGAGCGGCAAATTAGGCGATGGTGATGGCTGCATTGTGAGTGGAAAGTCCATTATGGTGAACCGATGCTGAGGTTCTCCGGTCACTGGAAAGCCAGCAAACAGGTCTGTATTTCCAGGCTTGCTCGGACTTTCAGGAGGCAGCCTCGTGAATGATACTGAGTTTGAGGAGGACCATGGGGCTATTGTCTTCATGGAGTCGAGGAATGCACAGCGTAACCCTAGGCGTGTGCACTTCTGGCATTTTGGCTGCGATTGATCGCACTAGAGAATATAGTATTAGTCACGGAGACTAAAGCATTCCCATCGGATTCTCTCAGGTCATCCAGCGTACTTTGACTTTGCGAGACTTGCATTGAGCACAGCCATGGTGAGATTTCTGATGAGGACGCCTCGATGGCATTTTGATGCTATTGTTCCCTTGATGGTATGGTAATAGGCTTTACGGTTCAAGTCTCGTATGCTAGAGCCGAATGTTTTCAAGTGGCCTTCAAGTGGCCGATTGCGAGAAGTTCATCTATCTACTCCAGTCATCAAGATGGCCATTCTCATGCACATAGTATACTGAGTCGACCCATGTAGGAGAGGCCCCAATTTTTTTGAGAGCAGATGTAGTGGACAAGCCATGTTGCAGAACTCATCGTGTCATGAGGTTTATGAGAGGCAGGAGAGACCTCGTTGCGTGGTCGAGAAGAGACCAACACGCGGATACGACCATGACTGCGCTTACCCAAACACCCAAACGAGGTATAGTGTACGAAGTCTGCTATACCTCGTTGGTATGTAATTCAATGTCTTGGCGGCAACAGTTATGTTTTGGCCTTTTTTTAGGCATGTGAGAAATGACGTTGGGCTGTACTCTAACCCTAGTGATTTGTTAAGAGCTTGGATCCTTACTATGAATACGCGGTATGCAAAAGAGGATAGAACGACAACATACCATGCTTGCATTAGTGCACGAAGAGTTCGCGCACGCAAAAGCACTAGGTGTAAGGTACTCCTTAACATAGCCGTCTCGTCGCGTACTTCCATATTCGGGTTCATCAAAGTTCAATTTCATTATACAAGTAAGGGTCCCCATGGTTGAGGGGTATTGTTAGGCCTTCTCGCTAGGTAGAGCGGCCGAGCCTCGAGTGAGTTAGGGGCTGAGGGTTGGTGAAACAGAACATGGCTAGGCAAAAAGTACAGTACCATTAATATGTTATCAATTTTACTTCGAATTTCTTACAGAACTAGTAGTATATATGTTGATTGTCACTATATAAATTTAATTGAAATTGAATATGTAGATAAATGTGTATGGATCCTTGAACTGTAGCACTCATGGTGGTTCTGATGGGGGACACCAAACTTGGCATGGCCATGTTCACTATGTCACCAACCCTCGGGCAGATTTTTGTCGTTTCCTTGTACCGCCAAGCCTTCAACAGCTGCGATGGACGGTCCAAACAAGGAGATGTCTCCTGCTCCATCTGTCTCCTCGAAAGGCTTCAAGGGAGTCATTGCAAAGGCTCGAATCGGACGAAAGGATGACCCGTCTCTGACCTCTCTCAATGGTACCGACGACGGCAGTGAACGGTCCGGCATTCGAAGCTCCGTCGATTCATTAATGGACAGGGCACGCGCCAGCAGGAATCCCAGCATTGACGAGGGTGGAATACCCCCGGGACCCAGCAGTCTCTCCAAATTGATTCCAGGCCGCGTCAAGAAGAAGAGAAAGCAGCGCGAGGAAGCTGTCTTACAACTAGAAACCGAGGATGGGCCTCTAGGGCGCGGTCGCAGTGTGGAGGATTCAACTGCAACGGCGGCAGTATCTCAGCCACAGTTGTCCGCAAACAGAAGCCAAAGCTCAATTGGAGGAGATGGAACGAGCAGTCTGATCACTGTTGACTCGGACAATGAATCGTAAGCTGATCCTCCCGTCATGACTTTATCTGCGAGGCGGAGAAGGAATGCCAAGCCATCTCTATCCTTTGCTTCATCCGGCGTATGCTTTGAAAGCGTAAGCGATATTCGGCCGCCTTCTCAGCTGCTATGTTGATAGCAACTCCCTCTCAATATAATGCTTGTCTTGGAGATTGGAAAGTATTGGATTCTGATCGCACATGCTCCATCGATTTAACGCTATCAGAGTCTGTATCTGAACCCCAGGCTCCCGCTAATCCTTGTCCTTTGGTAGGCCTGATGTCGCCCGCCCTCCGATGGCCAGCCATGAATCCCATGTGGGTTACCTCACCACGTCTTCGCCACTGATCAAGATCAATACCACCGCAGAAGAAACACCCGCCAACCTACAATTAGAGGACCCTCAATTTGAGCATCCTGATAAGACGAACACATTACCGGCAACTTCAAGCACGCCGGTCTCATCATCTAATCTCGCTCCTCAACATGCCGCTACATTCGATACAAGAAGGGCTGACCGATCGCCCAGTACCGATAAAAGCCGGAGTCGGGGTGTCTCTCCAGGAGCAAAGATTAGAGAGGTGTTTACACCTGGATCCAAAAAGAAAGGCTCCAGTCCACCAAAGAGTCCCGATCACACATCTATAAAATCCGGACTTGGGAAAGCTTTTGCAGGGCTAGCAGATAAAGGGAGAAACAGGAGTGATCTGAGCCTTGGGCAAGGATCACAAGCCTCGGACAGTGTCCCGTCACTCAGTATAGGCGCTTCCAAAAGTACCACGACGAACTCTGTTCAAGACCTCCCCCCCCTCAATACAGCTCCAAGGACTCCGCCAAGCGCCTCGCTTGAGGCGCCGGAAACCACAGTCACTCCCCCAACGCCGACAGACGGGGGACGCCGAGACTCCCAAAGTAGCCCCTCTGCCAGGAACTCGATTGGCTCTGCGGGCATCAACCCCAATGCCGTTGTCTCTCCTTCAGGCAATATGATATCACACCGCCGTATCAGATCTGACTCTGCTTCGCATGGGCCGAGCAAACTTTCGAATGCTATGTCGGCCCCACTAACGCCTATGATCGAAGAGGGCAAGACCCCGGGAGGCACGCGGTCGCCATCAGGAGCTACACAAGGCTCGCAAGCAGGAGGATTCTTTTCATCGGTTTTTACAGTTGCCCAAAACGCTGCAACTACGCTCCAGAATTCAATCTCCAACCAACCCCGTTCGAGAAGCTCAACACAAACAAATGAAGAATTGGATCCGCTTCAAGAATCCGAAATGTCTACCTCAGCTGTCAGTGAAGGCGAGGCAGATCCTATAGACGAAAAGAAGCCGTTGGCAATTGAAACTCTTGGTTCGGGTGGTCTGAGTCTAAGTGATTTAGGCATCGCGTCTGACACGCCTGCGACCAACGCCTCCGCTTCGGGTATCTTCCCAAACGGAATCTCAGAAAAGGCGAAAAACGGCGTAACAGTACAACGAGAGGAGGCTGCTGCGAGAGCCGAGGACGCATCGGCCGCTCGTGCAGTGTCTGCTGCTTACAGTGAAAAGCCAGCGTCGGACATAGCTACACCGGTCGCTGAGGATCGAAGTATTAGACCAAGGTCTACCTATGAATCCAGTATCATGACGGGTGACAAGACTCCTCCCAACGGTAGTTTGTATGAAGTTGATCACGGTGTCCGTCGTAGTGGGAGTGTCCGTAGCCGAGTTGGCGCTGTCACCAGAAGGCACCGAAACAGCTCGTCAGCTACCGGTGGTGCTATCGGAGCTGCGATTGGAGCAGGCCACTCAGCTCTTGCCAATCCAGCAGCAGCCCCCCGTGCACCAGCAGGCTATGCCGTGGCAACTAAGAAGAGGAATAGAGATTTCCATCAATTGTTCCGCAGTGTGCCTGAGAACAGTAACCTGATCGAAGACTACAGCTGCGCTTTACAACGCGATATCATTTTGGCAGGACGAATATATGTATCGGATACTCATATCTGTTTCTCGAGCAACATCCTCGGTTGGGTCACGACCCTAATCATCAGCTTCGACGAGATTGTCTCGGTGGAAAAGGAGAATACTGCAATGGTGTTCCCGAACGCCATTGCCTTTCAGACACTCAACCAGAGGCACACTTTCCGCAGTTTACTTAGTCGAGAAGCAACGTACGATCTGATTATAGCTATATGGAGGATAAGCCATCCAAATCTCAAAAGTTCGCTCAATGGCGCTCGCCTCGACCAGGGTGGTACTGGTGACAAGACTGAAAAGCTCGATCCTAGTGGCAGCGATGAGACGAGTGAGATTACTGATGAGGAAGAGGATATATACGAACCCGACGAAGATCCGGATGAGGATGTTGGTAGCGTCACCGAGAACGGTGGAGGTAGCCTTGTCAGCGAGGTTGCGGCGGAGCCAGTCACCAACGGAGCAAGTCGTAAAGCTTCTGCATTGGGTGCTGCTGCTGGCGCCGCTGCTACTAGTGGGCCCACTGTAAGCGATGCAAAAGCTGGGGAAAAAGCTGCCGCCGCGGCTAGTGCTGCCAGTGTAGACTTCCCCGGTCCAGCAACCCATGCGCCTACAGAATGCAGTGATAGTGACAACCACTATGATAAATTCCTCAAAGACGACATCATTCCCGCTCCCCTCGGAAAAGTCTACTCCATGGTTTTCGGCCCAACATCAGGTGGTTTCATGGCGAAATGGCTCTTGGACGAAATCAAAGTGACTGAACTGCAAATGGAAGACGACAGGAAAGGCCTGGCCGAAGAAAACAAGTCCCGCTCCTTCACCTACATCAAGCCTCTCTATGCTTCCATCGGACCAAAGTCTACGAAATGCGTCGTCACAGAAACACTCGACTCCATCGACTTGGACAAAGCCGTCTCGGTAACCGCATCCACGCAAACCCCCGACGTACCCAGCGGAAACGTCTTTGTGACCAAAACCCGCTTCTGCTTCATGTGGGCACCAGGCAACCAAACCCGCGTCCTCATGAACTTCACGATCGAGTGGAGTGGCAAGTCTTGGCTTAAAGGTACCCTTCCCTTCCCATCCAACCTCCCTCCACTGTTCTATTCTCCCACGCTAATGGTCGTCACCATCTAGGCCCTATAGAAAAAGGCGCAGCAGACGGCCAAATAACCTACTGTAACGACCTCGTCAAAGCCCTCAAGGCCGGCGTCACCTCCCGCTCTCGCGCGTCCACCAAATCAAAACCCGTCTCCAAAGGCGGCAAACGCCTCAAAAACGCCCCTACCACCCCCAAAGCCGCTTCTCCCCCCTCTGCAGTCACGACCACTACGTCCAGCTCCTGGGGCGCGCTTGAACCAATCCATGCGATCGTGTCGCCCATCGCCGATATCATAGGCCCGTTGGTGAACACCAACGCCATCATCGCGATCCTCGTCTCCATCTTGCTGTTCAACTACCTCCGCCCCACTCCTCGGGCCGGGGTCGGCTATCCCCTCTCCCACCCAGAGCGAATCGCCGCGTACGAGGAGCTCTGGCGCAGGGAGGAGAGCGACCTCTGGGACTGGCTCGATCAACGCGTAGCTGTGCCCTACTCTGGCACTGCGGGGAGTAAGGGCCCCAGTATGAGGAAGAAGAAGAAGGAGAGGGATTTGAAAACAAGAGTCCGCGAATTGAGGATGAGTGAGCGGGAGGTGGAGCATGCGATTACGGTTACGGAGGAGAGGTTGGGCGTCTTGAGACGGGCTATCCTTGGGAAGGAAGCCGATGGTGCCGAGATGGAAGAGAGTGCCGGTGAGGATGGTGGTGGGGGAGTGTGATTCTGGAAGGGGTGCGTAGAGGCATGAAGCTCCGGCGGAACGGGTACCGGCGAGGGCAGCCGTCGTGCATATATACCCTACTCCTGCATAAGCTAGCATGGTATCAATTAATCCAATCCAATCCAATCCAGTCCTCGACTCCCTACCTACCTTACCCTCTTCCCTCTTCCCTATCCACTGACCTTGAGTATCCCGCCATCAACGCCTGGCATACGTTCCAGTGCTCTCCCGCACCAGTGAGAACGACGTGCAGAGATTTGTTTTGCTTCGCACAACAATTGCCACACCAAAAAAAAAACATATAAAGGCTTGAGGATTTTATTTTATTCATCGTTCTTATTATTCGGTATTCGGTTTAGCTTATCTCATCCTCCAAATTTTCCCTTCTTTAAAAGTCTTCGCTACCCCTGCTATGTACGCCAGGAATAACAGCTCTTAATTGCTAACACTGGCCAGGCACATCTACCGTAATGTAATCAGGCACTTATTCGTCCCTTGGTTTGGTACTCTCCTCAGGGATACAAAAGCCAGACGTGCGATATTGGGCCACCAGGGTTGATGTGGTAGCTCTACAGCCTATTCTGCTTAGACCGGTCGTGGAGGGGGAGATTCAGCGCTATGCTTCCACTCCGGCAGAGGCGAAACACCTGACTATTGAATATCTATTCAATCTAATCAATAACCTCCCTCGCCCGGGAAAAAAAACCCCAGAAACCAAGGACCAGAATCAGAACCAGAACCGAACAGCCCCCACCCATCCCGCTAGCAAATCAGCCGCGCTTTCTCGGTCTGCCAAACCATCCGTGACTCCGCTTCTACACGCTATAGGCTACAATCTCCCGCTGATCCCAATTCATTCTCTCAAAACTCATCCAGTCCTTCCACCCTTTCCCTCACCTACTCCTAATGACCCCTAATAACGCCAGACTTCCCTATAATCCTCATCACACTAATCCAAACCCCCTTAAGAACCTCCAACCCCCCAATCTTATAAACCTCCACCCTCCTTCCAACTTCGCACAATTCTCAAGTAATGTAGTACCGCAAACGCAGACACCCCTGTACGGACCTCACAGCTGCCCGATTGACGATAGAGCATACAGCTCTGATGTCTCCAGTGGGGGAGATTCTTGCTGAGGCGGAGATGTTACGGCGGGACAGGGAGCTGTGATGGGGGTATCTGTCGGAGGAGACGGTGGGCTGATTGTGATTGACGGGGTTTCAAGTGGCGGCGTGTTGGTCTCTGGCGCTTCAGCTGCTGGTGACCAGGTCCAGGAATCGGAGTCTGGTAGTTGAGCAGTGGACGAGGGCGCTGGAGGCGGAGTGGGTAGGGTGGGAGACGCTGGAGCAGAGGCTGCAGGACGGGAAGCTGGTGGGGGAGATGACAGATCAGGGCTCGTCGGAGAAGAGTCGATTTGTAAGATTCGGGTTGTTGGAGCTTCCAGTACAGGGGACTCATTCGTGGAAGAGGAGTCGGATAGCTGGCACTCAGAGGGGGGCTCTTGATGTAGAGAGCGTGGTGTAGGAGATGGTGAAGTAGGGGCCGCGGGATTCGCAGTCGGTGATGAAGACGGCGTTGGAGGAGATGAAGATGAAGAATAGTCGGTCACGACTGTCACTTGAGGTAAATTTGGCGAATCAGGACGAGGCGAGGGGGAGAATTGGACGATTAATATTGGCCGCCCAGGAGCTCTCGGTGATTCAGGTGGTGAAGGCTCCGTCGTTGAGAGCTCGGCTGGTGCAGGCTCAATCAATGTGGGCTCGACTGATGCAGATTCGGTCGCTGGAGAGTCTATCTGTGGAAAAGTCCGAAGTGCAAGCAATGTCCGCGCCGCTTCAGCTGATGCAGGCTCAATTAGTGCAGACTTAGAAAAAGTAGGTTCGATTGGCCTAAGTTCAGTCGATGGAGATACAGTTGATATATGGTGGGTTGGTGGAAGGACAGTACGTGAATTAGGCTGCTGCCGAGGCCACGAGGTAATAGGAGGGATTGGAGGAGGAGGACTTCCCGATGGAATCGGCGGCAGAAGGCATGACCTGCGCAAGATTCTCCTCTTACGAGAAGCAGGTATACGGATTCGACGCGGTGTGGGAGTTGACTGAGAAGAGCTCCGAGGAGAGCTGCTCTGCAAAGGTGTACCTTGTGGCGGACAGGCCGGTAGACCGACAAGGTGAGGTGAGGGCCAAGGGGCAAAGCTCTGAGGAGAGCCGTTTGGCAAAGGTGTCACTCGTGTCGGAGAAGCCAGAAGTGGGACAAGGCGAGGTGAGGGCCAGGGTGAAGGGCTCTGAGGAAAATCGCTTGGCCAAATTATAGCTCGTGATGGAGAAGCCGGTAGGGGTGTAAGCCGAGGTGAGGGCCAGATTGAAGGAAAGTATGGTGGAGGTGAATAAGGTGGACATGAAGTCGGTACTTGTGAACTCCGCCGGGAGGAGGGTGTTAGAGGGAAGAGTGGTGGGGAAAATCTTCCCGGAGGCGATTCCGATGAGCTTAGGGAAGAGCCAAGGGACCGCGGCGGCGGTGAGATAGGTAGAGGGATGAGGCGAGGTGAGAAGTTCGGTGGAGGAGAGTACGGTGGAGGTGAAGTTGATAAGTGCCAATCCACCCGAGACGTGGATGCTGGAGGGAAAAGGGGCGGAAAATAGTTCCCTGGGGGTGACATCGTCGAAAGGTCGAAAGAAGATTGGGTAGGGGAGCGGTCTGGAATTGATGCCTGTGGAGGACGCAGTGGCGAGGGCAAGGCCGGTAAAGAAACACTCGACTGAAAAGGTGCTCGTGAAGGAGGCGTACCTTTCTCGGGACTTGGTGGACGAAGAGCCAGCCTAGTTGTGGCATATCTCCTCCATTCGACCATTCGCACGTGCCCCCAGCCACTTGACTCCATCATCTTTTCCCAAGCAGCCCGTAGACCAGGATCGTCCGGTTCGTGTCGTGGAAAACCCAACCGTTCGACCACAACAGAATTGTCTGACTTCATCACCATCTTGCATTTCTTGGCTATGCGAACGAATCCTGCCTGTAACATGTAGGTATTGAAGAGGGGGTCGAGGTCCCGAAAGTATTGCATCTTGGAGGAGAATTGAAGGAGGCGGGGATCGTACTTGGACGTCACTTCGGGACAGTCAAAGCACGAGACCATACGGGCCAAGGTTTTTTCCGCGAACGCACGCTGTCGTTCTGCTGACATGCTGAGTTCGGCCACCTCTAGGGCACTCTTGAAGTGACTAATGAGCACCGCATGGGGGTTTTGAGCTCGTGTTTTCAGGAGAGGCCCATACTTTGATAGAGTGCTGTACAGGCCATAGTAACCAACGTCGGCCATGTTGCCGACTTCTATCCTGTCAAAGCCGGAGAGTTTCACGGGTCCTGGAAGCCATGTAGGAACGACGCATGGGTCGAGGTTATAAACATGAAATTTCGCTTTGGTGTACCTGCTTCGTTGACAAAAGGTCTCGAGTTCTTCGAGGACGTGAATGTACAGATGACCGTAGACGTCTTCTTCTGGATAGCCGTGCTCTTTGCCAGAGCGGTAGACATCTCGTGCTTGCCAACCGTCCAATACGTCTGGAAAGCTATTTTGGTACCAGTCGCCATTGAAGTCGTACAGAGTCCTGTGCAAGATTAGCTGCCTTATGTGCCACTCACGTGGGCGGAGTGAGCCTACGGATTCGGATATTCGTAGTTCTCGCCAAAGATACCCATGGGAAGGAGGATACCTTTGATTCCTGCCTGGAAGAACCCAGCACGTTTCGACCCAGACAGATTGAACATATGGCGCTCTCGACGATCTTGTCCAGGTTGATCAACCATCATGGCACGGATGCGTGTTCCTTGAAGTTCATTATAGTCGTAATAGGTTTCGAGCATTCCCCGAAGTCTTCTCCATTGATCTCTAAAGAGCTTGACAGATAGGGTCCACGGCTTACGTTCAAAAGTCTTTGCCAGAAGGATATTTGGGCTCCTGTTCTCAAAGCCTTTCACAACATCTGCAACCAGTGGTAGAATGACGGATTGTAAGATGTCCTTCAAGTTCTCCGTAAGTCCGGATGAGTACCAGATGTGGAGGATGAACTCTGCAGCGTCACTTAATGGTAAATACATTGCGGCGAGCAACATAATCACATTGCGGCCAGTAATCCTATCATTGTAGTCGTTGATGACACAGGTAAAAGTACCTGTATAACCACTGGGCAGCCCGTTGACCGATAATAGGATGTTACGAAGATCGCCAGAGTCTGCAAGTGTTAGCAGATCAATGTAGAATTGAGCTGGCAATGGAGGAAGGCCAATTACTGGCAAAACAAACGTTCATATCCTCATTGTAGTCAAGCCCTTCGCTGGAACGAAGATTTAGAACATCGAAGGCGGGAACGCTGCCCCAGAGACATTTCATATAAGAAAAGCCTCCCTCAAGTTCATCACTCGACATAAATTCAGGGGGCCTGTTCTCCCTCACCCATTTGGGCTGCCATGTCGACTTCCGAACGTCATCTTGGCAATGTGTCTTGTGTTCTGACCAATTCTTGATTTGGCATTCGCGACTGCAGTACTATCGCTCTTTGTGAGTAATCTGGATCAGTCTTAGAAGCCCAGGGGTACGTACTGCGACCAAGTGGCACGGACACAGCTTTGTACCTATCTTTCCACACTGGATATAAGTTTCTTTTCCAGCCATCCAGTCACGCCAGTGACCGGCGCACTGATATTGAAGCCGCCTGGGGTAGGGGATGCCATTTTCTGCGGTAGCAGCCATCTTTGTTGACCTGCTCTGGTTAGGAATCAACGATTGGGCCCCTATAGTTGAAATTCATGCATCCTGGAGGCAAAACAATATCAAGAATTTGACTGCATAATAGAAGATACTGATAAGCCCTGCGTTGTGGTAACGTACGAATGATGGATGATGCGAGGAGTGCGAGGCTTGCAGTGCTAGAAGACTGTGATTCATGGACTGGGGAAGGTGCGTCCGAAAGGTGAGATAGAACACCAGCGGGAACACGAAAGTATTGTCATATCAAAGAGGAAGAAACGTTTAAAAATTGCTTGCTTTTCCTTTTCTCGAGGCAGACCGAACACTTTGGAATCAGTAATTAATAGAATCACATTTTCCTTTGGCTCAGAACAGGGTCTGTACATATCGTGAGCGCACCCCAGACCAACCAGTCAGATCTATTGCTACAATTCAGTATCCTCTCGAAGCGGCACTGAGAATCTTCACCAACGTGGAGATCCATGGCCACGGAGAGTACATATCATCCATGCCCGTCCATCACCTCCCCAACGCCAGTGCAAACCATTAGTTTCTTCAAGAAGGGACAAAACCTCCCAATAACAGACCCGTGTCAAAATTCCAGGTCGCTTGAGAACCTCAAGAGTGTCAGCTATCATGTAGTAAACGCGCAAGAGGGTCGTAAAACTCGTTGTACAGGCAGTTGGGTATCTCGGGATCACAGCAAGATCAAGTAGTTCGAAGGTGCAATTCCAGTCTCTCCCGTCTCCTTTTTGGCTTGCCACCATCTTCCGCTCACATCCGACACTTCCAGTATCTCGTGTTTTGAGAAGCTGATTTCGTTTGCGTCGTCTGGGTTGGCTTCGTAGGAGTAGATGGCTTTCGCGCGGTAGGGGTATTCTGTGGGTGATGTGACATCGTGCCTTGGATCGTGTTGCTCTGATGTCATGCCGCCCATTGGTGGAGCAGCTGTCGGTGTTTGTTGAGAAGGTGACGTAGACCTGGCGGGTTGTCCGAAGCGTTGCTGTGAAGCATTTTGCTGTCCGGGAAGTCCACCTGGGTAGCCTGATACAGGCGAAGAGGTCTCGAAGCCATTGAGCTGCGCGGAAGTGTACATTTGGGGTGCTTGGTTTGGGGCGTGGGTGGTTTCTTGTCTGCCATTGGGGTAGTGAGGGCTGATGGGTCTGCTGTTGCGTGTCGAGCCACGTTGTTCTTTGTGCAAGGCAAAGGAATCGATGTAGCCGCGGTGGGTTGCTTGTGGAGTGGAGCCGAAGTAGAAGATCCAAACGATCTAAGCATGGTTAACGTCTAAGCTTGGGAAGTGGCTGAAGGCAAAATTTACCATGACCATTGAGAGTAGTATGAAACCAGCTGCCGAAGCTTCCTTTGCTCCGTCTGATGCGTACACCAATTCATTGATCAAGGCCGTTGCATATGTCAATCCTGCCGCCAAGAACCCAACAATCTGCCAACCATTAACGTCACGCCGATTACTATCAAAGAGAGGTCTCACAGCAACTTGGTAGTTTTGAGTGGAGTCTGATCCCACCACAACAAATACTCCCACGATGACGCAAAATAGGTACGCTATGGCCCACCATGCAAAGTTTGGAAATTGTCCCCTGACATCGGCAATAAGAGATGCGATGAAGGTTATGAGCCACGCGAGCTGTTTTCCAACCGTAAGCTACGGCTTGCATTCTGCCTGTCTTCCCCATGTAGGAGCACAGGAGGAATGGCAAACATACATATGCTATTGAGATGGTTGCAAGTGCGAACGGGTCGCCGACAATATGCGCTAGAGACCGTCAGTGATTGCGACATCATTGTTCTTGAGAGCCACTCTCACCAAAACTAAAGCCACGTCTTCGACCAGCATTTGCTTCCAAATTCCCATTCATCTTGCGAAGCGACGGAGAGTGTAGGCTGCCGTATGAGGGCATGAATGTGCCCTCGTACAAGCTCGATCTTCAAATGCGCCTGCAACCAATCCTTCGCAACAGCTTTCGTGACAGTTGTGATTATTTGTGCGACGTGGTCCTTTCACGTTCTTGAGCTTTGAGGGTCAGCGGCGAGAGGCAACGAGTCGTCGTGGCGTAGAGAGATTCTCGGGTCGGGATCAAGGCTGCGGCGTAGTGAGGGGGAAGATTAGGAAGGGTGCACTGGCCCAGGAAGTGCTGTATATCTGGAGGACCGGCAATGTGCAAGTAGCAATTGGTATTAAGTATGAGTATTGGAGTCGAGCAAGCAATTTGAAGGAGCGTGATGTTGATGCCCGCGTGTGAGAAGGAGTGGCAGTAGGGGGGTGGATTGGTGTCTGGTAAAGGTCGTTGAGGTTGCGATGGAGGCAGGGAGTTGGCTCGGTTTCAGGCGTAGTACGCGCCCCTAAAATGAAATCGAAGCGGAGAAGCCTCTGCCAATTGTTTGGCTCGAGCACCGAATAGGACCCACTCCTACGTATGATTCCTTGTAGGAGACTGTGCAGGAAGGAGAGCAAGATGTGGTGAATCGTAGATTGTATGGAGTAGTGGTGTCTTAAACGCAGACTGCTGGACTGGGCATTCAATTACATATGGGGAGAGAGAGCCTAGAGATGAAGCGGCTGACGACTTTGCGGCAGAGTGCCACCAAGATTAATCTCTACTCTACCACCCTACCACCCAATAGCGCACTCTTGGACCCAGGACATTGCTACGAATATTACCATAGTTTCCAGAATCTTTAAGGCCAGCCGACAAAACTCAGGTGCCGCCCGTTAGCTGCTGTAGGAACGAATGATTTGTTATGCTTGTTGTGTCGACAATACGCACAATTCATTGGTGAGACATTGAACAACCAACTGTCGAGGCCATCTGATTGCACAGCCTCAACGCCAAAAATTGGCTCATCTTCGCATCTGCACGCCTTGCTATTGTTGAATCTGCCAGAATCCACTTCATTTGAATTGCGAGGGTACACCACATCTGAACATATGCACCCTCATCCCAGAAGTCCTCCGAGGCTCTAAGGCATAAATCGCTTATACCTTGCTGTTTCTTTCAGCCTCGGCGGCTACCCATCAAGCATAGGACACGTCGCAGGGGAGCTACGGTTGAGCGGGTTCCCTGCGAGAGCTGAATAATGCGGAAGGAGGCAGTGCCTTTGTCCACGAGAATTCTTTGTTTGTCCTTCGCAACAGCCTCATCTTGACCAGTGCTCATGCCTCATTGGCAAAAATAGAAGTCTCCACCGCCACGCGTCTGGGCCGCTTTCGTAGGGCTGGGAGCTCTCCAGGAAAAGTCGCTTTGGAGGCCGGTCTACAAAATGATTAATATTTGTTTGACAATATATTTTATGTACGAAAAATACACAGAACCGGCCACTCTATACTTTCGTCCGCAAGTGTTTCTGGTTAGACTATTGTGGAAGGAGGTAGACTACCTGGAAGATGAGTCAATGTTCTTGGAGGAGCAGCACTCCTGGTGCATGGTAGCTTCAACCGAATGGACGATGAAAATTGCAGGGCGGCAAGATTGCGTTGTCTGACCACGAGTACGGACACTTCTTGGTTTGTGGTGGAAGCTGTGCGAGGATTGGCCTTCGCTTGCGTTCCTTTATCCATACGCTTCGTTCTCTTTGGCTTCTTGAGTCCGAAGACTCTCTTCCCTTCTTACCGTCTTCTCAACATTGATGATCCTCCCTTCCCACTCCGTCCAACATTCCCCCTCACCAAGAACACCGAGCTCATACCATCGCTGGACAGCTACTGCTGACCTTGCTCGGAGCTCTGCCATTTCTTTGGCATGCGCTTCCTGCATTTGCTCTACCCCGGTAATTCTGGGCTGTAGAGCGATGAGGGAGGCAGAAGCCTCCGCTAAGGGAATTGGGAGATCTTTGATGGCATTGAGGCGAGATGCAGTAGTCGGGTATGACGTGGCGCACGACTTGATGATAGCAAGCAACTCTGCAGGTGAAAGGGTGGAAGGAAAGTTGCTCGTGGTGGGTTGGAAGAGATCTGGGTGAGCAGCATCTTGGTGAAGGATTAGTTTAAGCATCTTTCCGCTGGTCAGGGTACTTGCAGAGTTGAAGAAGCTCGCGGACCACAGCAGATCTTGAAATTAATCTGTCTAAATTGCTCTCCAGATTTGATAGGCGGCTGTGCACAGAATGGTCCTTTTCTTGAGACTTCATATGCTGTGAGACTTCTCCCGCTTCATGGCTCCCACCAAGAAAGAAGCCCACCCTCTGCATCCGAAATTCCAGGGATTCCAGAGTCTCCAATGCTGTTCTGTCAACTGCCTCGCTCATACTGAGCCCTGCAGATTTTTAGCCGTCCACCTACAGACCCAGTGGGAGGGAGGAGGTACATAGCGTACTAAGTGACTTCATATTGATTGTCGCGTTGACTAGCGCCGGTTCATCTTCGGATAGATTTCTGCACAGTCGTGACACTTCCCCTCATTCCCCTCGTTCCATTGACCTTGCGCACTCCGTATGGAGTATAGCGGCGCTGCTTGCCCGTGGCCCTCTAGAATGCGTGACCTTTGGTAGTGATTAGATTAAGCAAATCTCTACATTTACTCTGTAAAATCCACAGTCATCTCAAATCTCAATTTCGGACGCGTTCTTAATGTCGCACAGCATATGGCGACCCGGGTCTTCTCCATCACCTTTCCCGTGGACTCAGTGAGGAGAGAAGCAAAATTCGATCGAGCTTGAAGTCGGTCTAGTCGTACTGATGTCTTGTCATCATGCACCAGGCCTTGCGACCGCTTGGGCGAGCAGTATGCCTCTTGTGTCACCAGAGATCGACTCGTCGAGGGCTCTTGACTGAGTCCTATTCGTGTGGCCCTCTGAAGGTGTCTTCTACGTATTGCACAAGTGAAAAGGCTCAATTGACCCTGAACAGCCTCCACTGCTCGAACAGACTATTGGCGATCATTTTGCTTCGATGGTCTCAAAATATAGAGACAAAACTGCGTAAGCAGCGATTGCATCGTTCCAGCATTCGAGCATGACCTGACAGTCGGGTACAGTGTCGTTTCACGTCATCAGAGCTCTCGTTTATCCTATGATGAGTTAGATCGTAGGAGCAATGACCTGGCGCGAGGACTTCTGGACAGAGGGGTGAAGAAGGGAGGTCGAGTGGCAGTTTCCTTGGGCAATAACCTTGAGTATGCCGTTGTATGATACTTGAGAGCCTGGGAAAAATTGCCTCACTGACATATTTCAAGGCCACTTACGGCCTTTTCAAGATCGGTGCCATACTTGTGAGAGGTGAACACGCCGGCTACCGTTTGCACATTTAGCTCATGGCTCTAGGTACCTCTGAACCCTGGCTTCAATTCTCAGCAAGTCGTTTCAGCGTTGGGGCATTTGGAAGCATCGCATTTGATCATTGGCACGGAGACAAATCTACCAAGGAAAGAGCCGCGGTCGAATTTACCACTTTTCCAACAGCTCATTCAGGATCTTCAAGCCCCCAAAGTGGAGTCTGAAGCCGTACCGTCTCTCCAAGAAGTGATAATCGTCGACAACTCCAACGGCCGTGTCGATACTACTTCTCTTCGACCTACTATCACGTACGAACAGGTAATTGCAGATGGTAAATCCGTAGGGCCTATCTCCTCCCAGAACCTTCATCCTGACGATACAGTCAACATTCAATTCACTTCTGGTACAACATCTGTGCCCAAAGCTGCTTGTCTATCTCATCGTTCTATCCTGAACAATGGAAAAAGTATAGGCGACCGTATGCTTCTCACCGAGCACGATGTAGTCTGCTGCCCTCCACCACTATTTCACTGCTTTGGTTGTATACTTGGTTATATGGCAACAGCCACCCACGGCTCTGCAATAGTGTTTCCGTCCGAAGCATTCGATCCCGACGCTACGCTCAAAAGTGTTCAAGAAGAGAAATGTACCGCACTTTATGGGGTGCCTACAATGTTCATCGCAGAACTAGAGCTCCTGCGCGACGGGGCCATTCCCTCCGAAGGCTTTGACCAGCTGCGTACAGGCATAGCTGCTGGCTCCAGCATCCCTGCTGAGCTCATGCGCAAATTGCATAAGATTCTCAACCTTACTGAATTGACCATCTGCTATGGAATGACTGAGACAAGCCCGGTCAGTGCCATGACGACTACAGACGACCCAATCTCCAAACGCATTGACAGCGTTGGAAGGCTCCTCCCGCACGTTGAGGCCAAGGTCACCGATCCCAAAAATCGTAGCAATATTCTGGCTGTAGGCCACCGTGGTGAATTGGCTGTGTCTGGGTATTTGGTCATGAAGGAATATTGGGCCGACCCCAACAAGACTGCCGAGGTCATGATCCCTGATGACAGCGGCAAGGTTTGGATGCATACGGGCGATGAAGCTGAGATGGATGCTGAGGGATATGTGAAGATTACCGGACGGATCAAAGATCTGATAATCAAGGGTGGTGAGAACATTCATCCTCTGGAGGTTGAGAATTGTCTGTTCGCGCATCCCGACGTGAAGGAAGTCAGTGTGGTTGGTATGCCGGACGAGCGGTACGGAGAAGCGGTCGCTGCGTTTGTGATACCCCATGTTGGTTCCAAGCTTGAGGCAAAGGATGTCAGGGGTTGGGTCAGGGAGAAGTTGAGCCACCATCTTGGTACGTCAAAGACGCTGCCCATTTGCGACATTTTCTCCTCACTGATTTCGTAGTGCCCAAACACGTTTTCTGGACAGTCACCTTACCCAAGACAGCGAGTGGAAAGATTCAGAAATTCAAACTCCAAGCAGAGGGGGTCCAACTGTTGAGAGATGGTAGAGGTCTGGATTAGAGTTCGTTTAGGAGAAAGGGGGAGCTGTTATAAGCTGACAGGGGATGGAAACGGGTCAGGATACATGACTTAAAATAGTATCTCATCTTGAAACAACAGGTAACGAGATTCGATGTTGGATGTAACCCAAGCTACCTTACAAACACACAATTGACAAACCCACACCAGCTAGATACCTGTAGATGAATAGAATTCAGACTAGACTGCGGGACTGTTTGACACAAGGCTGATTCTAGCGTGGCTGTATTTTATGCATCTCGATTCGATTCAATACGGTAGCCGACGGGCTTCTCCATCCTCGATCATCGATGACCTTCTTCAAAGCTGCAGTGGACTTGTTTTTTGTCTTTTTGCCTCGTTCACACAAGTACACTGCAACTTCATGCGCAAGCTAATGTACACATAAGAGACGACGTAATAAATCGTTCAGGAAGATGCAATCAGTGCAACGACGTTTTGGCAAGTTCCTACCGAGGACTGCGGATGAATCACAGGTTGCCGTGCTGCTCAAGGATTTTGAGGATGCCGATAAGATGCTCACAAAAGTACGCTATAGCCCAAGGCCTTTACTCCTCCTCCCAGTGAGCTAAAGATGGCAGATTGTCGAAGCAGCCAAAGCCTGGCGGGACTCGTGGAGGGATATCCTGGGTACCCAGCAACGCCTTGTTCATGGTTTTCAGACCATGTACTCTCCCATTATAGGTGGGAACGATGAGTACAGCGGACACGAGCCTGTCGTTACAGATCAGAATACAATGGAACGAACGTCGAAGTTACAGACCGCCTACGATGATCTTAGAACAGATCTACTCGATGAGGTGCAGATGGTCGATACGAGGATCATCAAACCCGCAATGGAAGCAAAAGATTGCATACACCCGCTGAAAAAAGTGATCAAGAAGCGAGGGGATAAGAAAGTGAGTCCTGAGATCGGATTCGACGACGTCGTTGCTGACGCGTGTAGCTTGACTTTGAGAAATACCAGAACAGAGTTGATAGTGGGAGAAAGAAGACTAAACGATCAGAGAGGGATAACGCGTCGTTGGAGAAAGCAGAGATGGAGTTGGTGCGGGCGAAAGAGGTAAGTTCGATCTGCTTGAGAACGTCGATATTCTGCTGCCGAAGCATGCTTTTGGGGCAGCTGTCTTTGCAGCTACTTTTGCTGTTCTATAGCCCCCTGGAAGTCCAAGGCTAGTTTAGTAGGAACAGTAAAAGCTGACGTCAAATAGGAGTATCTTGTAGCAGATGATCACCTCAAGTCCAGCCTGCCACCAGTCATCACTGCCTCCTTCTCATTACTCCCCCATCTTCTGGCGGCACAGATTATGACACAGAATACCCTAATCGCCCAATATTACACATTACTACATGACTACTGCGAGCAAGAGTCTTTCCCGGATCCCCCTCCTTCAGCCTCCCAAATAATTTCTGAATGGGACCTGGATTACAAACCTGTCAAACACAGGATCGAAACAGACATAGCTTGTGTCGCCGGTGGTAAGACCTCACGGGCACCTATGAGACAAGAGGAGCAGGCTCATGGCTCACTTACGGGTTTGAATATCCGGAATGGCATCTCTAACCATCGCCGGCCAACCAATCAGCAGCAAGCAATCAAGCCTCCTCCCCCTCCTTCCCTAGCCGCCCGTGCTTCCTCGAGGCCTCCATCTCCAGATGCTCAGATCAGACCAAGAATATCCTCCGTGCCTTCTCAGACTTCGTTATCGCTGGCAACCCCGAACTATAACTCTTTGGCAGTGACAAGTCCATCCCCTGGCGATGCGACTACACATGCACCAGCTGGGCCCCGAGCGGACTATTTTGGCAGAGATAGGCTGCCTTCGAGCTCTTCGATGGTGTCTATTGCGGCTGCAAAGAAGAAACCTCCACCACCGCCTCCACCAAAGAGATTACCTTCATCGCAGGGAATTTGGGTGACTGCTCTCTACGAATTTGCCGGACAAGGTCAGGGCGATTTGGCCTTTAGAGAGGGAGATCGGATAAGAGTGATCAAGAAGACGGAAAGCACCGATGATTGGTGGGAAGGGGAATTAAAAGGGGTTCAGGGAAGCTTTCCAGCGAATTACTGCCAGCCAGTCTAGATACTTGTGGTTTTTGAGCGTTGCATTGCTGGGACGTCCTGTGGGAGGAGCGAAGAGCACTTAGCACAAATGGTGCCTGTTTCACTACGTATTGTGTAATTTGCATCTTGTGTGTACATTCTCAAGGCATGAGTCATGTCTGGCTGGAGAAGTGTAGATAGCCGAGTCGGGAGTGGATAGATATAATGCAGGAATCGATATCATTACCACGATTTCTCCAAATAGCCAATTCTTCGATAGATGATCATGGCAGGAAAAAGCGATGAGCTCCTGAAGAGGCCTCTATATGGTAAAAGATCCTTCCCTTTCAATTCTTATAGAATACTAATATCTGCTTTGTAGTCTTCGATCTACCGCATGAACTTCTCGTCACACTTCATTTGAAAGATACGTCGACGCTGCAACCTCTACCTACCACCAGCTCGCCTTCTGCACCTGACGCCTCGGGCGAAGGATTGGAAGTCAACGATGAATCAGCTTCTAAGTCCTCAACGACCTGTCTGCTCTGCGGGGCCTCTTTTCAGAGTTTTGATGAGCAGCGTTTGCATGGCAAGTCAGACTGGCACTACTACAACCTGAAGCAAAAAGTCGGAGGAGAAAGACCTGCGACAGAGAACGAGTTCGAAAAGCTTGTTGACGAGTTGGATGAAAGCATTTCGGGCTCGGGCTCTGATACATCAGAATCTGAGGATCAAGGCTATGGGGCAAATAATAACACCCTGACTGCTTTGCTCAAGAAGCAAGCAAAATTGAGCGATGGCAACTCCGGGGAAACAGAGAAATTCTTGGGCCAGAGAAAAAAGAGAGGATCTGGCAAGCCTCCGTTGGTCTGGTTCAATACACCCTTACTTCCTTCAAACACTTCCTTGGGGATATATAGGGCGCTATTCACAAACATCGAACAGGAGGAACAGGACATGGTGGACGTCATAAAAAAGAAACAGCTCCACCCAGTCCCATTGAAGCCACCGGTCACAGATGCCTCGAACGGCGTACCCCTTCCTTCTACCATGACCAGCCCTTCCGTGTTCATGTGCATGATAGGAGGCGGCCACTTCGCAGGCATGGTCGTGTCCCTCGCTCCCAAAGTCGGAAAGCAATCCTCAGGCACCGAACAACGTCAAGCTATTGTAATAGCACACAAAACGTTCCACCGATATACGACCCGCCGAAAGCAAGGAGGTGCCCAATCTGCTAACGACTCCGCTAAAGGCGCCGCTCACTCCGCCGGCTCCTCTCTACGACGGTACAACGAAGTAGCTCTGGAGCAAGAAATCCGCGCCCTACTTGCGGAATGGAAAGACATGATAGTCAACGCGCAATTGATCTTCATCCGTGCAACCGGCAGCTCGAATCGCCGCATCCTCTTTGGGCCTCACGAGAACCAAGTCCTCCGTCAGAATGACCCACGAAATCGTACCTTCCCCTTCAGTACGCGCCGAGCCACGCAGGCAGAATTGATGCGTGCCTTTGTCGAGCTGACTCGAGCCAAGACCAGTCAGATCGACGAAGCAGCCTTGCTTGCTGCCTCCACGCCCTCGACCAACCCACAGCCGAAGCATACCCCATTAAAACCCACGGCCCCTCCAATCTCAAAAGAAGAAGAGGCCGCTGTCCTACACACTTCACAACTCCAAGCTCTGATCCGCCGCTCCAAAGCCCCCTCATTACTTACCTACCTCCAATCAAACTCTCTCTCCCCTTCCTACCCCTTCCATCCCCCAACCTCGCACTCAAACCACCATGCACCTACCCCACTCCACCTCGCCGCCTCCTTGAACCACCCCGCTATCATCCTCGCTTTACTCACCAAAGCGCGTGCTGATCCGACGCCCCGTAACGCGGAAGGGAAAACGGCATTCGACCTCTCCGGCGATAGAGCGACTCGTGACGCTTTCCGCGTTGCCCGCTCCGAGTTGGGTGAAGCTACGTGGGACTGGAGCGCAGCTAACATTCCCCCTGCGCTGACGAAGAGGGAAGCCGAAGAGCGCAACTCAAGGGAGAGAGCGGAGGAGGCCAAAACAGAGGCGGAGAGAAGAAGAGGCGAGGGAGAGAGGTTGAAGAGGGAGGGGCCCAAGGTAGAAGAGAAGGCCACGAAAGGGGGAAACGTTTTAGGTGGGAAGAAGACGGCGGAGGAGAAAAGGGAGGAGGAGGGGCGGGGGATGAGTGATGCGATGAAAGCCAGGATGGAGAGGGAGAGGAGGGCTAGGGCTGCTGAGGCGAGGTTTGCCAGGGGTGGAGCAGGACTTGGTAATGGTGGTGGAAGATGAACAAAATCAATTGTCTTGTTGAAGACGATGAATGAAACAACCGGTTGGACATATCTGTACTCTTCATGTTGCTGGCCTTGCCAGTAGAAGATCTCAGCAATCTCCCACAGCCGGATAGGAGCGCGTGATTGAGGATATACCGCTGCCGTTCCTGATTCTTCGCTCAATTAGCCAGACTCTCGATAAAGATTTGTGGCTAAAGACCGTACCGAAACATGTTTCACAGAGACCCCTATGCGGATACCAAGAGTATAGCAGTGATGTCTTTCATACTTCGTCAGCTTCATAGCCAATGACCCCTTATAAATCTTGATCATTCAACGGGGAGGCCATCCATTCGGGAGGAGGTTTTTGGGTGTCGGGCCTTTCACATCAAGAGCTGCACTTCATCATCCAGTGAATCTGCAAGCCAGATCGATCCTCACTCTTCACTCTCACTCCCCGCCCCATTCTCCCCCACACTTCCATATTCATTTACCTCCTCAACCCCACTTCCCTCCTCGTCAATCGCCTCCACCTCCTCTCCCAACGGACTAAACCTCGCCTCCAATTGCCCCAAATCCTCCAGCAACGTCCTCACAGGCAACTTCCTCAAACTAGTCCCACAAACCCTCTCTTTAATCAAAAGATCGTCCACAAACTGATCAACATACGTAAGCGCATACCCCCCCTCTCTCGTCCGCCGCCTCAGTTTCCTCCAGTCCCCCAACAACGGCTCCAATGTTCCATACACCTCCCTCGGCTCAAACGTCAGCCGCACATAAAACGCCGCCAGCGCGGTCAAATACTTAAACTCCCCCTGGTGTAGATATTCTAACACAATCGCCCTCTCGGGCATCAATTGCAGCAATTTGAGCGCGAGACAGAGGAAGGGGGTCGGCTTTTGCTGGCCGTACGTGCCCCCGATGAAGGTCATGGCGGCGGCGCGGTCGCAGAGGGTGGCCTCGTTGAGGGAGAAGCATTGTTCTTTCCAGTAGTAGCTGTCGACGATGCGGTCGCGGACGGCTTTTTCGAGGAGGTGCGCCGGGTTGATGTTGTGGATTGTGCTGCCGGTGTAGCCGCGGTCGTCGAGCATGCGTTTGGCGTCGGCTTGGTGGGCCATCTTCGATGGCGGGGTCAGGCCCACCTAGTAAAGGGGAGCGCAAGGATTTGGCCTACTTGATGGATGGGAGACAGTGGGAGTTTTGGGAAGAGAGGCTTTGACTTTCCTCCACTGATTTATTCGAGCTTATCCCCGCCATCCTATCTCCGCAAAATGCCCTCTCAACCGCAAATGTAAACAAAGATTACAACCACTATCATGGAAGGCAGAAGCTCAAGGACACAGCTTAAAAGATGCTCTTGACAAGCGGCCAAATCTCTATTGCCATCTCTTCCAGTATCGGTAAGCTTCACCCCCCCTTTTTCCCCCCTTCTCTCTATGTCTATCCCCTCTTCCCCCCAAATGATCCCCTCTGACCAACCGTACGCAGTCTTCACATTCACTACCCTCCTCTTCCTCTCCGGCTACATCCTCCAACAGCAAACCGTCCACTCCCTCCAAGCCGCCATCCATCCCCCACCTCCACCCCCTGCTGTACTCCCCGCCCACCTCTCTCGCCCCACCGGCCACACCTTCTACGACAAATACCTCGCCTCCAATCGTCCCAAAGGCGGCTGGGCCAAAGTCGCCTACGTCCAACTCGTGCGCAGCCATGTACATGTCTGCAACGCGCTCATGATATTCGCCGAGCTGGACGCTCAAGACAGTTTGGCGCAGCGGATACTGCTGTATCCGGAAGAATGGGACCGTCCGCTCACGAGAGGAAGCGCGGAGGAGAGGAGGAAATGGGCGACGACACAGAGACTGCTGAGGGAAGCGGCGAAACGGTATCGTACGCTGCTGAAACCGATGCCTGCGAAGCCTACGGCCAAAGATCCTGCTAAGGCGCACTCATTGTCGCCCGAAGAGCTGTACCCCCTCGCGCCCCTCCTAGGCCTGACACACTACACACGGCTTCTCTACCTCCCACCATCGGGTCTCCTTCTCGATGCCTCGGCGCTGGATTTGCTTTTCACGCTGCCGATGACGACGCCAGTATTGGGTCTCAAGCCTGTCTCCGAAAGCGGCGAGTCTGCCGTATTGCTGTTCCAGCCTTCTAATTCAGCATTGGAGGATGCGTTAGCCGCACTACCGGAGGGCGCTTATTTAGACGGAGAATACCTTGGCTTTGTCCCGACGATGCCAACCCCGTTGACTTCCCCCGCGCGAAGTGAAAAGGAGGGAGCTGCCTATGTTCCCGCCGTGCTGGCGGAAAGCTCATCACTCGCTCAACCTCCTGAGGATTTCGATGCTACCGCTTTCTTGGAGGAGACGGCCTACGTCCGTCTGAAAGATCCGGGGCTACTGGGGCCGGAGTTCTTTTCTGGGAGGTATGATAGGCAGATGCCGGGGGGAGAGGGGGGTCGGGCGTGGGGAGAGGTTTATAGAAGATTCGGAGATGGGAGGATGGGAATTTGTGGGGTTGATTTCGAGGTGACTGATTCCGAGCAGGAGAAGGATGCTGGAAGTGATGGTGAGTTTGAGCGGGAGGCGGGGGTTGATGAGGGTGATGCGAGAATGGAGCAGGAAGAGCAAGGGGGGGAAGACGATGGCGTGCAAGAGGGCGAGGGTTCTGTCCATGAGATCTTCACCGAGGTAGAAGAGGGAAAAGAGGGAGAAGGAGTCTCAGACATTGGGCTTGGGAAGGAGGGTTTGGAAGAATTAAGGCCGGAGGAGGAGCCGGAGCTGAGATGAACAGAGTTGGAATCATACACAGGAAATTTTGTCAGGGGCCAGCTGTATATCCTGCAATTTCCAATTTAAAGATGCCGTTATATTGGCAACCGCTCACCTCGTAGCATTCGGCCACGTTCGCATAAACGCTGTTTAAAATCATCAGCAACACAATACGAAAGACATACACGATGTAGTGAACCGTCGACGCCCCTGGAGCTCTTCCCAAATATTCCATTCACCACTTCAACATTGCCTCCCCCTTCTCATCCCAACTTATCCAACAACCTCCTCCTCCTTCTCTCAACCAACTCCTCCTGCACCTCCTCCTGACTCGGCAGCCGCC
>JAABUQ010003721.1_pt1 | contig 27276 bp, 26 predicted proteins | sample 5560001 | NCBI WGS metagenome assembly JAABUQ01 (sample SAMN10711888, study PRJNA513371) | rock metagenome | isolation source: Antarctica rocks | place: Antarctica: Victoria Land, Finger Mt nord | collected 2015-12-18 | reverse complement strand
GTTGGGGTTAATGAGGCCAAGGGGAAGGAGGAGGGGAGGAGGGGAAAGAGGCTGGTCCTTTTGGATTTCTTGACGGTTGCTTGGAATTAGATTGCTCAGGCTGGATGGAGTCGTGCTGTCTCGGGTTGGCATTTTAGCGAGCGGGGGACTGGGGTCGCTGGAAACACTTAGACACGTCGTGGTAATACTGAATAGATGAGTTCTCTCCTCTGGCATTCTTTGCTCCTTTCTATTCTTCTCGAATGAGTACTTGTCACAAGTTTGGGCTCTCCCATATCCGCTTTTATTGAAAGGGGACCCGCTTGCACGTCCAGCCTAGGTATCAACGATATCTCGGCGTGTGGAAATGAGAGTGATTTCTGAAGTCTACATAGCTATTGCGGTTAATGCGTAAGAGTGCCTATCCATGGCAATCCAGGCTCAATCAAGGAATCAGAATATCCAACCGACGTCAAAAGAACAGGATGGATCACCGCCGTGAATCCTACAAGGTCCAAACGCAGAAGCAGAGCCCGTGGGAAATAGATCCCAAGCTACGTGGCAACCCCCTCCCCTTTCAACTTGCAGGAGTCACGAATGCCTTATCTACTCATGCAGCATCCTCATCAAATCAACGCCCCGCATATGATGCATCTCTCACTAGAACAACCACGTTTATCCGTCGCTCAGCGATAAGAAGTCGCCTCCCCGTGCAGATTCCTCGCAGCCGTCAAATACATATACCGGAAACGAATTGATCACTGCCGAACACACCAAGGGGCCCTACCCTCCGTCACCAACGGAGAAGCAGGCTGCGTATCAGTCAGCCAGGAATATATGCTGACACTGCCATATAGTCTCATTAACTTGAAGGCTGCAGTGACTACTTCATATAGACTCTTCTTTTCCTTGCAAGATTCGATCTCATCTATTCAATTCCATTTCATCCCGCCTACCACTACCGCCAGAAACTGTGCTAGAATCGAATATCTAATTCCAGTCGCACGATTCGAGGAGTGCCGGCATATCGGCGCCACTGCTGGACGTAGCAAACTTTGCAATAGGTCTTCTGGGCCTTGACTGGGCTATAGTTTCCCAACCGTGGTATCGTTTCCGCCCGCAAACGTGATTGGATCGTTGGCGCCGTGGGATGGGGCAAGTAGGCAATCCATCATACCAGACCTCTGTGAATCGCAGCTTTGCTTCAAGGAAGCCGTTCCTTCAGCGGGGTATCTCGATGATCGGTACCGATCGAGAGGGAGATGCTTTGCTGTCATCTTGCTGCAGCGAAAGCATCGGGAGCTCCAAGGTCGAGGTGTTGAGACTTCTCTGTACCATATCTTTTGAGATCTGCTGTCTGGGGTTAGAGGTTTAAAGGGAATAAAACGAGGAGGGCTGCTTCGAGCGTGTATACCACTAGCCAACGGCCTGAATGGATACTTCCCTTGGAGTGATTTAGTATGCGGCATATTTGACATGAGACTGACATTTTTTGTAAAGGCAGGTCCAGTGTTTAACGTCGAAGTGCGGCTGTCACGCCAAGGTTGGGAAAGGTGATATGTCATTGGAAGCAAGTGGAACGAATGGATAGTTGCAATGGAATACCAATTTAGTGACAGGCATGACGGGTCAGTGAAGGCGCAGCTGCAAATGCATGATCCGAGGAAACAATGAAGCTGCAGCGACGTGGGATGAAAAAGCAGGCGCTTGTGGAAGCTCTTGCGTTGTCATGTGATCTTGAATTCATTTGGCGCCTGGAAATGCCGCAGCTAGCTACCTATATCAACGCCTGAACAAATTGCTACGTCAATCCGCTTTTATTGCACTATTTCCCTTGTTAGCGGTTGCGAAACAAATTCAAGATGGAGAGTGAGGGAGAGGCAAACCCATATATCCTCCTCACAAAAGCATAAGCAGTCAGAAACCCCACCGTGCCCATTAACAACCCATAGACTGTGCAAGCTAGCAAACTGTAGCTGAAGAACAGCAACCCGCTTATAAAGCCGTGGATATGTAGTTTGGTGTAGTAGAAGTAGGTGCAGTAGACAAAGATCCATATCGAGGAGCCCGAGCCGATGAAAATGGATTGCCACCACCAGTGGTAGTTTTCGGCGCAGAGCTGGATGTACGTTGCCACTATGGTCACTTCGATTACTGTCACGATGCTGACGAGGGAGACGACCGAGAGAAAGCCAAAGACGTAGTAATATCCGCTCTTGTCTTGCCAGATGCTTCTGAAGACGAAGAGCAGCTCGATGAAGATTACGGCGAAGGGGATTAGGCCTGCGAGGAGAACGCTGTGATTTGGTTTGGTGTACCACGGCTGTTCGGGAATCTGGCGCGGGATGCTATTTGTTTTTGTAGGGTGCTCATAGGGGTTGCTGTGGTAGAAACCGTACCAGCTGCCTACGTGGACAAGAGGAAGCTGTATGAGGAGCCAAAGGGCGATAAGACCTATTAAGGTGCCAAAGGGGAGAGCGGTGCTAGAGGCCTGGGCCCAGACGAAGAGGTTGAGGATGAAGATTGTGGAGAAGACGAGGCCGGGGAAGAAGAGGGCGGTCATTAGGGTGTTTTGACGCCAGTATTGACCGCCGAAGGTTTTGTAGATGCGGCTGGAGAAGTATCCAGAGAAGATGCCAGCAAAGACGAAGAGGCCTACGCCGACGCTGACGAAGCCGCCACGGAAACTGGGGTTGAGAACGCCGAGGGTACTGAGGATGAGGAGGCCGATGGCCATGAAGACTAATTGCGTGCCGGAGCCTATTAAGGGGGCGAGGAATCCTGCAAATTTGGGGGCGCGGAAGACGTCGCCGTGGAGGAGCTTCCAGCCGGTGATATCCTCAACGAATTCTTCGTCTGAAGAGGTGTCACTTTCGAGCTCAGGATCTTCCTTTTGTTCAAGGAGGCCAGCAGGAGCTTTCTCCCTTGGGGATTTGGACCCGTTCTTGGGCTTCTTTGCGCGAATTTTGATCTTCCCATCCTCAATACTGCCACCCTTTCCTCGACCATCTCCAATGACTGTCTTGGCCAAGATCATCACCACCACAGCTGTAAGGAGTGCGCTGATGACAAGCGAATTGATGATTGCCAGCCAGTGTATGCTCGTGCTTTCGTCCTGGTTATTGAAGTACAAGTCCCATCTCTTCGACCACTCCACCTTGTCATCTTCGCGAAAGTATACAGCGTACGAATACGGTATTGTGAGCGTGGAGCCATCGTCGATATCATCGTCTTCGGGGAGATAGGACGAGTGTGGGTATTTCGTAGCGAGGTTGGTGTTGTTTGGTGCAAGATAGAGCTCCATTCCCTCCGTCTCCCCGTGAACATCTTGTGGACAACCTTCTCTATCTCTGTGTCCAGCCTCAATACTTTTCGTGTACACTTCGAACCCCACGATGACCTTCCCGCCTTTGTCTCCAGCTCGGCCCGGTGCTTTCCGCCATCGTAAGACAATTGTCACGTGGTTGTTGATGAAATACCGGGGTTTTCCATTCACTGGTGAGTAGTCTTTATATCCCATTTTGAACCCCGCCGCATAATACTTGTGCGACTTGTCCACAGTCACAAAGCTCGTTGCGCCTGGCAAGTTGTCCACAATCCACTCTGCGACATAGCCATTCTCGACAAGCTCCCTCGCCCTTTTGACGCCTTTCCTATCCGTCTTGTGACTGCATAGGTACTGGCATTCTTTGTCTTGGCCCATTATCAAATCGTAGTCCGAGGTCATGATGCGGTCCCCTCGGAGCACTTCCCCAAGGTTGAGGGAGACACTTCGACCGCTCGCATAACCAGCATGTTTCTGCCCAGACGGAGGGCAAACAAATGGCAGGTCGTAATAGGCGTATTGCAGTTGGGTATTGTCTGAATAGACCTTGTTCACGTGTAGGGGTATCGCTTCGTTATCCGTGTAACTTCTGACCGACCATCCTGTACATCAATTGTCAGCATTCACTGTGTGGAGTCTAATAGCCCAAGGTGGGGCAGCGTTGCTGCTACTGACCTGGTATGTAAAACGCCTGAACAGCACTTGCAATTGAGCAAATGGTAAGCAGCCATCGTAAAGGGATCCGAAAATCGGCATGCATTCTCTCCGTATACTAAGAACAGCACTTCTCGATCATCAGAGCAGAACGAAAGTCCGAATGGAAGTATATTGTATCAGGTCGCCGTTGTACAGTCCTCCCAACGGGTTTTCTATTATCTGACCCTGATCGTCCGCGGCGTAGGGTCGGACAGATCTGATGGGTGGGATCGTCTCGGTTTCGGGCGCTGTGGAGACGCGATTGGAGAAATCGGAACGAGTGGAAATGGCACAGAGTACCCAAGAGGTGAGCGATTGTACAGAAGAAGAAAGAATGGCAACAGAATCGTCGACAGCGAAATGTGGTGGAAATGGAGCTATATGGTTGCGAATTTGCCGATCTATTCGAATAGGAAGCTTCTAGTTCTGAAACAGACTAGCGTCGGATGATTTCCGTACTCTCTATACGAGCGAGGCGAGGGTGCAATAAACAAGTATCGTTTATTGCAATCCGCAGGCCGCGTCCGAGGGATCGTCTCCTTCTATTCTTATAGCAAAGGCTATTGACACTGGCTCACTCTCGAGAGGCTACTCAAAATCTCCATAATCATTATGTATGCCATATTGACTGCTGTAGTTCCGGTTGCACTTACAGCCACCCAGATTCTTATAATGCTCGCCTTCATTGTTTTTCCTTCTAAACTAAATAACATCGAGACTCCGACGACAGTCGGCCAAAAGGTGTTAGGTCGAAAGATTGGGAAGGTGTAACAGGAGCCTAGTCACTATTGTAGTGGTCTGCGATGTTTTCAATACAGAACTTAGTGCAACAGAGTACACCCACAATGGTGTACAGGGCAACTTTCGTCACCTGGGAGCCCTTCTAGAGCCATCTGGACTCACACGCCCTGTGATGAGAGACGGCACCACAAAGTCTGGCCAGGTGAAGAACAAAGGCCTTGTGTCCATGGGAATTCGTCTTTGTTCCTTTGTGAAAACATTATTGAGGGAACCAGCCTCTTTATCCCTAGCCTTTTGTTGCCTATGTCGACAACCGTTGCCAAAAATGCTTATGACTCCTCGCACGTGGTCGTTAAAATACCGTGGGTCCTCTCCACCAAGCTCCCGTCATCTGCCACCGTTCTGTCCAGGGCCGAGGAGCATCACAATACAGAGTCACACGAACAAGAACGATAGTGCTCACTGCTCAGTATGCCATTGCGGACCTCTTCTGGCGCGAATGCGGCCAATCGAAGGACTTTTGCACGGCATTTTACAGACTCTACACCGTCCCATCATCCGTTTCTCGATCCAAATTTCGCAGAAGAAGATGCATCGCTTGTCCCAAAAGATCTGGCTCCTCGGGGTGGTCTCAGCTGGGAGCTGCCGCAATTAGAAGGAGACGGTCGTGACACAATGTTAAAGTCTGCTCGAGAGATCCAACGGCAGACCGACTGTTCTGTGAGAAGTTTCCACGCAGACATCGGGCAGATTCATAGAAATCTGATCCAACTAGACCACAAGGTAACTGAATGGGCTGGAAGGCATAGCGCTGATGCGAAAGCCGATAGTCACACCAGTGCCATAGCCAGCTCGATCGAAAATACTTTATACGAAGGGAGTTGCTTCGTGGTGCCCTTGAACGCCGCAGAAGTCAAATTTACTAACAGTGCCCACGCCGGTCCTAGACTTGGCTTTAGTACGCAAGACCTTGAGGAGATCGTCGACAGCACCAGCGCGGCAGACTTACTTCCAGATCAAGACCATCGAGGCGGGCCACCCGCGACTGCTACTACCGATCCTCTCGCCATGCGCAGAGTTGAGATCCGTATGCCGGGATGTGACGACGGCCCATGGAGGAAAAGCCTTGGTCCTTACGAGGATTTTTGGCGCGAATTCAGTCCATACCGATGTATGACAAGTGGTGTTCTCGAGGCTGAAGGTAGCAATGAAGTCTAAGTGAGCGCTAGAAGGCCCAGACCTTGGTCAAGTATTGAGGGTGCTGAATGCCTAAACACGGCAGGGACGCTTTCTGGCCAAGTCCAGACACGAGGGGGGGCCAAGTCGCTTTAATGATGGAGAATAGACAAGAACAGTAGGGTCAGCGTCAGATGAATTGCAGGCTGGTATTGGAATGCCACGTCTGAATTTCCTGTTGTACCAGTACGTATCTGGAGAGAAGAAGAGTCCAATCCCCATGCCCTCCTTTACAGTAAATTCAGAAATAGAGTCTACAAATAAACACTGCTTTGGTTACTGAGAGTACCTGAATTTAGAAAGTGCTCGCCTTTCCCTCTTCCTCGCAGGAGCGGTGCACTTATCATGCAAAGGGGATGCACTGATAGTATAACACCTTAGGGACTTGATGCGTTCAAGCATCAAGCAGACCGAGGTGTAGCTGTGAATGAGAAATCTTACGAAGCGTTCAGTAATCGAGGGTCCTAAGTCTGTCCTTGCCTGTGTCTTGTCAGGGCCTGCAGGGAATGTCCCGATCCAGCCAGCCACCAGTAACGCCTCATGGAGCTGCAACTCTTGGAATGACCTCAGGATGAATTGATGGGTAATGGAAAATTCGGCTGTGAGCATGGAATCACGTTCGAAGAATGAAAGGTCCAAGTGTTCAGCGTAGAAGATACGAAGAATACGCGCTGAGCGATGGCACGGTAGCAAAAATTTGCCCGTGGGGCGTCAACCCTCACTAAGCCTAGGGTGAACGCCGCTTTACTCTAGCTCCATCCGGGTGACGGTCCGAGGGATCGCTCGAGCTCAGGCCCCTACAAGCGTGGGTGGGCTGCAAGCCTGCTCACATCTACTCCGTACCTACCTTGTTATGTTTCTGAAAATCCGAACATCCACATATGCATGCCATTTGAGTATAGGCGGTTTCTGGTCTACCGATACTCACCTGCAAACTCCGTAGTGATGTCAGAACCCGTGGCTAAGTAGCTTCGAGTTGGCCGGGCTGGATATCCTGATGCTGTTGTGTCCTGTTTCCTTTTACTTCTTATGAATCCATTGACTTTCACGTAGACCCTAGCTTCCTCGGGCGCGCCAGATTCCAATATGAACTGTGTACTTCTAGATGCTAATTTATATGGTATCCATGGAGTACATAGACGTGCTGTTTACCCCGCAGGACTCAGAGCCCGATCTGGAGTAAGCATTCCTCGACTCTTACCTTCGGACGAAGTGATGCTCACGATGCGTATAGCGTTGTATTCGTTCATGGACTCAATCCCAAGGGTAATCCGGAGCATGCACGAAAGACGTGGACTCACGAGAATGGCACGTTGTGGCCAGAAATGCTCCTCCCTGAGCTCCTGCCAACTGCACGGATTCTTCTATTCGCGTACAACTTAAGCGTCCTTAGCAATGCCTCGAACGTTCCGGTCGTACGCCATGCACAGTCATTGCTGAATGACGTCAAGAACAGACGATTAGAAGCGCAGGAGATTCATCGACCCCTCATATTTATCGCCCACTCACTGGGAGGCTTGCTTGTTAAACAAGCTTTAATCGAAGCGAGACTCAACGAGCGGAAATATGGCTGTTTGAAGGCCTCGACGTACGGACTGGTTTTCTTTGCTACACCGCATACTGGTGGGAACAGGTAAGTGCTGTAGGGTGCTCCACTCTCTTTTGAATCCTCCGCAGAGTCGTAGATCTGCCCCGTCTCATATTTTGGTATGTTTTGAGTGTACTGACACCATGGAATCCGGACAGGGCTGGGATTGCGAATGTTGCTTCGAAAGTATGCAGCGTATTGACAGGCGAGCCATCAAACTCTCTGCTCGCTACACTAGAGAAGGACTCCCTGCTGAACGAGATCGCCTCCGACCAGTTCTCCCACCAGCTGAATGATTATGAGATACTCACCTTCTATGAGACGCGGATGATGAGCGTAAAGGTCGGCAAGCATAAGCTTCTTCCTCAAATTACTAACATGGTATGAGATCCCACCGGCTCATCTTAAGGCGCTTGCTAAATGATCGCAGTACATCGTCGACCGTAACGCAGCTAAATTAGGATCTGACCCACTCCCTCTCGATCGCAATCACTCGGAGATCTGCAAATTTTCTGGGAAAGAAGATCGAGTGTGGGAGAGGGTGGGCCCGAATTTGAAGATTATGGGGGCGAATGCACGGCAAAACACAGTGAATTGTAATCATGCTCTAACAGAATCTTGTACGTGATACCCTGCCCGGCATGAAAGGAATGAAAGAGGTTTTCCTGATTGGAGGAGCCATGTGGATCCTTGCACGTCCAAGCTTTTTCGACTAGGGAGTACCTGGGACAGCTCCCAACCTATATAGATTGATAAACCACCGATCTTGACTCATTGACTCCAGCTGAGGATACAATACTGCAATCCTTGATAAGGTCCTGGAAGCTGACTTCGTACTCCAGCCCGTATGGATAACCTAAACCTAGGCTTCGGTGTTGCTCTTAATTTGACGCAGAGCTTCAAGATTTCTTTCCACCTCCCACGCTATGTGGTTCCCTATTTCGTGCCTCGGCTTGATGAGCTTTCGCAATTAATAAGGTTCCTTGCTCCGAGCCACGCATCAGAAAGGCGAAAAGTCTATGTTATACACGGCCTTGGTGGGGCTGGGAAAACCCAGCTTATGCTGGAGTTTGCCAGATCTTATAAAACGGACTACACTTCGATATTCTGGCTCAACGGCGCTACTGAGGATTTACTGAGACAAAGTCTTCTTGATACTGCTTCCCGTATCGCCTCAGGCCCTATAGTTGAAGCACTGCAGAAATACGCAACGGCTCAAAAAGAATCCTCGGAATCGCAGGAATTAGCCTCTGGTCCATCAGGTTCTACAACCGCATCTATCCCCAGTCTACTTCAAGCTGTCATCTCAGCCGTCCGTGATTGGCTAGAGTTTGGAGGCAACAAGAAATGGCTCTTGCTTTTTGACAATGTTGACAGAGAGTTCCCTTCCCCCACCGGAGATTCCGATGCATATGACCTTGCAAAGTACATACCCTCGGCGGATCATGGAGCAGTCTTGATCACCACTCGCCACCTACCTTTATGTTCTCTCGGCGACAAGAGCATGACTCTAACCAAGATGAGCGAAGAGCAGGGACTCCAGGTACTTGCCGAAAGGTCGGGGTATAACTTATCTGGTATGGACGGCTTCTCTGTGAATGCAAAATTGTGCTGACAAAGCAGAACTTCCACCTGAAGCCAAGGAACTGGTCAAGCGAGTTGACGGCCTCCCACTTGCTCTTGCGCAAGCAGGCGCCTACCTTAGATCCAACCCGGGTATTGCGGACTACTTGGAGCTTTATAGGAATAAGTGGAAGGAGATCATGGCCGGCAACGCTGAACACGATGTCTCTCTGAAAGACTACGCTCATGGAAGTGTTGGCACCACCTGGTCCGTTTCATACGAGTATATTAAGCAGAAGCATTCACTTGCGGCTGTGATGCTCAAAATACTGGCATATCTCCATGGCTCTGACATTGGTCATGAGATCTTCAGGGTCGACGATGAACAAACGCTGGCTCTCTGGAGGCAGCCTCCTCCAGTCCTTGTGACAGAGTTGTATGACCTGACCTCCTTTAAGCGCCTTATGACTGTGCTGGTTGAATTTGCCTTTTTGCAAAGAAGTCCTGGTCGAGAAACATTCGAAATGCACCCGGTCGTTCAAGACTGGTGCCTATTCTCGTCAAGCAGCCTCGAGCAGGACGAAATCTGTGTCCTGGCAATCCGCATTTTAGGGGTGTCTATCGGGCGAGCAAACGACAAAGGTTTTATGGAAGCGACATCCATTCGAAAGCGGCTGCAAATTCATCTGACACGTTTTCTGTCGCTGTTAGACCCGCAGATCGAGAATCGACATGGCAAGTTTAAAGAGACGATCTGTCGCGCCTGGTTTGAATTTGGCGTGCTTGACCATTATCTCGATAACTATGATAGAGCGATAGTACTATACCGTAGGTCTTTCCATGGCCTCAAGGATATCTCATGTAATGACAATGCTCTTTGCATAATCGCGGGATGGAGCCTTGCTAAAGCTTTGGCTTCTACAAGGAGATACGCAGAAGCTGAACATATTCTTGAGGGTATCTTGGAGGCCTTACATGAAAAAGACTGCAATGAACCTTTCATGAGGAGCACTATACTATGTACTTTGGCTGAAACATGTGCAAACTTGGGCAGATCCGAGAAAGCCGAGCGTTTATACCGTCAAGTCCTTGCATTTTATTCTCAAAACAAGCCGGATGACTACAGCAGCATCCATGTTGCCAAAGAAGGGCTTGGGGATTTGCTCATGGCAGGAAAGAGAACGGGTGAAGCTGCAGAAATTTTCGCAGAAGAGTTGAGCACCGCAAAAGATTTGTGGCCAGAATTTCCAAGAGCCACTCACGGAGATCTTGTTTGCACAAAGCTTGCTGCGGCATACAAGATATTGGGAAAATACGAGGAGGCAAGATCGGTGCTTCTGATGACTCTGAGCTGGTTCGAAGAGGCCTACGGTATTGAGGATGACTGGGTGTTCCAAATCCTCCGGTACTTGGGAGGGGCTTACGTGGACCTTGAACAGTTCGATAAAGCCGAACAGCAATATCGGAGGATCCTACTTCGCAAAAAGGAATGGGACCCCCTTGACAAAGATCAATGGATAGTTCCCCAGTCACTTGCCAATGTTTTACGGAAAGAAAATAAATTTCATGACGCAGAGGAACTCTGCCGTCAAATACTTCAAGAGCGCGAAAAAGCACTTGGACCTGGTCACTGTGACAATTTTGAGACGAAATATTATCTCGGCTTGATACGGGAAGATGAAGGTCGTCATGAAGAAGCAGAGCTATTCTATCAGGAAGCCTTCAACGGTCGAAAAGGACATGTTCAAGACAGATCGGACATTAAGCTCATGGATTACACCCAAGCTCTGGGGAATATCGCAAGAATACGCGGCCGTTACGCTGAAGCTAGTACGCTATTAGTCGAGGTGACTGCTTTGCGCGAGCAAGTCTTGGGCGTTGACCATGTGGAAACTCTTCATAGCAAGCTTCTTCTCAGCCTTTGTCTCAAAGCAATTAAGGAATATGCGATGGCGGAAAGGCTGTCAAAGAAAGCTTTCCGAGGTCGAGAAAAGCTATTCGGACGCAATGCTCTTCCAACATTGTCTGCTTCTCGGGTCTTAGCAGATGTGTTGCGATCTCAGGGTCGATATCAAGATGCTGAGGCTATCTATAAAGAAGATCTCATGGTTCTGGAGCAACGCTTTGGACGAGACAGCATTGAACTGCTGGAACCCTCCATATGGCGATCACAGAATCTGATGTTGATGCAAGAATACAAGACAGCAGAAGCGATCCAACATCGCTGCCTAGAGTTGTCAGAGATGAGCCATGGCCAAACCGATAAAACCACGTTGGGAGTACTCTTGGTGCTGATAAATTGCCTCCACATTCAACACAATCACAAAGCTACGGAGAAATTCTGCAAACGATATTGCACTGGAATGTATGAAATACTCAAAGTTGGTCCAGAGTCTTTTGAAGCCTCAGACGGGCTCTTTTTCCTGGGCCGTGCTTACATGCAACAAATACCCCCGAAGCTTGAGCTAGCAGTCTCCACGTTCCAAAGTCGTATACATCAAAGAACGCTAGGTTTAGGGCCAGGCCATACCGCCACCTTGATCGCCACGTTACGTTTGGCAATGGTATACCAAGCCATGGGAAAATTGAGCCAGGCCGCTGAGTTGTTACCGCAAACTATAAAAGGATTGCTCACCTCTAGACCGCGTCTCCAAAAGATTCAGCTCATCCATGCCTTGAAGCTGCAAGGAGAGATTCTATGGAGCCTAGGAAAATACGACCTTGCCAGATTAGCGTACCGATACTGTTTGGCAGCCTGGCTACAAACTGAAACGAAAGATCCGCCCATCGCGATTTTCATTCGTGCGGACCTTGAACGACCATATACCACCGATATCCTAGAAAGACACTACAATCGTAGACCAGAACCTCCAGTCGATAAGAGGACAGAATTGCAGAATCCTGTCTACTATAGATGGTGTAGTGGGTGTAAAACCTCGCCCATCTACGGGCCGTTTCACCACTGTGTCATTTGCCAGGATACTGACCTCTGCGCTAACTGCTTTCATCAGTTCCAGCAAGACCGACCAGTCGAAATGCCAGGTGGATTTCCGGCAGACGGTGAAGAACTCCCAAGGCTTGTGATCGAGGGTTGCTCGCCTGATCACGACTTCGCGGCTATTGAGCGCAACAGCTGGGAGCCAGACCCCGTGACTCAAGCTCCAGTGAATGCAGAGGGCAAGACCTTTGAGGAATGGATGGCGAACGTCAAAGAGGAGTTCTTGGCGGAGATGAGAGAGCAGGAGCCGGTGTGGATGGAGCGACTTGCGGTGGATGACTGAGATGGTTCATTGATGTGGAGAATTCTGCTTGCCACGAATCCCCGGTCTCAGAGATCTCGATAAGATGTCTAGGTAGATAGCTTCTCAGTGCCGTACATATCACGCCCAACGTTGCCATGGAAGACGGCAATTCAACCAACGTTCGTCAGATGGCTGTCTCCGAGCTTCGATACTGTTTTAGAGCGTAGCAAGCAATCGTCGCCTGTCTATATCGATTTTGGCTATTTCAATAAAAGGAAAGGACTTCATTACCAAGAGCCCGTTTCAACTATTGGACACCTTTATTAAATCGTTGCTGTTTGAATTGCCCTGGGAAAAGGAGGTATATTCGCGAAACCGCTGGCAAACTCTGACTGATGTTACAATGTGGCTGCGTACAATCATTCAGACACTTCGGAAAGGAGGTAGAACAATTCTCTTATGTAGCAGAAAGAAAAAATAGTTCAATCTCTATTCTCGATATCGTACCCGAACGGAGTGCTACATCACGTCAGTCACCTCCCCCAATTGCTAAAAGCGGCAGTCCAAGGATGGCACCCAACTGCATTTCCCTCGTCACAGTCAGCCAAAGGTGGAAACTCCCGTCCGAGGGGTCGGAGATGATGACTGGTTCACGCGGCCAATACTTCAATTTCGGCGAGTGAGCATCGGGTAACGACTTCGTGTAACAAGTAGAAGGCGATAGCATCGTCGTATCACTCACGCTTTTGCCTTTAAGCGTCGTTTTGCCTCGATCATCGTTCGTACATGTAAGCAGGGTCATCAGTGAGTGCAAAGTCTCCCAAATTTCCTGACACGAACCTGGAATGAACCACAATATGTGCTCTGATACTTCAATCATAGGTAATAATAGATCGTTTCTATAAGCAAGATGTCGCTTGCCAAGCGTGCGAAAAGAGAAGAAACATCGCCACATAGGCGGGTGCCGAGGTTGCACAGCCTTTCGGGTGTTCCGACCAAGCACCGCCTCAGCCTCACAAGGAAATCCTACGAATAGAACACCTCCAACGCTTATCTCGCATTCACTGATCATACTCCTAAAATCTAGCACCTGCTGACCGCACCTTAAGCCACCACCGCCAGCTCGTCCGCTGCTACCTTCGCCTTCCATCAACCAGCTGGCTTTGAGCCTGAATCCTTCCGCCCACCAATCTCATTGTAACATGTCCATCCACAAGGCCAGTCAGACCCTACCGTCTCTACCAAATAAGGGAAAAGGCTAATCACGCAGCGCTGACACGACTCTCGGAGGCTCGTATGTTCACTGATCAGTCACTTGTCACTCACGAAGCTTACACAGCTGGTGGCTTTTTCGTTCGCAGCTGCGATTATTCATAGTGATACCCTGGTGCTTCGTAATGCCGAACTCTCTCATGCTGTTTCTATATAATTCCCGCTCCTTCGTCGTAAATCAGATCTTTCCTATATCATCCTACATCTAATACTACATCTCATCCTACATCTAATACCATTTCATTACTTCACTTTCAATTAAGCCACTCACACTCGTTGGCCCTTTGAGATCACCATTCGCTTCACCTAATCTCCTTTCATCTAATACCTTTTCTACTTTCTTAACAAAATAAACCTAATCATCATGCACTCTTCCATCATCTTCATGGCTACCGCCCTTCTTGGGTCGGCCTCGGCTTGGCCAGCTACCAACTCGACTGCATATCCTCTGAGCGGTTCGGCAACATCAGGAGGTGTCTCTCCCCCTACGGGCACAGCCGGCTCCTCATCGATGATACCCTCGGTCTCGGGATCCGCATCCATGTCAACCGGCCGTGGGTCATACACAAGTAGCACTATCGTTGGCACCGGTAGTTCAACATCGATTTCCACTGGTCGTGGGCCTTACACAAGTAATACTGTCGTTGGCACTGGAAGTTCAGCTTCCAAGCCTACGCTCCCCAGTTCGGGGTCTCTATCAAATACTATCATTGGTACCGGCAGCGTGTCATCTGTGCCCACCGGCACGGGCTCAGGCTCTCCAAGCCCACCGATTCAGACCGGCTCAGTAGGACCAACAGGCACAGGCAGTAATAGTGTCATCCCCCCTCCCATCTCGATCCTTACACCACCACCGACAACCACCATCACTGTTCCAGGCATAGGGACCACATCGACAATCACACACACAGGAGAGGTTACCGTTACGACCACTATCACAACTTTCGTTCCTTGCTCTAGTGCAGTTGCCACCCAAGCAGGCAGCACTTACTACTCTACTTCTCTGACCACGTCCTACATCACCAGCACCATGACCGCCACCACGACCGATTACACCGTTGTCTGCCCAGCGACTCCCGCTAGCAACGGCCAAGGCAGCGCTCCAACTGCTCCAGGCTCAACCCCAGCATCCCCAAGTCAAGGCGCTGGCAACTCCGGATCAGGCTCCGGGCTGCCTTCCAACTGTCCAGCAGTGCAGATTGTGTACGTCACAGTCACCGAGAAAGCTGATGGGTCTACACAAACGAGCGCCCCTGGTGCCCCTGGTAATGGTCAGTCAGGGAGTGGTAGCGGCTCGGGCTGTGTTAGTGGCAGCGGCAATGGAGGCAGCGGAGGCCAACCACCATTCAACTCCATTCCAGGTGTACCTCCTTTTTCAGTCCCTGGCGGAGCTCCAACAGCACCATTCCCTACTGGCTCCTCCCGACCGACGGCGACAGGCACTGGGGCTGCGAAGCCGAGTGCGAGCGTGTACGCAAGATACGCGAAGGGGATCTACCGAGCATAAAAAGTTTCTATAATCTTAAAGAATGATTGGGGGGCTTTTCCGATGCTTGCACAGCGATGGCGTTGGTTGATTTAGCGGGGTGGGAGTCAATCTTTCGATTCTTTCGCTATTTGAAATAGTCACTTTATAGAATACAATTGATGCTGTGCATCATTTCACTCCTTTACTTGGGTTTCACCTCGACATATTTAGGTTGTCCTTGCTCCGTAATGGACTGCGTCTGTGAATGTAGATATGTTCCTCTATCTAACAGGGCTCGACGGCTATCCCAGTTTGGAGGTGCGAAAGTCGTCGTTGTGATCTATCGTCTCTTATCAGACTGACTAGCCAACTTGGAGTCAAGCATCAGACGATCTTGATAAGATGAGATTCCATAAAGAATTCGGGCTGGGCAGTTAGGCTCAGAGCACCGCCTACTTGAACAAAGTAGGTAGCCCGGGTGGTAGAATAAACAGCTTTATCGCAGCATAGCACTTGAATAGGGATCAGCCAACTGTGGGATGAGCCTCCAGAGCCAAACCCGTTGCAGCCGAAATATCCGTTGTTGGTTTAGTAATCGGCCTAGCCCAGTCAAATGAAGCCTTGCTCACAAAGGGCTCACTGGATCGGCAGATTCCAATCATGGCAGTGACGCTACCGTACTCGCAATCCACAGGGCGAGCGTCATCATCTGCAAACCATTCGAGGAGGCGCAAGAAACGTAAAGGCAATGATGCGGCCTGATAATTGACCACAAAAAGCGTTCAAAGCAGCCCTGGTAGTGCTCGTTCAATCTACAAACATTCCACTGACACAAATCTATTGCGCCAGCCGCGTCATCTCATCATCACCTTAGTCCTACCTAACACTTGACTTCCCCTAGGCTCATCATCATGAGGATCGTACAGATATTAGCAACAGCGCTCGCAGGCGCATCAATCGCCTCATCACTATCCCTCCCACTATTCTTACACAACAACAAATACTCGCGGCGAGATGCAGACCCTGACGCAGAAAAGGCCATGCTCGAATCGCCACTAAATGAACGCTTCGATGAGAATCTACTAAGCCACTTGGAGAAGAGGAGAGGTGGTGGTGGATCAGGAGGCGGTGGAGGACGAAGCTCAGGCGGATCCTCATCAGGCTCATCAGGATCCCCAGGCGGTGCAGCAGGAGGAGGAGCCAGATCGGGCAACACAGGCACAGCGAGGTACTCCTCCTCATCACCCCCTCCACCACTCTTCTGACACCTTCACAGCTCCTCCTCAGTCTCCAGCCCCTCCTACGGTGGCGGAAAATACTACGGCGGCGGCTCAACCTCCGCCTACCGCTCTGGGGGCCGCTCACCAGGAGGAATCCTCCCCTATGCTCTCGTCGGCGGTGCCCTCGGTGCCGCCGTCATCTTCCCTGGCTTATGGCTCTACGGCGCCTACTCCTATAACTGGGACCACCCTTACAGCTACCATAACCAAACCAACACCACCCAGCCACAGAACCAGAACGAGACGCTCCCCGTGACGTGTCTGTGCCAGATGTACTCCGCGTGCGGGTGTGATGATAATAGCAATAGCACGTACTTGGATTCGGTGCTGGGGAATGGGAGCTTGGCGGATCAGAACAGCAGCTTGGTCAATGTAGGGCCGGTGAATGGGACCAAGACTGTGGTGCTGAATGGGACATTGCCAAATGGGACCGATACGACTGCCGATAACAGCACAAATAATGCTACGGATACCAGTGGGGCTACGAGTGCTGCTGTTAGGCAGAGCGTGCTTGAGAACTCGGGGTTTTGGGTTGTGGGTGGTATTGTGGGGGCTACTGTATGGCTTCTGTAGGCCCGTAGGGAAGACGACGACATGGTTACTTGGGACCGATCCAGGCTTTGGTTCACACGGTATGCTGGGAAGGCTTTTTGAGAGATTGGGGCAAGGTGTTGTAGGCATTTTATCGTTTGTTTGATACCCTCACTCGTTGGCCAAATTGGTGGGGTGAAGTTTGAAACATCCTTCAGGCTTCATGACGTCATCATATTTATTGTTGGTTTCAATTGTACAGATTGCACTCCACGCATACGTTTCTACAAAGTCTTCAATTATTGTCTTCGCGCAATACAATGATTTTATACGTTGGCTGAAGGATGACATCCGATGAAAGAGCCCGGAAATGAGCCTCCCTAATCGGTCAATTATCTAGGACAGCACCAAGTACACCACAAAAGCCAATCTATTCCAAACTTCTCCCCCGTAATTTTGAAACGAATCGAGCGGAACTCCTTCAAATTCGTGACTCCAGCAACACCAACCTTGTCTCCTTACACCAGCCTGCTCAACGCAGCCAAGAAAGCCCAGCCAGTATGAATGCGCGGTTGGTGCAGCCTTCAATTTCTGTTTCATAACCTGCACCTTTGTATAGCGTTGAGAGGCGATGAGCAGGCGTTCCTTGAAAGCCAGTCAAAGGATTGCCGAATTTCTCCGCCTGCTTTGGCCGCCGATCATGGCTAGTTCTAGCGCAATCTGCCACCCACTTTTCGCCCGCCTGTTCCCACCCCCTGCCTCGTTCCCCACAGCAACCCAGAGCTTCTGACCAATGGAAAAAAGGCCACAGCGTTGCACCTCAACAACTGCCCTGTCCAACACTGGGAAGATCGAGGCCAGTCAACGGCGTAAATCTATGTCATGATCTTGCTTGATTACCTACCAACGGCAGATGTTGCCCAATCGATCTGCACATGAAAGGTACAAAAGGCATGTAGGTAAAAATTGAAAGGGAACCAAATGGGGCCAAGGAAGGACAGAAAGAGGCAGCTCGTATGGATTGATTGAGAGCTCCTTCTCAAGCTCCAACTCCGAATAAGTAATGTCGTGATGAAGTAATCTGCCAGAGCTCGTATTCTTGTCTGCGCTACGTTCTAGTGGGAATGGTTTCCGTGTGCAGCCCGCCTCTGACCAATCAGAAGTTCTATGTAAGCGTTCAAATGCAAAACAATCAATGCGAGTGCCAGGGGCAACAGAATCCCCCCTCTCTAGACCTCGGCGCTATTGACAGAAACAGAACAAAATTTTCATCGTGGGTGGTGAAAATGGCTGGGTGTTGAGGCTAAGGGTCCTATCTCCCAGCCGACCCCCAGCCCAGAAGTAGCCCGATAGTAGCCCCACTTGTGCCGTACACCCCAATAGATAAATCTCCTCCTCCCACATTGCTCGCAACTTCTCATCAATTATTCTGCAACCACAAACATCTCTCTACACAAACACTTTGCCACTGTCGCTGTACATCCATCAAACATCACTGTCGCTTTCTGATCTACCACACGATCAACACACTCGCTCCAATACATACTTAATACCCACTGCACATCACACCTAAACCACTACATAATACCCACTCTCGCAATGCATACCGCACAATTCATCACCTCGGCCTTCGCCACCGCCGTCACCGCTCAGCTGGCCGGCTCCCAGATCCCTGATGGACAGGTTCAAGCCGTCAGCCAAATTCATGATGGTCAAGTCCAGGCCGTCTCCGCCGCTCCCGTCGTGCCCACAACCTCGGCTGCACCAGTCGCACCCGTGAAGCAGATCACCGATGGTCAGATCAAGGTCGCCTCCACCACCGCTGCGCCAGTGGCACCAGTCAAGCAGATCACCGATGGCCAGGTTCAGGTCGTTTCATCCGCTGCACCAGTGGCCCCAGTTAAGCAGATCACCGACGGCCAAATCCAAGTCGTCTCATCCGCTGCGCCAGTGGCCCCAGTCAAGCAGATCACCGACGGCCAAATCCAGGTCGTCTCATCCGCCGCACCAGTCGCACCAGCCAACGGCACCGTCACCTCCAGCGTGCCCAAGCCATTTACTGGTGCTGCTTCTCTCATGAGTTGGTCCATGACCGCCGTGGCTGCCGTCGGTGCCGCTGCCCTCTTCGCCATGTTGTAAAATGCTCAACACGATTGTCAAGCAACGCCGTCAACGAATCATACTTCCGTGGTGGATCGAAGGACATGGGGGGAAAGATTGCGCAATGGACGTTCCAAATGTACATCTCTTGACGCATCAACCGGGGAGGAAAGATTAATGGGGGTTTGGCGTTGTTTTCGAGGCACTCCTGCAATTCTTGTATCTAGCATAACAGAGCGGCATTCACTCATGCGGATCGATTGTCTGCCAGTCATGTCAGGCAATGGATTCGCGCTCTCGAGGTTCCGGGGAGGAGTAGGGTAGGATAATAAAGTACAAAACGTTTAGACAATGGATATTGGAACCATTCTCTCATGCGTGATATATCTAATCTGTCTCTTGTTCATTAACCCAATAGGGCGTCTTAATCAGTCGTACATTCAATGGTTGTGATCAGCGTGCATCTGAACAGTCATGCCGCATCCCGTCACCACCACAACGCATGTACGACGCCTTATCCTCTGCAAACCAACCACTCGCACCCTGTACTACCAGCTCCATACACTGTGATACACCACCATCATACCCGTCCCGATCACTACCGCATCAGCCTCGTGTCTACCCTCCAACCACGTCCTCCGGTAGCGGCGAGCGGATATAGAAAAGTATATTTGCACCATGACACAATACACTTTCCCCAACTTTCCCCAACGCTATGAATGCCGAAGATGCCCCCCACTTCTGCATCCTCGCACGCATCGATCAACAACTCGGAGTGCGAGAGCTCGGGTGATGAAGCGTTGGGACCTTACAACTAACATTACATGAACCAAGAGCAAAATTGCGAAGACACCTTGGATGAGAAGGTTCCTCCAACGAGAGATAAACACAAGGCTGGCTTCGCAGAGCAGGCGGTGGAGAATGGTGTCCCAGATGTCTTGCCGGTAGAGGAGGGCTCTGGTGAATTGGCCGTCGAAGCCAATGGCCTCTCACAACCGCCCCATACCTCCTCGTCTACCACCACGACGACCACGGACGTCGAGAAAGCTCCTCAGATCGTCGCTCTCTCCGCCAACGAGACACCTGCAGGCAACAATGCCTCCTCCGCACACATCTCAAATGTATCAACCCCAACCCCACAACCCGTGGTCGCGTACACCTACCCCGAAGGCGGTCTCCGAGCCTGGCTCGTTGTCCTGGGCTGCTTCAGTGGCATGACAGCCTGCTTCGGGCTCATGAACTCGGTCGGGGTCTTCCAGGCCTACCTCAGCGTGCACCAGCTATCGCATCTACCTCCGTTCACCGTGGGGTGGATCTTCAGTATCTACGTCTTCCTGGCGTTCTTCTGTGGTATACAGATCGGACCTGTGTTCGACGCGAAGGGACCGAGGTGGTTGGTCGTGGGGGGCACGGTTTGTCTTGTGGGAGGGGTGCTGGGGGTCGCTGAGAGTACTGGTATGTCTCAATCGCCTTCCATTTTCAATCGAGGCCTCGGCTACAGTGTCCCTTGCAAGCCTTATCTCTGTCGACTGTGACTCTAACTTGTACTCCGCGAGCAGAACTATGGCACTTCATCCTCTCCTTCTCCCTCGCCGCCGGCCTGGGCACCTCTCTAATCTTCACACCCGCCGTCTCCTCAATTGCCCACTTCTTCTCCGTCCGGCGCGCCGCAGCAACCGGCATCGCGACGACGGGCGGCAGCATAGGCGGCATTGTGTTCCCCCTCACGCTGCAACACCTCTTTCCCATACTGGGTTTCCGATGGGCGACACGCATCCTCGCATTCATATTCCTCTTCCTCCTCTTCGTCTCCAACGCCCTCATTCGCTCCCGGCTGCCTCCGCCGAAGACTGAGAGCTTGGCCAGTAGCATATGCCCCGATTGGCGAATCTTCAAGAACAGGACGTTTGTGCTTACGACCGCAGGAGTTTTCTTTGTGGAATGGGCGCTCTTTGTGCCCTTGGGATATATCTCTTCCTATGCGCCCGCCCACGGTCTTTCTACCACGTTCTCCTTCCAGCTGCTGGCCATACTGAACGCCGGATCCTTCTTCGGTCGTTGGGCGCCGGGTTTCCTCGCTGACAAATTCGGCCGCTTCAATACCATGATCATCACGATAGCCATGTGCCTCGTCTCGGTGCTAGCGCTGTGGTTGACCTGCGGTTACGGGGAAGGCATCGTGCCGCAGCTGGTGGTGTTTGTGCTGATATTTGGGTTTGCGAGTGGAAGTAATATTAGTCTTGTGCCTGTTTGTGTGGGGCAATTGTGTGGGACGGAGGTTTTTGGGAGGTGGTATGCCGGGCTGTACACTATGGTTAGTTTTGCGTGTTTGACGGGGATTCCGATTGCCGGGTCGATTCTTGAGAGGGATGGGGGAGCGTATGGTGGGTTGATTGTGTTTGTTGGAGTGAGTTATGCGGTCGGGTTGGCTTGCTTTGTGTGGGCGAGGGTGCTGAGGGTTGGATGGGGGTTGAAGGAGGTGTTCTAATGCCAGTGGAGGCGTGCTTGTTGATGTAGTTGGGAAGAAGACGATATGGGGAATATGAGATTTATGGACTGCGTCTTTCCAAACATATGAAGTCAAGTGGCACATAAAACTAGGCAATTAGTGTGAGTAGATCCTATTTGCTGTCTATAAAGATTCCTTCGTTCGATCCGAGGCTCATTGCGCTATCTTATCTCTCCACGTCAACTTCATTTTATCTTCCGTCTCTTAATGAACCACAACGATAATAACATGATACCTTACTCATCATCCCTTACATCGCGGCATACGTGTTGAAACTATCCCGGCAGACGAAGCAATATTCTGACGAAGTACTACAATCTCTTTCTTTTTGTGGTGGTGGTAACTCTTTACCTATCTTGCGCCGGCATCTTCCTTCCCTTTCCTTCCTGTGATTATCAATCGACTTCTATCCACCCTATGTATCTTATCCTACATCTCCTCTTCCCGGTCATCATCATCAGCCAAACCTGCTCGCCCTCCACCATGATCAAAACTGGCACTCGAGGACCTACCGTCGTCTCCACCCCCACTGCAACATCCCGCGGAACCTAGGCGCTAATCAAATCTCGACACACAGCACCAAGACTCCAAGAAGCTTGGACGTGAAGACTACGTAGGACGCCCAGCGGGGCAAGACTTCGTTTACCAAATGGCAATGACTACAATAGGATGCCCAACAAGAATTCAAATTCTCTATACCATACTTTGATTAGCGCGGGCGGAATGCGAGTCGCTTTTTACTTCGAGACATCCGGTCTCCACATTGAAGGTTGAAGCTCTCCACAATTGAAAGCCGAGCTCTTCTGCTCTTTCCTCCAGTTCTGTCCTCGTCTCTCGCACAACCATCTCTGTAATATCACATCCTCGTTTCGAACGCCGTTCACGCAATCGCTACCATTCTATTACCAAACAAATCCATTCCTCTGTAAACAGCTTCATCACTCTAGCAGCCAATGCAATTCGAGAAACGTCTTCTCGGCACTGTACTGCTCTTCTCATGAGTAGGTCTAGGGGCTCTTTTCAATCAATTTCTACATATTCCTATCGTGAGCAACTCTCGAGATATATTTCGTAATTACAAAAAGCCCACCTAGCGAATGGGTAGGACCAAGCCACACCCAGATCAAGCGCTGTTATTACCATCACAGACAGCTATCTAAGACTTCCAGAGAAGCCGTCATTTCGTCCGCGGAACCGTTAAAATGGTCTTCATGAATCCTTTCGCCAGACACGACGTCAGCGACTTTCCCGGTGTCTACGTCCCCCTCTCACAGGCCCATCGCCATCCATCTGTAGAGACCGCCCACGACGAGATAAAGATAAACCGCAGCGATAGCGATAGCGGTATATGGATCGGGTTCACAATTGAGATGCTTCGCGCCGAAATTGATGCCGACATCGCAGCCTCTGGCCATGATACGGCCTACGACCGCAAAGCCAAGGTCATCAACAAGGCTATCATGGATATTGGCATGGGGCCGTACCAGTGGCAGCTTTTTGTGCTCTGTGGTTTTGGGTGGTTGGCAGATAATCTGTGGCTTCAGACACTGGCGCTCACGCTGCCCTCGTTGACATCTGAGTTTGGGGTCAGCACTACCAACGTTCGCTACACCACTTGCGCAACTTTCGTGGGTCTCTGCATCGGTGCTTCGTTCTGGGGCGTAGCTTCTGACGTCATCGGTCGCCGCTTTGCCTTCAACATGACCCTCTTCATTGCAGGGGTTTTTGGTCTCGCCGTGGGCGGCGGTCCCAGCTGGGTTGGTACTTGTGGCCTCTTTGCTGCCCTGGGTGTCGGCATCGGCGGCAATCTCCCTGTCGACGGAGCCCTCTTCCTCGAGTTCATCCCCTCCGCCTCCCAAGGCCTCCTAACGCTTCTCTCGGTCTGGTGGCCCGTGGGCCAACTAATTGGCTCGCTCATTGCCTGGGGTTTCCTCACAAATTACAAATGCGACGCAGACCTCAGCTCCTGCGAGATATCTGCTTCTCCTTGCTGCTCCAAAGACAAGAATTGGGGATGGAGGTATCTAGTCATCACCTGCGGTGCCATCACCTTTGGCATGTTCGTCTGTCGGTTCTTCCTGTTCCACCTCTTCGAGTCGCCTAAATTTCTTTTGTCGAGGGGAAGGCAAGCGGAGGCTGTTGCGACTGTACATGGCATTGGTACGCACATCTCCGCATTGAACAAAGAAATGGAACATTCATTAATCCGATTCCAGCATATTGGAACAAGAAGAAAACCTGGATTTCCGAGGAAGTCCTAAACGCCATTGGAGGCGACCCCGAAGTCGTCTCCGATGTAAAACTCTCCACCACCGCAATCATTAGCGGCTTCTTCAGCAAATTCTCCAAAGACCGCATCGCCCCCCTCTTCGCCACACGCCGTCTCGGCCTTATGACATCTTTGATCTGGTTCTGCTGGATCACAATAGGAATGGGCTACCCACTCTTCAACGCCTTCCTCCCCCAGTATCTCGAGAACGCAGGCAAACAGCAAGCCCCCACGCCCAACAACATCGTCTACCGCAATTACGCCATCACATCCATCGTCGGCGTGCCGGGATCTTGCATTGCGTATTACACCGTCGACCTAAAATACGTCGGTAGGAAAGGGACCATAGCAGCCGCGACGCTTATCACAGGGATCCTCCTCTTCTGCTTCACGCTAAGCAGCGACCCGAATTTCCAGCTCGTGATGAGCTCACTCGAAGCTTTCTTCCAAAGTGCGTTCCTCAATTCCCCTCCTCCCCCACCTCAACTCCCCTTTGCCCCCACCGACTGCTAAAACAACGCAGACATCATGTACGGCGTCCTCTACGCCTACACGCCCGAAGTCTTCCCCGCCCCCAACAGGGGCACCGGCACGGGCATCGCCAGCTGCCTTAACCGCATCGCGGGCCTCTGCGCCCCGATCGTGGCCGTGCACGCGGGCAATGTGAGTCCGAATGCGCCGGTGTATACGAGCGGGGCGCTTGTGCTGATGGCGTTTGTGGCTATGTGTTGTTTTCCGATTGAGACTAGGGGGAGGGGTAGTTTGTAGTTGGGTAGGGAGGGAGATATGGGAGGGTAGGGTGGAGTGATGTGAAGGGGTAAGGGGGGAGGGGGGAGGGGGGAAAGAGTGGATGGGGAATGGGTAATGTGATATGGGTGAAAATGCCTGCCTTGCGATTTACTGCAAACTTGTCGGCTGCGAAAATCAAGCCAGAATTGAGACATGTTGCATTTGAAGAGAACGGGAAAAGTGAGGATACCTTATCAAGCTGGAAACCAAGCAAGGAGAACAAAACATCCCATCCTATCTACAGTTTACTGGCGCCATCTGGAACGGTAATAACAACTTTCCCCCAAGTCTCACGCCTACCCAGCGCACCCAATGCCTCCCCTACGGCCTCCAAACCCACATATTTCCTGTCAGTATAGCAGGTTCCCCTGTACTTCCCAGCCTCGATCAACCTCCCGAGGCCTTTCCAGACCTCCTCCACCACTTCAGGCTCCTCGGTCCGATACATCCCCCAATGCAGCCCCACCAAACTCACATTCTTAAGCAACACCCGATTCATAGCCACTTTTTCAATGCTCCCTGCCGCAAACCCCACAACCACGATCCTCCCATTCCAAGCCACACACCGCAGACTCCCCTCCACCATTCCCACAGGATCAAACACGATATCTACCCCCCTCCCCTTGGGGGTCAATCCCTTAACAACCTTCTCCCACCCCGCCTCCCTATAATTCACCCCACAGTCCGCTCCAAACCTCCTCGCCACATCCAGCTTCCCCTGACTCCCAGCGCACGCGATGACAGTAGCTCCAAACGCCTTCGCGACCTGCACAGCCGCCAACCCCACCCCCCCAGCCGCAGCGTGCACGAGCACCACATCCCCCGCCTTCACGCCCGCCCGTGTCACTAACCCCGCATAAGCCGTCGGCGCCGTGACCATCAGCCCGGCCGCATCCTCGAATGTCCACCCGGACGGTACGGGTCTGAGAGCACTCTCGGGGCAGCAGATGTGTGTAGCGTAAGCGCCCTGGTGCGCGCCGAAGACGCGGTCGCCCGGTTTGAAGCGGGATGTAGGCGTTGGGGAGGAGAGGATTGTGCCAGAGAACTCGGAGCCGGATATCCAGGGTAACCGGGGTTGGTGTTGGTATTTGCCGCGGATTTGGAGGAGGTCGAAGAAGTTGGTTGCGGAGGCTTGGATGGCGATGAGGTAGGTTGAGGGGGTGGGGGTGGGGGTGGGGAGGGTGGTTGGTCGGAGCGCTTCTGGGCCCTGGGAATTGGGGGAGGAGGGTTAGTAGGGGGTTGGTTGGCGGGGGTGGGGAAAGGAGAGGGTGGGTTAGATGGGGGGTGAGGTTGAGAAAGAAAAGGCAATGGGGGTGTTGGGGGTACCTTGACGTATTCTGTTATTTGAATGGCTCTCATCTTGAGGCGATGTTGGCGAGAAGACAATGGGTTGAAGAATTACATGGTTTATGAAGCAAGGGAAGGAGTATTTACATCTGGATATGCGGAGAAATTGACTGGCGGGGCTTTGCCGAGGCACGCCGCCGCAGAGCCCCATGGGGCAGCTCGTAAGCGGTAAGGCATTACAAGCTGATTCCAAGCTGCTCCATCTCTCCCCTTGCAATGGAGCAACTTCCTGCAGAGCTAATCCTACATATTACTCGCTGTCAGTGCTCCCCCCACCCTCAAAGGTCATCAAGCTAACAGCCCGCTTGTAGTCCTCCCAGTCCGCTCCATAACGAGCCTCAACCTGGTCTCCAAACACCTCCACAACGTCACGCGCGACGACGGACTCTGGAAATACCTGTGTTTCAGTGATTCCTACTCTGACGCCGCCAGGAATCGCAACGACATCCTCTCCAACTCCACTCCAATACCCGTTCAAGAGCCCACGGTATTCGAGCTCCAACGAGCTGTTGCCCGCTCCTCTACCGCTGTCATCAATGGAAATAACACCGATGGGACGAGGACAAAGGATGAGATCCGTACGGCTAGAGCAATGGCCAATTGGGACCCTACATACCTTGGGGAGAAGGTGGATTGGTACTCCGAGTACGTGGCGCGACATGCGCCGGTGTCGATGAGTTGGTTGCAGCAGCCCGAGAGCACTTTTGATGGTTCGAAACAGAAGCTGGAGATTAGAGGGATGGGATTGTTCAATGATCGGGATAAGCATATGGTTGTTGCACCATTGGATGATGGAAGCTTCTGTTTGTGGGATGTTGGGCAGGATGATGGGTCCAAGGCTGGGAGAGTCGTAGGGAGAAGCCGGCCTGGATTGCTATCTTTTGATAATGGTAAGACAGGGGGTGTATGGCAGAGCTCAGCGAGTTCGAAGATACGGATGCCCGGTTCGGGGGTAGTGGAGTGTGTCAGTGTTGACAAGGGGAGGAACAAGGCTTACGTTGCTGTATGCATCCCAGTATCCCTTCAATCCAACCGTCAAGTGCAGACAATCCTAAGGCTTGATTAAATAGGTCCAGCACGGCCTCCACGAAGTCGATCTCTCAACCCTGCAACTCACAGCATTCGACCTCTACCCCAACCCCATCTCCACCCTGTCCCCCGCCACCTCACCCATCCCCCTAACAATCGGCACCCCCCAAACCCTACACATCCACGACCCCCGCACCGGCCGCAACAGCGCCTCCCCTTGCATCCCCTTCTTCCCATTCTCCAACCCCGACTTCCACCGCCTCCACACCTCAGACCCAAGCACAGCCCTCCTCTCCCAACCCCTCCCCCGCT
>JAABUQ010003720.1_pt1 | contig 27281 bp, 21 predicted proteins | sample 5560001 | NCBI WGS metagenome assembly JAABUQ01 (sample SAMN10711888, study PRJNA513371) | rock metagenome | isolation source: Antarctica rocks | place: Antarctica: Victoria Land, Finger Mt nord | collected 2015-12-18 | reverse complement strand
ACTATCGCGAATTAAGGGAAAAAAGCCATCTTACAGAAGTCCAAGGACGGTCATCGACTTTTGTAAGAGGCCGCGAAACCCTTGAAAACAAGCAGGTGGCCAAATGTTCCTACGGAGTAGTACTAAGAGGCTATCCGGCAACCTTGTTCTTCAGTAGCAACGGGTTACGTCTCATCAACGAACGGCGATCCCAGAGACTTCGATCTTGTTTGAAGGGGGCTTGCCCCAAGCCAACTAATAAGTTCGTTGCCACAAGTGCTTACATGACAACGAACTCTTTACCGGATAGCCTCTAAGAGGCTATCCGGCAATCTTGTTCTTCAATAGCAACGGGTTACGTCTCATCAACGAACGGCGATCCCAGAGGCTTCGAGCTTGTTTGAAGGGGGCTTGCCCCAAGCCAACTAATAAGTTCGTTGCCACAAGTGCTTACATGACAATGAACTCTTTGCCGGATAGCCTCTAACATCGAGACGATCAACGCGTTTCTCGCGGAGGTCTCCGCGCGGCTCTCCGCCGGGGTCCGAGCGGTGCTGATCTGGGACAACGCCGGCTTCCATACCGGAGGAGGAGTGGTGGTGGCGGCGAACATCACGCTACTGCCCTTGCCGCCGTACGCCCCGGAGCTCGACCCGGTGGAGAACCTGTGGCATTACCTGCGGAGCCACTACTGGTCGCTGCGGGTGTACAAGGACTACGAATCCTTGAAGGAATCGGCGGTAGCAGCGTGGCGGGCGGTCTGCCTGCTCCCCGAGTTGGTCCGTACTGTTTGCGCCGCCCCGTACCTTGATAGAACAGCCCTCGACACACGAACCTAATTTATCGATCCCGTATTACCTGGCCTCCTTCGGCCTGCTCGGCTCGGGCCAGCTCGGCGTGAGCGTCCGCCGGTACAACTCCAACGGGACCCACGACGCGGCGTTCGGCGACACCCCCAAGGTGCTGGACCCCGACGCATATGCCAGGATCCAGGCCGTCGCGATCGCCCCCGATGGCAAGATCGTGGTGGCCGGGTTCTATCAGGCCTTCGACTTTGCGACCCCCTTCCTGATCCGACTCAACACCGACGGGACGGTCGACGGCAGCTTCGACGGCAACGGGATCGCCACGATCGCGCTCGGGTCGCGGACGGCCGCCGGGTCGTTCTACCCCGAGATCGGCGGCCTCGCGATCCAGGCGGACGGCAAGATCGTGATCATCGGAGCGGCGGCGGAAACCTCTGGCGCGGTGGACCTCGCCGTCGCCAGGGTCAACCCCGATGGGTCCGCCGACGCGACTTTCAACGGGACCGGCCAGTTGCTCCTGCAGGTCCCCGGCGGCGTCGACATCGACGGCGTTCGGCGTCAAGATCCTCGACGATGGCCGGATCCTCGTGGCGGGCACGGCCAACCAGGTCACGCCCGGGGGCCCGATCGTCGATGCCGGGTTCGCCAGCCTCGGCCTCGCGGCAGTCGTCGTGGCCCGGATCAACCCGTTCGGCGAGGTCGACGCCGGCTACGGGCAGGCCTCCACGCCCGGCCTGGCCGTGATCGGAACCCACCCGTCGGACCCGAGCCTGGCCGGATCGTTCCTCTTCGGCGGCCTGGCCTTGCAGGGCGACGGCAAGGTCGTGGTGGAGGGCTCCGTCGGGGGCAGCGTCGCGCTCGTCCGGCTCGACGCCTCGGGGGCGGTCGACGCCAGCTACGGATCGTCAGGGCTCGCGCGCCTCTCCCTACCCGAGGGCGAGACGTTCGCGTCGCCCGGCGCGTTCGCGATCCAGGGCGACGGCCGAATCGTCGTGGCCGGGGTCGATACCCCGAGCAGCGGCGGCGTGGCCATGATCGGATCGGCCCGATTCACCGCCAGCGGGCTCCCCGACCCCACCTACGGCAATACCCAGGCCCCCGGCCTGGCCCTCTACGCGATCCAGGCCAACCCCGACCCGATACTCGCGCTCGCGCTGGCGGCCGGAGACGTCGCCCTCCTCGTCGGTGACGACATCTCCCCGGCGCCCGCCGGGGGAGTGCCCCAAGATTTCCTGGCCAGGACTCTGCTCACCCCCGAAACCCCGACCCCTACACCCTCACCGACCCCGACGCCTTCGCCGACGCCTACACCCTCACCGCCGCCGACGCCTTCGCCGACGCCTACACCCTCACCGCCGCCGACGCCCTCGCCGACGCCCACCCCAATTCCGACGCCGACCTCAGCACCAACTCCTGCGGTGCGCCAGCCCCGTGCGGACGTCGACGGCTCGGGACGCTCCGAGCTGGCGGTTTATCTCGCCTCGGCCGGTGCCTTCGCCTATCGGCCCAACGGCGGCGGGAGCGACGTGATCAGCCCCTTCGGATTCTCCGGGATCGGCCAGACGATCCCTGCTCCCGGGGATTACACCGGGGCCGGCCATGCCGAACTCGCCGCCTACCTCCCCACCTACGGCGCCTACGCCGTCCGCCCGGCCGGCGGCGGTCCCGACGTGGTCGTCCCCTTCGGGATCCCCGGCCCGGGGCAATCGATCCCGGCCCCCGGCGACTACGAAGGCTCGGGCAAGGACGACATCGCCGTCTACATGCCCTCCATCGGCGCCTTCGGCATCCGGCCGGTCGGCGGCGGTCCCGACCAGATCGTCCCCTTCGGCACCGCCGGGGCCGGGCAATCCCTCCCAGCCCCGGCCGACTACTTCGGCACCGGCCGCGACGACATCGCCGTCTATCTCGCCTCGATCGGCGCCTTCGCCATCCGCAACCCCGACGGCGGGCCCGACACCATCGTCCCCTTCGGACTGCCTTGCCTCGGCCGGTCGATCCCGATCCCCGGCGACTACGACGGATCGGGCCACGTCGAGCTGGCCGTCTACATGCCGAGCATCGGCACCTTCGCCTACCGACCCTACGGCGGCGGGCCCGATATCATCGAGGCATTCGGAACGGCCAACGACGGCTCGATCCCGGTCCCGGGCGACTACGACGGCTCGGGCCACGACGAGATCGCGGTCTATGATCCGAACTACGCATCCTTCGCCTATCGGCCGGCGGATGGCGGGGTGGACGTGATCCAGGCGTTCGGAACGGTCGGGCTGGCGACGAGCCTGCCGGCCGCGGCCCCAGCCGGTGAGATCTCGGGCGAGGTCCAGGCGATCTCGGGCTCGTCGGTCCCGGCGCAGGTGTCGGCGGCGAGCGTGGTCGTCTCGAAGGCCGCGAGCCTGCCGGCCGGCCCGGCCGTGAGATCGGCGTCGCTGATCTCGGGCCGACGCGTCGGGCGGACCTTGGTCGCCCAGGGGGCCGACGGGCCGCCTTGATTCGGACCCATCGACGTCGAAGGGGCGGGGCGGGGCGGCGGCGGGGATCGCTCGGACAGCAAGCGCCACGCCGATCCGACCTCGCCATCGGCCGCCCGCCTCGGAGCCGACCGAGGTCGCTCGACCCGACCTCGACGGGTTCAATGATGATTCAGGGAAGCTATCGATCCCGCGAATCCCCGGGTGGTAGCATTGGTCATTGGCCGCCCAGACCCCCCCATTTTCGACGATCCCTCCGCCGGCCCATTTGATCCCGGCCCGCCCCAGCCCGCACGACCGGCCCCCACCCACGGAGCGTCCTCGATGAGTCGCAGCATTGAGCGCCGCCGGCCGCTGATCAGTCGTCTCCGGTTCGAGTCGCTCGAAGTCCGGGCGTTGACGGCCCAGGCGGGCCAGCTCGACCCGGTTTCGGCGGCGGGGCGGGCTGGAGGCTGCGATTGGAAGGTGGTGTGACCAGGTTAACCGCTACAGTTGATCACGAAATGACATTGCCTCCATTATCGGACACCGCCGCCGATCGTGAAAACACGATCGGTCGAGGCATTCGGTCGTGTCCTTGTTCCGTTGCACTGCTCGTGCTTCTCGGCTTATCCTGACTCAGCGTCGCAACTCCTCGCCCGGATCGCTGGATACGCCGCGGGAGGTGGGCCGTGGACGACCTCTCTCGATTCTGCTGCCTGAATTCCCGATGTCCCGAGCACGGCGTCCGGGGCGGCGAAACCTCTCCGTCGCCGCTCGCTACGGCAAGGACGCCTCGATCCGCTTTCTCCGATGCCGCTCCTGCGGCGATCGCTTCTCCGAACGCAAGGGCACCCCGCTGTTCCGTTCGCATCTGGCCAAGGAGAAGGCCACCGCCGTCCTGGAGCACCTCGCCGAGGGATGCGGTGTCCGCCAGACCGAGCGGCTCGTGGGCGTCCACCGCGACACCGTGACCCGCTATACCCGCAAGGCCGGCGACCACGCCGTGGCGGCCCAAGAGGAGTTGGTCGCCCTCTCCCCCCCTGACGACCGAACTCCAGTTCGATGAGAAATGGTCGTTCGTCGCCAAGAAGGAGGCCCACTGCGACCGCTCCGATCCGGCCAACGACCACAAGGTGGACTACTGGGACCATGTCGCCTACGACCCCGAGCACCGGTTGGTCATCGCCGCCGTGCCCGGGGCCCGCGACGTCGAGGGGACCGAGGCCCTGGTGGGCGAAGCTCGCCGGCGGACCGGGCGCCGGATCATGAGGCTCATGACCAGCGACGCCTACCCGGCCTACGAGTCGGCGATCCTCCACGCCTACGGCGAGACGGTCACGCCGCCTCGCACGGGCCGGCCGGGCCGACCGAAGGGGCCGTCCAAGACGCCTCCGTCGGGCCTGGTCTATGCCACCGTAGAGAGGGTGCGGAAAGAGGGCCGAGTGGTCGAGATCTTGACCCGCGTGGCCTTCGGCACGATGGCGGCGGTCGCGGCGGCCCTGGCCGGCTCGGGCGTGAGCCGGTCGATCAATACGTCGTTCCTCGAACGGCAGCACTTGACAGACCGGCACCACAACGCGAGGAAGTCGCGGAAGACCTACCGGTTCTCGAAGGAATGGCGGTTTCACGTGGCGGCCACCTATTTCACGCTGTACAGCGACAACTTCTGCTGGCCGGTGAGGACGATGAGAGAGCCGATCGGCGAAGGACACTACCGCAAGCGGACCCCGGCGATTGCCTCCGGCCTGACCGACCACATCTGGTCGATCTCCGACTGGATCGGTTTCCCGGTCGTGCTACGGAGTTAGGACACGACCTCCCGCGAACCACCCGCGGAGGAAGCGGGCGAAGCCGTCGCCGTCGAGCCCTTCGGGGACGACTCGGGGGATGGCGAAGCGGTCCTCACGGCCCGAGACGATCGCCGCTCGGGTGCTGGAGGCGGTGCTCAGGCCGGCCTCGCGGGCGAGCCTCGCCGTCTCGGCCGTGAGCCCGCCGTGCGGGTACGAGAATTGCTCGACCCGGCGGCCGATGGTCGCTTCGAGCCACGACTTGCTCTCGCGGATCTCGCGGAGCTGGGCCGGGCCGTCGAGCATGGGGAGCAGGGGATGATGGACCGTGTGGGCGCCGACCTCGAAGAGCCCGGAGCTCGCGAGTCGGGCGAGTTCCTCCGCGTCCATCGCCCGATAGTCGGGCCGGGCTCCCGGGCCGAGGCCGACCCGCTCGCCAAGCTCGCGCAGGGCCCGATCCCGATCGCCCGGGGCCATGGCCTGGAGGCGGGGGTAGAGCTCGCGGTAGCGCCGGAGGCCGGGGTCGGCAAGGTCGTCGTCGGAATACTTCCAGCCCCGGCGCGGCCGGCCGTCCTCCCCGCCGCCGGGGTCGGCGGCCCGGACGATCCGCTCCAGCTCGTCCCACCAGAACTCGCGGCCCGAGCCGATGTAGCCGGTCGCGATGAAGAAGGTCGCGGGCACGTCGTGCTCTTCCAGCAAGGGGGCCGCCGCGAGCAGGTTGTCGGCGTAGCCGTCGTCGAAGGTGACGACGACGCCCTTGCGGGGGGCACTGCCCCGGCCCATCGCCAGGGCCAGCGACCGGAGCGGGACCGGCCGGGCCAGCTTGCGCATGACCTCCAGGTGCTCGGCGAAGGCCCGAGGGGCCACGCAGAGGTCGAACGGGTCGGTCGGCAGCTCGGCGACCCGGTGATAGAGCAGGACCAGCGTCCCGGGGAAGGCCCGATCACACGCCTCCCGCGCGAGCCTCCTGATCCTGTCGATCCCGAGCATGTCAGGCCGCCTCCGGGGGTTTCACGGCCCTCACCGCGACCACCACTTCGTACTCCGGGTCGCGATGCTCGAACTCGGCCCGGCTCAACTCATCCTGCCCGAGCCCGTACAAGAAGGCGGAGGCGGCGAGGACGTTGCCGAAGCTCTCGACCTCGACGGCCGGGGGCGTGAAGGCGTCGCCGAAGAGGCGGCGGGCCGAGTTGCTGGTGAAGCCCCAGTACCACGAGCCGGGCAGCTCCCTCCAACTGATCCGAGTGATCCCCGGGAAGGTCGCGAGCAGGACGCCGCCGGGCTTCAAGATCCGCCGGAGGGTCTCCACGGCCGCCCCGGCCTCGTAGATGAGGTGGAGCGTCTGGGTGAAGATGATGCAGTCGAACCGGCCCGAGGGGATGTGCTCGGCATGGGCGAGGTCGGCGACGATGGTCGTCCTGGGGTCGCCCTCGTCGACGTTGAGGATGTCGACCGCCTCGACCCGATCGCCGCCGAACTGCCTGGTGTACGAGTCGTCGCCGATCTCCAGGACCCGGCCGCGGATGTCGGAGGCGCGGCTTCGGAGGTAGGCCTCGACGTAATGGCGATCGATCGGCCCCCCCCGGTCGTAGCCCCATTCCCGGCTCAGCGGTTCGAGGCGTCGCGAGCGGCCGGAGGTGCGCGCGAACCCGACCGGATCGAAGCCGTCGGCGGGGCGACGGCCCCCGAGCCATCGGATGACCGGGCCGGGTAGCGCCCGCCTGGCGACCCGTTTGACGAAACTGATCCCCGATGCCATGCCGGTCTCCCGTGATTGAAGGCTGATCCGGAACCTCGCCCCCGTTGCCGGTCGCGACGGGCCGCGGGTTCCCGCCCGGGCGATCGCGCCGGGACCTACCCCGAGGCCGCCGGGCTCTCCCTGGCCGCCCCGCGAGGCGAGGGGCCCCGCCGAGGGGGCCGTCCCGACCTCCGCGACGTTGCCAGCTCGGCGATCCTCCCATAAGCCTCCAGCCCCAGCTCGATCTGCCTCGACGCCGCGTCGAGCAGCGCCGGCCTGGTCTCTTCCGCCGTCGCCCAGGCCCGCCCGATCGCGGCCGTCAGCTTCTCGTCCGAGTCGCGATCGGTCAGGGAGACGACCGCGCAGCCGGCCCCAAATTGCCCGGCCAGGCCCTCGAACTTGTCGACGTAGTAGGCGGATTTCGCCAGGCCGACGGCGGGCACGCCCATCGAGAGCGCGAAGACCGCCGCGTGATAGCTGCCCGTGACGACCAGCCGGCATCGGCGGACCTGCCCCAGGACCCCGACCGGCGAATCGATCGCGGCGCCCCCGCCGGTCCCGTCGTCCATCTCCCCGAGGAGCAGGGCGATCGTCTGGGCGTCGGCCTCCCCCGGCACCCTGGAGATCGGCACCGGGACCAGCGGCGCGTGGAGATCGAGGGCCGCCCGGCGGAGGACGGTCCCCACCCGCTCGACCAGGTCGCGACCCACCTCGGAGTAGGAAGACGCCCGGAGGTTCACCCCGATCCCGTCGCCGAGCCGGTCGGGCCGCTGCCCGAAGGCCATCTCGATGGCGTCGTCCCCCGTGGTCATCACGCGGCCCGGGTCGACGCCCAGGGATCGCAGGAGTGGGCCGCCGGCCCGGTCTTCCCGGAGCCCGATGAAGTCGACCTTGGGCAAGATCTCCCCGGCCCGCTTGCGCAGCCGAGGATCTTCGATCGGCCCGATCCCCTGCCCGACCATGGCCGTCGTCACGCCCGACCGGATCGCCAGGCCGAGGGTGTCGAGCACGTCGAAGGCGTACTCCGGGAACGCGTCGGTGATCCCCCCGCCGCCGGAATGGACGAGCAGGTCGGCCCCGGCCACGGCCTCGACGAACGAGTCGAGGTCCCCCGTCGACGCCCCCCATCGGCGGAGCTTGCGGCGCATCGCGGCCGTGGCGAGGCCGGGCCACCGGCGGCGGATGCCGTCCTCCAGCCCCGACCGGAGCGAGCCGACGCGAGCCGGCAGGCGCCGGACCAGCCGGTTGTCGAGGAAGCGGCCCGACAACCAGGCGCGGCGGCCCGAGGTGGGGAAGGCGGTCGCGGCCGGGCAGAACCGCCCCAGGTCCTCGGGCTTCTCGGCGAACACGCGGATCTCCGCGTCGGGCCAGGCCGCGTGCAGCCGCGAGATGCAGGCGTGTTGCATCGCCATGTCGCCGGCGTTCAGGAGCACATAATCGCTCGGTTCGACGAGGATACGCATGGTTCGGAAGGTCCCGGGGCGATGGCTTCGGCGGGCGTCCGGCCCGACCGGGCGGAGGCTCGGCCGCGGTCGGGCCGCGGGCTTTCACGACCTGGCCGGCAGCCAGCGATGGGCGACGCAGACGCTGCCATATCCGGTGCCGCTGAGCTGGGGACGCCCCCTCATGTGCCCCGGCTCGACCTCGAACACCGCGGCGCCCTCGATGTGGTCCTGGAGGTCGGTCTCCCAGCTCGGGCCCGACCTCGCGGCGACGTTGATCCGGTACCGCCCCGGCAGGAGCGGCAGCTCGTCGACCCGGCAGGTCCAGCGGTCCGGGGGCGCCCCGGGCGCGCGATCCTCGGGCCCGTGGTTCGCGGAGTCGAACCCGGCCACCGCCGTGCCGTGGTGATCATAGATCGTGAACACGCAGTTCAGGCCGGCCAGGGGCCGATCGAACTGGAACTCGAAGCGGGCGGGGTGCCCGGTGGCCAGGGCCTCCGTCGGCGGGTCGCCGCCGCCGAGGATCTCGACGCCGACGAGCCGCGACTGACCCAGGCCCAGCCGGTCGGTCCGGTCGGCGATGTCCCCCGATGCCCTCGACTCCAGGGTCCTCAGGTACGACTGGACGGCGGCCAAGGCCGAGGCGTCCACCTCCACCCGTCCGTCGACGAGCAGGATGCCCCGCTTGCACAAGTTCTGGACGACGGACAGGTTGTGGCTGACGAAGAGGACCGTCCGGCCGCCGCTTGCGACCTCCTCGATCTTGCCCAGGCACTTCCGCTGGAAGGCGATATCCCCGACCGCGAGGACCTCGTCGACGATGAGGATCTGCGGGGTCAGGTGGGCCGCGACGGCGAAAGCCAGGCGGACGTACATCCCGCTCGAATAGCGCTTGACGGGGGTGTCGAGGAAGACGCCGATGTCGGCGAAGGCGACGATCTCGTCGAATTTCCGGAGGATCTCGGCCCGCCTCATCCCCAGGATGGCGCCGTTGAGGAAGATGTTCTCGCGGCCGGTCAGCTCCGGGTGGAACCCGGTGCCGACCTCCAGCAAGGAGCCCATCCGGCCGTGGACCTCGGCGGAGCCGCTCGTCGGCCGGGTGATCCTGGAGAAGATCTTCAGGAGGGTGCTCTTGCCGGCCCCGTTGCGGCCGATGATCCCGAGGATCTCGCCGTGCTCGACCTCGAAGGAGACGTCGCGGAGCGCCCAGAACGGGGCCCGGGCCGGTTCCCTGGGCTGGCCCCGCCGGAGCAGGCCGCGCCAGGAATCGGCGAGTCGGTCCCTCAAGGAGTCGTGGCGGACGGCCCGGCCGACCATGTAGCGCTTCGAGAGCCCCTCGGCGCGGATCGCGAGTCGTCCCATCAGATCAGGTCCGCCAGGGAATCTTCGGTCCGCCGGAAGACGGCCAGCCCGCCCAGGAAGATCGCCGCCACGGTCGCCACGTTCACCGCCAGGGCCCGGGGGTCGGGCGCCGGGGTGCCGAGGATGGCCCAGCGGAACCCCTCGACCACGCCGGCCATCGGGTTGAGGTGATAGAGCGCCCGCCACCGCGCGGGCACCGCGCCGGCGGGATAGCCGACCGGCGTCGCGTACATCCAGGTCTGGATCAGGAACGGGACGAGGTGGCCGATGTCGCGATAGCGGACGTCGAGCGAGGTCACCCAGAGCCCGCAACCCAGGGCGGTCGCGCAGGCCAGGGCCAGGAAGGGCGGCACGGCGAGCAGCCCCCAACCCGGCACGATGCCGTGCCAGGCCATCAGCGCCACGAGCACCGCCGAGGCGAAGGCGAAGTCCACCAGGGGGGTCAGCACGGCCGAGAACGGGATGATCAGCCGGGGGAAGTAGACCTTGCCCAGCAGGTTGCCGTTGGCCACCAAGCTGCTCCCGGTCCTCGAGAACGCCTGGGCGAAGAACATCCAGGGCAGGAGACCGGAGAGGACGAAGATCGGGAACGGCACCCCCTCCGACCCCATCCGGGCGACGTAGCCGAAGACGAACGAGAGGATCGCCATCGTCATCAGCGGCTGGAGGATGGCCCAGCCGGCGCCCAGGACCGTCTGCTTGTAGCGGACGCCGACGTCGCGCCTCATCAGGACGACCAGGAGCTCGCGGTAGGACCAGGCCTCGCCGAAGCCGGAGAACAGGCCGCCGCTCGACGGTTGGATGAGGAAGACCGGGTAATCCTCCGTCGGCGGGTCGGCGGGGGGCGACGCGATCGCCCCTCCTATCGGATCGGCCACTTCGAATTCCCCAAAGGTCATCGACCCGAGCCCGGTCGCCGCCCGCCGGCTCCGGAGGTGGAGGCCGGATCACACGGGCGTCTCCGCCGAGGGCTCCGAACACGGCGTCGCCCCGGTCCCAGCTTAGCTAATTTTATCAGTCGGCGAGCAACTTCCCAATGAATAATCAGGCATATGGTCGTAACTCACCGCACGGCAGGCCGATGATGTCTATTCGCATCGCTCGTCGGTGAAATCTTCCATGCATTGTGCTAAGGTCTAAGGTTGAGGTCGGAGGGGCTCGCGGCCTGGCTCGCGCCGTCGGGCCCGGGGTGAGGGCCCCGCGGGCGGCCGACTTCCAAGATCGAAAGTCCACGTCACCCCCCGAGCAAGTGGCCGTAATAAGCGTTAGGATGGCCATCATGGCCGGTTCGGCAGGCCGCTCCCTCCTCTGGCGGTCGGACGCCGGTCGGTCCTCGGCCATCCGGCAGATGATCGACCCGGATCGACCCGCTCGATGGAATCCCCAATCGAGACCGGCCGAGGTCTCGGATCGTCCTTTACCGAAGGTGCAGCCCCGAACGCCTTCTCGATCCATCGCCACTTCGAGGAAAGGCCCGATGAGCGACACCTTGGTCCGTTTGAACGAAGTCTTTCGCGACGTGTTCGACGACGACGAGCTGGAGATCGGCCGCTCGACGACGGCGAAGGACGTCGAGGGGTGGGACTCGCTCATGCATGTGACCCTGCTGATCAACGTCGAGAAGGCGTTCGGCCTAAGGTTCACCAGCCCCGAAGTCGCCAACCTCAAGAGCGTCGGCGAGCTGGTCGACCTGATCGATCGGCGATCCGCCCGGGCCTGATCGACCCCCTTCGTCCGACGCCCGCACGCCTCACCCACGGGGAAACCCTCATGTCCTCGACCGGAGCCGCCGCCGCTTCTCCTCCCCCCGACCTGTTCCGGGAGGTCTCGGCGCTGAGGGTGGGCGGGAGGGTCGAGGAGGCCTTGGCCATGCTTCGCGAGGCGCTGCGGCATGGGGCCTTGGGGCCGGAGAGGGTCGAGAAGGCCGGTCGCGTGCTCCGCAAGGAGATCGAGGCGCTCGGCGAGGCGGCCAACCCCCTGCGGATCCAGATCCTCGGCCAGTGCACGACCTCCTGGCTCGCGACGAGCTTGACGGCGGTCGCCTGGGGCCGGGGGGTGATGACCCGGGTTGCCGAGGGTGGATATGATCAGGTCCTCCAGGATCTCGGGCGCCTGGCCGCCTCGGGCGGGCCGAGGCCGGACGTGATCATCCTGTTGCCTTGGTCGAGCCGGCTCCTGGGGAGCCCGGGGGCCGAGGCCCGATCTGGCCACCTGGCGGCCGAGCTCGACGGCTGGCGGCGGGCCTGGGATATGGCATCGGGCCGGCTGGGCTCGCGGATCGTGCAGGTTGGCTATGATCATGTGTCGCCCGGGGCCCTGGGATACTCGGCCTCGGGCAAGCCGGGCGGGCCGATCGCACTGGTCCGGGAGGCCAACGCCGCGATCCGGGCGAGCCTCCCGCCCGACGCCTATTTCGTCGACCTCGAAGCGGTCGCTGGCGAGTTCGGCCGTGCCGCTTTCTATGATCCGAGGCGTTATTACTGGACCAAGCAGCCGTTCAGCGAGGCCGGGGCCCTCCACCTGTCCGGCCACCTCTGGGCCGGGGCCCGGGCCCTGACGACGGGCCCGAAGAAGGTGCTCGTGCTCGACCTCGACAACACGCTCTGGGGCGGGGTGGTGGGCGAGACCGGGCCCCTCGGGATCGGCCTGGGGGACAGCCCCGAAGGCGAGGCATTCCTCGCGTTCCAGGGACACGTCAAGGACCTGACCCGCCGGGGGATCGTCCTGGCGGTCGCCTCGAAGAACAACCCGGCCGACGCCCGCGAGCCGTTCGAGGCCAACCCCGACATGGCCCTGAAGCTCGGGGACATCGCCGCCTTCGAGGCCTGCTGGGAGCCCAAAGGGGACACGATCCGGCGGATCGCCCGTGCCCTCAACCTCGGCCTCGACAGCTTCGTCTTCTTCGACGACAACCCGGCCGAGCGCGAGCAGGTCCGCCAGTCCATCCCCGAGGTCGAGGTCGTCGACGTCCCCGAGGACCCCGCCGAATTCGTCCGGGCCCTCCAGGCCGGCCTCTGGTTCGAGACCGTCGGGCTCACCGACGCCGACCTCGCCCGGGTCGAGCAGTACGCCGTCGAGCGGGAGCGGCGCGAGTCCGAGCAGGCCAGCGGCGGCATCGACGACTACCTCCGCTCGCTGGAGATGATCGGCGAGGTCAGGGCCATCGACGAGGCCGACCTCCAGCGCGTCGTGCAACTCCTGGCCAAGACCAACCAGTTCAACCTGACCACCCGTCGCCACACCCGCGAGGATGTCCTAGGGCTCCTCGCGAAGCCCGGGTCGATCGGCCTGACGATCCGGGCCCGCGACCGGTTCGGCGACCACGGCCTGGTCGCCGCCCTGATCGGGGTCCCCCTGGCGGACGACGCCCGGGCGTTGCGGGTCGACACCTGGCTGATGAGCTGCCGGGTCATCGCCCGGACCGTCGAGCAGTTCTCGTTCCGGGCGATCCTCGAACGGGCCCGCGACCTCGGCTACCTCCGGATCGTCGGCGAGTACATCCCGACGGCAAAGAACGTGCTGGTCCAGGGCCTGTACGAGTCGCTCGGCTTCCGGCCCGTCGAGGGCGCGGGCGGCCCCTCCAGGCTCTCCGAATTCGAGGTGAGCCAGGGCCAAGCCCCGATCACCTTCGTCGAGCCGTCGGCCGCGAGCCGATCCGAGTCACACCGCCCGCCGGCCGAGATCTGAAACGCCCATTCCGAAATATCGAGGGCGGGCCGGGTGTTCGAGAACCCGATCACGGCCGGCGTCCTCGACCCCCCGACGGATCGCCCGAGGGGGCCTTGAGGAAGGCGGCCAGCCGGCGGGTCGCGATGTCGCGTCCCGCCGCGTCGGTGTGGAACAGGTCGGCGAAGAGCGGTTCGGGGATCGCGGTCCTCAGGTCGAGGACTTCGGGCCGGCGCCCCGCCCGACCTTCGAGGACCTCGTCCAGGCACTCGAACGCCCGGGCCGGCTCCATCCTCCCCAGCCATCCGAGCTTCGGGGTGAGTACGACGACGAGGCGGACGTTGTCCCTCACGCACTCGTCCATGAGCCGGAGGACCGCCTGCGGGCCGGGGTTTTCGATCCGATAATTCTCGCCGGTGAACCATCCGCAATCGTCGATCGCCTCGAAGAGCTTCGCGGAAATGACCGGGTGTTCGAGGTCCGCGACCCCTCCCTTCCGCTTCAAGGCCGGCGGCGACTTCCAGGCGTCGGCGTCGGCGGCGAAGAGGCCGTCGGTACTAACTCCCAGGAGGCGGAATCCTCGGATCTTCGCCTCGATCGCGGCCTGCCGGACGTGATAGGTCGTGTGCGATCGTCGCGGGAAGACTCGGCCGATCGCCGCCAGGGTGACGCCGCAAACGTCCCCAAAGGCCGACCGGACATTTCCCTCGGACAGGTGGTGCTCGAGGTCGTCGAGCCGGGGTGCGGTCGGGTCGCGGACGCAATTCTTCGTGGTCCGGGGGAGCATCTCCTGATGGAGCCCGAGGACGACCACGTCGGGCCTGATCCCGCTCCGGAAGACCATCCGGGCGATCCGGCAGGTGTCCTCGGCATTGCCGCCGTCGGTCCCCAGGTTCAGCCAGCGGATCGGGACGGGCGACTCGGCTTCCAGGACCGCCGGGTCGAACCCGTAGTAGGTCGTCGAGGAGCCGATCAGGATGCCGAGCCCCGGCCCCGGGCGTCCCCGGTCGGCCCAGCCCTCTCGGATCAGGGCCGCGACCTTGCCGCCCAAGCGTTCCTGCTGCCCGTCCTCGATGGTCGGATCGGCCGGGTCGACCCATCCGGGTACCGGCTGTCCGGACCATCGGATCAAGGCCGAAGCGACCGCGAGCGCCACGACCACCAGGCCGATGGCCGAGAGGGGGCCGAGCAGGCGTGAGGGCTCGAAGACGCGGCCCGCCGAAGTCGCCGGATCGGAACGGGAGAACGGATCGGCTTCGGGCCTGGCGTGATTGTCCACGGATCATCACCCTTCGGGGACCATCGGCCGCTAGAAATTCTGATAGAAGAACGTGGCCCCTTGCTGGCCGAAGTAGAACACGATGACGAGCTGGATCGCGATCCAGGCGACCCGGGCGATCAGCCGCCCGAGCGGGACGCGACCTAGGGCGAGATCGTCATCGACAGCCGTTTGATCCACGCGATCATCTCCTCCCTCGGGCAGGTCACCAGCGCCACGGCGCCCGCGGCGAACTCGAACGTCAGGACGACCGCCAGCCCATGCACCCAGCGGTTCGCCATGTAGCGATTCAGGCCCTTGCGGCCGAGTCGCCTGAGCAGGAATTGCTTGTAGGCGCTGCACGCGATCAGGCCCGCGGCCTGATAGAGGCCCCAGGCCAGCCAGCGGATGTTGATGCTGTGCCAGAGCCCGCAGAGGGCGAACGAGAGGGTGAACGCCAGGCTCGCCGCCAGCAGCGGCGACCGCCCGTCCCATCGACGCATGATCGCCAGTTGGATAGGGATGAAGACGTTGCGTCGGATGAATTGCGAGAGCGAGATGTGCCATCGCTCCCAGAAGTCGATCACGTTGCGGGCCAGATAGGGACGGTTGAAGTTCTCCGGCGTCGCCACGCCGATCAACCGGCCGATCCCCACGGACACGTCGCTGTAGGCGCTGAAGTCGAGGAAGAGCCAGAGGTAATTGAGCTGGATTTCGAGGAGAAAGTAGGGGCCGCCGGCGTGGAAACCGGTGAAGAACAGCTTCTCGATCAGGTTGGCCAGGACGTATTTCTTGAAGAGGCCGGTCGTGATCCGTTCGATCGCCTCCAGCGATCGGCCGAAGCTCGGAGGCGTTGGGATCGGCGGCTGGCCCGCGAAATCGTCATAGGACTGGATCGGCCCGGCGGCGAGCATGTGGAACGGGACGAGGTAGTTGACCAGCGAGCCGAAATCCGGCGGGCGATGCCGACCGGATCTGACGGCATCGCCCACCTCGTAGAGTCGGAGGACGACGTAGGAGAAGCCGAGCACGCCCAGCATGGCCTTGAACGCTGAAATCTTGGGGATCGGATAGTTCGCCGGGATCTTGTGCACCGCGAAGAGCAGGAAGAGGGCCGCACCGCACGAGACGACCGCGGCGGCCCCGACCCGGCCCGAGCCGAGGACCCGCAAGGCGACCCAGGACGCGAACAAGAGGCCGACGGCCACCAGTGTCCACTTCGGCGCGAGGAGGATGTAGAGGAAACCTACATTGAGCAAGGCCAGCGCGAACTTCCTCGAACGTGGTCGCCGGAGCGGGACCACGACAAGCATGGCCAGGCCGACGAAGACCCAGAAACTCGCGCTATAAAGGTCGACGGTTACCATTCGATCTGTCTTTCGGGCCGGGCGAGCCCGGGCTCGCCAGACTCCCAGGATTGGAAACGGGCCGCCGTCCCCGGCTCGCCATCAGTCATGCGATGGACGCATCGAGCGCGATGGGAGCCGGGAGTTCGCAGGCCAGCGACGTTGCTGATGACAGCGGTCCGATCCTCAGCGCCCTCGGACCGCGCAGTACAGCAGCCTCCACGAGGCGACCGAGAACGGTTCCTCGACGAGCGAGGCGACCGCGTGCTTCCTGGCGGTGCCGACGTTGCCCGCCGAGAGGGCCCACCAGGCCCAGTTCGGGTGGGCCCGCCAGACGGTGACCATCTCGGGGTGCGTGCCGAGGACCGGCCCGGGCGGCAGGCCGCGGCGGATCTTGGCCTCGACGATCGCGGCCTGGATCGCCTCGACCTGCCTCGGCTTCTGGATGTGGCTGACGCTGGCCGAGTGCAGCCGGTACTTCAACAAAGCCTGGGGCAGGTTGGCGACGGCCCCCCGTTCGGCCAGCCGGAGGAACAGGTCGATGTCTTCCGCCGTGTGGAACCGCTCGCGATAGCCCCCGACGGCGAGCACATCGGCTTTGCGCATCATCGCGGCGGGATGGCAGATCACCGCCCCGCGGCCGCCGTCGAGGTGGATGGTGTCGATCTCCTCGTGCCGCTGCTCCTCGTTCCAGAAGCAGATCGGGTCGCCGTCGGGGTCGACGACGAGGACCCGGCTGCCGACGACCAGGCAACCCGGGTTCGCCTCGAGGTAGGCGGCCTGGCGTTCGAGGCGATCGGGCATCGACACGTCGTCCGCGTCCATCCGGGCGACGAACGTGCCCCGGGCCTCCGAGAGCATCTCGTTGAGCGCGACCAGGTAGCCCTCGCCGCGGCGGGGCACCAGGCGGATCCGCCGGTCACGCTCGGCGTAGCGGCTCAGGACCTCGGGCGTGCCGTCGGTCGAGCCGTCGTCGGTGATGAGGAACTCGAAGTCGGCGAGGGTCTGGCCCAGGATGCTCTCGATCGCTTCCGACAGATAACGGCCGCCGTTGCGGACCGGCATAATTACAGTGAGGAGTGAGCTTATTCCCACGGCTCGACTCCGAGGAAGGAAGTTCACTCCCGTGTTAGCCATAATAATCTTCTTTTCTCTTAAATAAATATAGGCTCACCAATCCAATTAAGTGTGCAGATTCTACTCCGAAGACGCAAGGCTTCGTGGTGCAAAAAAGACGCATCGTTTATTTGGCGGAGCCCGACGGCATGGGGGGGCGGGCGGCCCGGATCATCCGGGAGAGGGTGTAGTGGCAGCCCCCGAAGATCTCCAGGGCGGCTTCCTCGATCTTGCCGGAGCGGACCGTGGCCCCGAGGGTCCTGGCCAGGTTCAGCAGGTCTCCGCGACCCAGACGGCCGTCGTGGAGCAACTTGGCATAATAGGCGCCCCGGCCTCTGGCATAGCTCCTGAGCAGGCGGTCCAGCTCCCGGCTCCCCGGCTTGCGGCGATGGTGGTGATGGACGACGATCTCGGGGAAGAACCCGCCCGCCCAGCCGGCGGCGGAGACCCGGCAGACGCAGTCGACGTCCTCGCAGTTGAAGGGGGTCCCGGGCCCGAGGCCGGGGTCGAAGCCGCCCGCGTCGGCCAGGGCCTCGCGCCTGATCGCGAAGTTGGCCCCCTGGATCACCCCGGGCGGCACGATCGACCCGGGCGCCAGCAGGAGCGGCGCATCCAGCCCGGTGACGCCCACCCGGGCATCGGTCTCGTCGTGGAGCAGGATCTTGCCGCCGAGGTACCCGAGCGACGGGTCGAGGAAACGCTCGCCGATCCGCAGGAGCAGGTCGGGGGCGACGTAGCAATCGTCGTCGGTGAAGGCGAGGATCTCGCCGGCCGAGCCCGCCACGCCGGCATTCCGGGCCCGGGCCAGCCCCGGCACCGGCTCGGAGACGACGAGGATCTCGGGCCCTCCGGATCGCAACGAGTCGAGCCCGGACGGGGTCGAGTCGGTCGAGCCGTTGTCCACCACGACGAGTTGCCAGCCGCCGGGCGGCGGCCGGAGCTGCCGGGCCCGGTCGAGGCAAGCCGCCAGGGACGACCAGCGATCGCGCGTGCTGATGATGAGGCTGATCAAGGTCGCTCTCGGAAGGCCGGACCGGGCCCATCCCCGACGGGGCTCACCGGCCCCGGGCCGCGCAGAACGCGACCCTCCACGAGGCGGCGGAGAACGGCCGATTCTTGAGGATCTCCAGGGCCAGGCGCCGGGCGGTCGCCTTCCGGCCCCGGCCCAGCGCGGACCAGAACCACCAGTGCCAGCGATCCGGCCCCGATGGGTCGTCCCAGCCCTCCAGCTCGAAGTCGGGGGCCACGGCCAGCCCTCGGCGTTCGCGGGCCTCGATGACCGAGAGCCGGGCCTTGCCCAACTGCTCCCGGTGGCGCAAGTGGCTGACGCTCCGGAGGTGCTGCCGGTAGTGGAGCAACACGTCGGGGTGGTTGGCGAGCCGCCCGAGTTCGGCCAGCCTGAGATAAAGGTCGAGGTCCTCGACCGGCTCGAACCGGGCCCGGTAGCCGCCGAGCGCCCGCATCGCGGACGCCCGGGCCATCAGGCCCGGGTGCGGGATCACCCCGCCGAGGCCGTTGAGCAGGTGGCCGACGATCGCGTCGTGCTCGGGGCAGAACGGCGCCTCGACGAGCGGGCCGCCGTCGAAGTCGATGAGCAAGACCCGGCAACCGACGGCGACGTGGTCGGGGTGGTCGCGGAGGAAGTCCGCCTGCCGTCGGAACCGATCGGGCATCGACACGTCGTCCGCGTCCATCCGGGCCACGAGCGAGCCCGAGGCCAGGCCCAACGCCTCGTTCAAGGCCACGGTGTAGCCCGTGTTGGGCCGGCTGACGAGCCGGACCCGGGGGTCACGCCGGGCGTAGCCCTCCAGGATCGCGCGTGACCCGTCGGTCGACCCGTCGTCGATGACGACCAGCTCGATCTGGCCGTAGGTCTGGCCGAGGACGCTCTCGACCGCCTCGGCGAGATACCTTGCGGCATTGTAAACCGGCATCAGCACGGAGATCAGCTCGGGGGCGTGGCGATCGGGTCCCAAGATTGGCGATCCTCCTCGGCTCCGGGGGCGATCGTCGGCCGGACCTCGGCCGCGATCCGGTGGCAGCTCGACGACGGCGGTCGAGGTCCTCCCTCGACTCGGGTCACGGCGCCTCGTCTGAAGCGGCCGGGCCCTTCCGGGGCCACCGCGGGCCGATCAAGGACAGGGCGCGGCTGACCAGCTTCCCGGCCCTGCGGATCGGGCTGCGTCGCCGCCCTCGCCTCCGGAGGAAGTAGTCCTTGAGCTTGGCGTCGAGGGCTCGCGCGGGCGAATCCGGCGCCTTGACCCGGTCGGCCACGTGGTCGGCGAGCCAGTCGAGGAACGGATCGAGCGCGGCGCCGGTGCCGTCTTCCCGATGGGTCCCCTCCTTCAAGGCGACCTGGCAGCACGATTCGGCGTGCTGGCGGTAGAGCCCCGAGTAGCCCTCGCCGAGGATGACCGGATATTCCAGGCAAACCTTGTAGAAGAAGACCTGGTCCTCGAAGAGCCCGGAGAAGGCGTCCACGAAGCCGCCGACCCGGTCGAGGGCCCGGCGGCGGATGAGGAAGCTGCACGTCCCCGGGGTCTCGGCCTGCCCGTTGAGGAACAGCGGGACCAGGGCCGGCGGGTCGACCAGGGTCCCCGCGGGGAACCCGAGCTTCCGGAGCCGCTCCTTCGCCGGGGCGCCCGGGTCGCCGGGGAACCAGTATCGGGTCGCGTCGTAGGTCATGGCCGCCTCGGGCCGGGATTCGAGGATCGCGACCTGCGCCGAGAGCTTGCCGGGCAGCCAGACGTCGTCGGCGTCGAGCAGCGCGACGTATTCGCCCCGGGCGTGGGTGATCCCGAGGTTCCGCGAGGCGCTCATGCCCCGGTTCCTGTGGCCGGGATGTTCCAGGTAGCGGATCTTCCCCGGATGCTCCCGGGCGAATCGGAGGGCGATCGCCGTGCTCTCGTCGGTCGAGCCGTCGTCGACCAGGAGCAGCTCCCAACGATCGTATTCCTGCGCGAGGATGCTCTCGACCGCCTCGACGATGTAAGGGCCGGCGTTGAGGAAGATGGTCACGCACGAGACGAGCGGTCGGTCCCCCCCCGCCTCCTCGGCCGGGTCGTGGCCGTCGGTTCGGCTCGGCACGGCTCGCGAAAGGTTGGCCGTCATCGCGAACCGGCCTGGGACCGGGCCCAATCGAGATAGCGGGGCGAGGCGACCAGGAAACCCTCGTCGAGCAACGCGGAGGTCCCCGCGTATCGTTGTGCACCCGCCAGGGGGAACGTCAAGTCCGGCTCCGCCGAGAGCCTCCGCCAGTATCGCTCATATTCGTCGCTGGTGAAGTAGCCATACCGCTTCGAGGCCGCCGCCTCGCGGACCTTCGCGAAGAACGACCCGTTGAACGGATAGTGGAGCAGGACGCACGTGAGGTCGGCCACCTGAGCGTTCTCGGCGTGGTGCCAATCGCGGAAGAGCTTGACGCCCGGCCCCACGAAGACCAGGGCGGCCTTCGTCAACCCGTTGTTGGTGCCGAACATGGTCTTGCGGATGCCCCCGTGGTGCATCTTGACGTCGGCGCTCGAAAGCTCCGACCACCGGTATTCCGATTTCGCGATGTTCGACGTGTCGTAGTAGCGGTAGATCTCTTCCAGGGGTTTCTCGCCATCATCCACGATCCCGGCCAAGGGGGCGTCGGAGAACATGTCGAGCATCTGTGCCACCACCGCGGTGAACCCCCGCTCGTTGAGGTAACGGAGGAAGGAACCGAGCGGCATGCGGTCCGAACCAGGGTAATCGAACAGCTCGTCGATGTCGGCGCAGAGATTCCACCGATCTGTGGAGAACCGCTTGGCCAGGTAATCTTTCATCAGGTTTTCATACCGACTGTAAGGCAGGTCGACCCGGAGCACCGTCACGTCGGGGAACGCCGAGGCGAGGGCGAGCGTGTCGTCGGTCGACCCGTTGTCGAGGAAGACGATGTGCTTGACCCCCATCTTCTGATAGTAGTTCACGTATCGCCGGAGGTAACTCGAACCGTTCCTGACCACGCAGGTGACGACCAGCTCCTCCGGCGAGTAGTCTACCGCCTTCCGCCCGGAGACGTGGCGGACCGCGAGGGCGAGCCTCCGCCTCCGGTAGCCGACGATAACGGGCCGGCATCGGCCCAAGAGGCGTCGGCCGAGGTCGCGAACCTTGCCCGCCGCTCGATGCAACTTGAAACGGGAGATCATCCAGCGTCTCCGGGGACGATGATCGGGCCCGGCCTCATCGCGGACACGAAGGTCGGGCCGGCGATGCTTGCAACGCTCGTCCCCCGCTCCTCGTGGAGACCGGGACGCCCGACCCGCCCGATCCGCCGGTCGGCGGCGAGGCTTCGAAAGGATTGCTAGGATCCATCGGCGGTTGACGGGACGCAAGCGAGGACTCCCGCGAAGGATCACGAAGGGGGCCGCGAGGGCCAGTTCCGATCCGGGTTGTCGGGCCATCACCTTCGCGCCCTTGATCGTCTCCAACGGCTCTCAACCACGCAACCCGACCCTCGGCCGGCCGTCGAACGTCCCGCCGCGGTCGCACCCCTGGACCTCCACGGGCGCCTCTGGTCGCTCCGCGATGTCGCCAGCCCAGACCTTAGTACTAGCCCTCAACCAAGCGTAATGAGAAGGCTCCCTGGAACTTCACCCATTGGATTCCAGGCTTTCCTGGAAGGTCGTATCAGATGGCGTGTCGATTTCGAGTGAGGGCCGCTCTTAATTCTATCGTTTTATTCTCCGCCTTGATTCACGGTGTTTGAGCCACTGACAAGCCTATGTCAATCGTCCCATTACGCTTGTTTGAGGACTAGATATAGGCCGTTTCGAGAATGCCGACCGTCACAATCACGTTCGCCATCCCCTCGGTATGACCCGTGTCCCAACTACGCCTCGAGACCTTCATCCTCCTACCCAGGTGTTTCGGTAGGGGGAAATCCGGTGACAGTTCATCTTATCCGAACGGTTGAGGGTGACCCGCACCCGTTATCCCGTCGCCTCTGATCCCTCGATGATCTGCACGTGGGCCCGACGCCCTCCGACGCCGCCACCGCCACCGCCAGCGGATCGGCCCCACCGCCCTGCCCCAGCATCGCCGCGCGAGACCTCGGGGCGGTGGCGGTGAGGGCGGGCCGTGCGCCTCGAGCGAGCAAGCGAGAGGACCGTCCGGGGATGGCCCAAGCTCCGCGTCGCGAGCCGATGGAGTCGGCCGGGTGGCCGGGATCAGCGGTGCTCGAACCGGCGGGGCGACTTGCGGCGATCCGGGATGGGCCACGCCGACCCCGGCCACCCCTAGCTTGGGGTCGATGCGACCCCGGTCATCCGCCAGCCTGGGCTCGATGATCCACCGGTGTCCGGGCCGTCGGGCGGGTCAAGTCGCCGAAAATCCGGCCTCGGTTGGCCCCCGGCGGGATCGGCTTTGGGGCCCCGGCCGGCCCCGGGCGGAGGTCCCGAAGCCGTTTCCCGGCATCGACCTTGCGCCGGCCACGGGCCGCGTCGAGGGGGGAGACCTGGCGGCGGGATCGGCCCGGTCCGATTGACTTCGGGTCAATCGCAACTAGCATGGTTTCGATTTAGCCCCGGCCGCAACGGCGGCGGGATCGAGGACTATCAGGACGCGAAGTCATGAGCGACCGCACCATCCCGCTGCCGATTCGGGCGATCCGCCGGGCCCTCGGGGTCGTCGGGGCTTTGGGGCTGCTGATGACCTCCTCGGGATGCCAGAAGCCCGAGGCGCCGGCGGCCCCGCCGCCGCCGACGGTCGGCGTGTTCGAGGCCCGGCGGATGGACGTGCCGGTGATGGTCACCCCGAACGGGACGACCCGGGCTTTGGAGGACGTCACGATCCGCGCCAGGGTCCGGGGCTTCCTGCGGGAGCGCCACTTCACCGAGGGGGCCACGGTCAAGAAGGGCCAGCTCCTGCTGGTGATCGACGAGGAGCCGTACCTGGTCGCGCTCCAGTCGACCAGGGCCAGGCAGTCGGAGGCCGCCGCGGCCTTGAAGAAGGCGGAGGAGTCGAAGGGGCGCGAGGTCGCCCTGGCCCAGATGGAGCTCGACCGGGCCCAGCTCTACCTCGCCCAGCTCCAGGAGCGGCGGAGCCGGACGCTCCTGAGCCGCAACGCCGGGTCGGCCGAGGAGCTGGACAAGACCGAGGCCGACCGCAAGAAGTGGGAGGCGCAGGTCGAGGCCGACCTGGCCCACCTCCAGCAATCCAAGGCCGATTACGAGGTGGGGATCGCCTCGGCCAAGGCGCAGGTCGAGGCGACCAAGGCCGCCGGCCGCGACGCCGAGCTGAACCTGGGCTATTGCCGGATGTATGCCCCCCTGGAAGGCCGGATCGGCGAGGCCAGGGTGAAGGTCGGCAACCTCGTCGGGCCCGACTCCGGCGGCGGCGGGTCCTTCTCCGAGCTGGCCACGATCCAGCAGCTCGACCCGATGGGCGTCGACATCCGGCTCAGCTCCCGCGACCTGGAGCGGACCAGCCACCTGATCCAGAAGGGCCTGGCCGTCCGCCTGACCCGCCCCGGCTCGCTCGGCGAGGTGGAGCATCCCTTCGTCGGCAAGGGGTACTTCATCGACAACCGGGTCGACGACACCACCTCGACCTTCCTGGCCAAGGCCCGGATGCCGAACCCGGCGGGGACGCTCCTGCCCGGCGAATACGTCAAGGTGCAACTCGTCGTCGAGCAGCTCGAAGGCGCCATCGTCGTCCCCGCGCCGGCCGTGATGGAGACCGAGACCGGGCCGGCGGTCTACATCGTCGACGCCCAGGGGAAGGTGGCGATCCAGAAGGTCGACGCCGCCCAGACCTACGAAGGGCTCCGGATCATCCGCAAGGGGCTCGAACCGGGCGTGCCGGTGATCGTCGAGGGGCTCCAGATGATCCGCCCCGGCATCCCGGTGAAGACCGAGGTCGCCGTCCTGCCCCGCCAGTTCGCCCGCGAGCCGAAGGTCGCCCGCACCTCGCCGGCCGTCCCCCGGACCTGATCGGGGTGGGCCGGTCCCCCTCCGAGATCCCACCCCTTCCACCCTTCGCGAGCGAGGACGAGCCATGGTCGACTTCTTCATCCGGCGGCCGATCTTCGCCACGGTGGTGGCGATGCTGATGCTCCTGATCGGCGGGCTCTGCGCCTTCCTGCTGCCGATCGCGCAGTACCCCCAGATCGCCCCGCCCCAGGTCCAGGTGACCACGACCTACACCGGGGCCGACGCCCTGAGCGTGGCCAGGACCGTCACCACGCCGATCGAGCAGCAGATCAACGGCACCAAAGGGCTGATCTACTACAACTCCGACAGCACCAGCAACGGCGTGTCGAGCATCGTGGCGACGTTCGACGTCGGCTTCTCGCAGGACCTGGCGGCCGTCGACATCCAGAACAAGGTCCAGACGGCCCAGGCCCAGCTCCCGCCGGAGGTGAAGCAGTACGGGGTGACGATCAAGAAGTCGTCGACCGACATGGTCTGCGTCGTCAACCTGACCTCGCCCGACGGCCGGTACGACGCCACGTTCCTCGACAACTACGGCCAGATCCACGTCGCCGACGTGCTCAAGCGGATCAACGGGATCAGCGACGCCACCGTGCTCGGGCGCAAGTACGCCATGCGGATCTGGATCGACCCCGACCGCCTGGCATCGATGAAGATCGCCCCGACCGAGCTGATCCTGGCGGTCCAGCAGGAGAACGTCCAGGCCGCCGCCGGCAAGATCGGCGGCCGGCCGGTCCCCACCGGCCAGGACTTCGAGCTGCCGATCACGGTGAAGGGCCGGCTGGCGAAGGCCTCGGAGTTCGAGGAGATCGTCGTCCGCCGCAACGACGACGGCTCGATCGTCCGGCTCAAGGACGTGGCCCGGGTCGAGCTGTCGTCGGAGAACTTCGAGACCGCCAGCTACATCGACGGCAAGCCGGCCGGCGGCATCCTGATCTACCAGTACGCCGACGCCAACGCGCTGCAGATCATCGACCAGGTCCGGGTCGAGATGGACCGGATCAAGAAAAGCTTCCCCGAGGGGCTCGACTACACGATCGTCTACAACACGACCGAATACGTCGACGAGAACATCAGCGAGGTCAAGCACACGCTCCTGGAGTCGTTCGGGCTGGTGATGATCGTCGTCTTCGTGTTCTTGCAGGGGTTCCGGGCGACGATCATCCCGATGCTGGCGATCCCGGTCTCGCTGGTGGCCACCTTCGCGGCGATGGCCGCCTTCGGCTTCTCGATCAACTCGCTGACGCTCTGCGGGCTGGTCCTGGCGATCGGATTGGTGGTGGACGACGCGATCATCGTGGTCGAGAACGTCGAGAAGTTCCTCCACCGGGGGCTCTCCCCCCTGGAGGCCACCCGGGCCGCGATGTCCGAGATCACCACGCCGATCGTGACGATCACCCTGGTCCTGGCCGCGGTGTTCGTGCCGGTCGCCTTCATGCCGGGGATGACGGGCAAGCTGTACAACCAGTTCGCCATGACGATCGTCTTCTCCTTTGCCTTCTCGGCGTTCAACTCGTTGAGCTTCACACCGGCGATGGCCCGGCTGTTCCTCAGGGCCAAGAAGGGCGAGACGAAGTTCTTCCTGTTCCGCTGGTTCAACTCCGGCCTCCGCTGGATCGAGGACTCCTACGACTCGGTCCTCGACTTCACCGCCCGACACTGGTGGACGATCGTCGCCCCGTCGGTGATCCTGCTCGCCCTGACCGCCTACATGCTCGCCGGTCGGCCCAAGTCGTTCATCCCGACGGAGGACCAGGGGTACCTGATCGCCGTGGTCCAGACGCCCGACGGCACCAGCGGCGAGGCCACCCAGCGCGTCCTCAAGCGGGTCGAGTCGATCTGCCGGGGCGTCGAGGGGGTCCGGCACACGGTCATGCTCGAAGGCCTGAACGTGATCACCTCGGCGAACCAGAGCAACTGCGGCGTCGTCTTCATGCCCCTCCAGGGGTGGAAGGAGCGGACCACGCCGGGGCTCCGGGCCGTCGGCCTGGCCACCACCGTCCAGCAGAAGCTCTCCTCCCAGGTCCGCGACGCCATGGTCATGGTGCTCCAGCCGCCGGCGATCCGGGGGCTCAGCTCGACCGGCGGCTTCGAGCTGATGGTCGAGGACCGCTCGGGCAAGGGGCCCGACACCATCCAGCGGGTGCTCGACCGGTTCCAGGACGAGGCCCGCAAGCGGCCCGAGCTGGCCGGGGTCTTCTCGACCTTCTCGGCCCGCGTCCCTCAGCTCAAGTTCGACATCGACCGGACCAAGGCCCGCCGGCTCGACGTGCCGGTCTCCGACGTCTTCGCCGTGCTCCAGGCCAACCTCGGCGGCTACTACATCAACGACTTCGACCTCTACGGCAAGGTCTGGAAGGTCATGGTCCAGGCCGAAGGCGGGATGCGGACCAGGCCCGAGGACATCCAGAACCTCTACGTCCTCAACCGGAAGGGGGAGCGGGTGCACCTCAGCTCCCTCGGCGAGGTCCGCTACGTCCTCGGGCCGATCGACGTGCCGCACTACAACCTGTACGGCTCGGCCAAGATCAACGGCGGGCCGGCCCCCGGCTACAGCTCGGGCCAGGCCCTGGCCGCGATGGAGGACGTGGCCTCGAAGGTCCTGCCCGAAGGGTTCGGCTTCGAGTGGACCGGCACGACCTTCCAGGAGCAGAAGATCGGCAACCAGGCGACCTACATCTTCGCCCTCTCGGTGATCTGCGTCTTCCTGTTCATGGCGGCCCTGTACGAGAGCTGGGTCCGACCGATGGTCATCATCCTGACCGTCCCCCTGGCCATGTTCGGCGCCGCGGTGGGGCTCTGGTACTACGACATGCCGCTCGACGTCTTCGGCCAGATCGGCCTTGTGATGCTGATCGGCCTGGAGACGAAGAACGCGATCCTGATCGTCGAGTTCGGCGTCGAGATGCGCCAGAAGCGCGGGATGAGCATCCTGGAGTCGGCCAAGGCGGCCTCGCGCGAGCGGCTCAGGCCGATCCTGATGACCTCGTTCGCCTTCGTCATGGGCGTCCTGCCGATGGCCAGGGCGACCGGGGCGGGGGCGTACAGCCGGAACTCGCTGGGGATCGTGATCGCGTTCGGGATCGCCGTCAGCACCGTGCTCGGCCGCTTCGTGATCCCGATCTATTACGTCCTGGGCGAGCGCCTGATCGACCGCTTCTCCCGGCGCCGTGATGAGGACGAGGTTTCGCTCGATCCGGCCATCTCCGACCACGGCCAACCCCATCGGGTCGCCGGCTCGAACGGCCGGCCGGTTGCCGTGGTCGCCGGATCGCCGGGCGAGGCGGTCCACTCTCATTGATCGAGGCCGGCCTCAAATCGGCTTGGCATGTAAGCAAACATGTAGGGTGGCGTCGAGCGGTGCGAGCCCCA
>JAABUQ010003718.1_pt1 | contig 27293 bp, 18 predicted proteins | sample 5560001 | NCBI WGS metagenome assembly JAABUQ01 (sample SAMN10711888, study PRJNA513371) | rock metagenome | isolation source: Antarctica rocks | place: Antarctica: Victoria Land, Finger Mt nord | collected 2015-12-18 | reverse complement strand
AAGAGCTTCTCCAACTCTCCCGAAAGACGAACGGTCTCGAGCGAATCGAGGCCGTAGTTCACCAGAGGCTCGTCGATGTCGACCTCTTGGGGGGCGACTTCGAGGTAGGTGGCCAACTGGTCGACGAGCCACAGCTGGATGGATTCCGCGGTCTGTGGACCGGCCGCCAGGGCCCGTCCGCCGTGTGCGAAAAAATTCTTGATCATGTTGGCGTGCGACTCCGGGGCTGTTCTTGGGTGGATCCATCTCATAAGTTGAGTCAAACCCGCCCGCAGCGGCGGTCCGATCTTGGCATGACTTCGAGGCTTAGGCGGGGCTTCGTCTCGCCGCGCGGATCGCCTCGGGGGTGGGGACCCTCACGTCCCAGACCAGCCCGAGGGCGGCAAGGGCCCGGATCACGAGCATGCTCAGGTCCGGCTCCCACCACTTGAGGCCGTGGGCCGCGGAGTTCTGGAAGGCGTGGTGGTTGTTCTGCAACCCCTCCCCGAAGGTCAGCAGCGCGACCGAATAGCAGTTCCCGCTCCGGTCGCGCGTGTCGAACGGACGCGTCCCGAAGACGTGGCAGACCGACCCCACGCACCAGGAGGCCTGGTTCAGCACGAACATCCGCACGAGACCCCCCCAGAGCAGGCCGTTGGCCGCGCCCAGCCAGGATCGCGTCAAGAGCCCGCCCAGGGCGGCCGGGAGGAGAAGCCCAAGCAGGACCCACCGGAAGTACGTCTGGTGGATTTGGAAGAGGTCTCGATCGCGCACGATGTCCTTGGCGTAATTCGCCCAATCGCTCTGCTCATCGGAGAACATCCAGCCGAGGTGGGCGTGATAAAGCCCATGGAACAAACCCTTCAGCCCCCCCCCGTGCAAGTTGGGGGAATGGGGATCTCCAATGCGATCGCTGTACAGGTGGTGCCGACGATGCTCGGCGACCCAGAAGACCAGCGGGCCCTGCGCGGCCATCGAACCGAGGGCGGCAAGCCCCACCTTGACCGCGGGATGAGCCTTGAAGGCGCGGTGGGTGAAGAGTCGGTGGAACCCCACCGTCGCCCCGATCGTGCAGAGGAAGTACATCCCGGCCAGGATGCAAAGCTCCGTCGGCCCGACCCCGCCGACGCATACCTGATAGAAGGCGTAGATGGTCCCCAAGAGCGGCAGCAGGACGACCAAGCCGGCGATGCGCCCCTGGAATCGCGCGGCGGCCGGGCTCATCCTCCGAACGCCGCGGACGGCCGCGAAGCTCAGAGTCGGAGTGTAGCTCGCCGTCTCCTCCTCATCCCCGGAGAAGTCGGATTGGTCGGGCGGGTCGTCGGAGATCAGTCCGCCCACATCCCGGATTGCGACATCTTCATTCATGATGAATTCCTTTGTTTGAACATTTGTAAATTTGTTCGCCCGCCGTCACACCCGGCGGGGCCTTCGACTCGCGAGGCTTCAGCCCTAGGCCGGGGTTTGAGTTCCGACCTCGACCTCGACCTCGACCTCGACCTCCGGTCGGTTGGGCCAGGACTCCACGCGCCGGGGTCGTCGCCGAGCCTTCTCGGGAGGGTGGTTCACCTTCCAGATCAGGCCCGTCGCCTCCAGGGCGAGGATGAGGTAGTTGGTCACGTCGATCTCCCACCACTCCAGGCCGTGGAAGGCCGAGGTGGGGAACGCGTGGTGATTGTTATGCCAACCGTCGCCGAAGGTCATGACCGCGATCAGGGGGTTGTTGCAACTGGAGTCGCGGCTCTCATACGGCCGGGCCCCCCAGACGTGGGAGATCGAGTTGACGCTCCACGTCATGTGGTGGACGAGGAAGATGCGCACGGCACTCCCCCAGAGGAAGCCGAGGGCCGCACCCTCAAGCGTCCCGGAGAGCGCCCCCCCGATCGCCGCGGGGATCGCCAGGCCCAGGGCGATCCACAGGAAGTAGAGCTGATTGATCCGGAAGAGCATCCGGTCGCGGAGCAGGTCGGGGACCCATCGGCTCCAATCCGTCGACTCGTGGACGAACAGCCAGCCGGTGTGCGCGTGCCAGAGCCCTCGGAGGAGGCCGCCGACCCCGTCGCCGTGGAGGTTGGGCGAGTGGGGATCGCCCGGCCGATCGCTGAATTGATGGTGACGGCGGTGGATGGCCGCCCAGTAGAGGGGAGGGCCCTCCGCCGAGATCGAGCCCAGGATCGCCAGCAGGGCTCGGCCCGCCGCCGAGGTCTGGAACGACGCGTGCGAGAAATACCGGTGGTAGCCCAGGCCGAGGCCGACCACGGAGATCGAGTACATGACGGCAAGGAGGCCGAGTTCGCGCGGGCCGATCGCGTAGCCCCACAGCGAGACGATCGCGACGACCGTCCCGAGGAACGGGGCCACGATCGAGACCAGGGCGACCCGGCGTTCCAGTCGCCGCGACCGCGCGGCGGCCCCTGAGACGCCACGGGGCAGCGGACCGCGCGGGACCGCCGCATCGGGGGATATTGCGGAAGCATTCACCGACATCTCTCCCCTCCTATTAGGCTTCAACGGTCTGGAGATCGCGAGCGAGGAAGTGCTCCCGACAGGCAAGCCGTCGGATCTTCCCGCTTGAGGTCCGCGGGATAGCCATGGCCCGGACCAGCACGACCCGTTGGGGCGTGAGGCCGTGCTCCTCGGAGACGGCTCGTCGGATCGCCTGGACAATTGCGGAGGAGTCCCGAGGGCCGTCCTCCCGCGCCCGGCGTCTGGCGACGTGGGGGTCGACCTCCGCCACGAGGATCAGGTGCTCCTGCTGCTCGGTTTCGACGGCGAACGCCGCACACCCGTTGTCCCGGATCGCCGGGTGGCTGCCCTGCGCGGTCCGTTCGATGTCGTGCGGATAGTGGTTCCGCCCACTGATGATGATGAGGTCCTTCAGCCGGCCCGTGACGAAAAGTTCCCTCCCTTGTAAGAAGCCGAGGTCGCCCGTCCGAAGGAACGGGCCCTGGCCATCGGCCATGCGGGCGTTGAAGACCTGCGCGGATGGCTCAGGCCGGCCCCAATAACCCTGGCCGACGCTCGCGCCGGCGACCCAGATTTCGCCGACTTCTCCCTCCCCGAGTGGGTGGCAGGTCTCGGGATCGACGACCACGACCCGCTGGCCGCCGCGGACCGATCCGCAGCCGACGAGCATCCGGGCAGGGGCGGAGCGCAGCTCCGAGGGGAATTCCGCGGCCGTGCCGGGCGTGTCGGACCCGGGCTTGGGGGCCACGACGGGCGGTTCCTGCTTCTCGCCCCCGGTGACCATCAAGGTCGCCTCCGCCAGCCCGTAGCAGGGAAAGTACGCCTCGCGACGGAAACCGGCCGGCGCGAAAGCCTCGGCGAACCGGTTCAAGGTCTCGGCGTGGACCGGCTCCGCCCCGCAGAAGGCCACCTCCCAAGAATGAAGGTCGAGCGCCTCCCGCTGCTCCGGGGCGATCCGGCGGACGCACTCGTCATACGCGAAGTTTGGCCCACCGCTGATCGTAGCTCCCAACTCGGTGATGAGTTGCAGCCAGCGGATCGGCCGTTGGATGAATTCGACCGGCGACAGGAACGTGCTCTGGCCGCCGCAGAAGAGGGGCTCCAGCACGCCGCCGATCAGGCCCATGTCGTGGTGGAAGGGGAGCCAGAAGACGCCGACCGACCGCTCGTCCGCCCCGAACGCCTCGCGGATGATCCCGAGGTTGTGCAACAAGTTGCCGTGCGTGATCATCACGCCCCGGGGCTCGCCGGTTGATCCAGAGGTATATTGCAGCAGCGCCAGGGACTCCGCCGTGATCGCGGGGGGACGCCAATCAGAGGCCCGTGTCTCATCGATCTGGTCCACCGCCAGGAGCCGGTCCGGCGGGCTCCCCGGATCTTCGAGGAGCGGAGGCCCGATCGCGGCTCGCAGCCCTTCGGAGGTCAGGATCGCCGCCGGTCGGGCATCGCGGAGAATGGCGCGAATCCTCGGCAACCCCCGGTCCGGCCGCGCCGGGTGGGGTGCGAGGGTGGGGATGGCCACCACGCCCGCGTACTGGCAGCCGAAAAATGCCGAGACGAAATCCGGGCCGGGCGGCAGCACGATCAGGACGCGCTCGCCCACTTCGACGAACTCTCGCAGGGCCTGCGCGATCGCCCCCGAACGCCGGTGCAACGCCCCGAAAGTGAGGGTCGCCCCCCCCTCGGACCCATCGTCGAGGAAGTGGTAAAGCGTGCGGTCGGAGTGCTCCTCCGCCCTCCATCTCGACAGATCGACGAGGGTCTCACCGCGAGTCGTGCCCATGAGTCAAGTCCTGAGGTTCCGCCGAACGGGGATCCCGACGATCCCCGGCCAGGAAAGGATCAATTTGCCCTGATGAATAACAGTCTCATGAGTCCCCACCATTCGCCGACGGACACCCCTTCGACCATGAGCAGGAACGCCGACCGTGTGAAACACAGCAGGGTGAACGTCGACGCCACCCCGAACAGGATCAGCGCGTTGTGAGGAGGGCCTTCGCTCGCCCAGGTGTCCACCCACGCGGCGGCCCGGGTCTTCCGCGCGTGGATCGTCAGGGCGACGATCAGGCCGTTGATCGCGAAGAGCCCCCCCAGCAGGAGGCCCTGGCCTAGCGAGATCGCGGGGCACAGGAAGGCGTGGAAGACCCCGCTCGCCGTGGTCGAATACATCGACTTCAGGACGATCTTCCGCCGGTCGAAGAATCGGCTGAAGACATGATAGTTCGTGATCTTGTAAATGGATCGGTTCCCGTTCTGCCAGTACTCGACCGGGTCCTTCGCGAGGAGGTTCAGCCTGAACTGCTCGGGGAAGGTGAACCCCGAGATCCGCGCGAGCCCGAGCATCATGTCGATGTAGCCCTGGTAGATGAGCTGCAGGAGGATGCTGAGCCCCGCGATCCAGGCCCACATCAGGAGCCTGGAATCGATCACCTCGATGATCGGGGCGCGATCTACCACCGCGGCCCTCAGCCACAACACTTGCCGGCTCAGCCAGACGGCGACCACGAACAGGGCCAGGGCCCCGCCAACGACCTTCCTGACGGCGTAGGCCAGGTCCCCGAGCCCGGGGCCGCCCTTCTTGTAGCAGGCGAAGAGGTCCGCGAACCCGATGGCCGGGCCTGTGAAAAAGGAGAAGGGAAAGAGCAGATAGAACACAAACTTGATGGGCGAATAGTTGTGTCGCGCGACATCGTCCTTCTTCCAGAGCACGAAGTCGAGCAACTTGAGGAAGACGATGACCTCGACGCCACACCAGAGAAAAGCGAAGTAGGCCCCTTGGGGAACGACGTGGCTGAACAGGCCATTCTGTCCGGAGCCTGGCCTGGGGAACTGGTATTTCAAGAAGAGGTAGAAGCTCTCGGCGACGAAGAAGAACCAGTACTTTCGGACCCAGTCCCACGCCCTCGTGCCGAGCCAGTAAGCGAACAGGCCGTTGGCCAGGAGGAGTCCGAGGTGCAGAGGGGGCAGCACGACGACCGCGAGCACCAGGCCGAGGGCGAGCAAGATCAACTGCCGAACGTCGAGCGCCGATCCGATCGGTCGTCCGTCGCGGTCGCCCAGCGCCCTTGTCTTGCGATCCTCCGGATCGCTCGTCCCCCCCTGTCGCCCGGGGAGGCGTCGGAGCAGGTCTTCGTACAGCGGGAGGGGGGCGATCGACAACAGGATCGGGACTCCGATCCACCGCGGGAGCAAGCAATAGCCGACGAAGCTCGACGAGAAGAAGACGAAGGAAACGAACGCCGGGGGGAGGGCGTAGAACTTGCCGATGGCGTGGACCAGGCCGGCTCGCACCGAGGCCGGCGATCGTCGTTCCGCAAGCTGGACGTTGGTCTTCATCGCAATGCGTCCTCGAACACGTTGGGGACCCCGACCGCTCCCCCCCCTCCGCCGGGAAAAGGCGGCAACCTCCTCAAGAGGTTGCGGGGGTGGCGGGGCGACCTCAGCTCGTCTTCTGGGGGTCGGCGAGGGTCGACCGTTTCAAGAGAATACGGTGACATTCCCGTAGGGGATGGCCAGTACGGAAGCGTCGCGGCCCACGAGGTCGTAGGCCAGCGTCATGGCCTCTCGCGGGCCGTGGGCCGGCAGGAACCCCATGGTCGCCAAGGGCTCGTCGGGCAGACTGGACACGAAGACGATCCTGATCCGAGCGAGGATCTCCTTGACCCAGTAGCTGTTATGACCCTTCAAGTTGTAATGCGCCAGCACGTCCCGATTGAGCTCCTCAAGCGAGTCATGCCGGAACCAGTCCAGGAACCCGGATTCGAGCCCGCGTCCGCAATGCCCGAAGAGCACCAGGACTCCGCCGTCGGCGACCGCCCGTTCCGCCGCGACGATCGTCTTCACGACTTGCATGAACGAGATGTCATAGGGCCAGCCGCCGCAACTCGCCAGGGCGACGTCGGCCCTCTGGGGGAGCTCGAGCCGAAAGAGGGAGTCGGCGACCTTGCAGCCGGCCTCATGCACCTTCCGATAATCGCCGCCAAAAAAGTGAGTGACTTCATGCTCAACATTCAGGATCGTGTTCAGGCAGAACGTCGGGGACGCGGCCTCGGCGATCTCCAGGAGGTCCAGGTGGACGGGGTTCCGGTCGAGGCTGCCCAGGAAGACCTCCGGATGGCGCCCCCCTCCTTGCGGGTTCATGACCCGCTTGTGGTTGGCCAGGATGGTCTCCAGGGAGGAGACCCCGGGCGCGATCGCCTTCCGCCCGCCGCTGAAGCCGGCGAAGTAGTGGTGCGTGATCCGGCCGGTCAAGACTTTCACGTCGGACTCGTACACCCTCCGGTTGATGCGTATCGGCGTGCCGAAAGACGTTTCTCCCAGGTCCACGAGGTTGCCGCGATCCGTGGGGTCGTGGGGGATGCAATCGACCCGGCCGAGGGCCTCCCCGAGCAGGGCGTGCCGCTCGGCCTCGTCGACTCGGCTGTGGGTCCCCGTCGCGAGGTAGACGTGGATTCCGCCATCGGGGACACCGGCGGCGTTCAACTCGTCGGCGAGGAGCTTCACGAAGAGGTCGCTCCTGGTGATCCGCGTCAAGTCGGAGACGAGGATCGCCGCGGTCCGGGCCCCACGGGCCAGCTCGCGCAAAGGCGGGGACCCGAGCGGCTTCCTCAGGCTGGTCAGCGCGGCCTCCTCGGGGCGGGCCAGGCCGGCCGCAAATCGAGGCGAGAAGGAGCCAAGCCACCTCCCCGGTTCGACGGGGACGACGACCTCCTCGCGGCCGTAACGGAGCGAAACGTCCATCGGTGTCACCTCCTTCCTTCGTCGGGAGCGGGTCGGGGTCGCAACGCGGGCTTGGGGTCTCGCGACAGTCACGGTAGGTCGGCGGGCCAGGTGTCGGGGTGGTAGTTGCCCAGCCGATCACAGAGGAGGACGACGATGAGCTTCCCCGCATTCCCGGGGCGTCCGGCGTATTCGACCGCCGCGTGGACGACGGCACCCGAGGTCATCCCCACCATGAGGCCCTCCCTTCGGGCCAGCTCACGGCACATGACCTTGGCGTCCCGGGACGAGACCAGGATCGTCGCGTCGAGGTCCGAGTCCTTGAGGAGGACCGGAGGGGTCGGGAGGCCGATCCCGTGGATGCCATGAGGCCGGTGACGGCCCCCGGACGCGACGGGCGCTTCTTCCGGCTCGACCCCGATGATCTGGCAATGGGGCTTCTTCGGCCTGATGTAGCGGGAGATGCCGGCGAGGGTGCCGCCGGTCCCGATCCCGGCCACGATCGCGTCGACGCGGCCCTCCGTGTCGTCCCAGATCTCCGGCGCGGTCGAGGTCCGATGGGCCTCGATGTTGACGGGGTTCGCGAACTGGTCGGGGACAAAGGCCCCCGGCGAGGCGTCGACCAACTCCTCCCAGCGCGCCTTGATCCGGTGCGCGGGCACGGGATGGATGCCCGCCCCGAGGTGCCGGCAGAGCGCCAACGGCATCTCGCCGACCTGCTCCGGGACGACCACGTCGACGCGGTAGCCGCGCGACGCCGCGATCCAGCAAAGGCCGATGGCGGTGTTCCCCCCGCTCTTCTCCACCAAATGGCCGCCGGGCCCGAGGCCGCCCGCGCGTCGGGCCTCGTCGAGGATTCGCTTCGCCACGCGATCCTTGCTGCTGCCCCCCGGGTTGAGAAACTCCAGCTTGCCGACGATCCGCGCATCGCGGCTGACGCTCCGGAGCAGGAGCAGCGGTGTCTTGCCGATCAATTCGGTCAGGTCTTCGTGGATCTTCATGCCTTCACCTGAGGTCGAAGAAGCGGACGACCTTGTTGCCCCCGCCCTCACGCCGGGCGTCCAGCTGCTGGCGGAGGAGCACGTCCTGGGTAACGACCTCGATCGGGATGGCGGTGGGGATGTGGGCGGCGACCGCCCGGCCCACAAGAGCCCGGATGCCCTCCGCGGCACCAAGGTCCTCGACGCCGAGCTTGATCCGGAACCAATCCTCGTTCGTCCCCTCCATGCGGAACGCCTCGACGATGGAGGTCGCGACGCCCGGGACGGGGTCGATCAGTGCGAGGAGGAAGTCGGGCGTGATGTTCTGCCCCCTGAGCTTGATTTGCTGGTCGACGCGCCCGATGACCGGACCGAGCCGGGTCGTCGTCCGCCCGCAAGGGCAGGGCTCGGTGGACGACCAGGCGACGAGGTCGCCCGTGCGATACCGGATGGCGGTGAAGCCGCGCCCGCCGTCGAGGTGCGTCACGACCACCTCACCGGGCTCGTCGGGCTCGACGGGGCGGAGGGTCTCCGGATCGACCCGTTCCACGAAGACGACGTCCTCGTGCAGGTGGTAACCCCGGTGCGATCGGCATTCGAAGCCGATCGGCCCAGCCTCCGATGAGCCGTAGTGGGCGATCGTCAAGTCGAGGCCCCACCGCCGCTCCAACTCCGTGCGGAAGGGCCTGGGCTCCAGGTCCGGGCCGAAAGGCGTGGCGGTGGCCAGCAGCCCCCGCTTCAGGGAGGATGTCGCGGGGTCGAGACCCAGGCGGCTCGCCGTCTCGGCCAGGGACAACATGAAGTGGGGGTTCGCGATGAAGGCCGTGGGTCGCAGGTCGCGGAGGATCTGGACCTGCCGTTCCTCCATCAACGGGCCCATGCGGATCAGGCCGGCACGCAGCTCCCGGACGGCGAGGATGGAATAATATCCGAACACGTAGAGGGCGTATGAGTTGAAGTTATGCAGGACCCGATCGTCGGGCCCGACGCCCAGCTCGCGCAGCACCCGCGTGATCGGTCGGACGCGGAAGTCTTCCTCGCCCGCCCTGACCGGGAGGATGACCGGGTTTCCGGAGGTCCCGGAGGAGCTGACGAAGTCCACCACCTCTTCGGTCAGATACAGGTCCCGGCCGTGGTCCCGCAGGGTGGCCTTGCCGATGGTCGGGAATTCCCCCAACTCCGAGGTGTCCTCGATCGGCCCCGGCCGGACGCCGGCCGCCTGGAACGAGGAACGGTAATGCGGGACGTCGCGGTAGGAGTCGCGCAGAACCTTCGACAGCTTATCGGCCTGCCATTTCGCAAGGGCCTCTCGGCCCTGAAACTCGCCCCCATAAGGGACGTTCTGCGCCACGGAGGTCTTCAGCATGGGATCGCACCCTTGTTTGAGAGGGCCGTCGGGCCTGCGAGGATGCACTATTTCGCCATCTTCCTGAGCTCGTGGAGGCTCGTCTTGCCCAGCGACGTCTTCGGCAGTTTTGGCAAGAACACGAACGATCGGGGGACCTTGTAGGGCTCAAGGTGCCGAGAGCAGTGCTGTTGGAGATCGGCTTCCTGGGCCCGGGCGCCGTTGGCGAGGACGACGTACGCCTTGCCGACCTCTCCGGTGACCTGTCCCGGGTCCGCCTCGCCGACGACCGCGGCGTCCTCGACCTCGGGATGGCCCTTGAGGACCATTTCGACCTCCCAGGGGGCGACCTTCTCCCCTCCGACATTGATCATCTGGTCCACCCGCCCCACCAGGTGGCAAAGGCCCTGGGCGTCCGCGAACCCGAGGTCCCGGCTCTTGAAACATTGGGGCCCCACCTTGACCGCGGCCGTGTCGTCAGGCCGACCCCAATAGCCCTCCATCACCATGTCGCTGGTGATATAAACCCTTCCGGGCGTCCCCGGCTCGACCTCGTCCCCTTCGGGGTCGCGGAAGCTGAGCACGACCCCCGGGGCTGGCAGCCCAACCGAGTCGAATGGCGTCTCCGGGCTGGTGAAATCCCCGGTCGTCACCCGGCCGCACTCGGTCAGGCCGTACGTCTTGTAGATCTTCACGCCGGGCAGCGCTTCGCGGAGTTGCTCCAGGAGGGTCGGCGACGTCGGCGAGGTGCCGATCAGGACATAGCGCAGGTGGCGGCCCAGGTCCCAGAGCAGCTCGCGGTATCGGCCCAGGAAGAGGGAGAAATGCGCCGGGACACCGGGCAGGGCGGTGACTCCCCGGCTGGCGAACCATCTCAGCAGCGCCGCGGGGAACATCGGGTTGACCGTCATCACCAGGGTCCCAGCCACGGCGATCGGAGCCAGGACCTCGCGGAGTCCGTACAGGTGACAAAGGGGCAGCACGTGGCCGATCCGGTCGCCTTGGTCGAGGGCGAAGGTCTGGACTCCCGAATCGATCAAAGAATGAAGGTTACGGTGAGTGAGCATCACGCCCTTGGGAACGTCGGTCGTCCCGCTCGTGTAGATAATCAAGGTGACGTCATCGTCGGCGCGGACCACCGGGTCCGGCTCGGACCCGTCGCCGTCCGGGAGGGCATCGAGGTCACGGACGAGCAGGGGAAACCCCTCGGTCGACCGACTCGCCAGCGCGGGCGCGTACGCGTGCTTGAGCGAAGGTGTGGCAACCGCCGCCTTCGCCAGGCGGGGAAGCAGTTCGGGGTCGCAGATGAGCGCCCGGGGAGAACAGTCCGGGAGGATCGTCCCCAGGCTCGGCTCCGACGACGAGGGGTCGAGCGGGACCGGGATCGCTCCCGCCCGCAAGGCCCCCAGATAGGCGAACACCCAGGAGGGCGAGTTCGGCAGCAGGATCGCGACCCGATCGCCTCGAACGACGCCATCATCCTGCAAGAGTCGGGCGATCTTCCCGGCGCGATCGAAAAGCTCCTCGTAGGTCCAGCTCCCCTTCTCGGTCTCGATGGCCGGGTGTTGGGGATGCTGTTGCCGTGCCTGATCGAGCAGGGTCGCGACGGATCGGACCTGCCCCACGAGGACGCCCACGGCCTCCCCCGCGGCGTCGCAATCTTCTGGTCGGTACGGTTTCATCGTGGGTCACCGGGTATGGGAGACTTCGTCCGCGAGGAAACGGGTCGCCATCGCGGCCATCTCCTCCGGGTATTCCAGGTGGGGATAGTGGGCGCACTCGGGGACGACGTGGAGGCTGCCTTTCCGCACCGTCCGGTAGACGGCCGCGGGTTGCTCGACACCCCAGAATGGGTCGCGGTCACCGTGAACGAACCGAACCGGGCAGGCGACTTTCGACAGGCGGTCGCGGATGTCGTACGACGGCGAAGAGGCGTAGCCGGCGTCGGACTCGTCCGAGCCATACATGCTCCGGAACGTCTCGTAGAAGTCGCGTGGCTCGGCGTGGCCCTGGAGTCGTGCCAGCGTCTCCCGGAAGGGTGGGGGCATCCCATCCCAGGGGCGGAGCATCGTCTGCAACCGACGCTTCAGCCCTTCGTCGCCGTGGAACAGGGCGTCGGAGGAGATGATCGAGCGGATTCGCCCCGGAAAACGCGAGGCCATGACCAGGGCGATGGCGCCTCCCACGCAACTCCCGAAAATCGACGCCTCCCGGATGCCCAGGTGGTCCAGGACTTCCTCCAACTCCTCCGCCCCGCCTTCGACGATGTCCGGCTGGAAGGGGACCCCCGTCGAGCGGCCGATCCCGGAACGGTCGTATGCGATCAAGGCGAAGCGATCCCACAGAAGGGGCCGGACGAAGTCCCACTCGCGGACCGAGCCCATTCCGCTGTGGACCAGGATGAGCGGCTCGCCCTCCCCGACGGCCTCGTAATAGACCTCATGGGAAGAGAGTCGGATCGTACCCGACATCACCGAGAGGGCCTCCGAGAGCGGAGATCGACAGCCCGGCCCCGACCCGCCCGACGGACCGCTCCGCAGGCCACTTGCCCCCGATCCGTTCGCGTTTCCCGTGAACTCCGCCATCTCAAAAGCCCTCCAGGAAAAAATGGCACCCGACGGTCAACCACGTCGCCCCACCGATCTCGCGCACTGGGCCGACGTCCGGCCGCTCGCTCGCTGGGAACTCGGACGCATCACGGGGCCGGTGGCCCTTCCGGCCGGAAATTCTCGATGAAGAGGTCGTGCCAGAGCTGGGCCGTGACCACCAGGGCGAACGGGGTCTCCAACTTCACCTGGTCTTCCAACGTCAGCCCCGGGTCCAGGAGCCGTTGCTTCATCTCCCGGACGGCGGAAACGCGGAAGAGCCCCGCTCGCTCCACGGCCGCATCGGTGAGCACCTCCGCGACCCGGTTCGCATGGCCATCGCGGAAGAGGGACGAGAGGAAGACGGTCGTGAAGGGCTTCTTCTTCCTGCGGAGGATTTCCGCGGGGATCTGATCCCGAAAGGCCTGCTTCATGATGGACTTCTCCTCCAGCCGGCGGACCCGCATCCGGGCCGGCAGCGCCGTGCAGAAGTCGATCAGGTTGTGGTCCAGGAAGGGGCACCGATTCTCAACGGACTGGCTCATGGCCGCCCGATCGCCGGGGTTGATGAGCAGGTAGTTCGGCAGCTTGAGCAGGTATTCAAAATATTGCGCCTGCTGCATGTAGTGGCGGCCGGCGACCAGGTCTTTGTTGACGAGGGTCTCCCCCACCTCGGCCTCCGCGCTGTAGCCGTCGAGGGCCTCCAGGCAGGCGTCGGAGTAGAGGCTCCTCTTGATCTCCGCGAGGCTGCGGAACCGCTGCAGGTCCACCGGGATGCAACCGAATCGTCCGAAGACCTCGGCCTCGTCGCGGCGGGAGAGAACGCGGGGGGCGTGGTACATGACCCTCAAGGTGGAACCCGCTGGCAGGACTTCCTCCATCAGCCTCGACGAGTCGGCCTCCGGATTCCGCCGGGCATACTCCAGGACCTTCATCATCCGGATGTTCGGGTATCCGCCGAGGGCCTCATCCGCCCCCTCGCCGGTCAGGACCACCTTGAAGCCGGCCTCGCGGACCATCCGGTAGAGCCGCATGTAGGCGGCATGGGAGGTCTTGCAGGAGGGTGCCTCCACGTTCCAGATCATCGCCGGGAGGAAGTCCGCGATGTCCTTCGGGCGGATGGCCAACCTGTGGTGGTCGCTCCCCAGCTCCCGGGCCATCAGGTCGGAATACTGGCTCTCGTCGTAATAGCCGTCCTCATGGACGATCGAGAAGGTCGAGATCCGCTGGCCCGAGAGACGGCTCGCCAAATGGGCGATCACGGTCGAATCGAGCCCGCCGCTCAGGAAGACCGCCAGGGGCACGTCGGCGATCATGCGATAGCGGACGGCCTTCTCCAGCTCCTCGCGGAACTCCTCGATCAGGGTCTCGTCCGCGACTCGGGGGGCACGCCGGATGTCCGGGAAGTGGGGCTCCCAATACTTCCGGACCCGGACTTCGCCGCCCCGCACGTCGATCAGACGACCCGGGGGGAGGTTGGAGATCCCTTTGAACATCGTCCGGGGATTCACCGGCATGAAGAACGTGAACGTTTGATCGAGGCACTTGTAATCGACCGACCGATCGACCGACGGGTGGACCAGGATCGACTTGATCTCCGACGCGAAGATGAGGACGCCGTCGACCACCGTGTAGAAGAGCGGGGTATGGCCGAGTCGGTCCCTGGCCAGGAGCAACCGCCCCTTCCGACGGTCCCAGAGGGCGAAGGCGAACTGGCCGTTCAATTCCCCGACGCAGTCCTCGCCAAGCTCCTCGTACAGGTGGACGATCACTTCGGTGTCGCAACGAGTTTTCAAGACGTGCCCCCTGCGCAGGAGGCCGTCGCGTAGCTCCTTGAAATTGTAGATCTCGCCGTTGAAGACGACGACGACCGAGCCATCCTCGTTGGAGATCGGCTGCGACCCCCCCTCGACGTCCTGGATGCTCAGCCGGCGGGCACCGAGGTGCGTCGACGGATCGAGGTGGAAACCTTCCTGATCCGGCCCCCGGTGCGTCAACATCCCGGCCATCTTCCGGATGACGCGATCAGGCGTGTCCAGGGGTCGCCCGTCCAACGATGTGATCCCGCAGATCCCGCACATTGGACGCTCCTCATTCCCTTCTCGATGGATGCACCACGGACGCCCCGGCGCCGGGGCGCGCCCCCCGCCTGCTGATGCTCAATGGCTGTTGGGCACCGACCCGGCCTCACGGAGCCGGAACCGTTGCGGTTTTCCCAGGACGCTCTGGGCGATGGATTCGACGAATTCCACCGAGCGCGGCACCTTATGCGGCTCAAGCCTGGCCGCCGCGTGGCTCATGATCTCCGCTTCCGAGACCGGCGACCCCTCGCGACGGACGACGACCGCCCGGACGACCTCCCCGAGCACTCCCGCCGGGTCCGGTATCCCCAACGCCGTCGCCGCGCGGACCCCCGGGTGCAGGGCGATCACTTCCTCGACCTCGGAGGGATTGACCTTCTGGCCGCCGCAATTGACGACCTCGTCGACGCGGCCCAGGAGGTGCAGGGCACCATCCGCTTCGAGGCGGCCGAGATCGGGCGTCAGCAGGGCGCCATCGTCGGTGAGCACGGCCCGGGTCGCGTCGGGGCGGCCCCAGTAGCCGGCCATCACCATCTTGCTCCGCACCGCGACTTGCCCGACGCCGTCCTGTTCATCGATCAAGTGGATGGACACCCCGGGGTACGGGTGGCCCACCGTGGAGGAGCCCAGGTCCGTCCCCGTCGAGGGGACCTCCCGGTAGCAGACCCGACTCGCCTCGGTGAGCCCGTAGGTGAGAATGATCCGGGTCGCCGGCAGGAGGGACCCGAGTCGGGCGAGGACCGACCTCGGCGTCGGCGCCGTGCCGATGGTGAGGTAGCGGAGGTGATCGGCGAGGGTCCCCAACTCGGCCCCGTACCGATCGAGCCAGATCACCAGGGAGCTTGGGACCACCGAGAGCCCGGTGACCCGCCCCGCGTGCAGACACCCGAGGACCCGCGTCGGGAACCGCTCGTCGAGGGGGAGGATCACGGTCGCCCCGACGCCGAGGGCCGCGTCGACCTCGCGAAGGCCGTAGAGGTGGAACAGGGGCGCGGCGATCCCGACGCGGTCGTCTTCACCCAGGGCGAGGAATTCCACCCCGACCCGTGCGACCTCGCCCAGGTGCGCGTGCGTGAGCATGACGCCCTTCGGCGAGCCCGTGGTCCCGCTGGTGTAGATGATGGCCGCGAGGGCGTCCTCGGGGGGCAGGTCGACCGGAGGGGCGAGCCCCCCCATCGCCATCGCCATCGCCAACCGATCTGCCAACGTCCGGATGGCGAGGGTTCCCTCCTCCTCAACTCCATCCCCCCCGACGACGTACGCGGCTCGGAGGCGAGGATGTCGTCGCGCCAGGCCCGCGATCGACGGCAGATGAGGCGGGCCCACGAACGCCGCCGCGGGACCGCAGTCGTCGACGACTCGCGCGACGGCCGACTCCGGCGCGGCGGGGTTGTACGGGACCGCCACGGCATGGGCCTGGAGGATGGCGAGATAGGCCACGACGAATTCGGCCGAGTTCTCCAGAAGGAGCAAGACCCGATCGCCAGCGGCCACGCCGTCCTCGCGGAGTGCCGCCGCGAGGAGGCCGCTCCGCGCGGCGAGCTCGCCGTAGGAGACGACCTCCCCCCCAACCGAGAGCGCCGGGTGCCCCGGCCTGCGGCCGGCTTGCCTCCGGAATCGGTCCAGGACGCGGGGGTTCATGCGTGCTCCTCCACCATGAGTCGCTTGCGGAGGTAGTTCGTGACCGCGCCCAAGGTCCCGAAGTGCTCGGGGATGATGTCCTCCCCGGGCACACGGATGTCGAAGCGTTTCTCCACGAAGTTGACGAAGTCGAGGAGCTGGAGGGAATCCAGGATCCCCGAGTCGATGAACGAGACATCCACCTCGATCGCCGAGGCCGACTTGTTCCGCTTCCCCGCGACGTTGGAGAGGTAATCGATCAAATCCCGTTCGATGTTCATGCCGTGATTCCTTTGTTGGAGACGGGAGAGCGGCGGACTCAGGTCGTCCGGCCGTTAGTCCGTCAGGTTGAGCAACACGGTGTCCTGGCGCGGGATGCGCCCCCTCGCGGCGAGCTTGGCCACGGCGGCGACGGTCGCCGAGCCGCAGTAGCCGGAGTCCAGATCTTCCATCTCCTTCAATCGCGCCTTCGCCTCGAGGATCTCGCTCTCGCTGACCGCGACGAAGGTCCCACCGCTCTCTCTGACGGCGTCGTGTACGAAGGGGTAGCACCCGCTGGGGTCACCCCGGAGGATCGCCTTGGCGATACCGGCGGGGTTGTGGACGATGTGCCGCTCCTCGATCTCCAGGCTCCCCTCCTCGTACGCCCTCACCATGGGGCAGCACGACTCCTGCTGGACGCACACGAGTCGGGGGGGGACCGGGATCCGATCCAGGGCGAGCAGCTCCTTGGCGCCCTTCCACGTGCCGTAAAGGCCCATGGCGCTGCTGACCGCCTGGAAATACCAGCGGATCGGCGTGTCGACCTGCTCGGTCGCCTCGAAGAAGGCGAGCTTCAGCCCCTCCCGCCGCCCGGGGTTGAAGAAGCCGCCCTCGAAGGGCAACCCAGACCGCTTCGCCTCGTCCCGGGCGTAGTTAAACGCCTCGGTGAAGTTCCGGCCCTCCAACGAGTGGACGATGATGTCCGGGTTGCCGTCCGCGTGACGGACCCGGTTGCGGAAGGCCCCGCCCACGTACAGGTGCATCTTGAACTCCGGGTACTCGCCGATGCCTCTCGCGAGGGCGGTCGAGCTGTTCCCGGTGGAGGAGCTGACGAACTCACGGACCCCCAGGTCCTTGAACATCGAGAGGACGATGGCGGCCATCCGATCCTTGGTGGTCCCCGTCGGATTGGTGGATTCCACCTTCAGGTAGAGCCGGTCCAGGCCGATCGAGGCGCCCAGCTCCTCCGCGTGGTGGCAGGGGGTTCCTCCCTCGCCCAGGAAGAGCAGATTCTCGGGGGACTCGACGGGCAGGAGGTCGGCGAACCGTTGGCTGGTGACGTCACTGTCGTAGAAACTCACCGAGCTGAGGTCGTACTCGATCTCCACCAGCCCGCTGCACGTCCGGCAGCGCGTGACATACTCGCGGTCGTATTCGCGATCGCAGTGTTGACAACGGCGTCGGACGACCTTCTGACCGATGCGCGACATCTCGATCATCTGGCGGACCCTCTCTGGTGCCCTGCAAGGTGGTTTCTACTTCGGGCCCCGACCCACCGCGAAGGATCGGACCGTCCCGGTCGGGTCCGGGGGCGGTCGGGATGGTTCATGTCATTCCATACTGGCGGTACAGCAATTCCAACGTGATCAAGTTCAAGGAAACTTGCCACACCGTCAGTGCATCGGTCCCCTCGAAATCGTCCCTCCGCTGGAGGAAGGCCCCGACCTTCACGGGGTCGAAGTATCGGGCCGTGCGCGCCCCGGGCCCGAGAAGCAACTCCCGCGCGAGCTCGACCTGGGTGGCCATCGAGCGCGGGTCGCGGGGGATGGGCAGGTGGGCCTTCCTCCTGGCGAGCACCTCCGGCGGGATTAGCGCGCCAGCGGCCTGCTTGAGGAGATACTTCGTCTGCCCGTCCCGGTACTTCAGGTCCGACGGCAGCGGGGCGATCAGCTCCACGAGCCGACGGTCGAGGAACGGGAAGCGGGTCTCCACGGACACGGCGTGCGAGGCGCGCTCGTGGAGCTCGACCAACTCCAGAAGGAAGTATCGCGAGTAGAGGTCGAGGGCCCGGTTCAGCCCGTCCGACGTGGGGCAACGACCCAGCGCCTCGGACAACCGCTCCGCGAGGACTTCAAGGGGTCTGAGCTCGTGACGAGCCTCCTGCGTGAAGAGCCGATTGACCACCTCGGGATGCGGCGCCCAGGGGAATTCCCGAGGCCCTCCCCCGTCGCCGTCCCCATCGATCCCCAGCCCCCGGGCACCGACGTAACCCGCCAGCAATTCATCCATGCCTTCACCGCTGAGGGCGAACGTGGCATGGGGGCTGAGCTTGGCATACAGTAGATGGACCGTGGCGGCGGCCTTGTTGTAGGGCTTTTCGAGGTGCCAGGCGAGTTTCTCCAGGACCGCGAAGTAATCGTCGGGGCTCGACATGAAAAGGTGGTGATCGGTCTCGAATCGCCGCGCCACCAGGGCGGCATAGTGGGCGTCGACGTCCTCGCCCCTCCAGCGATCCTCGAAGTCGATCGTGAAGGTTCGGACCTGTCGCCGGGCGACCCGACTGGCCAGCGCGGTCAGCGTCGTCGAGTCGACGCCTCCGCTGAGCATGATTCCCCAGTCGGCGTCGCCCACCAGGGACGAGCGTACGGCGTCCTCAAGGAGGGAGAGCACGTGCTCGGCGGAGGGTTCCTGCTCGCCACGGGCCTGGGCCGTCCCCCCGCCCGGCATCGACCAGTACACGCTTTCCCGACATCCGTTCCCGGTGACGGTGAGCGTCGAGCCCGGCCCGAGGCTTTTGACGCGGGCGAACATCGTCCTGCCGCCGAAGAGGGTCCCGCAGAGCAGGGCCTCCACGACCGCATACGGGTCGGCCTCCGGGCGTCCTGCCGGATGTTTCAGGACCCCCTTGGCTTCCGAGGCGAAGACGAACTGGCCATCCTCCTCGGTGTAGTGGAGCGGGGCGATCCCCAACGGGTCCCGGGCGAGAAACAGCTCGGAACGGGCCTGATCCCAGATGGCGAGGGCGAACTGGCCGTTCAGGCGTTCCACGAACGACTTGCCGAACGTCTCGTAGGCCCCGAGCACGACCTCCGCGTCCGATTGGGTGCGGAAGCGCCGTCCCCGTGCCTCCAGGTCCGAGCGGATTTCCCGATGATTGAAGATCTCGCCGCTGAAGGTCAGCCAGACGGTCCCCGAGTCGTTCGACATGGGCTGACGGCCACCAACGGCGTCGATGATGCCCAGGCGCCTGTTGGCCAGGCCCAGGCGCCCGTTGACGTGGACGCCCGCGTAGGCGGGACCGCGGTGCTTCTGCACCGCGCTCATCGCCTCGAGCGTCGGGCCGTCCACCGGCCGATCGATCCCGTAGTTGTAGATCCCGCTGATGGCACCCATTACCAACCTCGATGACGGAGGCCCGTCGTCGCCTCCCGAAGGGACGCGGCACCTCGGTCCGCCGACCGTTCCTCAGAGCGAGTAGATGCGGTGGAGCAACTCCAGGGTGATCAGGTACATCGAGACCTTCCAGATCGAGAGGGCGTCGATCCCCTCGAACTCGGCGCGGCGGTCGAGAAAATCGTTCACCCTCCGGAGGTCGTAGTAGGCCGCGGTCCGCGAATTCGGATCGCAGATCATCTCCCGGGTCAAGCGCGTCTGGCGCAGGAGCGTTTCCGGGTCCCGGGGGATCGGCATCGGCGTCTTCTTCCGATCAATGATCATCGAAGGGAGCAGGTGGCTGACCGCGTCCTTGAAGATGTGCTTCGTCCGCCCGTTCTTCACCTTCATGCTCGACGGCATCGGGCAGGTCAGCTCCACGAAGCGGTGGTCCAGGAACGGCAGCCGCGCCTCGACGCCGAAGGCGAGGGACGTCCGGTCGTGCAGTTCGAGCAACTCGAGCAGGAAGTACTTGGTGTAGAGGTAGAGGCCGCGGTTGAGGGGGTCGCCCCCGTCCATCTGCGCGAGGGCGTCCGAGAGTCGCTGGTGGAAGATCTCCTCGGGCCTCACCTTGCGGGCGAAATCGTCGTTGAACAGGAGCGAAGTCACCTTCCAGTAGGCCGCCCAGGGCAACTCAGTGATCGCGCCGGAGGACACGATCTCATCGAGGCCGAGGCCCCGCTCGCCGACGTAGCCGGCGAACAGCTCGTCGGCCCCCTCCCCCGTGATGACGACCGTCGCGTGATCTTTGAGGTGCTTGTACAGCAGGTACATCGTGGAGGCCCCCTTGTTGAAGGGACGCTCCAGGTGATAAACCACCTGCTCAAGCGTGGCGTAGTAGTCGTCCGGGTTAATCATGAACTCCCGGTGTTTGGTCCGGAGTTCCTCCGCCATCAGACGCGCGTAATGGGCGTCGGTCGTCTTCAATTTCCAGGGGTTGGGGAAGTCGATCGTGAAGGTCTGAATCGGGTCCGGCGTCATGCGGGTCGCCAGCGAGGTCAGGGTGCTGGAGTCCGTCCCTCCGCTGAGCATCATCCCCCACGGGACCTCCCCCACGAGGCGGATCTTCAGCGCGTCCTCCAGCAGGGGGATCAACTTCTCGCGGTACGTCGCCTCCGTGTCGTGGCCGTTGCCCTCCGCGGTCAGGGGGATGTCCCAATATTGCCGGCGCGCCACGCCGGAGGGGGTGACGGTCATCGTGTAGCCGGGCTCCAGCGAGCGGATTCCGCCGAACATCGTCCGCCCCGCGAACAGGGTGCCGCAGAGCAGCGCCTCGACGACCGCCTCATGGTCGATCTGGGGCTTGACGTCCGGATGCCGGAAGAGCGCCTTCGCCTCGGAAGCGAAGATGAACTGCCCGTCCCTTTCGGCGTAGTGGAGCGGGGCGATCCCCAGGCGATCCCGCGCGAGGAAGAGCCTCGGTGCCCGGCTGTCCCAGATGGCGAAGGCGAACTGCCCGTTGAAGCGGTCGACGCAACCTTCGCCATACGCCTCGTAGGAGCGGAGCACCACCTCCGTGTCGGACCCGCTCCGGAACCGGTAGCCTCGGCCTTCGAGGTCGGCCCGCAGCTCGGGATAGTTGTACACCTCGCCGTTGTAGGTGATCCAGACCGACTTGTCGTCGTTGGACATCGGCTGCTGGCCGTGGGCACGGTCGATGATGGCGAGCCGCCGGTTGCCGAGGCCGATCCGGTCCTCGATGTGCCGACCCCGCTCGTCCGGCCCGCGATACTCCTGGACGGCGTCCATCTGGTCGATGGTGCTCGAGCACACGGGCCGCGAATTGCCGAAGTTGTAGATGCCGCTGATGCCACACATGACCCGTTGACCCCTTGTCCCGCGATTCCCGAGTATGACCTACACGCCTGAGGACAACGGACCCGGACCGGCCCGTCGCCCACCCGTCCCGTCCCGACCCGACTCGCGGAGCGATGGGACCCGAGCGGGCCCCCCGCGCTGAACATCGGACGTACCACCCCCAACCGCGAGACATGATCCGATGACGGCAGACTATATAGACCGTTTTTAGGGATATCAAGACATTTTTTTAAGATTTATTTTTTCTTACGTTCGTGTGAAAATCCCATGATGTTGCCCCCGATCGGCCCGTTAATCGAGCGACTTCTGGAACCTCCAGAGGCTCAACCCAAGAATCGCGGCGGCCGAGATCATCAGGCCGCCGATCCAGGGCATCAGGTCGAACGCGTCGGCCCCCCGCAGGATGATGCCTCGCAATATTTCAATAAAATAGGTGACTGGGAAGATGAAACCGATGCAGTAAATTGCCGTCGGCATGTTGTCGCGGGGGAAGATGAACCCCGACAGCAGGACCGAGGGCAGCATGATCATGAACCCCATCTGGATGGCCTGCGCCTGGTTCCGCGCGATGGTCGAGATCAGCAGCCCCAGCCCGAGGCCGTTGAACAGGAACAGGACTGAGAGGGCGAACAGGAGGGTGAGGTCGCCGCGGATCGGGACCCGGAACAGGAAGACCATGACGTTGAGGACCAGCATCAGCTCGACGACGCCGATCATGGCGTAGGGCAGCAGCTTCCCGAGCAGGAGGCCCAGGCGTCCGACCGGGGTGACGAAGAGCTGCTCAAGCGTGCCGAACTCCCTCTCGCGCGTGATCGCGAAGGTCGTCAGGAAGAGGGTGACGAGCTGGAGGATCACCCCGATGAGCCCGGGCACGAAGAACCGCTCGCTGAGCAGGTCCGGGTTGTAGAGCAGGCGAGGGCGGATGTCGAGGGCGAAGGTGGGATGGCCCGCCTGGTCGCGGGCCGGTGCGACCTGGAGGGACTCTCCGAAGGCCTGCGCCAGGGCCGCCGACCGGGTCGCGCCCAAGAGCTTCGCCGCCGTCAGGGCGCTGTTGGCGACCTGGGAGTTGCTCCCGTCGATCAGGACGGCCACCCGGGCGACCTCGCGCCGCCGGAGTCGCTCGGTGTAGTCCGGGGGAATGATGATGCCGACCTTGGCCCTGCCCGAGGTCAACGACCGGCGGAACGACGTCTCGTCAAGGACGCGGTGCGTGACGCGGAAGGTCCGGGTCGCCTCGAAGGATTCGACCAGTCGATCGCTTTCCGGCCATCCGTCGAGGTTGTAGACGACCGTCGGGATCTGTTCGACCTGGGTGTCGAGGGCGAAGCCAAACAGGATGATCTGGATGACCGGGATGAGGAACATGAAGACCAGGGTCGTGACGTCCCTGCGGATGTGGGTCAGCTCCTTGAGCCAGACGGCCACCAGGCCGTCGAGCGGCCTCGCGGCGGCCGAGGGGCCTTCGTCGAGGCCCGACTCGGGGGAGGTTGGCCGGCTGGCGATGACCGCGGCGGCCTCCTGGGCGGTGGTCCGCGGCGGGTCGGGGCGTTGTTTCCGTTCGTTCTGGCTCAAGGTGACGAAGACATCCTCAAGCGTCGGGCTGACTTCCCGGATCGTGGCGGGCGAGGACGAGGATTGAGGGCCGAGCCGATCGAGGATCGAGGCATCGCCGAGCCCGCGGTCGGCGAGCAGGTGGATCGTCTCGCCGAAGAGGGTCGCCTCCCGGATCCCGTCGGCCCCGACAAGCCGCCCGAGCCGTTCGGCCGGCCACTCGCAAGCCACCTCCAGCCGTCGCGTCCCCTGGGGGATGACCTCGGGCAGTCGCTTTAGCTCATTGGGCCTGCCGGTCACGATCAGCCGCGAGTGATACATGTATCCAACATGCGTGCATCGTTCGGCCTCATCCATGAAGTGAGTCGTCACGAACAAGGTCTTGCCCCGCGCCGAGAGCTGGAAGAGCAGGTCCCACAGCTCGCGGCGGGCGACCGGGTCGATGCCAGCCGTCGGCTCGTCCAGGAACAGCAGGTCGGGCTCGTGGATCAAGGCGCAGCCGAGGGCGAGCCGCTGCTTCCAGCCGCCGGAGAGGGTGGCGGTGATCTGATCGACGCGGTCGTGCAGCCCGGTCAGGTCGAGGACCGCCTCCATCCGGTCGGAGAGCCGGGCTCCCTGCAAGCGGTAGATTCGCCCGTAGAAGGACAGGTTCTCGGCGACGGTCAGGTCGCCATAGAGGCTGAACTTCTGCGACATGTAGCCGATCCGGTGCTTGACCTCCTCGGCATGTCGGGCGACATCCAGGCCCAGGACGGACGCCCAGCCGGCGGTCGGGCGTAGCACGCCGCAGAGGATGCGAATGGTTGTCGATTTCCCGCTTCCGTTGGGGCCGAGCAGGCCGTAGATGGCCGCCCGCGGGACTCGAAAGGAGACGTCGTCGACCGCCACGAGCGGGCCGAAATGGCGGGTCAGCCGGCTGACCTCGATCGCGAAGTCACGGCTCATATCGCCCCCCGCCGCCCAGGTGCAGGTCGGCCCCCATCCCGGGCCGGAGCACGTCCAACCCATCGAGGAGCTGAATCTTAATCCGAAACACTTGCTTGCCGCGCTCGTCGGGGGTCTGGGCGTTGCTCGGGGTGAACTCGGCCTGGTGGGCGACGAAACCGACACGGCCGTGGAAGCTCTGCCCCGGGAACCCGTCGACGGTGATCTTGACCTCCGAGCCTGGGGGAATCCGGGCCAGCAAGGTCTCGGGGATATAGGCGCGGAGCCAGAGCCGTCGCCGGTCGACGAGCGTGATGACCGGCGCGTTGGCGGTGGCGAGGTCGCCCGGTTGCAAGTCGACCGCCTCGCAAATGCTCGGCGCCGGCGCCTTGATTTCCAACTCGGTCAACTGGGTCTCGCCCACGCGGACCGCCGATTGCGCGGCCTCGATCTGGGCCTTGGCCTGACGGATGTCCTCGGCCCGGGAACCCGCCCGCATCAGCATCAGATGCGCCTCGGTCTGGGCGAGCCGGGCTTTCGCCTGCTCGATCATCTCGGTACGCGTCCCCTCCCGGAGCATATCGAGCAGTGCCTTGCGAGCGGAGGCGTTGGCCTGGGTGACCCGGGACTTCGTCCGCATCGCATCCAAGTCGCCCTTGGGCGTGGCCGATCGCTTGAAGAGGCCCTCGGCGCGTTCCAGGTCGAGGTGCGCCTGCTCCAGCTCGGCCTGGGCAAGCTCATAGTCCCGGGCGGCCTTGTCGATCTCCTGGGGCCTGGGCCCGGCGAGGGCCTCCGCGTAGGACGCCTCGGCCTCGGAGAATTGGGCCTCGGCCTGGCGGATCTCCTCGGGTCGAGAACCAGCCAGCACCTTGTCGTAGGCGGCCTGGGCGGCGGACCGAAGGGCCTGCGCCTCGGCCAAACGATCCAGCAGGTCCATCGGCTCCAGCCGCACGAGCACCTCGCCGGCCTGGACCGACTGGCCCTCGCGCACCAGGACCTCCCGGGCGCGTCCCCCGACCCGCGATCCGACCCGGATCTCGTCCGCCTCGACGATCCCGGAGACCCGGACCGGCTCCGCGCTGAACCTCGGCCAGACGAGCGTGGCCCAGCCGGCGAGGAAGGCCGCCGGGATCAATAAGAGCTTCGGATTCATGGTTGTTTTGACCGACAATCAAGCCAATGTGGGAGGAGCAGGCCCTTGGCACAAGCCGTCAAGGTGTCGATGGGACGCTCACACGCCCGGCCTCCCGTTCCTCGGCGGGGGAGCCGTCCCCGATCTCGTCGATCGCGGGGGCGGCGGGGGGCGCCTGGGGGCCATGCTCCCTTCCCGGCCGATCGTCGGCCAACTTCAGGACGTGCCGCTTCAACCCGGGGAGGTGGATCGCCGTGATGTACTCGTGCCAATCGATCGAGCTCGCGTCGAAGGGGAAGAGTTCCTTGTCCCCTGGGGACAGGGAGTTCCACAGCCCTTGCGTGTTCGCCGTCGCGAAACGCGCCTTGATGGTGGTGTAGGGGCTATAGATGTCAATGTAATAAAACAGCAAATCCAGCGAGGCCGCCTTGGCGACGAGCTTGCGGCGCAGCTTATCGGCCCGGCGAACGAAGGACAGCGGCCGGAGCACCGCCGTGCTGGCCCTCGACGGTAGGCCCTTCCTCCAAAGGAGCCGTCGCCGATAGGCGGCGGGGTCCGGGAACGTGAAGGTTGAGACGCGGATGGGGGCCCCGTCCCGGCGGCGCAACGGGTGACGCGTGAAATACTCCTTGCTGAGCTCGTAGATCTCGGGAAAGGAGGCCGGATTCTGGTCGCCGGTCGCCATTTGGTAGACCCGAAGGCCGCCTTCCTCGGCGCACCTCGGCGCGCAGGCGAGGATGCCGTTGACGACCTGGTCGGCCGGGATCAGGTCGAGGATCGTGTCCCGTCCGGCCGGGAAGTCCTCCAACTGGCCCTTGCCGAAGCCGACGAAGAGGGGGTCGCTCATCCGGAAGCCGTCGATCCAGCCGGGACAGGGCTCGCGGTAGGTCGACTCGATGATCGCCGGCCGCACGATCGCCGTCGGCACCTCGCCGCGGTACTTCACCAGGAACTGCTCGCCCATCCACTTGGTGAAGGTGTAGGTGTCGTGCCACCCCAGCTCGCGCGCCCGGCGGAGCCCCAGCGCGACCAGCAAGTCCCTGGCCTTCCCGTCGGCGTGCCGGCGCCGGATGTGGGCGCAACGGGCCTCCAGCCGCGCGGCCTCCGCCTCCACGTCGAACGGGGGCTCGTCGATTTCCTCGCGAATCCAGCCTTCACGTCTGCCGCTGACGTAGCAGGTCGAGATCTGCACGAGGGCCCGGAGGCGTTGGCAATCCCTGGCGAAATCCAACAGCCTTCGGATGCCCAGGGTGTTGAGGTCCAGGGATTGGTCAAGGGGCCCGTCGAAGCCGACGATGGCGGCCGAATTGAGGATGACCTCGACCTCGGCGGCGAGGCGGCGGTAGTCCTCCTCCGACACGCCGAGCCGGCCGTGGGCCAAGTCGCCCTCCACGACGGTGAGGCGGCTCTCGACGAAGTCCGGGAAGGCCTCGCCCCACTCCTCCTTGAGACGATCGAAGATGCTCGAAGTGAGCACCTCGCCCCGCAAACGCTCCGCCCCGCCCACGACGCGATCGGCCCGTTGCGTGGGGCGGATGAGCAGGTACACGCGCCCGATCCCCGGCAGTCCGCGGAGGATCTTTTCCACCAGAACCTTGCCGAGGAAGCCGGTGACGCCGGTGACCAGCACCGACTTGCCGGCGAAGAATGCCTGTGTCGCCGTCATCGTATGTCGCCCACCCACTTCTTCGTTTGGATTCCCGCAGGGCGGTTGACGTCCGACCTTGGGACGCCGGCCCGGACGCCAGGCGGAAGCGACCGCCGACGGCCCTGGGAATTGCCAAGTAAATAACCTAAGCATGTGAAGAAATTATGATGATTACAATGAAGATTACGAGAATTCCTAAACTATGACGGGTTGGGGCTCCGGGATGCCCCTCAGCGGGTCTGTCGCGGCACAGCCCAGAGCCCTGTCGACGTAGCCTGACCACGACCACCCCTTCTGTCGTCATTCCCGGCGGCAACGTCCACGCCTTGGCCAGCCCCACTCAGCTTCGTTGCGGCGCCCAGATGGTCATTGATCGCGGATCGCGCCTTCGCGACGTTTAATGAGGCTCGTACATCCCCGAGCGAACCCTGGATGGGGCCCAGGCCGCTCGGAGCGTCCTAATAATGCAGGTGCGGACCGGAACGTGTCAAAAGAGGAATGCGTAAAGTTTCTCGGAAAAATTTGTTAGGCGGTGCACCAGCTTTACCAGGCGGATTACTTGCTCTAGACTCGCGCCGCGGGTTGGAGGCGTGGCGAGGGCGCTGCCGGGGCGGCCTCGATCGCCGCGTCTTCACCGGGCCCGAGCGTGGTCTTGTCCAGTTCCTTGTTGGAATGACGGCCGCGATCTGATACATAACTCGGCCGGGGCCGTTGCGACGATCGTCGGGAATCGGAAGGTTTCGCGGATGAAAATCATCGATATCCACGCACATCCGGTCTGTACGGGCATGGTGAAGGACGCGCGCAATCTCCGGGCGATGGGGCATCGCGGAGAGTGTCTTTTCCGGGGCGACCCCGCCCAGACACTCCTGGAGCGGATGGACGCGGGGGGGGTCGGGATGGCGTGCTTGATGGGGCCGAACCCCTACGATGGCATCGAGTTGACGAACGAAGGCGTGCGGGACGTCGTCGCATCCCACCCCGGCCGGTTCCTCGGATTTGTCGGGGTCAATCCCCTGGGGAAAGGGGGC
>JAABUQ010003717.1_pt1 | contig 27298 bp, 23 predicted proteins | sample 5560001 | NCBI WGS metagenome assembly JAABUQ01 (sample SAMN10711888, study PRJNA513371) | rock metagenome | isolation source: Antarctica rocks | place: Antarctica: Victoria Land, Finger Mt nord | collected 2015-12-18 | reverse complement strand
CCAACACGGGCACCGCCGCGAGGGTCCGCCGGCTCGCCGCCGCGAGGAGGCCGGGCCAGCACGCATCGGCCCGGTCGCCGGCCGAGACCTCCCGGGGGCACCGCCCCCACCCCGACGCCTAGGGCCGGCCCGAACGCCGGCATGGCAGGCCTCGCGCGATCCCGGCGGCCGGCCGTCGCGACTCGCCAGCCCATCCCGAAGCAGGACCCCGGCCCCTCGAACCGCGAGACTCGCCCATGATCGCCCCGCTCTGCCTGGCCCTGCTGCTCTCGGCCCCGACGGCCGTCGCGGCCGACGACCCCCCGAAGGCCGCCGGGTCGGTCGAGGAGGCCCTCGACCGGGCCAAGTCGCTGACCGACAAGGAGGAATGGGCCGAGGCCGTCGCCGCCTATCGCAAGATCCTCCGCGATCAGCCGGAGCACGGCCGCGCCCCCGAGGCCCGGTTCTGGGCCGGCTTCGGCCTGGTGAAGCTCGGCGACCATGCGGCCGCGGTCGAGCTCCTGGAGCCGTTCCGGACGGCGCTCGCCGGGGACAAGTGGGCCGACGACGCGATGCTCCAGCTCGGCCACGGCTACAAGGCCCTCGGCGACGCCGACAAGGCCCTGGAGGCCTGGGACCGCCAGGTCGAGGCCTACCGCGACTCGGTCTGGCGCGTCGAGGTCATGAACCAGACGATCGACCTGCTCTTCCACGTCAAGAAGGACCTCCCCGCCTGCCTCGCCCGGTGCGAGCGGATGGTCGGCGAGATCGAGGACCGCGAGACCACCACCGAGGCGCGCTACCTCGGGGCCTACTGCCTCAACGCCCTCCGCCGGTTCGACGAGTCCGAGCGGTGGGCGGCCGGCCGGTTCGACCCCGAGACCCCGATCGAGGAGGCCTGGCGGAGCGTCCTGAAGATCCAGCGCGACCTGCTCGACGGCCGGGCGGACGCCGCGCTGAAGGGGGTCGACGCCCTGCCGACGACCTACCCCGACCTTGACCAGGACGACCGGGTCGACCTGCTCACCCGACTGGCCTTCGTCCTCCGGTTCAACGGGCGGGTCGATCGCGCCCGGCTCCTGCTCATGGACGAGCTGAAGCGGCCGCTCCACCGCTCCGAGGACGACGCCAACTGGCTCTTCGACCAGCTCGCCGAGGTCGTCGGCGACGGGCCCGAGGCCGGCCTCGAAGGGGCCCTCACCGAGCTGATCGGCCACGAGACGACCCCGGTCGTCGTCCGGGCGGTCGCACGCGATCGGCTCGTCCGGAAGCTCCGCGACGAGGACGCGGCCGGCAAGGCCGAGGAACTCCTCCGCAAGGCCGTGGCCGACGACCCGGCCGAGTTCGGCCGGTTCCGGGCCGCGACGGGCCTGGCCGACCTGCTCGCCGAGGCCAAGGGGGACCGCCCCGGGGCACTCCGGGTCCTCAAGGACCTCGAGCCGACCCTCAAGCGGCGCGACCTCGCCCACAAGCTCCGCGAGGCCGCCAGGTCGCTCGAGACGCCACCGCCGGGGTGATCCTGACGCGATCGGGAGGTAGGCCGGCCGGGGGGATTCCGCCGTCGCGCGGCTAGAACCCGCCGCCGATCGGCTCGGACCCCGCGCGGGTCCCCAGGGCGCGCCAGACCGACCGATCGATCCGGCCGGAGATGAAGTGGACGGACCCGTCCATCGCCAGCGCGTTGACCCCGCCGTCGTGGAGGCTCCGGGCCGCGACGGCGACGAAGTTGATGCTGCTCACCTCCGGCGCGACCGGCTTCACATCCGCGGTGCAGTCGGGGTCGCTCGGGTTGGGTGTCGCGACGTGGTTGTACCAGGAGTCCGGGTACGAGGCCCCGGCCCAGGCGGCGCCGAACCGGGTGTACGTCTTGCCCTGGGGCCCGCCCATCGCGCGGCAGATCCGCGCGACGTCGTCGGCCGTCTCGGGCCGGTAGAGTCCGGCCAGGCCGGCATACCAGAAGTCGCGGGCGGGGTCGGGCCGGGCCGCGTGGCTCCCGTAGAGGCGTTCGCTCATCCCGACCGTCCCGGAGAGGCCGTCGGCGAAGTCGCTCGCCGAGAGGTGGACGATCGGCTCGAAGGCCGCCCCCTGATTGAGAGCATCCGTGTTCAAAGCAGGCCCGGGGAGGCCGTCCCAACTCCCCGTGTGCGAGATGTTGAACCGGGGCGTGCCGACGTTCACCCGGTAAGAGTTGGGCCCGAACTCCGAGTCCGGCCGTCGGTCCGACGGGCAGAGGAAGGTGTCGACGACCGTCCGCCTCGCCGTCTGGTTCTCGATCCCGTCGACCGCTTCCGACGCCCCCGGGACGAACAGGTTCACCGAATGGTAGAGCGTCGCCTGCTCCAGGTATGGCAACAGCGCGAGCTGCGGCGTCCGGTCCAGGCACGGTGCCTTGAGCCGGATCGACCGCGCGGTGTAGGTGGACATGGCCGAGGGGAATCGGTTGTGCTGGGCGTGATGCTGGGCCAGGGCGACCCCAAGCTGCCGGAAGTTGTTCGAGCACCGGAGTCGCCGGCCGGCTTCGCGCGCATGCTGGACGGCGGGGAGCGCGATGGCGACCAGCAGGCCGATGATCGCGACGACCGCGACCAGCTCGACGAGCGTGAATCCCGGACGTCCCCCGGCCCGGCGAACGGTCTTCGATCCGATCATTGGACCACGCTCGGCGGGTCGATCTCCAGCCGCGCGACCCCGGTCGCCTCGACCGGCTTCGAGCAGCCCGCCGCCCCGGCGAGCCCGCAGGCGAGGGCGCTAGCGACGAGTCGAGCGGCGAGCATACCGGACCCCCGCGACGACGGCCGTCGAGAAGAGGAGGCCCGCGCATCCATACGCGAGCCAGGCACGCCGGACCCGCCGTGCCGCGAGCGTGCCTTCCGCCACGATCGGCCGGTCGGAGAGGAGCAACGCCTTGCCGCCCCAGATCGCGCCGAACGAGGCCCGCGAGACCGTCCGGAGCCCCGGCGGGTCGGCGAGGTGGACCTCATCACCCTCAACGTCGTAGACGTTGACGAAATGGCCGCGATCGAGCAAGGCGATGCAGGCGAACCGGCCCGGTCGGCCCTCCAGCCCCTCGACCGTCGTCTCGACCCCCTCGACGGACGCCCCGTACCCCTGCGCGGCCTTGGCCAGCTCGTCCATCGAGTAGCCGAGCCGGCCAGGTTGGCCGAGCTTCGCTTCCAGGGCGGCGTAGTCGCGGACCTCGAAGCCGAGCGACTTCAGCGCCACGTACAGGCAGTGGCCGCCGCATCGGAGGTTGGTCGGCGGCCTGTCGGCCCGCACGCTCGCGGCATCCGGGGCCGGGGCCCCGTCGACGAACGCCGCGAGCGTGACCGCCAGGACCAGGATCGTCGTGTGGCCCATCGTGACCTCGCGATCAGTCCTTGGGGGGCCGCGCGAAACCCTTCGAGCGGACCCCCTCGACCAGGCCGTCCAGCCCGCTCTCGATCGTCTTGGCGGGCAGGTCGCCCGTCCGATACGTCTTGCCCGCGACCTCGTCCTCGACCCGGACCCCGGGCAGACTCTTGAACGACGCGTTGTTGAACAGCGACGGGTCCGGGCGGAGGTCGGGGTTGAAGGCGGTCGTCTTGTACTTCTTGTACCAGTGGACCGTCCGTTCTTCTTTGTCGAACGCGTTCGGCGGGGAGATGTGGGTCCAGTCATACTCGCTCTCGGCGAGGTAGAGCCGACCTTTCGCGTCCCGAGCCCAGCGATAGCGGGAGTGGGCCCGGTCGACCGTCGTCGCCGAATCGCACTCGTGCTCGACGATCTGGCCGTCATCCCGCTGGGAGGCGACCCACCGGAGGCGAGAGCCGTCGTGGTCCTCGCGCGTGAGCTCGATCCGGTCGTCGTCGAGCCGCTTGACGACGTATCGCTTCACCCCGTCCTGGGGCATGCTCGGGTGGGGCCCGAGCAGCTCGATCCAGGGCCTGGTGGCCTCCTTCTGCCCGAACCACCCTTCGTCGGGCGGCACCGGGTCGTAGGGAGGGGGGCCGACCTTGGAGGTCGATGCGATCCGGACAATCTTCGCTTTGAGCCCGTGCGAGGAGATCGTCTTCTCGTCCCGGATCATCGCAAACACGGCGGTCTGGGGGTGCCCTTCCGGGAACTCCGCGGTCTTGGGATTCGACCAACGGTTCCCCCGGAACAAGCTCTTCTTCCCATCCCAGGTCAGTCGGCCATCCACGACCTGGCTGGGGTTCTTCGACCCCACGAAGCCAACCTCGACCTCCGCGGTCAGCTCCCCACGCGGATATCGATTCTCGTAAGCGCGCTGGGCGTCCTGCATCAGCGCAAGGAGGTTCGCGTCTCCCTCGATCGCCGGGCCCGCCATCAAGATGATGAGAAGCAGCATGGTGCATCTATCCTCCGGAGGAAGGCACGGACCGCTCGGTGGTGTCCCATTTCGATTGCAAGCCGGTCGGAAAGCCGCGTAAGCTACCGTGGCGATGGGAATTAAGGCCCGAATCACATGCCACCGTCGGTCGGACACAATCCGTTAGCCGAACGCGACTTACGGCCGTGTTGCAATCAGATCCGGACACCATCGGATTTGTTGCCGTCGTCGAGTTGTACGCCTTGGCGTCATGGGCTGCCTGTCTTGACCCCGAGGTCACCAGGGCCGCAGCGTTCGCAGATCCCCTCTCGGATTGACATTCCATGTCGTTCCTCCGCGGGATGACCAAAGCGAGTCGGGTTGTTGCTATATTAACCTCCCCCCCCGCGCGAAAGTCAATCGAGCACCGACGAATGTTCAGATTTTTTCTCGCGTCGTCGAAATGACCACGAACGGGGGGGCCGTGGTTATTGCCGGGCGTGTCGCGTCTGATTCGGGCCTGAATCAATTCGCCGGCCCCGACTCCCGGCTCGCTCTTGACAGGAGGCCTGGGTGCCGCGACGTTGGCGACGTCGGGCCCGCACGTCCGGGCCATCGCCCCACGATCGAGGCGCCCCGAGACCGTCCCCATGTGGCCGATCGCCCTGCTGCTCGCCGCCCCGCTCGCCGCCGCGATCGAGGTCGGATCTCCCCCCCCCGCCCCGCGCGACGGGGACCTGTGGGTCTACGTCGGCACCTACACCCACGGCGGCAAGAGCCGGGGCATCTACCGCCTCACGCTGGACGGCGAGGGCGGGACGCTGGGCGAGCCGACCCTGGCCGCCGAGACGCCCGACCCCTCGTTCCTCGCCGTCGGGCAGACGGCCCGGACGCTCTACGCGGCCAACGAGGTCTCGACCTACGAGGGCCGGCCGGCCGGCTCGGTCTCGGCGTTCGGCCTCGACCGGACGACCGGGGCCCTGTCGGCGCTGAACCGACAGTCGAGCGGCGGGCCGGGGCCCTGCCACGTCTCGGTCGGGCCGGGGGGCCGGGCGCTGTTCGTGGCGAACTACGGCGGGGGCAGCGTCGCCTCGTACCCGCTCGGAGAGGACGGGCGGATCGGGCCGGCGGCGACCTTCGTCCAGCACAAGGGGACCGGGGCCGAGTCGTCGCGACCGCCGACCCCGCACGCCCACTCGATCCACGCCGATCGGGGGGGGCGGTTCGTCGTCGCGGCCGACCTCGGGCTCGACTCCCTGCTCGTCTATCGCCTCGACCCGGCGACGGCGGGGCTCACGCCGAACGAGCCGCCCTCCGCCCGGCTCGACCCGGGCTCCGGCCCTCGGCACTTCGCCTTCCATCCCGACGGCAAGCATGCCTACGTGATCAACGAGCGTTCGTCGACCGTCACGGCCCTCGACTACGACGCCGGGGCGGGGACGCTGGCCGCCCGGCAGACGATCTCCACCCTGCCGGAAGGATTCGCCGGCAGGAACTCGACGGCGGAGATCCAGGTCCACCCGTCGGGGAAATTCCTCTACGGGTCGAACCGGGGGCACGACAGCATCGCGATCTTCGCGATCGAGCCGGGGACGGGCCGGCTCGCGTCGCTCGGCCAGGCCCCGTCGGGGGGCAAGACGCCGAGGAACTTCGGGATCGACCCGTCCGGCCGGTTCCTGATCGCGGCGAATCAGGCGACGGACAGCCTCGTCGTCTTCCGGATCGACGGCCAGAGCGGTCGCCTGATGCCGACCGGCCAGGTGGTCGCCGTCCCGTCCCCCGTCTGCGTGAAGTTCGTCCCGAAGGGGGAATGACCCCCCGTCGGGATCCGATCGGCCCGGGGCTACGCGACCGGCCGACGGCCCCGGCCGGTCAGGCGAGCAGCTCCTTGACGACGTGGCCGGAGACGTCGGTGAGGCGGAAGTCCCGGCCCTGGAAGCGGTGGGTGAGCTTCGTGTGGTCGAAGCCGAGCAGGTGGAGGACGGTCGCGTGCAGGTCGTGCACGTGCACCTTGTCCTTCACCGCCTGGAATCCGAGCTCGTCGCTCTCGCCGAGGGTGATCCCGGGCTTGATCCCGCCGCCGGCCATCCAGATCGAGAAGGCGTTGGGGTGGTGGTCGCGCCCGTCGGAGCCCCCCTGGACCATCGGGGTCCGGCCGAACTCGCCGCCCCAGATCACGAGGGTCTCGTCGAGGAGCCCGCGCTGCTTGAGGTCTTGGATCAGCGCGGCGGCGGCCTGGTCGGTGTTCTTGCAGTTCTTCTTGAGGTCGTTGACGAGGTTGCCGTGCTGGTCCCACGCCTCGTGGAAGAGCTCGACGAACCGGACGCCGCGCTCGACGAGCCGGCGGGCGAGCAGGCAGTTATTCGCGAACGAGGGCTTGCCGGGCTCGGCCCCGTACAGGTCGAGGATGTGCTTGGGCTCCTTGCCGAGGTCCATCGCCTCGGGGGCGCTGGACTGCATCCGGAAGGCCATCTCGAACGAGTTGATCCGGGTGGCGATCTCGGGGTCGCCGACGGCGTCGAGCCGGATCTGGTTCAGGTCGCGGACGGTGTCGAGCGACTCGCGCTGGAGGTCGGCGTCGACGCCCCGGGGGTTGGAGAGGTAGAGGACGGGGTCCCCTCCCGAGCGGAAGGGGATCCCTTGGTGGACGGTCGGCAGGAAGCCGCTGCCGAAGTTCGAGTTCCCGCCGCTGGTCCCCTTGGAGCCCGAGTTGAACACGACGAAGGCGGGGAGGTCCTGCGACTCGGAGCCGAGGCCGTAGCTCGCCCACGACCCGAGGCTCGGCCGGCCGAACTGGGTCGAGCCGGTGTTCATCAGGATCTGCGCCGGGGCGTGGTTGAAGGCGTCGGTGGTCATCGACCGGACGACGGCGATGTCGTCGGCCAGCCCGGCGATGTGCGGGAGCAGCTCGGAGATCTCCGCGCCGGAGCGGCCGTGCCTGGCGAACTTGAACCGGGGCCCGAGCAGCTTCGAATTCGGGTTGATGAACGCCGCCCGGTAGCCCTTGAGGAGTTCCGGGGGCGGCAGCGTGCCGTCGAACTTGGCGAGCTGGGGCTTGTGGTCGAACAGCTCGAGATGGCTCGGCGCGCCGGCCATGAACAGGTAGATCACCCGCTTCGCCTTCGCCGGGAAGTGGGGTGCCTTCACGGCCAGCGGGTTCGCCGACGCGACGGCGGCCTTCTTGCCGGAGAGGTCCGCGGCGCGGCCGCTCCCCCCCATCAGGTGCGCGGCGGCGATCGAGCCGAGGCCGACCCCGCACTGCTGGAAGAACCAGCGACGGGCGACCGTCTTGGGGTCGGCGGTCCGGTAGAGATGGTCCTGGCAGTTCATGGTCCGGTCCCCGGTTATTCCTTGGTGATCGCTTCGTCGAGGTTCAGCAGGACTCGCGAGACGGCCGTCCAGGCGGCGAGCTGGGCGGGGGTCGACCCCCTGGGCAGGGCCGGCGGGGCGTCCGGCCGGGTCGCGGCGAGGTCCCACGGGTTGACCCCGGGGCGCGAGAATCGCTCGGACTGGCGGGCGAGCAGCGTGAGCAGGGCCTTCGACTCGGCCTCGGTCGGCGGGCGGGACAGCGACCGCCGGAAGGCATAGGCAAGCCGGCTCGCGTCGGACTCGCCCCCGTCGCGGAGCGTCCGGAGGGCCAGCGACCGGGCGCAGTCGAGGAAGACCGGCTCGTTCAGGGTCGTCAGCGCCTGGAGCGGCGTGTTCGACCGGGCTCGACGGACGCAGGCGAAGTCGCCGTTGGGGGCGTCGAACGCCTGGAGCGCCGGGTACGGGACCGACCGGAAGCGGAAGGTGTAGATCGCCCGCCTCGACCCGTCCTCCGCCCCGAGCGGCTTCCAGACCTTCGGGCCGTAGCTGACGGGGGGGGCGAAGAGGAACTCGGGGGCCGGCGGGAAGACGCTCGGGCCGCCGACCTTGGGGTCGAGCAGGCCGCTGGCCGCCAGGGCGATGTCGCGGACGATCTCGGCGTCGACCCGGAACCGGGGCCCCCGGGCGAGCAGGCGATTGTACGGGTCGGCCGCCTGGAGCGAGGAGGGCACCCGCGAGGATTGCCGGTAGGTCGCGCTCGCGACGATCAGGCGGTGGATCGCCTTCTGGCTCCAGCCCCGGTCCATGAACTCGACGGCCAGCCAGTCGAGCAGCTCGGGATGGCTCGGCGCCTCGGCCTGCGAGCCGAGGTCCTCGGCCGTCGCGACCAGGCCCGTGCCGAAGAAGGCCTGCCAGGCGCGATTGACCTGCGACCGGGCGGTGGTCGGCGACGCGGGGTCGACCAGCCATCGGGCGAACGCGAGCCGGTCGGGGGTCGCGCCCGACGGCAGCGGGTGCAGGAAGGCGGGGACGCCGGGGCCGACCGGCTTCGTCGGCCTGAGGAAGTCGCCGCGCTCGAGCATGGCCGTCGATCGGGGCGACTCGCGGTCCTCCAGGACGAGCTGCGAAGTGCCCTCGGGATAGCCCTTCCAGAGCGCCGCGATCCGGTCGTTGGCCTCGGACCAGGCGGGGACGGTCGTCCGCCAGTGGCCGAAGAGGGTGGCCACCTGGGCCGGCGACCGGCGGTCGCGGGGGACGGCGAGGACCTCGCGGACGGCCTTGGGCAGCGGGTCGGCCTCGGCCTTCGGCGTGTTGGTGATCGAGATCCGGAACCGGCCGAGGTTGCAGTTCTGGTTGTCGTCGCTGTTCCAGCCGCCGTGGTTCTGCTTCAGGTAGACGGTGAGGATCGTCCCCTTCTCGTGGCGGACCGGCGCCTCGAGCGAGAAGACGGCCTTGCGGGGCAGGTTCCGCGACCCGGGTCCGACGTCGTGGCCCCAGGCGGTCTCGTCCTTGCCGTCGAGCGCGAAGGCGACCGGTCCGGTCACGCGGCGCTTGCCGCTCTTGTCGTCGAAGGCGGGGTCGAGCGGGGCCTCGGGCGGGTTGACGTCGGCGGTCGCGACGAAGACCTTGAGCTTCTCGGACTTCTCGGGGGCGTCGGCGGGGGCGGCCTCGGCCTCGAACTCGGTCAGGGCCCCGGTCCCCTTGAACGACCGGCCGGGGCCGTTCAGCGGCAGGTCGGCGTCGTTGAGCAGCTCGAGCCGGATCGCGCCGATGTCCTTCAGCGCGGTCCGGAAGGTGAGCTTGAGCCGGTGCTTCGTCGGGGCGTAGCCGGCCGCCAGGAGCGAGCCGTCCTCGAGCGGATAGTAGCGCTGGCCCCCGGTCGAGAGGTCGTCGATCTCGGGCCGGACGACCACCCAGTCGGGCTGGTCGCGGGCGACCTTCGCCTCCCACTCGGCCATCCGGTCGGCCCAGTCGGGCTCGCGGTGCTGGAGGTCGGCCTCGATCTCCCGGATCTGGCGGAAGAGGTCGGCCCGGACTCGCTGCTGCTCGGGGTTGTAGACCGCGACGTTCGCCTCGTGCGAGTTGTTCAGGAAGGCGAATATCCGGTAGTATTCTTCATGCGTCAGGGGATCATACTTGTGCGTGTGGCACTGGGCGCACTGGATCGTCAGGCCGAGGACCCCCTTGCCGATCGCGTCCATCCGGTCGAACATCGCCTCCATCCGGAACTGCTCGGGGTCGACGCCCCCCTCCTCGTTGATCATCGAGTTGCGGAGGAAGCCGGTCGCGACCACCTGCTCCTGCGAGGCGCCGGGGAGCATGTCGCCGGCGACCTGCTCGACGACGAACCGATCGTACGGGAGGTCGCGGTTCAGGGCGTTGATGACCCAGTCGCGGTAGAACCAGACCTGGCGAGACTTGTCCTTCTCGTAGCCGTCGGAGTCGGCGTACCGGGCGGCGTCGAGCCAGAGCCGTCCCCACCGCTCGCCATAGTGCGGCGACTTCAGGAGCCGGTCGACCTGGCGGTCGTAGGCATCGGGACGGGCGTCGGCGAGGAAGGCGTCGAGCTCCTCGATCGTCGGCGGCAGGCCGATCAGGTCGAGGCTCAGGCGGCGGAGGAGGGTCGCCCGGTCGGCTTCCGGCGCGGGCGCGAGCCGCTCGCGGTCGAGCCGGGCGAGGACGAAGGCGTCGATCGGGTTGCGGGCCCACTTGGGGTTCGCCACGGCCGGAGTCGCCGGCCTCTTGGGCGGGATGAAGGCCCAGTGCCGGTTGTAGCTGCCCCCCTGCTCGACCCAGGCCTTGAGCCGGTCGCGCTCGGCGGCGGTCAGGGCCTTGCCGGTCGCGGGCGGCGGCATGACCTCCTCGGCGTCGTCCGAGGTGATCCGCGCGACCAGCTCGCTCTCGGCGGGCTGGCCGGGGACCACGGCGCGGCCGCCCGAAGGGGTCGGCTTGAGCGCCCCGTCGGGGGTGTCGAGCCGGAGCCCGGCCTTCCGCTTCGAGTCGTCCGGCCCGTGGCAGGCGAAGCACTTGTCCGAGAGGATCGGCCGGATGTCGCGGTTGAAGTCGAGCTTGGCCTGGCCCTGGGGCGAGTCGGCCGCCGTCGCCGGCCCGACGCCGAGCGGGAGGAGGAGGGCGGCGAGGACGATCGGCGTTGAGGCTCGGTGCGGCATGCGTTCGATCCTGAAAAGGTCCCCGAGGCGCGGGGCGGCTCGACGGGTCGCGACGCTCGAATTCCAGGCGCCCGGGCGACGGGGTCGTTTCGGTCGGGGAGGAGGCGGGCGTGTGACAGCAGGCGGCGGTCGATCCGGGAGCCCGACGCGGCGGGGCGAGTCGGGCCGGAGATGCCCCCGACCCCTCGCCGGGTCCGGGAGTCGGCCTTGGCCATCATTATCCACGAGTGACGACGATTCGACCACCCTACGGTCCGGAAAATCGCGTCCCGGCCGTCGATCGCGATGCCATCGCCGAGGGCGTCATCTCGCCGCGGCGATCGGGCCGACCCGGGCACCGGCGACCCGGATGTAGTCGGCCGGGGCGAGGAGGATCTGGAGCCCGCGCGTGCCGGCCGAGACGGAGATCGTGTCGAAGAGGACCGCCGTCTCGTCGAGGAAGACCGGATAGTCCTTCTTGCCGGCGAAGGCCGTGACGCCCCCCCGGATGTAGCCGGTCAGCGGCTGGACTTCCTTGAGCGCGACCGTCTCGACCTTGCGATCGCCGGCCTCGCGGGCGAGGGCCTTGAGGTCGAGCTGGCAGTCGCCGGGGATCACGGCCAGGCAGACCCCCGAGCGGTCGCCCCGCGCGACCAGGGTCTTGAACACCTGCGAGGGGGGCAGGCCGACCTTGGCGGCGACCGAGCCGGCGGCGAGGTCGTCGGGGTCGACCTCGTACGCACGCAGCTCGAAGGCGACCCCGAGCCGTTCGAGCAGGCGGACCGCGTTGGTCTTGGCGACGGCCAAGGCTCGGGCCTCCGCAGGGGAATCGTCGCGGTCAGTCGGTCAGCGGCTCGTCGATCTCGGGCGACCGGCTCTCGAGGATCGTGAACAGCCCGTCCCGGACGTGCGTGATGAAGTGAGGGGCGGCGCGGTGGGCGTCGAGGGCGGCCTGGTCGTCGTACTGTTCGTCGAGGAAGAACCGGCGGGGGTCGGTCGTCGACCTGTGGGTCAGGTACATCCGACAGCCGGGCTCGGCGCGGGTGGCGCCGGTCAGGGCCTTGAGGTGGTCGACGGCCTGGCCTTCGAACCCGGGCCGGATCGGGTAGGTGACGGCGACGCAGATCATCGGGACGCCTCTCCGCTCGGGGGTGGGCCGGGGGGCGCCACCATCCTAGGCCGGCCGCCGGCCGCCGGGTAGACTGGGGCGACGGCTGAACCCTCCCGGGACCGTCGGAGGACTCGCCCATGCCGCTGGGTCCGCTCGCAGGCCTCGTCTTCGCCCTCGCGCTCGCCCCGGCGTCCCCGGCCGACGACCCCGCCGCGGCCGAGCGCGCGAGGCATCAGGGGGCATGGGCCGTCGTCTCGCTCGTCCGCGACGGGGTGGCGGCACCCGCCGACGTCGTCGCGCCGATCCGCCGGGTCGTCGAGGAGGACCACGTCGTCTGGCGGCGCGACGGGAAGAATTTCGCCGGGACGAAGTTCGAGGTCGACCCGTCGAAGTCTCCCCGCGCGATCGACCTGATCCCCGACGGCGGCCCCGCCCGCGACCGGCGGGTCCTGGGGATCTACCGGCTGGACGGGGACGACCTGACGATCTGCGTCGCCGACCCCGGCGGGCCTCGCCCGTCGGCCTTCGAGGCGGGGCCGGGGTCGAAGCAGACGCTCCAGACGTTCCGGCGGGTCCGGCCTTGAATCCAACCGGCGACGATCCAACCCAGGCGGAGGCTCCGGGATGAAACGGACGGGCATCGCGGTCGCGTCGACGGTCGTCATCCTGGTCGGGCTCGGGGCGACCCCCCGCGCGGCCGTCGCGGGGGAGTTCCGGGTCAACGGCCGGACCTTCACCCTCCCCGAGGGCTTCACCATCGAGCTGGTCGCCGGGCCGCCCGCGGTCGACCGGCCGATCGTGGCCGACTTCGACGAGCGGGGCCGGCTCTACGTCGCCGACTCGTCGGGGTCGAACGACGACGTGAAGAAGCAGCTCGCCGAGAGGCCGCACCGGGTCGTCCGGCTCGAGGACGGCGATGGCGACGGCGTGTTCGACCGGCGGACCGTGTTCGCCGACCGGATGATGTTCCCGGCCGGGGCGATGTGGCGCGACGGGTCGCTCTACGTCTCGGCCCCTCCGAGCATCTGGAAGCTGACGGACGCCGACGGCGACGGGGTGGCCGACCGCCGGTCCGAATGGTTCCAGGGGAAGACCCTCACGGGCTGCGCCAACGACCTGCACGGCCCCTATCCTGGCCCCGACGGCTGGGTCTACTGGTGCAAGGGGGCCTTCGCCCGCCAGACCTACGAGCGTCCCGGCAAGGCCCCGTTCTCGACCCGGGCCGCCCACATCTTCCGGGCCCGGCCCGACGGCACCGCGATCGAGCCGGTGATGACCGGCGGGATGGACAACCCGGTGGACGTCGTCTTCACCCCCGGCGGCGAGCGGATCTTCACCACGACCTTCCTCCAGGACCCCGGCGGCGGCCGGCGCGACGGCCTGATCCACGCGATCTACGGCGGCGTCTACGGCAAGGTCAACGACGCGATCGACGAGCACAGGAGGACCGGGCCGGACCTGATGCCGGTCCTCGCGCACCTCGGCCCGGCCGCCCCCGCGGGCCTCGTCCGCTACGAGTCGCGGGCGTTCGGCGACGCCTATCGGGAGGGCCTGTTCGCCTGCCAGTTCAACCTCCGGAAGGTCTCCCGCCATCGGCTAATCCCCGACGGGGCGACCTACCGGACGGTCGACGAGGACTTCCTCACCGCCGCCGACCAGGACTTCCACCCGACCGACGTCGTCGAGGACGCCGACGGCAGCCTGCTCGTGGTCGACACCGGCGGCTGGTACAAGCTCTGCTGCCCCACCTCGCAGCTCGAGAAGCCGGACGTCCTCGGGGCGATCTACCGGGTCCGCAAGGTCGGGGCCCCGAGGGTCGACGACCCGAGGGGCGCGACGATCGACTGGGCGAGAGCGACGGTCGACGCCCTGGCGGCGAGGCTGGGAGACGCCCGCCCCGCCGTCCGCCGTCGCGCGGTCGAGGCCCTCGCCGCCCGCGGGCCCGAGGCGATCCCCGCCCTCCGCAAAGTCCTGACAGGCGGCACCGGAGAGGCCCGGCAGGATGCGCTCTGGGTCGCGGCCCGGATCGAGGGGGACGAGGCCCGGTCGATCGCCAGGGGTTGCCTCCTCGACGCCGACCCGACGATCGCCCTGATCGCCCTGCACTCGGCCTCGCTCCACCGCGATCGCGAGGCCGCCTCGATCCTCCGCGAGCTGGTCCGCCGGCTCCCGTCGACGACCGATCTCCGGACGGCGAGGGCCGCCGCCGAGGCGCTCGGGCGGGTCGGCGACCGATCGGCCGTGCCCAACCTGCTCGGGGCGCTCGCCCGTCCGGCCGATCGGGTGCTCGAGCACTCGCTGATCTACGCCTTGATCGAGATCGACGACCCGGCCGCGACCGCCGCCGGCCTGAAGTCCGCGCATGCGATGGTCCGGCGAGGGACGATGATCGCCCTCGACCAGATGGACGGCGGCGGGGTCGGGCCCGAGGTCGCCGCGGCGGGGCTCTCCTCGGGCGACCCGGCCACCCGCGAGGCCTCGGCCTGGGTCGTCGGCCGCCACCCGGAATGGGGCGGGGTCCTCGCGGGCGTGCTCGGCGACCGGCTGAGGTCGACCACGCTGCCCGTCGCCGAGCGGACGGAGCTGGAGGCCCAGCTCGGCCGGTTCGCCGGGTCGGCCGCGGTGCAGGACCTGCTCGCCACGACGATCCGCGACGCCAGGTCGCCTTCCGAGGTCCGCGCCAGCGCCCTCCGGGCGATGGGCGGATCGGGCCTCAAGGGGCTCCCCCCGGCGTGGGCGGCCGGGCTCGCCGAGGCCCTGGCGAGCGCCGACCCGGGCGTGGTCGCCGGGGCCGTCGCGGCCGTCCGGTCGCTCGCGGTCAAGCCCGAGGGGGCCCGAGGGCTGGTCGACGGCCTGCTCGCGATCGCCGGCCGCCCGGGGCTCCCGGACCCGCTCCGGCTCGAGGCGCTGGCGGCGGCCCCCGGGGGCCTGGCGACCGTCACGCCGGAGGCCTTCTCGCTCCTCCGTGCCGGCCTGGCCGCCGGCAACCCCGTGGCGACGCGGCTCCTGGCGGCCGAGGTGGTCTCGCATGCAAGACTCTCGACCGGCCAGCTCGGCGAGCTGGCCGACCTGGTCGCGACGGCGGGCCCGCTCGAGATCGACCGGCTGCTCGCCGCATTCGAGGGGACGGCGGACGCATCGGTCGGCCTCCGCCTCGTCGACGCCGTGCTGCGATCCCCGGCGCTCGCGTCGCTCCGGGTCGACAGCGTCCGGCCGAGGCTGGCGAAGTATCCGCCCGAGGTCCGGCTCCGGGCCGAGGCGATCTACGCGGCCCTGAACGTCGACCTCGCCGCGCAGAAGGCCCGGCTCGACGAGCTGGCGACACGGCTCCCGGCGGGCGAGGTCCGCCGTGGCCAGGCGGTCTTCAACGGGACGAAGGCCGCGTGCCTGACCTGCCACGCCGTCGGCTACGTCGGCGGCAAGCTCGGGCCCGACCTGTCCAAGGTCGGGCAGGTCCGGGCGGATCGCGACCTCCTGGAGTCGATCGTCTACCCGAGCGCCAGCTTCGTCCGGAGCTACGAGCCGATGGTCGTCGCCACCCGGGACGGCCGGACGATCTCCGGGCTCGTCCGCAAGGACTCGGCCGACGAGGTCGTGCTCGCCACGGCCGCCGACCGCGAGGAGCGGATCCCCCGCGAGGAGGTCGACGAGATCCGCCCGGGGACGGTCTCCGTCATGCCCGCCGGGCTCGACGCCCAGCTCACCCCGCAGGAGCTGGCCGACCTGCTCGCCTTCCTCAAGTCCCGGAAATGACGCCCCCAGACAGACCCCGGCAAGTCGGTCGGCCCCGCGGTCAGTGCCCGGGGCCGAAGAAGACGGCGTTGAGGAAGAACCGTTGCGAGGTCGGGGTCATGGCGCGATAATTCGGGTCGTCGGCGAACCCAACGACATGGCCGCGCCCCAGCTCCTGGTAGACGACGAACGGCTTGCCGGCCATCAGGTCGAGCGTCTGGGGCCAGCAGAAGCCGCCGGCGAGGAGGTCGCGCGCGGCGAAGTTGACGAGGTTGCGACCGTCCGTCGGCTTGAGCGGGGCGAGGATCAGGCTCGTGTTGATCAGGGGACGGACCTCCGCCGGTGAGCCGAAGGTGACGAAGTGGTCGTCGTAGACCGACGCCCGGAGGAAGGCCCCGGGGACGGGGTCGGGCGTCTCCTCGGCCTTCTCGGCGTCGGCCTTCGCGACCGCGGCCGGGTCGGCCGGGGGGGCGGCCGGCTTCTCGCCCTTCGTCGTCTCGGCCGGCTTCTTGTCTCTGTCCTTCTCGGGTTCGGGCTTCGCCTCGGGGTCGGGCTTGACGGGCTTCTTGACGACCTTCGTCGCCAGCAGGCCGACCGACTTCTCGGCCCCCCAGGCGGCGGCGCCCTTGACCAGGATCAGCGTCCCCCCGCCGCGGACCCAGTCCTTGAGCCGGACGACGAACGCGTCGTTCAACGGGCCGGGATAGGCCCCGTCGGGGAGGATCAGGACGTTGTATTTCGACAGGTCGAGCCCCGCGACCGACGACCCGGCGACCCGGGTCAGGGGGTAGCCCCAGACCTGGTCGAAGAGGTACCAGGTGTGGCCGGCGAACGGCGAGGTGGGGCGGTCGACGACCATGGCGACCTTCGGCGGCTTGACCCAGCTCACGTTCATCCCGCCGAGCCCGGCCCCCTCGTCGACGAGCCCGGTGTCGGTCGCGTGGACGGCCAGGCCGTGCTCGTCGGCGAGCCGGCGGACGGCCTCGTGGAGCGAGTCCGGGTTGTCGGAGGTCCGGAGCAGGATCGTCCCCTTGGCGAACTTCACCCCCCCGATCGCCGTCGGCTGGTCGAAGACCTGGGCCCGATAGCCCCGCCGGAGCATCGAGCCGAGCGCGACGATCGCGGCGTCATCCTCGGCCGGGACGAGGTAGCCGACCTTCGCCCGCGCCGGGCCGACCACCCGGCCCTGGGCCTTCGGCCCGGCGACGGGCTCGCTCGCGATCGAGGCCGGCCCCTCGACGGCCAGCGCGGTGAGGCCATAGGCCATCGGGAGCGACCAGGCGGTGAGGTCGTAGATCTCGTCGTCGAGCCGGCGGGCCTTGCGGTCGAGCTGCCGCTTGCGGAAGGCCTCGCCCATGTCGAAGGTCGGGTCGAGCAGCGACCGGGCGAGCCGTCCCGCCGGCTGGGCGACCGGGACGTGATAGCTGCCGTCCGGGACGAGCCAGTCCTTCGCCCCGCCGTCGATCCCCCCCTTGGCCTTGACGGAGAGGGGGACCGTCACCCGACGGACCTCGACGCCGTTCTTGACGAGCAGGTCGGCCAGCCTCGCCGCGCGGGCGGGGGTCGCCCCGGGGAGGATCAGGTAGTCGCGGACCGGGCCGTCGCGGCCGAGGGCGACGGCCGAGGCCCGGCCCGCGTGGAAGTCCGCGACCAGGTCCTTGCCGGTCGCGGCGGCCGTCTCGACGGTCGAGAGGCTGCTCACGTAGTGGTGCCGGACCCCGTCGTGGTAGTGGAGCTTCGTCTCGTCCTCGCGGTCGACGACCAGGCCGCGGGCCCCGGCCTGCTCCCAGAGCAGGCCGATCGACCCGTGCAGGGTGGGCCAGGTCGACCCGTAGCCGGGGTAGAACGCGTCGTAGACCTCGCGGGTCGTGAACGGGAACCCGTACTCGTCGAACCGGCGGCCCTGGCGGGTTCCGAACCGGCCGAACCACTCACGCTGCCTCGGGGTGATCAGCTCGAGGATCGGGTCGGCGGGCGGGTCGAAGTAGTACTGGCTGTTGGACCCCATCTCGTGGGCGTCGATCGTGACGTGGGGCTGCCAGCGGAGATAGGCCGCGACCTTCGTCCGGGTCTCGACCTGGGTCTGGAGGAACCAGTCGCGGTTCATGTCGAAGAGGTAGTGGTTGTGCCGCCCGGTCGCCCACCGCTGGACCCGCTCGGCGGCCAGGGGCTCGGCGTCGGGGGCGACCCCCCGGCCCTCGCGGTGGAAGTTGACGAACCGGTCGCGGCCGTCGGGGTTCTGCATCGGGTCGAGGATCACGACGACCTTCTCGAGCAGGGCGCGGGTCGCGGGGCGGCGGTCGGCCAGCAGGTGATAGGCGGTCACCAGCGCGGCGTCGCCCGAGGAGATCTCGTCGCCGTGGACCCCGTAGGCCATCCAGACGATCGGCGGGGTCGAGGCGACGAGCGACCTGGCCTCGTCGGGGGAGACCTTGCGGGGATCGGCCAGGCGGAGGTTCGCCTCGCGGATCGAGTCGAGCCGGGCGAAGTTCTCCGGCCCGGTGATCGCCAGGTAATACAGGGCCCGCTTCTCGGTCGTCCGGCCGTACGGGACGAGCCGGGCCCGGTCGGGGGCGGCGGCGGCCAGGGCGTGGAGGTAGCGCTCGATCTCGGCGTGGCTCGAGATGTCCTCCCCCCAGGCGTGGCCGACCACCGCTTTCAGGGTCGGGACCTTCGGGTCGGCGTCGACCTCGGGCATCGGCAGGAGCCAGCCGGGATCTCCCCGGCCCGGCGAGTCGGCCGCGCCCGGGGTCGGGACGAGTGTGAGGAAAGGCAGCAGGACGGACCACGCTCGTCTCGACATCGTCGCGGACCTCGATCTCTGGGGCGGGGCGGCCGGGCTCGTTGCCGACCAGTCTAAACGACGGGTCCCCCGGCCCCAACCCGTCGGCGGCGGGCGGGCGCGGCGCCGTTCTGATAGGGTCGGGGGATGGATCGCACCGGATCGTCGACCCCGATGGACACCCCGACTCCGAGGCCGCCCGGCCGCGCCCGCAGGCTGACCCGGCGGCTTGTCGCCCTCGCCCTGCCGGCCCTGGCCCTGCCGGTGCTCGGCCCGCTCACGCTGCTGGTCTTCCTCGCCGGGACGAGGCCGGGACGGCTCGTCGGCTGGCTGGCCGTGGCTTCGTTCGGCGCGATCGCCTGCTCCGTCGCCCTCCTCTGGCCCGCGCCGAGGGCGAGGGCCTGGGCGGTCGCCCTCGCCGCCTGCCTGGTCGCCGCGGCCGGCCTGGGGATCGCCCTGAGTCGATACCGGGCCCCCCACGGCCAGGGGGGCGAGACCGGACTCCGGTCGGTCGTGCTCGGGCCCGCCGGCCTCATGAGGCCCGGCCCGCTCGGCGTCCTCCCCGAGTCCGACCTCATGAACCTCGTCGCAAACGTCCTGAGCCGGCTGATCCCCGGGATCGACCCCGAGCACGCCCGGCGGATCCGCCGGGTCGTCGCCCGCCTCGGCCGCGAGGTCGAGGACGACCCGGCGGGCCGGTCCCTCCCCCCGGTCACCCACCTCGCCCTGGCGGAACTCCTCGGCCGGCCGTTCGACGCCGGCCACTATTACGCCTACGTCCCCGAGCACGCCCCCGGCGAGGCCCTCGGCGCGATCGTCTTCCTCCACGGCAACGCGGGTAATTCCCGGGTCCTCCCGTGGGCCTGGAGGACGTTCGCCGACCGGCATCGGTTCGCGATCGTCGTCCCCACCTACGGGTTCGGCTTCTGGGGCGAGGGTGGGGTCGAGGCCGTCGATCGGGCCCTCGACGACGCGGCCCGACGGCTCCCGATCGACCCGGCCCGGGTCTATCTCGCCGGGCTCTCCGACGGCGGCAACGGCGTCACCCGGTCGGGTCGCGCCCGCCCGGATCGCTACCGGGGCCTGATCTACATCTCGCCGACCATGCGCCCCGACGAACTCGGCTCCCCCGAGTTCCTCCGGGGCTGGCAAGGGCGACCCGTCCTGGTCCTCCAGGGAGACCGCGACGCCAACGTCCGCAAGGCCGACGTCGATCCGGCGGTCGACCTCCTCCGGGCGTCCGGGGTCGACGTATCTTACCGGGTCTTCCCGGGCGAGGACCATTTCCTCTTCTTCGGGCGTCCGGACGCGGTATTTGCATCCATCGCAGCTTGGATGATGCATCCGGCGAACACGGCTCGACGGGCCCCTGGGGCGGCTGTAGAATGATTGTACAACATCCCTCGCTCCGGATGGGACCGAAGGCCCGCGTGTTAAGTTGCCAGCTATCTGGCACGGTTTCTTTGCCGGTAAATGGCACTGTGTCCGGCCCTATGACCGGCACAGGATGCACAAATTGAATCTACATAACATAATCCCCATTATCGGACCTCAGGGCGACGCGTAATTGGGGTTCATCGCGTGGGCGAACTCGGGGTCGTAGTAGCTCTTCACCCCGGCCGCGGTCGGCACGGCCGGCGCGTCCATGTCGAACTCGGGGGTGACCCGGCCGCACCAGTTGGCGCCGATCGGCGCGGCGCACGAGTCGAGGTGGTAGCCGACGATCTCGGGGATCAGGTGGCGGCGGGGCCGGTCCCAGTGCAGCGCGTACTGGACGTCGGTGTGGGTGGCCTCGCTCCCCTCCTCCGGGTACCGGAGGTCGCGCGAGTTCCGCGCGGCGTCGCCGTGGCGGAGCTGGAAGAAGCCGATCGGGCAGTACCCCTCGGTCTCGTGGACGTAGCGGGCCATGAGGGGGAACTCCCCCGGGGTCTCGACGATCGACGACCAGCGGTACTGCGGGCTCGGCCGCGCGGCGAATTCCCGCCAGGCGGCGGCGTTGGGGACGAGGACCCGGTCGATCCCGTAGAGGCCGGCCGTGTCAAGGTCGAGCCGGGAGAGCGCGTGCGACGCGTGCGGCGGCAGGATGATGTCGGCGTCCATCGTGGCCACCCACCCGCGGCGGTGGCACTGGTCGAGGCCCTTGTTGATCGCCTTGCCCTTGGCGAACCGGGCGCCCCTCGCGTAGAAGAGGCCGGTCGAGACCACCTTGACCCCGAACTCGCGGCAGACGTCCCGGGTCGGGTCGTCGAAGGGCCGGTCCGAGGTCACGACCACGGGCCGACGGACCTGGGCCATGGTATAGGGCAGGGTCACGCGGAGGAAGTCGTGGTAGCGGCTCGCGGTGAGGACCGCCTCGTCGATGAACATCTGCGGGGCTCCGGGTCGGGGTCGGGCACGGCGTCACCGGACACCATCGCTTCCGATCCGGCCGGCGATCGCCCCGGCCCCCTCCATCGCACCCCTCCCCTCCCCTCCCCTCCCCTCGCCGCGCCGCGCATGATAAACCCCCTCGCCGGCACGCCGGGAGGGGGTTTCGAGTCCGGGTGCCTGCCGTCATTCGGCACCCTCGCCCGCGAAGGGGCCCGGGTCGTCGCGGCGCCCAGGGCCCGGGCCGCGCCGTCGCCGGTCACGCCCGGCCGGCGCGTGCATTGTCGCCCGCACGCGCCCGGCCGTCAACCGTCGGGCCCGCGATGGGCCCCGCCGAATTCCCGGCGAAATCAGGCGCCGGCCGCCGCGACGCAGGCCAGGCAGTCGGCCAGGGAGACCCGGCCGGGGGCCCGCCCCTTCCCGGCCCGGCAGGCGGAGAGCTCGCCGCAGCCGCACCCCTCGGCCTGGAGCCGGTGCGGCAGGACGCCCCCCTGCTCGGGGCAGGCCGCCACGAGCCGCAGCGGCCCCGCCGCGGCGTCCGGGGCCTCCCGGTGCCTCCCGAGCATCGCCGCCTCGGCCGCCGTGCGGACGGCCGCCCCGTGCCCGGTGGCGGCGAACCGGCAGACGTTGGGCTCCCCGGCGTCGGCGAGGCACGGCTCGCCCTCGGCCATCGGGCAGGCGCCGCAGCGGGTCACGTCCCCGCGTCCGCGGCGGCGGCCTGCGCCGGGGTCATCCCCCGGGCGTAGGGGTCCGGCGGGGCGGGGTGCGCGCAGTCGATCCCGAACCGGGCGGCGCCGGCCGGGTCCGCGTTGTCGATCCGTCGCTGGTCCGCAATCCGGGCCTCGCCGCTGGGGATGTTGTATCCGCGATATGCTGCGAACTGCATGGATCACCCCGAGATCGTGACGGTGCAGGAGGGGATCCCCCCCGAGTTGATCTGGCCGTTGGAGAGCAGGAACGGCGTGCAGGTGTTGCCCGGCACGCCGACGGTCCACGAGTAGATCGCCGACTCGTGGTAGGGGCCGCCCGCGTCGGAGGTCAGGAAGACGCGGCTCAGGCGGAAGAAGACCCGGGTGCAGCCGATCGTGTAGCGGAAGTAGGTATGCGTGTACGGGTCGAGGAACGACTGCGCGCTGAGGAAGCAGCTCGCGCCGAGGTCGAGCCCCGACAGCTCGGGCGGGGTCGGGCCGTAGTGCAGGGTGCAGGAGAGGAAGGCCCCCCGGCACTGGGCGGAGGCGGTCAGGGCGAGGTCGACGGGGATCGAGGTGCAGGCGCAGCCGGGGATCGTCGCGCCGGGGGGCGGCGGCGGCCCGCAGCACGGGCAGCCGGGCGAGCCCTTGATCGAGGAGCCCATGTCAGCACGGCTCCCCGGTGATGTACCAGGTGCCGTCGGGGGCCTGGAGGACGAAGCAGTATTTGGCGCCGCCGACCGATCCGGTCATGCCGTTGAAGGCGACGACCGTCGTGGCGGTGTCGGCCCACTTGCCGCCGACGAGGGTGTGGAAGGCGCAGGTCGCCGACTGCGGGACGGGCGGGACGGCCGGGGTGCCCCCCGAGGCGGGCACCGGCGCGGTCGCCGCGGCGATCCCGCCGGCCGGCGTCAGCACGCCCCAGAGGCCGCCGCCGCCGGGGGCGAGCCGCAGGAGCGGGGCCCCGGCGACCCACTGGACCTCCAGCGGCGCCGCGGCCCGCAGGCCGAAGATCGCCCGGGCGGCGTCCCGGTAGCGGTTCAGGCTGCGGGCCGAGATCGGCTGGCCGGCGAGCTGCTTGGCGGGGTCGCGGCCGAACATGGATGGGCCCGATGGGTCAGGGGAGCAGCGCGAAGTCGGCCGAGGCGAACGGCGGCTTGCCGCTGCCGTCGGCCTTGGTGTTGAGCTTCTGCCAGGCGCCGGTCTTGGACTGGTAGGTGTTCCAGTCGTAATCGCTGTTAGCAATGAACATGTATTCGACGTCGTAGGTGTTGTCGCCCAGGACGTCCGAGCCCGGCTCGGTGTTGCCGGTGATGAACAGGACGAACCCGGGGGCGTACACCTTGTTGCCGACCTGGACCGGGTAGAGGTTGACCTTCCCCTCGGCCGCGTCGATCTCCTGGAGCGGCGTGAACGGGAGCATCTTCCGCGTCATCGAGATCTCGGTCTTGGGCCGGACGACGCCGACGGAGGACTCCTCGATCGCCGTCCCGGTCGGCGTGAACGGGCCGATGAAGTACGCGCCCGCCGGCGGGGTGAAGACCTCGGCCGTCGTCTTGAGCTTGGTCGTCGTCCACGCCTGGCCGCTCGGGTCGTTCTGGCCCGCGGGGTCGCCGGCGACGAACTGCCACTTGGGCGCTTCGAAGTGCGCCGTCAGCCGTGCGAGCTCGCCGATCACCCAGCCGTTGGCGTCGCGCATCGGCTTGACGAGGGTGATCGGGTCGACGCCGGTGCAGTAGAGGTTCGGGGCGGCCGGGTACTGGTACGGCAGGGTCCGGACGACCGCCCGGCCGTTCGCCGCGACGGTGCCCCGCAGGGCCCGCAGGAGCAGGAAGCGGTCGCCGTAGTTGCACTGGAAGACGACGTCGGCCGTCGCACCCTCGGGCCCGGCGTGCTCGACGACGGCGGCCTCGCCCAGGCCCTCGAGCGCGATGGTGCAGGGGACGCCGCCGATGTTCAGGAGGCGGGTGTCGGGCACGGGGAGTCTCTCATTCGGGGCCGGCGGCCAGGCCGGCGGCCCCGCCCGCGGCGGCCCCGCCGAGCTTGGCCAGGAGCTTGACCGCGGCGTCGGCGCCGCGCCTCGTGTTCGCGGCGGTCTCCTTCGCCGCGTCCTTGCCGAAGATCCCCTCCTGGAGCGACTTGGCGAACGCGGCCAGGTCGGCGTGCCCGGCCTTCTTCTCGCCGCCGGCGACGCCGTCGGGGGACGCCTGGATCTTGCCGGCCGGGTTGGCCGCGATGGCCCGGGCCTCGGCCGCCTTGTCCTCGAGCCGCTTCTGCTCGCGGGCCCCGATGGCGTCGAGCAGCGGCTTCCGCTCGGCGTCGACCGAGACGGGCCGGAATTCGGGGAGCTTGAGCGCGTTGACGTTGGGCTGGAACCCGTCGAGGATCGGCTTGAAGTGGATCTCGATCGGGTCCTTGCCGAGCGACGTCAGGGCCGCCCAGACCTCGGCGACGATCGAGGCGATGTTGTCGACGAAGTCGGCTCCGGCCCGGACGATGGCGCGGAAGCCGTCGTACATCGACGTCGCCAGCCAGCGGATGACCTCCGCCGCGGACCGGCCCAGCCACTCGACCCGGCCCAGGACGTTCAGGGTCATCTCGGCGATGTCGAGCGAGACCAGGCCCCAGATGTCCCCGAAGTTCCTCCAGACGAAGCCGACCTCCTCGATCCCGCCCCGGACCGCCTGGACGAAGTCGTGGAACCGGCCCTGCCCGGAGGCGAGGCTGGCGCCCATCCCGGAGATGCTGGCGTTGACCGCCTGGAGCAGCTCGGCCCAGGCGGGGGCCAGGCCCTGGCCGATCGCGTCGCCCAGGTTCTGCATCAGGTTGCCGGTCTTGCGCATCTGGTTGGCGGCCGAGCCCTGGGTCCGCTCCATGTCGCCGTTGGCGATCGACAGGCCCTTCTCGATGAGCGAGAGCCGGCCCGCGAACTTGGCGGAGTTCGTCAGCGCCTTGCCGGCCTTGGCCAGGCCCAGCGCCATCGCCTCGGCCTTGACCGCGTCCTCCGTCAGGAAGACGCCCAGCGCCTTGAGCGGCTCGCTCTCGCCGGTCAGGCCGGCGCGGATCTTCTCCAGGACCTCGGGCACCGGGACGTTCTGGAGCGACTCCGCGTCGACGGCGAGCCTCGCCAGCCGGGCGGAGAGGGCGGCGGACTCCTCCTGGGTCCTGCCCATCCCCTGGGCGATGATCCCGAACTGCCCCGCCGCGTCGAGGAAGGCCCGCTTCGGGGTGGCGAAGGCCGCGGCCATCGCGTCGGCGGCGTCGGTGACGACCGAGGCCTGGTCGCCGAAGACGACGCCGGTCTTGCCCAGGGTCTCGTTCAGGTCGGCGCCTCCCTTGACGGCGGCGCCCAGCCCGGCCGCGGCCGCGGCCCCCCCGGCGAGGAGGCCGAACCGGAGGGCGTTGCCCGCCTGCCGGCCGAGGCCGGCGAAGGCGCCCACGACGCCCCCGGCGCCCCGGGCCAGGCCCAGGCCCAGGCCCCGGCCGGCGAGCTGGCCGGCGCCGCCGAAGCCCAGCAGGTTCCGGCGGACGCCGCCGAGGGTCTGATTGAGCGGCTTGTCGTCGCCCAGGATCTGCACGAAGAGTTCAGCGAGCTTCACCCCAGGCCCTTTCTCGTTCGGCGCGGTCGGCGCGCCAGCGGTCGACGTTCGCGGCGAAGTCCTCGGCCGTCGCCGCGGGCGCGTCGCCCGGGGGCTTCGCGTGGCCGGCGGCCAGGAGCTGCGGGATCGTCAGCCGCCCGACCGCCTCGGGCGAGGCCCAGGGGAGGTTGGCGGTCGCTTGGTGGTACAGGCCCCAGAAGTCGAACGGCGCCGGCGCTACGCCGCCGGCGTCTCCGCTTTTGGGGCGCCGGCCCCGACGACCAGGTCGACGTCGGTCAGGGTGCAGACCCGGGCCAGGTCGCCGGGCGTCATCCGGTCGTAGAGCCGGTCCGCGTCGGCGCGGGTGAACCCGGGCTCGGCCTTGGCGATCGAGAGGTAGAGGATCTCGCGGAACCCGTCGAGCGACCGGAGCCGCTCGTCGGCCTCGGGCGAGCCGATCCGGCACGAGCCCTGCAACGCCAGCTCCATCGCGGTCCGGTAGAGGAACTGCTGCTGCGCCGCGTTGTACCGGCCGGTCGCGACCTGCGCATTGGCCAGGTCGAACGGGTCGGGGGACTGGCGGTCGACCCACTCCTGGAGCCGGCCGAAGTCGGCGATCGAGAGCGGCGAGACCCGGTGCGGCTCGCCCCCGAGGGTCACGAGCCGCGGCGTCGCGGCCAGGGTGGCGGCGTCGTTACTGATCGGCATATTAGGACCCGTGGGTGAAGACGCCGTTGGACTTGAGCGACGCGGTGAACTTGACCATGTCGCCGATCGGGACCTCGCATTCGAGGCTTTCGAGGTCGAAGTAGCCGTGGCCGAGGACCTTCCCCGGCATCAGGTAGATGGTCGCCAGCACCGGCGGGCCGGCCGAGTAGAGCGCGGCGATGAGGACCTGGTCGGTGGTGTTCAGGTCGAACCAGCCCTCGATCCCCAGCTCGATCTGGGTCGTCGCGGCGATCTGGCTCTTGTGGACCAGGTTCGACGCCGGGTCGTAATTGCTGGAGTCGGTCGAGTCGGCGAAGTCGACGGCGACCTTGGGCTTCAGGGTCGTGAACGGGATCGAGGTCCCGGAGTAGACGAACGATCCGGCCTTGCCGGTGAGCTTCTGCGGGGTGGGCACGGGCGGGCCTCGGGGCGGCTGGTGGTTCGGAAGGCCCGCCTCGTCGGCGGGCTCGTCGCGCACGGCGTATCGGAAGGATCGCCTCGGCGGCGATCCCCTTTCGGTTGGGCCGCGATGCGGCCCTCCTGCGCACGGCGTATCGCACGCGGTAAGGGCGGGGTTACGCCGAGGCGCCGGCGACGACGACCTCGGCCGAGAAGGCGCCGGCGCCCGGGTCGAGCTTGAGCAGGTGCGAGCCCGCGAGGACGGGGACGCCGGTCGCGCCCGGCGCGGCGAGGATCAGGTAGCCGTCGTTGCCGGCCGCGGCCGTGCCGGGGAAGACCGACACCTTGGCGCCCGGGGACAGGAACCCGTCCCACTCGTTGGCGCCGGCCCCGCCCAGGAGGAGGGCCTGGCCGTCGGCGGCGCCGACGAGCTTGATCGCCAGGAGCCGGACCCGGGCGAAGACGGCGGGCGCCCCGAAGATGTCCAGCAGCGACAGCAGGTCGATCGTCTGCGGGGTCGACGCGGCGAAGGCATAGGTCCGGATGTGCAGGGTGTCGCACTGGTCGGCGGCGACGCCCGAGGAGGTGAACAGCGACCGGAACGTCTCGGTCTTGTTCACCGCGACGCCCGAGAGGATGCCGGCGCCGTACTGGGTGACCTGGACCTGCGGCGTCGCGTTGACGGTGACGGTGGCCAAGGGAGCCCCTTATATCGGGATCAGGTGCGTTCGATGATCGCGCGGAAGGTGACGGCCGAGGCATAGACGGGGCCGCCGCCGGGGCCGGGGTCGGGGTCGAGGGTGGTGTCGTCGATCCCGACGGGGCGGAGGAGGTGGAGGATCCCGTCGGCGAAGGCGAGGGGCGCGTCGCGGAGGACGGAGCGGAGCGAGCCGGCGAGCGACTTGGCGGAGGCCCGGCTCGCGGCGTAGACGGTGATCGCGATCGACTCGGCCGTCGTGATCGACAGCCCGGACGACTCGTACTCCTGCGTCGCGCCCCCCTCGTCGTACTCGGCGTAGGGCAGCGGGGAGCCCTCCCCCGCCCGGCAGGCCCAGAGCCCGCCCGTCAGGCCGGGCAGGCGGGGTGAGGCCCAGGCGACCAGGGCCGTCCAGAAGTCGGGGGCCGGCGGCGGGGGTGCCGCCGGGGGCGCCGCCGCGGCCGCGAGCAGGAGGCGGAACCGGGCCCG
>JAABUQ010003716.1_pt1 | contig 27302 bp, 30 predicted proteins | sample 5560001 | NCBI WGS metagenome assembly JAABUQ01 (sample SAMN10711888, study PRJNA513371) | rock metagenome | isolation source: Antarctica rocks | place: Antarctica: Victoria Land, Finger Mt nord | collected 2015-12-18 | reverse complement strand
ATGCCGCTACGCCACTTGGCGCCGTCCCCGACCGAGCGATGCCGCTACGCCACTTGGCGCCGTCCCCGACCGAGCGATGCCGCTACGCCACTTGGCGCCGTCCCCGACCGAGCGATGCCGCTACGCCACTTGGCGCCGTCCCCGACCGAGCGATGCCGCTACGCCCGAGACGACCTTCTGAAGCCCTGTACCCCCTATAGGGGACACGGGGCTTCACGAAACGCGCCACAGCCGGCCTCCCGGGCCCGAGCCCGCCCGAGTCTCAGCGCTAGCCTCCCGGCACGGATGGCGCCGCAGCGCTTCACCGCCCCGCTCGAGAGCGCCGACCGCGGCGGCGGACGGTGGCTCGTCGTGCCGTTTGACGCGCGAGAAATTTGGGGGGAGGCGCGCCCGCCGGTGACGGGGACGGTCAACGGCGTGGTGTTCCACTCCCGGTTGGCGGTCTACGGCGAACGGACGGTGCTCGGACTGACGAAGGAGATCCGCAAGGCGGCGGGCATCGAGGTCGGCGATGCCGTCGAGGTGGTACTCGACCGTGACGACGATCCCCGCGAGGTGGAGGTGCCGCCCACGCTCCGCGCCGCGCTCGAAGCCGACGAGACCGCGCGAGCGGCGTTCGACGCGCTCTCCTTCACCCACCGTCGGGAGTACGCCCGCTGGATCGCCGAGGCCAAGCGCGAGGCCACACGCGAGCAAAGAGTCGCCCGGGCGATCGAGATGCTCAACGCCGGGACGAAGACTCCCGGCTAGCGCCCATCCTCGGCCGCCGCCACCACCGCCGCCATGTCCTTGTCGCCGTGACCGAGCTCCTCCGCGCGGGCGAAGCGGTCGCGCACCGCACGGGCAACGGGGAGCTCGGCGCCCGCGCCCTCGGCCGCGGCGACGACGAGACCCGCGTCCTTGCCGGCGAGCGAGAGCCGGAAGCTCGGCTCCGCGAGCTCGCCCGAGATCATCGCCTTGCCCTTCATCTGGGCGTAGCCCGCGTCGAGGGGGCCACCGGAGATGACCTCGAGGAACTGCGCCGGGTCGATGTCGAGCGCCCGAGCGAGGGCGACGGTCTCGCCCAGGACCGCGGTGAGCGAGGTGATCCAGTTGTCACGACGATCTTCAGGCGGCTGCCGGCTCCCGCCTCCCCGAGCCAGAGCGTCTTGCTCCCGATCGCGTCGAACACCGGCCCGCAACGCGCGCGCTCCTCCGACGGCCCGGAGGCGAGGACGATGAGCTTGCCCTGCTCCGCCGGCTGCTTGGTGCCGAGCACGGGCGCGTCGACGAACGGCACGGCGCGCTCGGCGGCCAGCGCGGCGAGCCGGTCGGTCCACTGCAGCCCGACCCTGCTCGTCTGGATCCACACGGCGCCGTCCTCGAGGGCGTCGAGCATGCCGCGCGCCGCCTCCTGCACCGCGCCGGCGTCGGAGAGCATGGTCAGCGCGATCCCGGCGCCCGAGACGGCCTCGGCCGGCGTGTCGCACACCGTGACGCCGTGCTCGGCCAGCGGCTCGGCCTTCTCGCGCGTGCGGTTCCAGGCCCGGACCTTCCACCCCGCGCCGGCCAGGTTGCGGGCCATCGGCGCGCCCATGATCCCGCTGCCGAGCACCGCCAGCGTCCGTTCGTCTGCCATGTCGTTCCTGTTCCCTCGAGGTTCCCGATCGCGCCGCGCCATCGTTCTACCGCATGCCGGCTCGCCGCCCCCGTGCGCCACGCCGGGCGTAGACTCGATGACGGTGGCCGATCGGCACGTGCGCGACTTTCCCCTCTTCCCGCTGGGCCTGGTGGCGCTGCCGAGCGAAGCGGTGCCGCTGCACATCTTCGAGGAGCGCTACAAGACGATGATCGAGGAGTGCCTCGAGCGCGACGCCGAGTTCGGGATCGTGTGGCACGCCGAGGACGGGCTGAGGCCGGTCGGCTGCGCATGCGAGATCTCCGAGGTGCTGGAGCGGATGGACGACGGTCGCATCAACCTCGTCTCGCGTGGCACGCGCCCGTTTCGGGTCGTGGAGAGCCAGGAGCACCTCCCCTACCCCGCCGGCGTCATCGAGTTCCTCGACGACCGCGCGGAGGAGCTCGACGCCGACGCGCTCGAGGGCGCCCACGCGGCCTACTCCGAGCTGGTCGAGCAGGTCACCGACCAGGAGCCCGACTCCGAGGAGCTCGCCACGATGGGCGCCTACCAGATGGCGGCCACCGTCGACTTCGGGCTCGACGCCAAGCAGGGCCTGCTCGACCTCCGCTCGGAGAACGCCCGCCTGCGCCTCGTCACCCGCCTCTTTCGCGCCGCGCTCAAGCGCCTGGAGTTCGTCGACCGCGCGCAGGCGCGGGCGCGGTCCAACGGCAAGGTGCGGTTCTCCTAGCGCGCGAGGCCGCACACGCCGCGCGAGACGCGCCGGGCGAAGAACGCGACCCGGTCGAGCTCGGGCGGCACGCTCGGGGACCCGTCGCTGAAGGCGATCGTCCCGTCGGGGCCGCGGAGCGCGTAGGAGAAGACCGTCATCGGCCCCGGCGGGAGGTGGAGGTTGCGCTTGAAGTCGGGCCCGATCGCCCGCGCGAGGTCGCGCGCCTCGAGGAGGAGATCGCTCGGGAGCAGCTTTGGCGCGCCGCCGTTGCAGCGTACGGTCCCCCCGTCGTTGACCACGAGGGCGACGCGCGCGCCCGCGCCGCCGCCGGTGCGCTGGAGGACGAAGAGGTCGGGAGGCCGGACGCCGCCGCAGCCCGCGGCGACGGCGAGGAGGGCGAGGGCGAGGGCGATCGGCACCGTGGCCGGATGGGCGCGCACGGGGCCATGGTGCCCGATGCGGTGGGCCGGCCGGCCCACAGGCGTAGCATGGAGGCCATGGTCGCCCTCGGCGTCCTCCTCGCGATCCTCGGCGCTGCGCTGCTGGTGGCCGAGGCGCACCTGCCCACGGCTGGGGCGCTCGGCGCCCTGGGCGCCCTCGCTCTGGCCGGCGGCCTCGTGCTTGCGCTGAGCGCGGCGGGCGGGGCCGCCCTGGCGGTGCCCATCGGCCTGGCGGTAGGCGCGGTGGCCGCGGGCTTCGTCGCCCTCGCCGCGCGCAAGACCAGCGTCTCGCGACGGACGCGAGTGCGCTCGGGCCCGGAGAGCCTCGTCGGGCAGATCGGCGTGGTGCGCGACGCCGGCGGCCCGGTCGAGCACGTCTTCGTGGCCGGCGCGCTGTGGCGCGCGCGGCCCGCGTGGGAGGATGAGGAGGAGCGGGCGCTGCACGCAGGCGACCCCGTGGTCGTGGAAAGAGTAAGCGGGCTGACGTTGTCGGTCCGACCCGCCGAGGAGTGGGAGGTCCCCCTATGAGCGCCCTGATCGTCGTAGTCGCCGCGTTGCTGGTCGTGGCGTTTCTGTTCGCCTCCTCCTCCGTGCGCGTCCTGCGCGAGTACGAGCGCGGCGTGGTCTTCCGCCTCGGGCGCCTCGTCGACCAGAAGGGCCCCGGCCTCATCTTCCTCGTCCCCGGGATCGACCGCATGGTGCGCACCAGCCTGCGAACCATCACGCTGAACATCCCGCCCCAGGAGATCATCACCCGCGACAACGTCACCGCACGCGTCAACGCGGTCACCTACTTCAAGGTGGTCGACCCCAACCGGTCGGTGGTCGAGGTCGAGGACGTCGTCTCGGCCACCTCGCAGATCGCCCAGACCACCCTGCGCTCGGTGCTCGGCAAGGCCGAGCTCGACACGCTGCTCTCCGAGCGCGAGCGCCTGAACGAGGATCTTCAGCAGATCATCGACGAGCAGACCGAGCCGTGGGGCATCAAGGTGAGCACGGTGGAGATCAAGGACGTCGAGATCCCCGACTCGATGCAGCGGGCCATGGCGCGCCAGGCGGAGGCCGAGCGCGAACGGCGGGCGAAGATCATCAACTCCGAGGGAGAGTTCCAGGCCGCCGCCAAGCTCGCGGACGCCGCCGACGTGATCTCGCGCAATCCGACCTCGATCCAGCTTCGCTACCTGCAGACCCTCATCGAGGTCGGGGTCAACCAGAACTCGACGATCGTCTTCCCGCTCCCGATCGACCTGATCGGGCCGCTGCTCGACGCGACCAAGTCCGGCGGGGCGGCCTCCGACGGCGAGGAGCGAGCGGCCAGCCGGCCAGCCGAGCTCCCGCCCGAGCCCGCGCCCGTGCCCGCCCCCGCCGAGCTGCCGGCCTCGCGCGCGTAGACGCGTGACTACTCGTAGGCTCGGAGCCGGCTACACGAGCGGAACGAACCGCACTCTCTCGAGCGCCTCGCGCTCGAGCGCTCCGCGGCGGTGACGGCGCACGAGCACCAGGCGCTGGGTCTCGCGTCCGACGGGGATGACGAGCCGGCCGCCCGGCGCGAGCTGCGCCTCGAGGGATGGGGGCACGTCCCGGTCGGCCGCGGCGGCCACGTTGATCGCGTCGTAGGGGGCGCTCGCCGCGTGTCCCTCGCGCCCGTCGCCGAGGATCACCGAGACGTTCTCCACCTCTGCGGCCGCGAGGTTGGCGCGCGCCTGCCCGGCGAGCTCCGCGTGGCGCTCGACGCTCCACACGCGGCGCGCCAGGCGGCCGAGCAGGGCCGCGTGGTAGCCCGAGCCGGTGCCCACGTCGAGCACCCGCTCGGCGCCGGTGAGCTCGAGGAGCTCGCACATGCGCGCGACGACGAGCGGCTGGGAGATCGTCTGTCCGGCGCCGATCGGCAGCGGCTCGTTGTGCCATGCCTCGACCTGCTGGTCGGGCGCGACGAACCGCTCGCGCGGCACGGACGCCATGGCGTCGAGTACCCGTGGGTCGCCCACGTGCGGCCGCAGCCGGTCGAGCAAGCGCTGCTGGGCTGAAGGCCCCACGCTCATCGGCCCCGGATGATCCCCGCGCCGCTCAGACCACCACCGCCGCGCCGCCGCGCCGCGGATCGCCGCCGCCCGAGAAGGCGCCCGTGGCCACGTCGCGCTCGGCGGCCTGCACCCCGCCGAAGAACACGTTGAGCGCACGGAAGTGGGCCACGGGCCACCCCGCCGCCTCGAGCTCGTCGGCGGGCACGCCCGGCTCGGCGTAGAGGGTGCCCGCCTCCAGGTGCACGCGCGGGCGCTCCACCGCCGGGCCGGCGGCCAGCCCGTGGTCGACCACGCCGACGATCGTCTGCAAGATCGCGGAACGGATGCGGTTGGAGCCCGCGCTGCCGAGCACGAGCTGCGGTCGGCCCTCGTGGAGCACCACCGTGGGGGCCATCATGCTCGGCATCCGCCGTCCTGCCGGGTGCCGGTGGAAGCCGAGCGGGTTCAGGTCCTCCTCGCCCATCATGTTGTTGAGGTGGATGCCGGTGCCCGGCACGACGACGCCCGATGACGCGCCGTTGGAGCACGTGACGCTGCACGCCCATCCCTCCGCGTCCAGGACGGAGATGTGCGTGGTCGTGCCGAGCCGGCGGCCGAGGAACTCGTCGAGGAAGTCGCGGCGCGCGAGCCCGGCCAGGAAGTCCGGGGTGCGCTCGTCCTGGGCGCGCTCCATGGCGGCGAGGATGCGCTCGAGCGCCGGCGGCCCGGACCCCCTGTCGAGCAGCGCGAGCGCGTAGGCGATGAGGATTCCACCCGCGGAGGGCGGCGGGTTGGTGAGCACCTCTTGGCTCCGGTAGGGCACGCGCACGGGCGCACGGTCGACGACCGCGTAGGCCGCGAGGTCCTTCCGGGTGAGCGAGCCGCCGTGCTCGGCGAGCCGGTCGGCGACGGCCGCCCCGAGGTCGCCCGTGTAGAACGGGCCGGGACCGTCCCGCGCGAGCCGCTCCAGCGCATCGGCGAGCTCGGGCTGCACGCAGCGCTCGCCCGGGCCCAGGGGACGTCCCTCGGGGGCGAAGAGCGCGGCGGCCTCGGGCGTCGAGGCGAGGATCGGTCCGAGGATCTCGAAGATGTAGCCCTGCTCGGGAGTGACCACCACGCCTTCGCGTGCGTGCCTGCTCGCCGGAGCCGCGAGCTCGGCGAGTGGCATCGAGCCGAAGCGCTCGGCGGCGGCGTGGACTCCCGCCGGGGTGCCGTAGGCGCCGACCGAGGCGGCGCCGACGTTGAAGCGCTGCACCACGTCGCCGAAGGAGACGTCGACGGGCACGAGTGGGGCGCGGCGCGCGGGATCCGCGCCCCGCCCGGGCGCCTCCACGAAGAAGTCGAGCAGCGTGGCCTCGCCGCCCGGCGCGACCACCAGCATGTACCCCCCCGCCCCCAGCCCGGTGAGCAGTGGCTCGGCGACGAACGAGGTGAGCATCGCCCCCAGCGCCGCATCAACCGCATTTCCCCCTGCCCGCAGAGCCTCCGCGCCCGCCTCCGCACTGAGCGGATGGCCAGCAGCAACCACACCCCGCGTCACCAAACCCCCGGCCACGCCCTCCTGGCGACGGGAAGCAAGCGTGGCCAGGACGCAGGGAGCGTGGCGTGCGCAAGCACGCGAGCGACGGAGGACGCCGCCACGCGCCGCTTATCCGTCGTCAGGAGCGGGGGAGGAATTCGGGGATGTCCATCTCCGTGATCTCGATCCGGCTGCGCCGCGACGCCGGCTCGGAGGCGCGGCGGCTCACACGTGGCTCGCCGGCCGGCTCGTGCAGCTCACGCCGAGGCTGCCGCGCCGCGGGAGGCTCCTCGGCGCGCCGCGTACGCCGGGTCTCGTTGCCGTAGCCCGTGGCCACCACCGTGACCCAGACCTGCTCTTCGAGCTTCTCGTCGACCATCGCCCCGAAGATGATGTTCGCTTCGGGGTACGCGGCCTCGGAGACCGCCTGGGCCGCCTCGTTGACCTCCCAGAGCGAGAGGTCGGGCCCGCCGGTGATCGACAGGAGGATGGAGCGCGCGCCCTCCATGCTCGTCTCGAGCAGCGGTGAGGCGACCGCCTGCTCGGCGGCGTCGATCGCCCGGCGATCGCCGGTGCCCATGCCGATTCCGAGCAGGGCGGGCCCGGCCTCGGACATGATCGTGCGGACGTCGGCGAAGTCGAGGTTGATCAGCCCGGGGAGGGTCACGAGGTCGGAGATGCCCTGCACGCCCTGACGCAGGACGTCGTCGGCGACCTGGAAGGCGTCGACCATCGAGGTGCCCCGATCGAGCACGGAGAGGAGGCGGTTGTTGGGGACGACGATCAGCGTGTCGACCTCGGCGGCGAGGGCCTCCACCCCGCCCTCGGCCTGCTCGCGCCGGCGGGCGCCCTCGAAGCCGAAGGGCTTGGTGACGATGCCGACGGTGAGCGCTCCCACCTCCCGGGCGATCCGGGCCACCACCGGAGCCGCGCCCGTGCCGGTGCCGCCGCCCGCGCCGGCGGTGATGAAGATCATGTCCGAGCCCTTGAGCAGCGCCTTGATGCGGTCGTGCTCCTCCAGGGCCGCGGCACGGCCAAGACCCGGGTCGGATCCCGAGCCGAGCCCGCGCGTGACCTGCTCGCCGATGTGGAGCGTGGTGTGGGCCGCGGAGAGCTGCAACGACTGCAGATCGGTGTTGATCGCGAGGAACTCGACGCCCTCCACTTCGGCCTCGACCATGCGGTTGACCGCGTTGACCCCGGCGCCGCCCACGCCGACCACGCGCAGCACGGGCGAGCCGACCGCCGGAGCTGGAGCGGGCGCGGCCGCGGCCGCGGCGTTGCGGGCCTGGGCCCCCGCGGCGGTGCGCGGCGCTCCGGCCGCCTCGGCCTCCCGCGGCGGGGCGTGGCGCTCGAGGATGTCATTGGGAATGTCCGCCGAGAACGCGTGGCGCAGCCGCTCCTGCGGGGAGGGAACGCGCGGCTCGGGCTCCTCCTCGGCCGCGGGCGGCGGGGAGACCTCGAGCGCGGGGTGCCGCCGCGGCGCTTGCGGAGTGGCCTGCTCCCCGGCGGGCTCCGGACGCTCGGCCTCGCCTCCCTTCTCCTCGTCCGTCTTGCGAAAGAGGGCAGCCAGGGGGCCCTCGCGCATGCTTGCGCGCTTACCGCTTGCCATTACCCAGGACCTCCTTGGCGAGCTGCCGATAGGCGTGCGCCGCGGTGCCGTCGGGCTCGTACTTCAGCACGGACATGCCCTTGACCGGCGCCTCGGCGAAGCGGATCGTCTTCTTGATCCGCGAGGCGAAGACGCGGTCGCCGAAGTTCTCCTCGAGCATCTCGATGGCCTCCTTGGCGTGGAGCGTGCGCGAGTCGACCAGCGTGGGCAGGATGCCCACGATGTCTACTTCCGGGTTCAGGTTCTCGCGGATCATCCCCAGCGTGTTCTGGAGCTGGATCAGCCCCCTCATGGACAGATACTCGCACTGCACGGGGACGATCACCTTGTTTGCCGCAGTTAGCGCGTTAATCGTCAACAGACCGAGGCTCGGCGGCGTGTCGATGAAGATGAAGTCGTAGTCCTCGTCGATCGCCCGAAAGGCCTTCTGCAGGGAGCGCTCGCGTCCGATCTGGGTCGACATCGCGATCTCGGCGCCGGCTAGGTCGATCGAGGCGCAGGCGACGTCGACCTCGCGCTTGCGGATCACCTCGCGGATCGAGATGTGGTGCACGAGGACGTCGTACATCGACTTCTCGAGCGTGTCGGGGTCGATGCCCTGCGACATGGTCAGGTTGCCCTGCGGGTCCATGTCGCAGCACAGGACGCGATGCCCCTCCTCCGCGAAGGCCACGGCGAGGTTCAGCGTGGTCGTGGTCTTGGCGACGCCACCCTTCTGGTTGGCGAACGCGATCACCTTGGCCTGGGGGCTCACGGCTCACTCCATGCGTCGGGATGGCCCATACGGGCGTCCTATTCGCAGGCGTTATGGCGATTCCTTCCCGCGGGTAGCCTCAGCGGCGCCGATGCCCCCCCTGCTCGACAAGCGCCTGATCGTCGTCACCGGCAAGGGCGGCACGGGGAAGTCGACCGTGGCGATCGCGCTGGGCATGCTCGCCGCACGCCAGGGGCTGCGCACGATCGTCGCCGAGGTGGCGAGCCAGGAGCGCGCGGCGCGGGCCTTCGACCGCGACGCTCGCCGCTTCCGCGAGGAGGAGCTCGTCCCTGGGCTGTTCGCGATCTCCATCGCTCCCGAGCAGGCCATGGCCGAGTACCTCAAGCTCAAGGCCGGCCCCGCGGGCGAGATCCTGGCCTCGAGCCGCACCTTCGGTCTCTTCGCCGCCGCCACGCCGGGGATGCGTGAGCTCCTGACGATCGGCAAGGTGTGGGAGCTCGCGCAGCTCGAGCGCCGCACGCGCGGGGCGGCTCGCTACGACCTGGTGATCCTCGACGCCCCGGCCACGGGGCACGGATTGGGCATCATGCGCACCCCGAAGACCTTCGCCGACCTCTCGCGGGTCGGCCCCATCGCGCAGCAGGGCCAGGCGATTCACTCGAGCCTCTCCGATCCCGACTTCACCGCCGTCATCGCCGTCGCCCGGGCGGAGGAGATGGCCGTGAGCGAGACGCTCGCGCTGGGCGAGGCGCTGCGCGCCGAGCTGGGGATGGAGCTCGACCGCGTCGTGGTCAACGCCCTCTTCGCCGAGCGCTTCAGCGCACGCGAGCGCCGCACGCTCGCCGCTCGGGCCCGGAGCCTCAACGGCACCGCGTCCCTCGGCCGCGCGGCCCTGCAGGCGGCGCTGTCCGAGCGCACGCGGGTCGAGCACCAGCGCGAGCAGCTCGCGCGCCTTAACCTGGGCGCCGGAGCGCCCACGGTCCGGCTGCCCTTCCTCTTCGCCTCCGAGCTCACACGGGCGGAGATCGAGCGGCTCTCCTTCGAGCTCGAGGAGGCCCTGTGAACGTCGCCGAGCTGCTCGAGGGCAAGCGAGTGTGCATCTGCGCCGGCTCGGGCGGCGTGGGCAAGACGACCACCTCGGCGGCGATCGCGATGGGCATGGCGGCACGCGGGCTCAAGGTCGCGGTGGTGACCATCGACCCGGCTCGCCGCCTGGCCACCTCGCTCGGGCTGGAGGATCTCGGCAACGAGCCGCGGCGCGTCGAGCCCGAGCGCTTCGTCGAGCACGGCCTCGAGATGGAGGGTGAGCTGTGGGCGATGATGCTCGACGCCAAGCGCACCTTCGACGAGCTCATCGACCGTCTCGCGCCCGACCCCGCCAGCCGTGACGAGATCCTCTCCAACCGGATCTACCAGGAGCTCTCGAGCGCGGTGGCCGGCTCGCAGGAGTTCACGGCGATCGCGAAGCTCTACGAGCTTGACCGGGAGGGGGACTTCGACCTGCTCGTCCTGGACACCCCGCCCTCCCGTAACGCGCTCGACTTCCTCGACGCGCCCGACCGGCTCACCGACTTCTTCGAGGGTCGCGCGCTCAAGGTCTTCCTGCGCCCCACCGGCCTGGGAATGAAGATCGTCGGTCGGGGGACCGGAGTGGTGTTCGGGGTGCTCAAGCGCGTGACCGGCATCGACCTCCTGCAGGACCTCTCGGTGTTCTTCCGCGCGCTCGGCGGCCTCGTCGACGGGTTCCGCGAGCGCGCGAAGCAGGTGAAGAGGCTGCTCGGCGACCCGAGCACGACGTTCCTCCTCGTCACCTCGCCCGAGCGCGAGCCGGTCGACGAGGCGATCTTCTTCTGGTCCAAGCTCAAGGAGGCGCGGATGCCCTTCGGCGGCCTGGTCGTCAACCGCGTGCACCACGACGTGCTGGGCGACGCGAGCGTGGACGAGGTCGTGGCGGCCCTCGACGGCGAGCTCGACCCCAAGCTCGCGGTCAAGGTGGCCGAGAACCTCCGCGACTACCACGTCCTCGCCGTGCGCGACAGGGGCTCCATCGCGCGGCTCGCCCGGGAGCTCGGCGCCCCCACGACCATCGAGATCCCCCACCTCGACGACGACGTGCACGACGTCGACGGCCTCCTCCAGATCCAGCGCTACCTGTTCGCCAGCGACGCCGAGCGCGAGAGGCTGCTGGCCGACGTGGTGAGCTAGACGAGGGTGGGCTCGGCGAGCTCCTCGTCGGCGACCGCGCGCAGATCGGAGTCGAGGTGGCCGCAGAGCACGTCGCCGAGGAGCGCGCGGATGTGTCCGGCGATCTCCGCCACGAGCGCCTCGGCGTCCGGGTCGGCGGCGGCGAGCCCCGCGATGTGGGCGCGCTCGAGCGAGGCGGCGTGGGCCACGCGCGCGGCGAGCGCCGTCCGCTCGGCCGGCGGCGCGCACAGGGCGGCCAGGCGCTGGGCCAGGCACCCGGAGGAGGGTCCCTCGGGCTCGAGCAGCGCGCGCAGGGCGAGCAGGTGATCGCTGAGCGCCTCGAGCGGCGCCGTGCGCTCGCACGCCAGCTCGAACCGGTGGAGTGCCCAGGCCACCTCGCCGCTCCGGGGCACGCGGCGGCTGACGAGGTTGAGAAAGGCGCGCAGCTCGTCCTCCTGGGGGACGGTCAGGCGCGCCTCGCCGTGGTGACCGCCGGTCGAGCCGAGCGACTCGGGCCGCCACGAACCGCCGTCGGTGCGCGTCCAGCCGAGCGGGCCGAGCGCCACTCCCCCCGGCTCGAACAGGCGCAGCGCGGTGAGCAGGCGGCGCAGCCGCGGGCGGGCGGCGCCTGCCGAGGGGCGAGATCCGCCGGCGGCCTCCTCCCGCTCGAGCAGGACGAGGGTGGCCGGCTCGGAGCGCTCGCCGGTCAAGCCCCACACGGCCTGCGGCGGCGCGTCGGGGAGCGTCTCCCCGTGCACGATCGACAGCCCGGCTCCCAGGTCGAGAACCGCGGAGTCCGGACGCAGACCGAAGAGCGGGGTGAGCGTCGTGCGCGAGATCCGGCCGGCGTAGACGGCGGCCTCGAGCTCGCCGTAGGCGCGCGCGAAGCGCTCGGGCACGAGCTCAAACTCGCTGCTGTCGCCGAATGCCTCGCCGAGGAGCGCGCTCAGCGCAGCGTCGGCACGCTCGCGCGGCGAGGACGCGCGCCGCGAGGGCTCCTCGCGGGCCTCGAGGTAGCGATCGAGTCCATCGAGGGACTCGAGGCCGCGGACGGCAGGCGCGTAGCTCGCGAGCGCCGCCAGGACGCCGACGCGCGCGTGGATGAACTGCGCGGTGAGCGGCCGGTAGCAGTACAGCGGCGTCCGGCGTCGCCCCGCGGGCTCCTCGACGACCTCGAAGGGCACCTCGGCCCCCGCCGCGGTGTCGGCGGCGAGGTGAAGCGCCGCGTCGCCGGCGAAGGCCAGGAGCACGCCGTGCAGCGGGCGGTTGCGCATGGGTACGCCGTTTCGGCACGGCGCGCCTGCCTCCTGCCCGGCGCACGCGCCGTTGCGGCGCGCGTGGCGGCTCCGCGCGGGCGCTCAGGCGAGCGCGGCGGCGGGCTCGCCCGCGGGCGCGGGCTCCGGCTCGGCACAATCCGGCCCGAGCCAGCGGCTGCCGTAGGTGCGCATGCCCTCGATGATCGGCGCGAGCGCGCGGCCCTTCTCGGTCAGCGCGTACTCCACGCGGGGCGGCACCTCGGGATACGTGCGGCGGGCAACGATCCCCTCCTCCTCCAGGGTGCGCAGCCGGATGGAGAGCGTGCGGGGGCTGATGCCGCGCAGCGAGCGCTCGAGCTCGCAGAAGCGAGCGCGGCCGGCCGCGAGGTCACGGATGATGAGGAGCGTCCACTTGCCGCACACCACCTCGGCGGTGCGGCAGACCGGACAGGATTCGTCGGAGGCCATACGCCCAGGATAGCGCGATACTATACGAAGTGAAGTAGCACCCCTGGGGGTCGGCGGCGGACGCCGCGAGCGCTACCCGATCAGAACGCGGCGGGCTCCGGACGCGGAGGAGGCGGCGCCGTGCCGGCGGCCTCGCGCGCCTGGGCGACGTCTTCCATCGAGGTCGACCGGCGCCCCTCGGAGGCGACGAGGAGCTTGAAGTCGTGGGGACTTGTGGCCACGCGCAGGGCGTCGTGCATCGCGATGCGGCCGGCCTGGTAGTGGTTGAGGAGGGCCTGGTCGAAGGTCTGCATCCCGTAGTACTCGCCCTCGGCGATCACCTCGCGCAGGCGGCCGGTCTGCTCCGGGTCCATGATCATGTCGCGCACCCGGCCGGTCATCCGCAGGATCTCCACCGCCGCGACCCGCCCGCGGCCGTCGGGCGTGGGCACGAGGCGCTGGGAGACGATCCCCTTGAGCGTGCCGGCGAGCATCGCCCGCACCTGCTGCTGCTGGTGGGGCGGGAAGAAGTCGATGATGCGGTTCACGGTCTCCGGCGCGTCCAGCGTGTGGAGGGTGGAGAGCACGAGGTGGCCGGTCTCGGCGGCGGAGAGCGCGGTGTGCACCGTCTCCTCGTCGCGCATCTCGCCGATGAGGATGACGTCAGGGTCCTGACGCAGGACGCGCCGCAGCGCGCGTTTGAACGACTCCGTGTCGTTGCCCACCTCGCGCTGGTTGATGATGGAGCGCTTGTCGGGATGCAGGAACTCGATCGGGTCCTCGATCGTGACGATGTGCTTCGGCTCGCTCACGTTGATCTGGTCGATCATCGCCGCCAGGGTGGTGGACTTGCCCGAGCCCGTGGTCCCGGTCACGAGGATGATCCCGCGTTCCTCGCGGGCGAGCTCGGAGATCGACGGCGGCAGCCCGAGGTCGTCGACCGAGCGGATGGAGAACGGGATCGCGCGTGCCACGATGGACGTCGAGCCGCGCTGGCGGAAGGCGTTGACGCGGAAGCGCGCCAGCCCCTCGATCGCGTAGGAGAAGTCCACCTCGTTCTCGCGCTCGAACTCCGAGAGCTTCTCGGAGTCGGGCAGCATCTGTCGAAGGGTGGTCTCAGTGTCGTTGCGGTCGAGGACCTGCGAGTTCGGAAGCGCCGTCAACGCCCCGTTGACGCGGATCAGCGGATGCGCGGGAACCTTGAGGTGGAGGTCGGAGCCACCGGAGACGACGAGGTGGCGAAGCGCGGAGTGCAGGTCGAACACGGGGCTTGCATCGGCGGGTAGATGCCGGGGCTTGAGCGCCCGACACCGTCGGTGACGTCGGACGATCCCCTTGGGGGGCGAACGTCCGCGCACCGTCACCTCGTCGACGGTGTATGGACGTTCGCATCGCCGAGATGGCGCGCAAGCACGACGGGCTCGTGACCTGGGCCGGCCTCCGAGCGGCCGGGATGACCGATGCCCAGGTCCGCTACGCCGTCGCGGCGCTGCGCCGCCTGCACGACGGCGTCTTCCTCACCGGCCACGGCCGGCTCACGGACCACCAGCGCCGGCTGGCCGCCACCCTCACCGCTCCGCACAGGGTGCTGAGCCACGCGAGCGCCGGCGCGCTGCACGGCTTCTGGCCCGCCGCCGGCGACGCGTTCGAAGTGGTCACCCGACCGGGCAGCGGCGGTCCCCGGCGCGTCGGCGGTCTGCTGATCTGCCGGTCCTCGACGCTCACCGACGAGGTCGTCCGCCGAGATGAGATCGCCGTCACGTCACCCACCCGGACGATCGTCGACCTGTGCGCTCACCTCGACGCCCGCCAGCGGGCGAAGGCGGTACGGGAGGGCATTCGACTCGGCGCGTTCACCGCGCTCGAGCTGCGGCTCGCAGCGGCCCGCCACCGCGGTCGGCGCGGCACGGGCGCCTTGGACGACCTCGCCGCCCGGCTCGAGCGGCTGCCGATCGGCCGCACGCGCAGCCACGCCGAGATCCGCGCCCTCGAGGTCCTCGACGCCGCCCGGATCCCCGCGCCGCTGATGAACGTCCGCCACGCGGGCGAGGAGGCCGACCTCTCGTGGCCCGAGCACCGTCGGATAATCGAGATCGACGGCCCGCAGTTCCATCGCGACGCGGCTGAGGACGCCCGCAAAGACCGCCGGTGGCGGTCGGCGGGCTGGACGGTCGAGCGGATCTCCTCGGAGGCGGTCTTCGCCACGCCGGAGGCGCTGATCGCGCTGGTCGCCGCGCGGCTCGCTGCGGCCTCGCTCAGCGAACCCGTGCGGCGACGCGACGCACGCGCGCCGTGGTCGAACGTCTACGGACCGGCACCGGAATGACGGTGGATGGACGTTCGCTCGGATCGACGCCCGATCGCCGCGTAGCACGCCAGTCCGCCGCGAGCGACCGAGGGCCGGCCTCTGACGAGGCTCGCGGCGCGGCTGACGAGGACGCAGCCAGGCGACGTGTGCTCCCCACACGAGCCGGCGAGGACGAAGCTCAGGCGCGTCCCGAGTCCGTCAGGCCACGTCGCGGAGCTTCTGGGCCTCCGCGAGGGACTGCAGCTTCTTGAGCGACTGGTTCTCGATCTGGCGGATGCGCTCGCGCGTCACGTTGAACGTCCGCCCGACCTCGTCGAGAGTGCGCGGGTGCTCGCCGCCCAGTCCGTAGCGCAGCTCGAGCACCCGACGCTCCCGGTAGCTCAGGTTCTCGAGCGCCTCGCGCAGCGCCTCCTTGGTGAGGATCTCCGCCGCGCGCTCGTAGGGCGACTCGGCGCGCTCGTCGGCGATGAACTGGCCGAACTCCGACTCCTCCTCGTCGCCCACGGGCTTCTCGAGCGAGACGGGCGCTTGGGCCGAGCGCTTGATCGAGTCGACCTCCTCGGGCTCGATGCCGGTGACGTCGGCGATCTCCTCAGGCGTGGGCTCGCGGCCGAGCTCGGTGACGAGCTTGCGCTCGGCGCGGCCGATCTTGTTGAGCTTCTCCACGACGTGGACGGGGATGCGAATCGTGCGCGCCTTGTCGGCCAGGGCGCGGGCGATCGCCTGGCGGATCCACCAGGTCGCGTAGGTCGAGAACTTGAAGCCCTTGCGGTAGTCGAACTTCTCGGCGGCGCGCACGAGGCCGAGCGTGCCCTCCTGGATGAGATCGAGGAAGGGCAGCCCCTGGTTGCGGTAGTTCTTCGCGATGGAAACGACGAGGCGGAGGTTGGACTCGACCATCTTCTGCTTGGCGTCGAGGTCGCCGCGCTCGATGCGCTTGGCGAGGTCGACCTCCTCCTGGGCGGTGAGCAGCCGGACCTTGCCGATGTCCTTCAGGAAGAGCTGAAGGGAGTCGGTGGTCATGTCCGGCTTCAGGTCGAGCGCGGTCTTGGCCTTGCGCCGCGTGCGCTTGTCGGGCGCGCGCTCGACCGCGTTGACGGCCGCCGTGGCCGGGTCGACCTCCTCGACGAGCTCGATCTCCGCCTTCTCGAAGTAGCCGTGCAGCTCCTCGATGTCCGACTCGTCGAGATCGATCTCGCTCACCGCGCTGGCGACCTCGCCGTAGGTGAGCACGCCGACCTGCTGGCCCTTGACCATCAGGCCCTTGATCTCTTCGAGCTCCTGAAGTTCAGCTACGGTCATGGCCCTATCCGTCTCCGTCCGTCGCTCCGCTCCGCCCTGGGTGGGTGGGCGGCCCTTCGCGGGTAAGAGGGGGAGCGCACGCGCAACCCCGCCGATTCAACACCGTGACCGATAGTAGCGGCCCTTCCGGGGCGCACAAGGGTTCGCAGCCCGACGCCGGACCCCGGTCTGCCGGCCCGGCGAAGGTACGCGTTTCGCGCCTCCGGCGAGCGCGGGCGAAGTGCGCCATGATGTCGGCATGGCTCCCGAGGACGAGGATCGCGACGGCGGCGTGCTGGCCGGCCTGCCGCGCTCGCGGCCACAGCGGCGCAGCGGGAGGCGCAAGCCCGCCGCGGAGGCCTCGCCGGCCGCCGGGACGGGCGAGCCTCCGCCCGCGGAGGCGGCCGCGAGCAAGCGCTCCGGGAGCGCTCGCGCCAAGGCCGCGGCGGGGCCGCGCGCGAAGCCGGCCAGGCCGGCGACCAAGCCACCCAAGGCGACGCGCGCCTCGACGCCGAAGCGCCGGACCTCGGCGTCCCCGCGCTCCGGGCCACCCGCCCGGGCTGGGGCCAAGGGCTCCGCGAGTCGCCTGCGCCAGCCCGCGCAGCCGCGCCACGTTCCGCCCCAGCCGGACCGAGCCAGCCCGGCGCCGGAGCCCTCCGAAGAGGGTGCCCACCTCGTTGGCACCGCGGTCCAGGCCGCGGGCGAGCTCGCGCAGATCGGGCTGACGGTGGGCGCGCAGGTGCTGCGCGGCGCGCTCTCGCGGCTGCCCCGCCCGTAGCGCCCGCGCTTTCGAGCCGGGGGCGGATGCGCTATCCTGCCGCCGTCTTGCCGAGCGGTCGCGCGTCCTGCGCGCGACCGGCGGGGGAACCAATGTGGGTCCGGAGCACGGATCCGCGGGGGCGAATCGGCTCGGATTCGAGCCGTAGCGGCGCACTTCGTCGCGAGCCCGTCAGCTCACCCCGTAGGCGCGCCGTCCCATCGCCCCCCGAACCCTCCTGTGAGCCGATCCCTGTCCGCGAAGCTTGCCGTGCTGCTCGCCCTGAGCGGTGCGCTCGTCGTGCCCGCCGCCGGCCGGGCCGCGGACGGGGGCGCCTCGCCCTCCAGCTCGCCACCGCCCTCCTCCCCCCGTTCGAGCGACTCGAGCGGCGTCACGCTGCAGGTGCGCCCGGTCGCCCTCCTCGGGCGCGTCGTCCGCTTCGGGGGAACCGTCGCGTCGGGACGGAAGGGAGCGACGGTGACCGTCCAGCGCCGCGATGGGCGCGCGGGGTGGGTGACGCTGGTGCAGACCCGAAGCGCCGCGAACGGCTCCTTCGCGGCCCGGTGGCGGCCGCCGAGCGCCGGGCGCCTCGTCGTCCGGGCGCTCGCCTCCTCGGGCGGCGCGATCCGCGCCGCCGCCGCGGCACCCGGGGTGCCGCTCACCGTCTTCCGGCCCGCGCGTGCCACCTACTACGGACCGGGCTTCTACGGGTCGCGGACCGCGTGCGGCGTGCGCCTGACCGCCCGGACGCTCGGCGTCGCGCACCGCACGCTGCCGTGCGGGACGCGCGTCTCGATCCTCTACCGCGGGCGCACCGTGACGGTCCCGGTGATCGACCGCGGCCCGTACGCCAACGGCGCGGACTGGGACCTCACCTCGGCCACCGCCCAGCGCGTGGGGCTCAGCTCCACCGCCACCATAGGAGCGCTCGCCGTCGGCGGGCGCTGAGCCGGGCTTCTCTAGCGGCTCGGACCGCCCGGCGCCCCCACCCCCCAGCCGGCGGACCGGGCCGCGAAGACGCCCTCCTCCGCCGCCTCGATCAGCGCCTCGACTCGCTCAGCGTCCTGCGGATACAGCGCGAAGCCGATCGAGGCGAGGAGCGGCGCTCCCCGCCACTCGGCGCCGCGCAGCGCCTCGGCGATGCGACGGGCCAGCGACTCGGCGCCCCCGCGGGCGACGTCGTCGGCGATGACCCACGTGCGGCCGCCGTCCTCCCACGCGACGACGTCGGGGCCGCGAACCTCCGCTCGCACGGCCCGGGCCAGCCGCGCGAAGAGCGCCTCGAGGTGAAGCTCCGGCTCGGCGCCGGTGAGGCGGTCGAGATCCTCGAGCTCGGCGAGGAGCAGCGCGAACGGCCGGCCGGACGCGATCCTCTCCTCGAGCGCCGGGACCCAGGGTGAGCTACCGTAGGTCCCGGTGGGGTCAGTTCCCTGCCGCCGTGGCGCACGCGGCGCCACGTCGAGCGCCTCGGTGCGCGGCACTTGCACGGCGGCGGCGGCGACCACGCCGCAGACGTGGCTGAGCCGCGCGGCGAGCTCGGCGACCTCCTCGGGCTCGGGCGCCTGGAGCGCCGCCCACGCGGCCGCCCACGTCACCTCACGCAGGACCTCCACGGCACCGAGGCACCCGGCGGGATCGCTCGCGCCGGCCAGGCGACCACTCTGGGCGGCCAGCCCGGCCAGGTCGCCGCCCGGGCTCAGGCGGTCGAGCGCCGACTCGTCGCCGAGGGCTCGCGCCACCGCGGCGCAGAGCTCGGGGGCACGCCGGGCGAACTCGGCGGCGGGCAGCGCGGCGAGCGCGTCGAGCGGCGAGACCTCGAGCATCGCGAGTAGCCACCCCCGCGCGATCTCGGGCGCACGCGCCACGAGCGCACCGACGGGGGCGTCGGCGAGCGGGTGCGACCGGCGGCGGCGCGGGGTGCTGCCGGTGACGGCCATGCGCGCGTTCATACCAGCGGCGCCCGACGCCGGGGTCGCGCACGCGCGAGAATCCCCGCAATGTCCGGCCTCCTGAGCATCGCGCAGGCTCGCAACCGGGTACTCGACGCCGTACGTCCTCTGGGCGCGGAGCCGGTCGCGGCCGCCGCCGGGCTCGATCGCGTGCTCGCCGCGGACCTGCGCGCCGCGGGCGACGTCCCCGCCTTCGCCAACTCCGCCATGGACGGCTTCGCGGTGCGCGCGGGCGCCGGCGAGCGTCGACTGAGGATCGTCGGCGAGTCACGGGCGGGCCACCCGAGCACCGTGGCGGTCGGCGAGAACGAGGCGATCCGCATATCCACCGGCGCGGCCGTGCCGGCGGGGACCGACGCCGTGATCCGTGTCGAGGACACCGGCGAGGAGGACGGGGAGGTGGAGCTCCACGCGCCCGTCAGAGTCGGGGAGAACGTCAGGGGCGCGGGCGAGGACCTGCGCGCCGGCGCCCTCGTGCTGGGCGCCGGCACCCCGCTCGGTCCGGTCGAGCTCGCCGTGGCGGTGGCGGCGGGGGCCGGGGAGCTCGCGTGCGCGCGGCGCCCGCGCGTGGTCGTGCTGGGCACGGGCGATGAGCTCCGTGAGCCGGGCGAGCCGCTCGGACCGGGCGAGATCCACAACTCGAACGCCGTCGGCCTCGCCGCGCTGGGCCAGCGCGCGGGGGCGGAGGTCCTCTCCGTCGGCCGCGTGGCCGACACCCCCGCAGCGACCGAGGCGGCCCTGCGCGAGGCGCTCGAGGCCGCCGACGTGGTCGTGGTCTCGGGCGGCGTGTCGGTCGGGCCGCACGATCACGTCAAGCCCGCGCTCGACGCGGTCGGGGTGGCCGAGCGCTTCTGGGGCGTCGCGCTCAAGCCGGGCAAGCCGACCTGGTTCGGCGCGTGTGAGGAAGGGACGCTCGTGTTCGGCCTGCCCGGCAACCCGGTCTCGGCCCTGGTGACCTTCGGGCTCTTCGTCCGGCCCGCCCTGCGCGCCCTGCAGGGCGCCGATCCCGCGCTCGACTCCTTCCCCGCTGCGCTCGCCGACGCGGTGCCCCGCGAGGCGCACCGCGAGCAGGCGGTGCGCGTGCGGCTGGAGCGGGGGCGGGGAGAGCTGCGGGCCGTCCCCACCGGCCCGCAGGGCTCGCACATCCTCTCCTCGCTCCTCGGCGCCGGCGGCCTGGCGCTGATCCCTGCGGGCGAGGGGGAGGTGGCGGCCGGGGAGGAGGTCGCGGTGCTGGGGCTCTGAGACGGCGCGTCCGACGAGCCCGGGAACGGCGCCCCGGGCCCCCAAGGGCCTACCCGTCAGGGTCGCACGGCCGGATGCGGCCGATGACCGGCGCGGTCGCACGCCTCCTACCGGGACAGGCCCTAAGCGCCCTCGAGGTAGGAGATCGCCCGGTTCGTCAGGGCGGTGAGGGCGGGAGCGGGCGACTCCGTCGCGAGGGGACGGTCCTCGAGCAGCGCCCGCGCCGCTCGCCCGTACTCGGAGTCGATGCGCTCGGCGAGTCCCACCGCGGCGAGGGCCGCCTCGCGGACGACGAGAGGCTCGAGGCTCCAGAGCGACTCGAAGCGCCGCTCCGCGTCGGGGAGGCCGTCGGGCTCCTCCCGGTCCGGGCGCTCCCAGGCGAGCAGGCAGGCGGCGTACCCCGGCGCATCGACGATGACCGCCCACTCGTTGTCGAGCGCCCCCTCCGGCGCGATGGGCAGCTCGGCGATGCCCTCGGGCGCGTGACGCACGCCCGAGAAGTCGGCGAACACCCCGGTCGTGTCGGCGAGGGCGGCGATGCGCCGGTAGCGGTGCTCGACCCGGCGAAAGAACCTCTCGTGCTGGAAGGCGGCGAAGCACACCGGCGCGGCGGCGTGGGCGAGCGTCTCGTCCTCGATCGCCCGGCTCAGCGCGAGCAGCGTCCTCTTGCGCAGGAGGCGTGGTGGAGCGCCCGCCGCGGCGGCCACGGCGGCGTAGATCGACGGTCGGTCGGAGGCGCCTCTGACCGCGCAGGCGCGCTTGAGCGCGGCCGGCACCGAGAGCCCGCGCTCGCGCAGCTCGATCGCGCGCCTGAGGGTGGCAACGTCCAGCGGCGAGTAGCGCCGGTGTCCCGAGGGCGTACGCCGGGGTCGCGGAAAGCCGTAGCGCTGCTCCCACATCCGGATGGTCCCGGCGGCCAGCCCGGTCCGCTCCGCCAAGTCCTTGATCGCGAGGTCCGCCACAGCCAGCGTAGGCTACCTTGGACATGGTGTTGAAGCTTCTTCTCCGGGACGATGAGAGGGGTACGGCCGCCGGAGGCCCGCGCGTTCACCCGGCGGCCGATCGGGTACCTATTCGGCCCGTGAGGCCCACCCCGAGATGAGGCGACGCTTCTCCCCTCCGCCCGGGCGCCGGGCGCCGCTCGCGATCCTCGGCGCGGCGCTGGCGGCGCTCGTGGCCACCCGCCGGCGCCGCCGGCTCGTCGGACGGGCGGTCATCGACGACCCCGACCAGTCCACGGTGATCGACGAGCGCGGCGGCGTGCGCTCGGTGCAGGCGGCCAACCTCATCCTGCCCTCGGAGGAGCTCGAGCGCATCTGGTCACCCATGCACCTCGAGCGGCTGGCCCGGACCTACTGGCGCTTTCTGACCCGGGTGACGCTCGGGCTCATCCGCGTGCTCTACACCGATGAGGAGCGCATCGTCGTGCTCCTCATCCGGCCGCTGCGCCTACTGCGCTTCCAGAAGCCCGAGTACGAGATGGACGCCGCGCGCGGCGTCGTGCGCTGGCGGATCGAGGACGGCATCCTCGTCGACACCCGCGGGCGCAGCGGCGACGGATTCCTGCAGATCGACGTCGAGCGGCGCGGGCACGCCGGGGAGCCGGGCTGGGAGACGCTGCACGTCGAGGTGGAGGTCGCGAACTTCTACCCCTCCCTCGCCTTCCGCTTCGGCAAGTGGTTCTACGTCGAGACCCAGTCGCGGATCCACGTCATCGTCACCCATGGCTTCCTGCGCTCGCTGGCGCGCCTGGACCTCTCCGAGTCGCGGGTGGGCCGGTTCGCCGACAGCGCCCGGGCGCCGGAGATCGCCGACGTGCCCGATCCCCCGCCGCCCGGCGAGCGCTCGCCCCGGCGCCCGCGCGCCGAGCGCGAGCCCGCCGCGAGCGGCGCCGCGGGCACCGGCTAGGCTCGGCCCTCGTGCCCCTCCGCGGGATCGCCTTCGACGCCTTCGGGACCCTCTTCGACCTCGAGGGGCTGCGTCCGGCCCTCGGCGACGAGCTCTTCGACGGCTTCCTGGCGCGTCTGGTGCCCTGGACCTGGCATGCGACCGCCGCCGGGCGCTACCGGTCGTTCCCCGAGCTGGCCGAGCTCGCGCTGCACTCGGCGGCCTTCGAGGCGCGGGTCGACCTGCCCGATCGGGAGGCCGGAGAGCTCACCGCACGCCTGAGCGCCCTGCCCGCCTATCCAGACGTGCCGGAGTGCCTCGCGGGGCTCGCCCCGCGGTGGCCGCTGGCCGTGCTCTCGAACGGAACGCGCGACGGGATCGAGCGCCTCCTCGCGGGTGCTGGCCTGGCCGACCGCTTCGCGCACCGGCTCGCCGCCGACGAGGTGCGCCGCTTCAAGCCCGCGCCCGCGGTGTATGCGCTCGCCGTGGCGGCGTTCGGGTGCGCTCCCGACGAGGTGCTCCTCGTCTCGAGCAACGAGTGGGACGTCGCCGGCGCGCGGCAGGCCGGCCTGCGCGGCGCATGGGTGGCCCGAGGCAGGCCGGCCACCCGGGCGCTCGGCGTCGAGCCCGACCTCGTGGTCGACGCCCTCGGCGATCTGCCCGCCGCCCTCGACGCGTGGGACGCGCCACCGGCGCACTGCGGATAGGCTGCGGCCGTGGAGCTCACGAACCACCAGATCCGCCTGGCCGCCCGCCCCGACGGCCTGCCCACGGCCGCCGACTGGGAGCACACCTCCGAGCCGGTGCCCGACCCTCGCGAGGGCGAGCTCGTCGCCCAGATCCTTCTCCTCTCGCTCGACCCCGCCATGCGGGGCTGGATGAACGAGGGGCGCTCCTACATCCCGCCGGTGGGCATAGGTGAGGTCATGCGCGCGGGCGCGATCGCGCGCGTCCTCTCCTCGCGGAACCCGGAGTTCGCCGAGGGCGACCACGTCTTCGGCGTCCTCGGCGCCCAGGAGTACGCCGTCTCGGACGGCAGCGGCGTGCAGAAGGTCGACCCCGCGCAGGCGTCGCTGCCCACCTACCTCGGGGCCCTCGGCATGACCGGGATGACCGCCTACTTCGGCCTGCTCGAGGTCGGCGGGATCAAGGAGGGCGAGACGGTCGTCGTCTCGGGGGCCGCCGGCGCGGTCGGCTCGGTCGTCGGCCAGATCGCCAAGCTCAAGGGCTGCCGCGTGGTGGGGATCGCGGGCGGGGAGGAGAAGTGCCGGTGGATCGTCGAGGAGCTCGGGTTCGACGCCGCCATCGACTACAAGGCCGATGACGTGGGCCGGGCGCTGCGTGAGCACGCCCCTGACGGGGTGGACGTCTACTTCGACAACGTCGGCGGCGAGATCCTCGACGCGGTCCTGACCCGCCTGGCTCGGGGCGCGCGCGTGGTGATCTGCGGGGCGATCTCCCAGTACAACGAACGGGCGCCGCGCGGGCTCTCCAACTACCTCTCGCTGCTCGTGAGCCGCGCCCGCATGGAGGGGTTCGTCGTGTTCGACTTCCAGAGCCGCTACCCCGAGGCGGCCGCGGAGATCGGCGGGTGGATCGCCGAGGGCAAGGTCAAGACGCGCGAGGACGTGGTCGGCGGCGGCCTCGAGGCCTTCCCCGACACGCTGCTCAAGCTGTTCCGGGGCGAGAACGTGGGCAAGCTCGTGCTCGAGGTCGCCGCGGCCTGAAGGGTCGGCGGGCCCGCTCGGCGGCTCGCCGGGCGCTCAGCCGTACCGGGCGCCGGTGATCTCGCGTAGCTTCGAGCGATCGTGGCGGGCGGAGATCCGCCGCACTGTGCCCGAGCGCGAGCGCATCACGAGCGACTCGGTCGAGGCGCCCTCGGGGCCGCGGTAGCGCACGCCCTGGAGCACGTCGCCGTCGGTCACCCCCGTGGCCGAGAAGAAGACGTCCTGGCCGGAGACGAGGTCGTCGTGGTCGAGCACGCGCTCGAGGTCGTAGCCCGCGTCGCGCGCGCCCTGGCGCTCGTCGTCGTCACGCGGGCACAACCGGCCGAGCAGCCGGCCGCCCGTGCACTTGATCGCCGCGGCGGAGATGACGCCCTCCGGCGTGCCGCCGATCCCCCACAGCAGGTCGACGGGGGCGTGCTCGCTCACCGCGAGCAGCGCGGCGGACACGTCGCCGTCCTTGATGAAGCGGATGCGCGCGCCCGCGCTGCGAATCTCCGTGATCGCGTCCTCGTGGCGAGGCCGATCGAGCATGACCACGGTGACGTCCTCGATGCGCCCGCCCTTGCGCTCGGCCACGGCGTGGAGCGTCTCGGTCAGCGGGCGCTCGAGCGAGAGCGCGTCGGCCACGAGCTCGCCTCCGGCGATCTTCTCCATGTAGAAGCAGGGACCGGGGTCGAACATCGTTCCGCGCTCGGCCAGGGCGATCACCGCCAGCGCGTTCGGCTCGCCGAGCGCTGTGAGGCGCGTGCCCTCGAGCGGATCGACGGCGATGTCCACCGAAGGAGGCGAGCCGTCGCCGATCTGCTCGCCGTTGTAGAGCATGGGCGCCTCGTCCTTCTCCCCCTCGCCGATGACCACGATCCCGTCCATCGCCACGGAGTCGAGGACGAAGCGCATGGCGTCCACCGCGGCCTGGTCGGCGGCCTCCTTGTCGCCCATGCCCACGAGGCGCGCGGCGGCGAGCGCGGCCGCCTCGGTGACGCGCACCAGCTCGAGGGCGAGGTTGCGATCCGGCCGGCTGCCGCCCAGCCCCGCCAACGCTAGAAGACGCCCGGCGGCTTGCGCGGGCCGCCCTGCTGGGAGGAGCGGGTCACCGCCCCGAAGAACATGACGAGCGCCCCGGCGAGCGCGACGAACCAGCCGATGTCGAGCGAGATCTCCGAGGGGGGCGTGCCTGGTCTGATGATCACGCCGCGCACGACGACGAGGGTGATGGCGAGGATGGCCACGACGGCGGTGAGCTCCCCGCGCGGCCAGGAGAGCGCGTGGTCGCGGAGGATGACGTAGGCGAGGATGAACGGCGCCGCGGCGCCCGCGACCAGCAGGTAGCGCGTGATCTGCAGGGAGTCCCACGCGGAGAAGGACCGCCCGCCTCCGCGTATCCCGTTGAGCACTGAGTTCCCGTTGCCCGTCTTGTACCAGGTGAGGAACACCCCGATCCCGAGCAGCGCGCCGCCGATGACGGCGATGAGCTCTCCGCGCCTGAGCTTGCCGAAGTGCATCTCGGCAAAGCCTATACGCTAGGTTCGCCGCGTGGTAGCGCTCGATGCCTGAGCTTCGCTGGGGCCTGACGCTCCCCTTCCCCGGACTCTCGCTGCGCCACGCCGAACCCCTCGTGCGCCGTGCCGAGGCGGCCGGCTACGACGACCTGTGGACGGGCGAGACGGCGGGCCCCGACGGGTTCACGCCGCTGGCCCTGGCGGCGGCCTGGACGGAGCGGATGCGCCTCGGCACGGGTGTCGTGAACCCGTTCACGCGGGGGCCCGCGGTGCTCGCTCAGCACGCCGCGGCGCTGGCCGACGCGAGCGGTGGGCGCTTCAGCCTCGGCCTGGGCTCCTCGTCCTCGGTGATCGTCGAGCGCTGGAACGGGGTGCCGTTCGAGCAGCCCCTGACCCGCGTGCGAGAGGCGGTGGAGGCGCTGCGTCCGGTGCTCGCCGGCGAGCGCGGCGCGGGCGGCTTCAGGCTCGAGCAGCCGCCGGACGCGCCCGTTCCGATCTACATCGCGGGGCTGCGCGACAAGATGCTCCGGCTGGGCGGTGAGCTCGGCGACGGGACGTGGGTGAACTTCCTGCCGCTGAGCGCGGTCGAGCACGTGGTCGGACAGATCCGCGCGGGCGAGGAGCGCGCCGGCAAGGCGCCGGGATCCTCCGACGTCGTCTGCCGCTTCTTCTGCGTGCCCCAGCCAGCGGAGCAGGCGCTGCCCCTCGCCCGCCACCTGTTCGCCGCCTACGCCACCGTGCCGGTGTACGAGGCGTACTTCCGCGCGCTGGGCTGGGGGGAGCAGCTCGATCCGATGGTCGAGGCGTGGCGGGCCGGCGATCGGAAGGAGGCGCTCCGGCAGGCCCCCGACGAGCTCATCCGCGAGATCTTCATCTTCGGCTCGCCCGAGGTGCAGAAGGAGCGGCTCGAGGAGTTCGGCGCGCGCGGGATCACCACCTTCGTGCTCACTCCGCTCGCCCCGCCCGAGGAGCTGCCCGGGCTGATCGACGCCCTCGCCCGATGACGGGGGCGGGCAGCACGATGACCGTGGTGGTGCTCGGCGGACACGGGCAGATCGCCCGGCGCCTCTTACGCCTGCTGACGGAGCGAGGCCACGTGGCGCGCGGGGTGGTGCGCAACCCCGAGCACGTCGCCGAGCTCGAGCGCCTCGGCGCCCAGGCGGTCGTGCTGGACCTGGAGCGTGACGAGCTGACCGACGCCGTCCGCGGCGCCGACGCCGTGGTCTTCGCGGCGGGAGCCGGGGCGGGAAGCGGCCCGGAGCGCAAGGGGACCGTCGATCTCGGCGGTGCGGTCAAGCTCATCGACGCGTGCCGCGCGGAGGGGGTCGCGCGCTACCTCATGATCAGCGCGATGGGTGCGGCCGACCCGAGCGCCGGCTCGGAGGCCATGCGTCCCTACCTCGAGGCAAAGGCCGAAGCCGACCGGCGGCTCACGGCGAGCGGACTCGACTTCACCATCGTCCGCCCGGGTAGCCTGACCGACGAAGAGGGCACTGGCCGCATCGACGCGGCGCCGAGCCTCGGGCGGCGGGGCGAGGTCACAAGGGACGACGTGGCGCAGACCCTCCTCGCGGTGCTGGGGGCACCGAACGCCGTCGGCAAGACCTTCGAGGTGCTCGGGGGGCAGACGCCGGTCGCCGAGGCGGTCGCCGCGCTCTGAGAGCGTGGTGGCCTGCCCCGATCGAGGCCTCGCCCAAGACTCAGCGGCCGTCCGGACCCCGGCGGCTCCGCCGACGCCGGAACCCGACGAAGCTCAGGGCCAGGCCGATGACCACGGCCGCGAGGCCGATGCCGATGCGCGACACGAGCAGGAGAGCTCCCGTGTGATGCCGTGCCCCCGACATCTGCGCCACCACCCAGGCGAGGAAGAGAACCATGATCACCCCGGCGACGACCGTGAATGCGTTGTTGCCCTTCTCGTTCAAGGCTTCGCCTCTCGCTTCGGTATGGCCTAGCCCGTCGGGTAATGGCCTACCCCGTCGCGCCGATCGAGTCGCCCCGGAGGTCCGTATGTAGACATGGGTGAACTTCTTGCCGCTGAGCGCGGTCGAGCACGTGGTCGGACAGATCCGCGCGGGCGAGGAGCGCGCCGGCAAGGCGCCGGGATCCTCCGACGTCGTCTGCCGCTTCTTCTGCGTGCCCCAGC
>JAABUQ010003715.1_pt1 | contig 27321 bp, 26 predicted proteins | sample 5560001 | NCBI WGS metagenome assembly JAABUQ01 (sample SAMN10711888, study PRJNA513371) | rock metagenome | isolation source: Antarctica rocks | place: Antarctica: Victoria Land, Finger Mt nord | collected 2015-12-18 | reverse complement strand
CACGGGTTATGGCTGTACATTCAGCGGAGGACTTCGACGGGGATTTTAGTGAGGATGCGGGGCTACGTGTAGGTGATATAGCGGGAATGGGCGGGAGTTGTGGACGGGCGGTGGTTGAGGGGATGGGGTGTTGGGGTTGGAAAGGGGGTTGTTGGGGCGGGTGGGGAGCCCGGAGGGGGGATGAGGTGAGGGTTCAGAGGGTTCAGAGGGTAGAGTGGGATATTGGGGCTTGATGGGTTTGGGGAGGGGGAGGGGGGGGACAAGTATAAGCATCGCGCAACCCCATCCATAGATAGAGCTACCCCTTTGAACTGTATGTGCAGTTTAGGTATTCCGCTTCTTGATGGGGCTTTCGGTACGGAAATTACTCTGCATCAGCTACGCCTTCCGACGTCATGCCCAGTCCTAGATATCGTGGGGGACGCCGAAAGCTTACCATCTCCACGCATTCCGACTCGTCTTGCTCAGAGGGAGGGATCGAGCGCTCAGATATAACTACTTCCAACACCGTATTCGAACAAGCCAGCAGGCAGGAAGTGCCAGTATTCGCCCCTCTTGCAAAGATTGGGGAGGCTGCTTTGCGAGTCCTTGAGATCATGACGGAGTCGGAGTTGGGCAGTGCGGTAAAGATTGCCGTTGATGTCGAAAGCGACGCGGCACAGGAGTTGCTTGAGATTGGGGAGTTGCGGCTGGTTGGCTGGTTGACGTTCAGCATTCGTGGGATGGCTGAATGACAAGGAGACATTCTGAAGGGAATGAAACTTATGAGCGAATCTTGGGAAATTTGTTTGTAGATGGAAGGACTCTATGGTTGGTTGTATACGCGCATGTGAACGAGCGATAGGGTTTGTGATTACATCTTATCCCAAATGGATATGCCAAACGTTCGGCCATGTAGACTTGTCAAGAACTCAATACAATATTGTTCAAGGCAGAACCTCGTAAAGGTACGAAAAGAAAGAGAGAATGTCGTAATGAACGGCAGAGGCCCTGTCCTCGATGTCGAAAAACCTGCCAAAATCTTCCTCGCGGATAACCTGGTGCGATGGCGAGTATCTCATGCACTCGACCTCGTGAACGACCCCTTCAGCTCGGAGCAATGACGTGACGAGAATACTCGTCGCCGTATCTCTGATTGTGATTTTCCACTCTGCAGTGAGGCAGCTGCACGAACTACTTCGTTTCTAGATATCGACCTCGAAGCTGGAAGGGACTGATCCGATGGGTAATAGTAGCCGCAGGCTCGAACGCGAGTAGGAAACTCGATAATAACGGTTGAAGGTCGACCAAGGCATTAAGACGCACACGGTGAATTTCACTTTCCGCTGTGTTCCCTCAGCAATAGTCCTCGTGGGCTTCTTCATGAGCTTTGCACCCCAGCTCCTTCAGTCTGCACCGTAGATATAAAAAGCATTTGGCTTTATTCATTCAAGCTTTGACGGATACCGTACTTGTTACTGCACGATCGACCTCAGCTTCTGCTTGGCAAGATGACTTGTATCAAAGATCGCAACAACGCATCACTTTTATCGATGTGAGCATGCGTGGGCGATGAGCCTCTTTGCTCGCTCGTCTGAGAATCCATAATCTGTTTCAGGACCTTAGCTATGACGGACCGAACACCTTGTCACAACACCCAGTGAAGACTGTTGTGGAGATACATCACTCACCTCTGTTGAAATCGATGATTTGGATGCGTGTCGATGCCAGGTGATGAGTCTTATCAAAACAATATAATCATATATATATAAAGCGCAATAAAACGATGGACCTAGACCTTCTATGAGTAGCAGCCATGTTGCTTCAACTAGGAGCTTTTCTCGACTACCAGGCCATCCTACACTGGGTATGGAGACGACGGAGATATGGTGCACAAAAAAAGGAAGAAACCGAGTACGATACCACAGCCTCATCAATCATTATTAGCAAGGACGCCAATAATACCTTCAATAAGGAGATCGACAAACTAGAGGCTCGTCTTGAGACTTTTCGGAGAAGAGCTCAGATCGTCCAAGTGCGCGGCTTCCATTTCGGGAAGCAAGAGGAGCGCCTGCCACACGACGAAAGTTCTGCGCTTCTGGGTACTGACAGCGACGCATCGAGCCTCCAACGCTCTTCTTTGACCTCTGACGTATCATATCGCACTCTATTGAGTAGCGTATATACTAGCGATGAAGCCACATTGGCAGAGGCGCCAGCATCGCCGGACCCGTCCAACGTTGATCGCCTATGGTCTTTTGTCAGGGGAACCGCTCACGGACTGTGGAAGAAGCCACCTCTGTATGAGCAATACCTTGAACCATGTCAGCTTATGGTATGGTTGGTAGAGCCACTTCCACGAAATCTTCGGTCTCTTGATATTCCGTGCCCATCCTCGTTAAGCTCTTATAAGCATACAAGCTATTTCCCCGAGACAGACACCTTTTTCTTGCCCTCCGTGGCTGGAGGCCCCTTCGAAGTGGCAGCCGCAGAAGCTGAGCATAGCCGATGGATAACTGTTTCTCCAGAAAAGTTTTGGAAGTTTCGGGAGAGTGCTTTGAAAGAATTGAGGAAGACAGGGAAGCTCCACTGGAGGCGGATGGATCGTTGGGGCAAGACCTGGCAAGAAGCATGGTGGAGAGGCGAAGAGAGGCCAGAATGGGATCAGGAAGCTAGAAAGTGGGATTGTAGAGCAGTCCGATGTTGACGTTCCATCAAAATAGATTCATTTGGCATTCCATGTTTGAACCAGGCTGGCGTACAAACTCTTGCATAAGCTGATAGATCTTGCACAGAGCCACTTCTCAGACATATATGCAAGACTTGTCGACATGGCTTCAAACTTACACCGTGGTAAGCTCCGCACACCTAATCTGTAACTCTGAGCATCTCTTAAAACAGTTCGCTCGCTGCTTGTCCAGTATAATGTGATATCAGGATTGGCTGGCTCATGGTGAATCAGTGCAGGCTTCTAGAATATGTCACTTCCTAGTGTGAGTTGGCAGTAGCTGACTACCCGTAGTTCGTATGGCTAGATGATGGCTCTTCGTATGGTAATCCGATAGATGACTCCTTTGGCCGTATCGACTGGCTCATCCTTCATCAATGTCAGGTTGTTGACTCGTAGTCTTGTCAATCTAATAATGTGAGTGCTATATATACCTATAAAGACCAATGGACTCCGAGATTGAGCAGCACCCTTCTTAATCCTTAAAGTAGATCTGCAGTACACAAGTGGTAGCTGATCCAACTTTCTTAGGGATCGCTACTGGGAGAGCAAGAGATCTTTAACAGGAAATACAACAACACAGCTTCAATGTCGCGCTACCATAACAACTACAGGGATTGAGCTCATAGGTACAATCATGGCGAACCTGACATATCGAGGGAAGTCGGAGGAGGTCAGGCCTGGGTGACACGTGTGGACCCGGACGATCCAAGGAAGAAGACCGGAATCCGCTACTATCCGGAAACGGACACATTTGTGATGCCTCCATGCAGAGGTGACGGAGGCATTTATATGGATGCTCGCGAGATACCTGGTAGAGGGTTTCTAAGGAGATGTCCTGGCGGCGATGCTGCAAACCTTCGGAGGCGTAGGCTTGACGAGCTAAGGACGACAGGAAGAATCGCAAATAGAGAGACAGACCGATGGGGAAATCCGTGGTCCGCCGATAGGTATAATACATCAGGTCATTCGCATGGCCAACATCCTCATACTAGCTCCGCCGGGCACCATGGAATTCGAGGGACAAGGCGTCGAAGTGATGCGTACTCTGTCGAATTACCTGGTATACCTGAGGAGTCGGAAGCGGGACAGACGCCACTGCTGCTTACACAATACCCCCATTGGCATGAACCAAGCCGGCATGGATCGAGCCGACACTCAAACAGAGCGTCGAGTAGGCATCCCAGCCTTGCAGCAAGTCGGCAGTCGAGTAGCCGCTGAGCGACAAGCATCAACGATGGAAACCGGGTGTCTGTACTGAGGAAGTATTTATAGCTTGCAGGACTAAGGCTTTGGAGGGTCTGTCTTAGTGATGTTGTTACCAGATGTGGATGAGCAGTTTTCATTCTTGGAGAAACGAATTTTCCAGCAGTGCCCTCGTTGCCTACGCAGTCCAAAAAATCTTGGGATATCTCTGTTCAATGCTATCCAGTTTTCCAGAGCTGACAGAACCGTGCACCCTGTAAATTTGCCGTGCATGTCGTTGTTCCATCGTGGAGACTGCATCAATCTTGTATGCTCCAACGTAATGGGCTGCTTAATGGTGAGTTCCTTTCTTGCTTGCATTAGCCCTATGTAAGCCCGTCGAGTTGAAAGTGGTGTTGACTTTGAATCAACGTCCTGCGCATGTATACTCTTTACAAGCACACGACGTCGAGGAAGCCGGGACTTCCTGGGTCAGGATCTAAGTACTCATAGTGAACGACTGACACACCTGACATGTGCAGCGTACTCCTCGTCCGCATCGTAACTTCTGCTGGAAAGCACCCTCTTTGTATGCTCTCACAATTCTTTCCTCGCCTCTCCTTGCGCCGGCACCGCTCTTTTCAGTTTACTCATATCGCCCTCCCAATACTCTGGATAGGTCTCCCTCATCCCCAGAAGCCCCTTCCCAACCACGACCCCCAATATCCACACCAACCACTCACTAACCCACATCGCTAGTTTCCTCGGCCCCGGCAGCGCAAGATAACAGTCGAAGAAATGCAAGAAAAGACACATCTGGCACACGTTCGGCTTCCACCCCGCTTTCCTACAATCGTCGGAATAGCAATATATATTTCGGAAGAAGGCTTCGTCCCGCACACGTTCTAGCGGGTCGAGGCCGAGACAGGTGACGAGGTCCTGATCGGGTGAACCGTTGTCGAAGGTGTGGTAGGCGCCAGGCTCGATGGTCAAGGTGTTGCCGGCTGTGGTGTCAATTACTTTCCCTTCGAGGGTGGCGCGCTGGATGCCGGACTCGACGGTGAAGGATTCGATTTGGTACTTGTGCCAGTGGTAGGGTGGGGTGTGGATTGTGGGGCCGGGGTGCAGCGTGGTGCGCATAGCGTAGGTTGAGGTGGGGTCGTTGGCGAAGAACTCGGAGCGGGTGCGGCCGTCTTCGGTCGAGATGGTGGTGAGGTGGGATTGCTTGGTGCGAGGAGGTTGTCTATTGAGAAAGGAAAGCATTCTGGCGGTATCTCTTTTGGGGTGGATTTAATGATGTATTCGGAAGGTCAGGGTTGATGTGGGGATGGAGAAAAAGAAAATGGTCTTAATGGTGGATATGTACAGGGCTTCAAGAGGTTGAAATCGACAACGGACATATGGCAAAGGGAACTTGGTTCATCTATGTGCCAATGCGAGAAGGAGGGCCCAAGGAGAAAATTGTGGCTGAGTGAAACACGAGGATCTAGCATCCGAAAGTAGCGTATCTGCTCGAAAACCTTGGCCAGACACACTTATTGTGTAACTGGTACAGTACTGACATTCTGCGTTGACACAATAGCATATCGCATCGAACATGGCGCCGCAAAGGGTCAAGTACTAGCATGGGGAGGTAGGGAGCGCCAAGACCTTGTAGTATTTGTGCACGAATCCTACGTGATTAGCGTGACTGCGTCTTCATCATGATTAATGATGTGGATTGCACTGTCCCAAGGTCCTTTCGTCTGACACTTTTCCATTCATCACGCAGCGAAAATGACATTTACACGTATTGCCGCTGTGACTGGGGCCAACAAGGGCATCGGTACGATGGGGTCTTGAAATTCTATGATCTTGAACCTAATCCTTGGACTCGATACAATATCGTAAAAGATCCGCTCTGACCTGTGAACTTCCTAGGTTTTGCCATTGTCCGCAATCTAGCCCTGCAGTACCCCAATTCAGCCTTCAATAATGGTCCACTCCTCATATATTTAACCGCGCGCGACCGAGGGAGGGGCGAACAAGCCGTCAAGGATTTGCAGAACGATGCGGAATTGAAGAAAGCCAAAGCTCTAGCTAGCGAGGAAGGATTAGCTTCAATCCAGTATCACGGACTGGATATCTCGAAGCCGAAGAGTATCACAGATTTTGCCTTGTTCCTCAAGGGAGAACATCCGGATGGTATTGATATGGTTGTCAACAATGCCGGAATTGCTATGAATGGTTTCGGTATGTTGCTACTGTGTGGCTCTCTGCTCAAATACTCGAGCTAGACTGTTTGCGTAGACATCAACGTGGTCGAAGAAACCCTGCAATGTAACTACTACGGCACACTCACCGCCACCCAGTCGCTCCTTCCTCTAATCCGCGATGGAGGCCGTCTCGTCAACGTCTCTAGTATGGTTGGCCACCTCAATACTAAATATTCAGACTCCATCCGCTCGAAATTCGCCTCATCCAAGACCTTAGACGACTTCACGAAGCTGATGGAAGCTTTCACATCCGCCGTAAGAGAGGGCAAAGAGCAAGAAAGGGGATGGCCCAGTGCAGCCTACGCCGTCAGCAAAAGCGGCGTCACGGGCATGACAAGAGCCATTGCGCTTCAGCACAGCCAGTCTGGAGGGACAGTGTTGGTTAATAGTTGCTGTCCCGGATACGTGAACACCGATATGACCAAGAATCGAGGGTCAAAAACCGTGGACGAAGGCGCGCAAACACCAGTGCTGTTAGCGCTGGGAGATATCGGGGGAAAGTCTGGGGAATTCTGGCAGCGTGAAAGGGTCATTGAGTGGTAGTGGCCACCTTTCTGGATATGTGTGGGGGTCAAATTGTGGAGCTTTGTAAGTCGAGATGGTCCATGAAGCCTGCTGACGCCGAGTGAAGCTCGCAATAAACATCAACTCACCGCATAACAATTCACTATGCCACCACATGAGACGCCAAACGAGATCTCTTTGATCCGTTTGTACTTTGCCACTCTCGAGAAAGCTGTGAAGGTCACGATCAGGAAGGGGTGTTCCCTTGCTGGGAGCCGAAACATACTCAAACGAGCACGAGATAACATCGAGTCCTTTCGGACATTCGATCCGTGTAGGCTTTGCGGCGAGTGCAATTCATGACCATCGTTCCAACGAAGTTGGTCTAATTCAGGACTGTTGTGGCGATGTTTCAAGTCCGGTGAGAACACAGCCTTCAACTCTTGCCATCCTCGATGGAGAACGCTGTAACCATATGACGAGCTACGTCAGAGCGGAAGACCTCACACATGGCCGAAAGAGACCGGAGCAAAGGCGGAAATAAGAGAGATAGGTTATCACTAACTATATCTAAACACTGGACGTTGGACTACAAAGGATCCTAATACAGAGCAACCTTTTGACACGCTGGCTATATTAGAAACACAGTGCCTCATCACGTGTTCCAAGATTTATCATCGCGCCTACCATATTCCATTCATGGAACTCTAGGGTCCTATATAGGGAAGGGGACAAGACTGGCATTACGCTCAATGAGTTTGAGTCCAGTAACCCATAACCGCATACATATGGATCTTGAGCTCGACAGTGGCGGATTAGACGCAGACGCGGAGGCATGACCGGTGAAAAGTCGGTTTGGCCTCTCGGAAGAAGTGCTGCGATGGTAGTGGATGACCCGCACGATATGAATCGGCAAACATCCATGGGCGGCCTCGTGACTTTGGCCTGTGTCGACGACAGTCATCGAACCTTAAAGCCACCTTTCAACCCCCGAACAGGCTAAAACCTTCGCTTAGCTCCCGTTAGCGAAAGACTTCCCCAACCGCAGCTGATGGCAGGACTTCGATGACTCCTGCAATCACCGCGGGTAGGTAAAGCGCCCGGTTATGCTACCAACTGTCAGACCATATCATGATGTCCTCTTTGCCTCCCGCCGTGGTTACGCAGGTTAAAACTCATCAGAGTCTTTCCAGATATCGTTTGTACTAAGGTCAGTGATGAGCCGAGGGAACCGAGCTAAAACATGTTTAGGCAGCATAGCCATGGTTGGCTAAGCCCACCATCATGCTTATACATATATGTGGGAATTTTGCAACATAGCAGCTGATACAGATCTTTGTGAGGGTGTGCTGCCCGTCTTAGTCCCTCGGGAGGCTACTTGCTCCCGACTGCAGCTTGATGCCTATGAGTCGAGGCTAACACATGATGATCAAATCCAGGCATCCGTCCATCCAATGTGTATAACTGTTGCATATTTCTTCTACACTTGTCCCCATTTCCTTGATCGATAGCTCGAAGGATTTTCTGACAATACACCAACACGCTTCCTCTGCCCCTCTCTTTCATACTCTGTCTTTCTTAGGCACAGCATTTTCCAACGCTGTTGCGAAACAGTCACCTCCTTCTACTCTACGTCATTGGGGTCCCTCATAATATCAGCTCAACTTCAAGACTATACAGCTATATTAGAACCCAAGCTGGCTCTCTTCTCTTCTCCAAGAAGCAATCATCCAGACTTTACAGTGCCTCGCTTCGCCACTACAACCCGCTACTTCTACCTCAAACCCCCCAACCATCACAATTACTACATCAGAGTCGCGAACGACAGAATGTCGGACCGCTCAGCATCACCCACCCTTTTACCTCGAAACCGCTCCGTCGATTTCGCCCAATCGCCAGCCTACTCGCGGCTACCCCAGGACGACGAGGTCTTCGTCATGAAAGCCTTTTCCCGCCATGCCTCCCACTGTCAGAGCTGTGCTCGACCACATGACACCTTCTCCCGAGGGGGGACGCTCTGCCCTCGCGGTCACCAGCGTGGGCTAGACGTCGCCCAATATCTCTATAACAAAAGGGGCCACGCCTTCTCCATCGTAGACCGCACCGCCGGCCAGCGCACCCATGTCGAGATCCCCTCAAGTTGCGAAGCTGTACGCGGGCTCCTCAAAGCCATGGAGAACGGTCTCTACCTACGGCGACGTAAGATCTCGGAACCCGTCACTGATCGATACGAGAACGAGAGGCACTACTCCTCCCCTCGCCGCATAAATTCCGAGCCTACAGACCTCTACGAAAGGGCACCGCACTATATCCGCAAGCCGACGCTGGAGACCCCTGTGCTACCTCCGACGCGTGCGCCCTCGCGGTACAGGCAGCTGAGGAGAGATAATCCTTACTATGCCGGCCGCGACACGCTGTTCGAACAGGACTTCCGCGAGAAGGAAAGCCGGTATGGGCATCGCCAGCCGAACTATTATTTCTCGGGCGCTGGTGCGCCGGTCAACCCTCCGCCCGTGCCGCCCAAGGATACCTACTGGCTATGAAAAGCCCATTCCATTCTAGACTTCAAACACGAACGTGATTCAGACCCAGCGGCCTGATCACGATAGTACTAATCACACAAACACTATACATTCTCTACAAGCATCTTCTTCGCGCCGCGCTGGCAGCACTGGCATAGGACTTGGCGTTTCGGTGGTGGCTAAATTAGAATAGGCGTCTCGAAATGTTTTACTAGCTGGGAACCAGAACAGCCGGAAACGCGGCCTGCCTGCCAGAAGAGCTAGTAGGCGTAACGTAGCCCACTTCTCAGGGCAGAACAAAACAGAATGTCTTATTATAATTCTCAAGAAGCTCTCATAGCAACATCAAATTCTGACGTTCCTGCTACCCTTTACTAGCAAACCAAATCGAAACAACCCACCCTCCATCGTGAAACAAGTGATCTCGCCCCCGCCAACCAACTCCCCCTCTACGTAACGTGGACGGCCAACTCCCCACCTTGCGCCTTCTTCTCGAAACCCAACGCTGGATCAGGATCATTAACCTCACATCTTGAACCACCAACTTCCTACCTTGCGCCTTCTGCTCTACCCAACAGCTTAGACTACCAACTCATCGTCTTGCGACATCGATCTCTAAATACGTAAGGCCGGGTCGGGAATCATGAACCTCACATTCCACCAACCGATCCACCAACCTTCTATTCGCAGCGATATATATCCGGCAGCCACGTACGCCTTTCCAGATATGCTCCGCCTCCTCCTTCCATTGCTGGGACGCAACAGCTGATGCCCGTTTCGGAGCGTGACGTTGTTGGAATGGAGTTAGTGGGTTGAGTGAAGAGTAAGGGGCGAGTTGGATAGAGGGTGGAGGGACATTTTGGGAAGGTGCAGGCGGGATGGCGATGACCTGGTCTACTATCGGTAGCTAAATAAAGTAGGCAGGTGGTTGAGGTGTGTGCGTGTTTTATGGATGGGGTTTGGACGGGACCCGGCGTGCACCATGGTCTGTTGTCCAAGCAGTAGAAGCAGAAAACGTGGATTCAAAGATCGGGAAGAGATGGACGACAAGGCGAAGGAGATGAGAACAGCGTTTGGGAGGTCTGGAGAGGTCGAGACGTTTTCCACTACCAAGCTATGCAAGCATATGCAACCCATCGCCATCACGCATTCACTCATCACTTCTAATCCCTAAACTCATCCATAAACCTCTTATGGAACTCCGTAATCTTCCCCACCCACTCTGTGCCAGGGGCCAGAAACGTCGTTCGGAAATGCTGCGTGTCCTCTCGCTGCCCGAAGCCGGAGCCCGCAACGACGCAGATGCCCGTCGCGTCCAGGAGGCGGAAACAGTAGAGCTCGTCGGGCTGGCGGCCTTCCTTCTTGGCTTGCTCGATGGCTTTCTTGGGGATCGTGATGGTGGGGAAGAGGTACATGGAGCCCTGTATCAGGAATGGGTTAGGCATAGAGAAAAGAGATGTAGCACACTGATGGTGAGAGCTTACCTGAGGATCCTGGCACTCGACGCCTTCCATTTGCTGGAAAGCGTCGTAGAGAGCTGTTGCTCGCGTTCGGAGGTCGTTTTTGATGCTGTCGTATTCTTTGATGTACTGTGGATAGCTTGGATCTCCCTCCTTGGGTGGGTTGACGACCATTTCGACCAGGCACTGTCCGATGACTGGGGCGCATAGCATGATACTGACAAATTTGTAGATCTGCTGCGCGACCTCAGGGTCGAAGCCTGTGAGCTCGAAGTAGCCGCCCCGATGCCCGCATTCGCCCACCATGCCTTTCGAGATGCTGTTTAGGGATGCAAGTTCCAGGTTGTCGTATTTGCCAGGGACCTCTTTCTGCATGTCCCGAAGTCCTTTTTTGAAGGACGTGAATTTGCCCACGAAGACATTGGTTTGGTAGACTTCGTCGGCGAGCACGACGAGTTTTTCTTCTGCTGCGAATTCCAAGACTGCACGAATATCTTCGGAAGGTAGAACCGCCCCTGTTGGGTTGCCGGGGTTGATGACTACGATGGCTCGTACATCTGTCCCTTCCGATTTGGCTTTCTTGTAGGACTCTTTGATCGTTTGGAGGTTTGTCCCCCAGGCCTTGCTCTCTTCCAGGTAGTATGGCACGCAGCGGGCGTTGAGCACAGCCAGAGTGGCAGTGTAGAGCGGATACTGGGGTATGGGAACCAGGATGCCTGTCTCCGGATTGGAACAGATGACATTCATGAGCGTATTGACGCCCGACGATGCTCCAGCGCTCAAGTAGATCGAGGCAGGGTCCGATGCGTAGCCATCCCTCCGCTCGATGAATCTCGCAACGCTCTCTCTTATTGCTGGCACACCCTGACTTGCGCTATATGCTCCGACACTGTGCACCTCCTTCAGCAACCACTTGGCCCGGTCGATAACGTCCTGCTTATATCCAAGGTACTTCTGCAGCGCCTCTTCATTCTCGAGTAGTGGAGGATACTCAAGGAGACTGAGGACTTGGCGGAAGAAGGTTATCGGCTTCTGGTCAAGTTGTTGGGGGTTGCCGATGTTGGCGGAGACAACTTTGTCGAACGGTAGCGACTCGTCGGGCGGGGTTGGGGGGTGACCTTTCTTGAGCTTGGCTCTGTATTCTTCTGAGCGGACAGCAAGCTCGCCGCGGACGGCGTATTTGGCTTCTTTGACATGGGGGTTGATATTGTCGATAGTGAGGCTTTTGAGGTGGGTGGTGGTCGACATTGTTCGCGAGGTGGATGAGATATGAGAACGGGGGGGAAGAGAGACTGTTCTGCTTGATCAGAAAGGATGTATATTGTGACAGAGCCTTTCGAGTAGGAAGAGTCCGATAGCAGTAGTGAAGATTGGAAGACGGAAAGTGGATATGACTCTGCTTAGAGAAGGCGCGGAAAGGAGACGAGTGCCCTACAATGTCTTCGAGTGCCTTGACGCCGCTGGAAAGCGTTGCTGGCAGTCGAGCAGTTCTGTCGCAACGTCTGAGACAGTCTTTCCGATCGGGAAATAATAGATGACGCCGTGAGAGAGGCCATTGTCAAAGAGCGATGTCGGTAGTGGCCCTTTCCGGTCCCGCAAGAAGCAAATCAACTAGCCTGCAATCAGGCCAATGGAAGATTAGTCCGTCATCTCTTCGAAGATCTGGCCTGCTAAGGGGATCGTTAGAGGCTATCTCGCTGTAGTTCGCAGTCATTACAATGAGCAATACCAACGGCTCATGATAGATTGCTCAGCCATCCTGGCAGCGTGGGGTACTTCTTCCGGCGCAGTGAGGCGGGGGTGGGATTCCTGCCCTACCAAAGAGAGCCACTCTTGATCCCGACTTCTTGAACCTTCTACGCTCGACATGCATGATGCAGACAATGGCTCCAGAAGACTTGGCGACAAGGTGAGAGGCTGTGGTCTCTGGCCTGGTCTCGTGCAGGAAGGCAGATGTAGGCTGACAGCTTGGCCGGCTGGGTGCAGCAGCCGTGGGGCAGTGTTGCCTGGAGCTCCTCACCATCGAGTGCCAATTATGCGGCTAGAGATCGGTTGATTGGAAGGCAGAACTCTCAGTCCAGCTGAAGTCAAGGCTCTACGACTGCATATATATTCCGAAAACCCCTCTGTGGAAAGCTTTTCCCCACCAGTCAAGAAGCAGCAAGATTTCTCAGAGGAACCAGTCTTACGTCGATCACATCTATCAGAATACAAGCAGCATGGCCCCTCAGACAGTGAGAGTCAAAGAAGAGAAGATTAGAGGACCGCTACGTGACAACGATGGCAGGGTCGTCGTTTCTCGGGAACGAAACCCAAGTTTCAGCGACGACGACAGTCTATCCCTCCGCAGCATGGATAGCTCAAGGGATGAGATGTTCGATCCTCCTTCTATCGGCAGGCTAAAGATAGCTTGCGATCCTCCGATCAGACTCGTAAGTTGTATATCCTTCCCAAAGCCCTGGAAATGTGAAAGCAACCGTCGCTCGAAAGACGTGGTTTTTGGCTCTGTGCAATGACCGGAAGTGTTACTGACTCCAAGCAGGAAGGAATCATGGAAGGCATGCGGAATGCGCCTGCCACCCAATTTCGCAACAGGAACGGTCTCAATGGCTATGCTACAGTCGTTGAGACGCCTGACGGAGAAGATGAGATCCTCCATCCGAGTTCTGACTGGCTAGAGCAGTTCGCCGTTGTGGTCCAGAAGCGACGCTGCAATAGTGCACCGGGAGGCGCTACAGTGGACACGGTTCAAATTCGAAGTCCTCATCTGAAGAAGGTTTTGAGCGAGCGGTTGGCAGCTTATCCCAATTACTCTGTTGCTACAAGCCCCTTCGCTATGGAGTTCAGCGCTCCGTTCAGACCGTTGCTCCATGCTTGGGACGCTATGGTCCGGCTCATGGACGAACATCCAGACCCGGTTACACGTGATCACGTGAAGGTGTTACATGATGTCCTCGCCAAAGAAATTGAGAAATATCTAAAGACAATCGAGGAATGTCGTTCGACAGGCAGAATCACCTACGGCGATTTGTGGACCATCTTCAAGCCCGGGGAGCTGCTTTACAGAAAATACCCGAGCAGCAGGGACCGCATCATCAAAATGGTCTCAGCCAAGTACGATTTCGACATTGATAACGCCGAGTGTTTCATTATAGAAGGGGAATGGGTCTGCTGGGATGGCAAGAGTTTCGGTCTTGCGTCGGCCTCGTACAGCTTCTACCCTCATGATGAGGTGATGAATATCGCCGAGCTTCATACTATGCCTCTAGATTTGCACCCTGATCAAAAAGCTATCAAAGCACGACTCCTCAAGCGAGGTCAAACATATGCCCGATTCACCCAAACAGAGATGAAAGCCTATACCGGCCGCGAAGGAGAGAGTAATCACAATGATCAAGTAAGACCTCGACCTATGTCCTCCATTTTAGTGTTTGTACATGGTCTGACCGTAACATCTAGCTGCATGTCCTTGACCGTATCATCATCAACCCTGTTGATCTAGGCTGCAAGGCAATGCCTGCGAATCTGCTCCCCTTGAACAAGGATAATCCATTCGATAAGTCTCAGCATGTACCTCCATCCGAGGATAATTCGTCAAGTTTTGGAAGTGTCAAGCGCCAACGAGAGCGCAGCAATGTCACAGGTCAACGCAATGCAAGAAAGGCGTGGGAGAGAACAAAACCGGCCCAAGTGTCCAGTGGCAGGGACCATGCTCTTACGGAAGAGCAATTACTTACCACCCCGCCATACGTCCCAGCCTTTGACATTGCTAGAAAGGGAATGGGTAAGTGTTGTCCCTAGATGTAATGAAATACTTCGTGTGCTAATACTCCGTAAAGGGTCGATCGGCGTGGGTGAGTTTGGCGATGTCCTATGGAACGAGGAAGCCTACGAAGATCTCGTCATCCCCGAGGACGAGAAAGACTTACTGCTGTCCATTGCAAAAAGCCACATTGATCATCCTGAGAAATCCGAGCCTTGCCTCGACAACAAGACCAAGGGCACTGTAATCTGTTTGACTGGTCCCAGTGGCAGCGGCAAGACCATGGCCGTCAAAGCCATCACGGAGAAACTGCATTTGCCACTATACTCGATCGACACCGCTGAGATCAAGGGAGATTTCACAAAGTTCGACGACGCTGTCTTCTTCGCGTTCGAGCGATGCCTCAAGTTCAACGCTATCCTGGTTTTCCACAGCATCGACTTCCTTCTCAACGAGGAACCCGATTCCACCTGGGGTCATGACTGCGAGGCTCGTAAGTATTCCCTTGACCCAATTACCTCTCCAACACCTAATTAGCCATACCAGTCCTCGCTCACCACCTGTCCACCCACCCCGGCCTCGTCTTCTTCACCTGCGAGAAGCTCACCGACATTAACCCCTTACTCCGATCCCGCTTCGATCTCATCATCGATGTTCCGGCCCTCGATGCACCTTCAAGACGCAAAGTCTGGGGAAACACCATCAGCCAGGCTGTGCCGCTACGCCAGAGACACTTCACGAGCGAGGACCTCGACAAGCTGGCCGAGACGGAGCTCAGTGGGAGGGAGATCAAGAGTGTGGTGAAGCTAGCGCTGATGGTGGCGAAGGGAAAACGGGAGCCCTTCATGATGACGCATCTGGAGAAGGTATTGGCGATCAAACAGCGGTCGAAGGCGAGGATCGAGGAGGAAATTGAGGAGGACGAGTCCGACTAGGTGGAGCTTGTGGGGTCACCTTTTGGTCTGCGGATCAATGACCGCAGGTAGGATATGGCGCTCAAAGGTTCTCACTGGAATCACGTTTTCACGTTATCACGAATTGACGACATGGCGGTAGGTGGAGGTTGTGGGACAGTCGCCTTTTGATTCGCGCACGGCCGATTGTAGGGAGGATATTGCGTTCAGAGTGTTCTGATTGGCTTTATGCTTTGACGACATTACATAGTGACGACTTGCCGGAGCTTCTGGACAAGGATTTCAAGCCATTTCTGTACTTGGGGCAGTCTCAAGAAGGAGATAATGTTTTCCTCCTTGCCCTTCCACATTCTTCAATCTCCTTCAGTTTACGATTTTGACTTCGTGCCAGGCTATATCAAGACCAGCTGAAGGTTTGGGACAAATAGACGCGGATGCTAGTTCTCAGTGAATGTACCGTAATCAGAATCTCCATAACGTTGAATTGCTCGCTAGGATGACTCTTACTGCCATACTTGGTCAGATCTACGCGAAAGCCCTTTTTTTCTAGAAGGGATAGAGAAGCGGCTTAATAGATTAAAAGGTTACATTCCAACAGTACGATTTTATCGCCTCCTCAGTCAAACACGATCTTCTTCCCCAGAAAAGCCACGGCGCCCACCCCCGCCGCTGCCTTCTCCTTCGCCTTCTTCTTAGCCTCCCACGAAGGATGCAACGGGCCTTCATCCCCTTTCCGCTTTCCCTTCGCCTCTCCTCCCCTACCAGCACTTCTCTTCCCACTCACCACTTCCCCATTAGCACCACTCGCAAGCTGTTGTCTACTTCGCCCACCTCTCATCCTACCCCTCCCCCTCATCCCCCGCCCATCACTAGCCCCCCTCCTAGCATGCCATCCCTCGTCCCGGTTTCGCTGCCCTTGTTGTTCATGCTGCAGATGCTTCGCCCCCCTCCCGAATTTCTTCTCCCAGATCGCACGGCGCTCCTGCTGGCCGCGTCGGTTTTTGCGCGGCCCCGCCGCAGCTGAGGGCTCGGTGTCTGAGGGGGTGGAGTCGGTGCCGGACCAGTAGCCGCCGATGAGGGAGGGGAGGAAGGTCGTTTGTTTGGTGGGGTGGGTGCTGCGGGGAGGTGGAGGGGTGCGAGAGGGGGATAGTGATGGGGATGGGGATGGGGATGGGGAGAGGGAGTGGGAAGGATGGTATTGCGGCGGGGTTGCTTCGATGGCGCTGGTGGGGAGGGGGGAGTATTGGGGTTGTTGGGTGCTGTTTGCGTCGATGCCTTCCCACGAGTCTTCTAGCTCGTCTTCGGAATCGGAATCAGCTAGTCTTGACTGATATTGATCGTAATCGTTGCTTTCGTTTTCACTGTCCGACATTTCATCGTCAGAGACTGAGACGCTGTGCCGAGGGCTTCGTAGGAGGCTATCATTTCCCCTAGCTAGCTTCTCTCTTGTTGTAGTCTTAGTCGTGACGTCCGGCGTGGATTGCTGACTCTTGAGGACCGACGAGGGTTTATCATTGTAATCCACAGCTCTGAGCCTCTTTTTCTTACGTGGGACTTCATCTGGAGCGATCCCTAGCTCTTGATGCACATTTCGAAGAATATCTGCCAATGCCAACTTCACCGGATTGGAGTTGAAAAGCCTCGCCGTGACGTTCGCCTTGGCCGTGTCCGAGGGCTCCGATGACTGCGAAACCTTCGCGGCAATATATGCCGGAAAGGCAGGAGAAGTCGAGATAGGTTTCGACTTCAGCAGCGACTTATATAAATGCAATTCTGATGTAGCGTGGAGATCTAACGTCTGTAAGAAACCCATTCAGTACCTCTGCAGCACATCGTTGCGGCACCGACCTTCAATGCTGTGATCTCTTGGGCCAGTCGTGCTGCGGGAGCATCCTGCTCTTTTGCTGTCTTCTGCCGTCGTCCAAGCTTCTGGCGCTCGAATCCCCGGCTAACCTTGAGGGCACGAAAGAGGGACTTCTTGCCATTTTCTAGTATATCATCGAGTCCTCCTCGGCGGGGCAACTTGCGCCTAGCGATGTCGGAGTCGTTGCCATCTTCGAGCTTGCGTTTGAGCATTTGGAAAGTCCAAGGCACGGAGGTCCTGGGGCAAAGCTATGCACGTCAAGGCTCTGCGCTGCACAGGCGTTTATCAAAGAAGGTGCGAATGCAAAAACCTTGCCAAGCAATACGGTCTACTCCTTCTCACCTAGTAATGCAATTCACCTGGTAATGCAACCGCTAGTGAATTTAGTATAAGATTCATGATTTTAGGCTTTAACCCTAAGATTATGCACCTAAATCACTAGCGGTTGCATTACCAGGTGGATTGCATTACTAGGTGAGAAGGAGTAGGGCTCAGATAAGGCTAAACAGCACCTAAAACAGACTTCACCCTGGTCATGTGATCTTTTCCTTTTCATGTCCAACTTGAAAGCAAGACTACTTACGTATAGCTGTATGGAGGCTATTGGTAGAGTACCTTGCATGAACAATGATCTCAGGTTCCTTACAGTTTGCCCATCTGCAATTATAACCATCTGATCCCCTCGGTTTTGCCAGCTATCGATAGTAATACTTGAAAGTCGAAAATGGTGTCCTTGATTGGGGCCACCCAGATACTGCTTGCATTGACTCTCATTGTCGGCTTCTATACTACATGGTATTCGATATACCAAAATGGTACCATCGAGCTCATGAGAGATGTCCGTGACCGAGGCCCTCATATACTTCCAGGGACCAAAGCTCCGCTCAAGAAATCTTACGTTGGCATTGGATGGATAGACTATCAGCTTACTGTCCTTACACTGTTCTTTTGGGAAGCTGTTGATGGCTCTCGTCCAGCTGCCTCGCTGTTTTGCTTTGGGTTCGCGGGGCAAGCGGCAGCAGCTTGGAGTATTCTATATGTCGATGGCCGAAGACTTGGTAATCGTTGGAAGCTTGTATCCTTGTAAGCCTCACAACATATTTCACCTGGTCCTAGATCGATCAGTCTCTGACCGGTCACAGTATCACGTGCTGGGGAATAGCCATTCAACTGTACACTTTCGCCGTCTTCATGCCGTTGTACCTGATTATCCACCTTGCTACGTCACCTACAGTATCGTCACGCGTAGCCAAAAACTACGCAGTTGACGTTCCCAACCTCTTGAGCGTACCGATATCCCTTATCATAGGCTTCGTCTTACCTTCTGTCCTTCTCTCCTTGCCTGCCCCTTCAGTCTTGAGCTTCGACCAGAAACAGACGTTCATTGCTTTTTGGCAAATGTTTCCTATCTGGTTTGAGATTCTCCAGCAGCTGTTTTCTTTCGTCCTTGCCAAGCTTCTTCAGGGAACGTTGAAGTCGTCAACAAGCCCACAGAAACAAAGTCGGCGGACCATGGAAGCTTTGAGGTCGGTCTATATAGTCGCATTAGCTATCGCAGGAGTCACACACGTCACGGCGGTCATGCTCTCCATGACATCGATGCTTTTCCCGGCCCTCTTCGCACCACAGTTCCAAGGGGAGCTCAATCCGTCGAACGTGTTTTTGACCCAATCATTCTTCGCATCGAAGTCAATAAGCTCAATCGGTGCGGGTGCGTTGCAGCTTCTCCAGTACGACGACATGGTTGGGTCTATTGCTTTACAACTCTGGGCTGTAGCTTTGTATCTTAATTCAAATTCAAGGACTTCGAAAGTCGACAGCTGGACAGCCATAAAGGTAGTATCTGCTTTCGTAGCATCAACGGTACTGTTTGGGTCGTGCGGATGTGCTGTATGCTTCATCTGGGCAAGGGACGAGCTCGTCTTTGCTGAGAAAGAGGACGACGATCGAAAGTCCCTTTAGATTTGCTTCTTACAACCATTCACCGAAGCAAAGGGGGAAAGGTGGCATTCGTGCAATATCCCACGCTCTGGCTGATGTGGAGCCCCTGATCTGTTAGGCATGATCTTCGAAGACTGCTCCGGTAGGCAGCTATGGACCAACCCAACCACCCAGCCAGAATTGTACTTTCGTCAATGAAATGCGTATGAGACTCGGGCGATCAATGAACATCGCATCATATCATCGGATGCGAGAGCTGAATTAAATTAAAGAACGATGGATGAACACTGAGCAGAAATTTCGTTGCGAAATTATTCGGAAAACGGGGTTTTCTGTATCGTCTAACATATGTACAAAACAGAGCGCTCTATTTCTTCGGTTCTTCTTGTTTCGGTTCGGGTTTCGGAGTCGGTAATTTGTACTATGCGGCGGACGACGGTCAGCTTTAGCACCACAGGGTAGGTTCAGAAACACATACCGTTTCTGGCTTCCTGTCTTTCCCTGGTCCAACCTGCTCCCATCTACGCAATATCTGAGTCAGCATTGCTTCTTTGTCTCGGAACTCTGAAGTAAGCATATCCGGGGAGCGGATATTGCTTCGAAGCGCTCGAGGTCGCAAAACGCGCAATGTAGGATCTCAGATACTCGGGGATTGTGACTTACGCGGCCGTCCCACCCTCGAAGTTCCGGAAGGCTTGCGTCAGCTCTAGCGGCTCAACCACGATTCGCTTCTTCTCCTCATCATATCTGATCTCGGTGTACCCTGTCAAAGGGAAGTCTTTCCTCAATGGATGCCCGTCAAATCCATAGTCCGTCATGATACGCCGCAGATCGGGATGGCCGACAAAGAAAACCCCAAAAAGATCGTATACTTCCCTCTCGTACCAATTTGCGCCGTCATATAAACTCGTTATACTCGGCACAGGTGTAGCTTCGTCCGCGTACGTCTTTACCCGGATCCTCGAATTATGCCTCACACTCAGGAGATTGTAGACAACCTCAAACCTTGCGTTTCTTGTTGGATAGTCCACTGCTGTAATGTCTGCTACCATTGTGTACTCGGCGGCTGTGTGGTATTTGAGGAAGGAGATCACCGGAATGACGCCTGATGGTGGAATGTAGATGGTGAGCTCATCTTTCCAGACGGAAAATTGTTGAATATATTTCGGAAGGCAGGAGACCAGGTATTGCCCGTAATTGTGCAGGCTTTGGGCCTTCTCTTGGTACTTGTCGGCGGGATCTGTGACTGGGACATGGAGTTTCCCCCCCGCTATAGTCAGCGTTAGCAAAGAATCCATTGTGTGAACGGCCACTCCGGTAGCATACGCGGTCGTTGAGCATGCCGTAGGTTTGGTGTATCGTCTTGTGACGCTTGTTCTTTGGATCGTCGAACCGCGCAGCTCAAGGGCCGTGAAGTGATTGTAGGTCTGAGACCAGCTCGGAGGGCGCCAAATCGAGGCGCAATACTGCTGGCCCTCATCACCGTCACTGTAAATAGGAACTTCTCTTGTCCGAAGCTCCTTCCGCCAATCCGTACTCCTGCTTGATGTCGTCAAAGCCATGATTGGCCCACCGATGAACTAGCGCTACAGGCCCCAAAGCGAACTAGCTTGGCCTTGGCGCGAATTTGACATGGCATCCGCCTTTCATTTCACCTCACATTTTGCATCTAATTCACATCTATCAATTCATGGTGTACCTTGCGTCTCTCACGCGCTATATCTGCATCTTCTATCGTCCAGCATAAGATCCCCATGCTGAGCTCACTTCCCCAGACTATTTCGTTGTCTGTCCGCGCCTCTGGCTCTTGCGCCCCTCGCCGCCTACCCCTTCAACCCCCTTCACGATGGCGACCCGAAACCAGCAAGATGCTTTCATGGACGACTCCGATGACTCATGGTAAGCATTAAATGCGGATGGTCATGATTTGTGGGAATACCTGGCTGACGACTGATTCATAGTCCCCTTTGCGTCGAGGAGTTCGACATCTCAGACAAGAACTTCAAACCATGCCCTTGCGGATACCAGGTACTTCCCTCCACTCCTTACAAAGAACAGAAATAAAATGTGGCTCTGTTTGACCTTGTGGGTTCGACTTACATTTCGGTTGCCTAGGTCTGCCAATTTTGCTACAACAACATCAAGACTAACATGAATGGGCTATGCCCCGCATGCCGGAGACCTTATGACGACAAAAACATCCAGTGGAAGATCATAAGCCCTGAGGAGTGAGTCTGCACCCTTCTACTAGCTGCGACCACGCTAAAATCCGACAGGGCCAAAGCAGACATTGCAGCGCAAGCCAAGAAAAAAGCTTTTGCAAGGCAAAAGGAGACGGAGAGACGACAAGTTGAGACTCTGAATCGAAGACATCTGGCAGGCCTCCGTGTCGTACAAAAGAACCTTGTCTACGTTGTTGGCCTCAACCCCAAGAGTCGAGAGGAGGATCTACTACAAACACTTCGAGGCGATCAATACTTTGGGCAGTACGGGAAGATAATAAAAATCGTTGTAAGCAAGGCCAAAGAGGGAGCATCCAATAATTCAATAGGCGTCTATGTCACATTTGCACGGAAGCAGGACGCTGCTAGCTGTATTGCTGCTGTGGATGGTTCACAAAATGGTGACCGTGTGCTAAGGTGAGTCTGGAATACATGGTATCGGATGCGCCCCTAATTGACTGCAATCATACAGGGCTCAATACGGCACAACCAAGTATTGCTCTGCATATCTCCGAAACGAGATTTGCAATAATCGACAGTGTATGTTTTTACATGAGACCAATGAGGACCACGACAGCTTCAGTCGAGAAGATCTTTCATCGATGAATGCGGTTTCCACACAACGATCGGCGCAATCTTCATCCTCGGCCGCAGCCAAAATTACACAGCAACCTCCGCAACCTCAGCCACCTCCGCAAAAAGCACCACAAAATGTATCAGCAGCATCGCAATCCATGGCTCGCCAGGGAAGCTTGGATGAGGCTATGAGCCGGAGTGATAGTGGAGACGGTTCTGCCCTTCCTTCAACTGCTAGTTGGGGCAAACAAGCTGTGCAAGCTGAGGGTAGGAGATCGAGCAAGCCGGCCAGCGTCTCTGCCCCCAGTCCAGTGGTCGCGAATGCAAGCCTTTCCTCTCAATCCGTATCAGCTCAACCCGTAACGACTCAAACATCAACACAAGTGCAAGCGCCTCAGCCATGGCAAGCGGATGCACCGGCAACTCTTGCAACAGTTTCGCCTGCTGCACCAATCGAGCAGCCCGCCGCAGCGTCCAATGCGGTGTCAGAGGAATATGTTTCTCCAAGCTCACGTGCTTTGGAGCGAGCGATGAAGAAGGTTATGGAGTCATCCTACAAATTTGTCTTCGACCAATCACCGTTCTCAGACGTAGAACTCAAGGAGTTGGACAGCTATCCGCTACTGTTCGATCCGAACGGTGGCTTGATACGTTATAGAATGGAGAAAGAGCGAGAGCAGGCGCGGCTGAAACAGGAAGAGGAGCGCAATGCTCTGAAGGCATTATCAATCAGTGGGGAGGACGAAAATCCTGCCAGCGGAAGCTTACAATTAGGAGGCGAGCCCGAGACACAAGACGACCAGAACCAAACCAGCGGGCGAGGTAGCTCCGAACCTCGGAGTGCCATACAGCCGCCAATAACTGGGTCAGGATTGCTTAGCAACTCACCATTGAGCGCCTCGAATTTATTCGGACATAACCCGATCAATCCTTTACTGACTGGCCGAAGTTTTACGCCTCAGGTCCAGCAGCAGGTCCAGCAGCAGCTACAGCAGCTTAGGCCAAACACAAATCAACAGAACGTTTTCACCTCCCAGCCCCAACAAGGATATTCTGGCCATACAAGCATGCATCACCACCAGCAATCGAATCCTTTCCAGAACCAGAGCTTCGGGAGCATCCCTGGTCATGCTCGACAGGCTTCACGCTTCGCATTCGCAAATGAATCGTCCACTTCGACTGCCGCAATTATCAAGCCAACCGGCATACCTCAACAATCGGGCATGCTTCCTTCTAGTCAACCTAAGCAATTCCAAAGCCAGAGTTTCCATCAAGCGAACGCGCCAATCCAGCCCTTCTACAGCGGAGTCCAGGGACCACCTCCAGGCCTCAAGTCGAGTGGGACCCCCCCTGTCAGCGGAGGCGGTATGTTCGGTCAAGGTCATGGATTCACCAGTGCCATGGGTGGCAATCTTGGGCTCGGCAACATCAGTGGTGCAAGTAAGGACACCAATGAAGAGCTGATGCGCGAGTTGCTACGCGGAAGAAATGGAAATCTCAATGGACATGGACATGGACATGATTCTGGAAAGCGTGAGTTCAAATTTCCTTCTGTATTACCTTCCGCGACCTCCGACACAGCCCCTGCCTCTAGCCTCCTCAACTCGCTTTATGGGTCGCAGCTTGGCAGCCTAAATGGCTATCAAGAACACAACCTTCAGAGGCAGAAGAAGAAGGGGAAGAAGCACAGACATGCTAACACTTCCTCCTCTGGGGGAGGTGGTTTAGTCAATCTTGCGGACCCGAGCATATTACAAGCTAGAATGCACCACGGCGGTGCAGGGCAGGGGCAATATGGTGTTCAAGGTCAAGGTGGGTACAATCCGAGTGGCATGATGTATGGCGGCGGCTACGGAGGCCGATGGTAGTTGCGAGCAGCACTTTCCGTTTCGATCTCTTGCGTTTGGTCTTTCTCATGGCATATTCTACGACATGGGAGCGAAAGATATCTGTCCCACCCGGCGTGGCATGGGATTTTCCAGGTATAGGCAAAGATGCTTACGGTGTCAACACACGGCATGAGCTCCGGGCATTTACGGGCGACATTTGGTTTTTGTTTCCGTCACGAACATATTTCAGTTCTCTTAGCGACACCGTAGGGTTCTGGTTGGCTACAGCGTAGCACCTTCGTCGTCGTCCTCGTCGTGGCCAGCGTCATGTACGTAAATACCCCTACTCCTGACCCTGAACTCGGGCAGGCATACAAAAGATATTCTTCTTACCATATTCTTGCTATATAGCTTCAAATGCTCTTATTTGTGCCATGACGAGACGACGACGAGCGGAAAGAACCATGACTGCTCTGTGACAGCTTATGTATCTGGTAGTAGATAGATTTGCGGTGCGCTTGTTGTAGTCCTTGTCATACTCCTCCGAGTGCTGTTGTTTTTGTGCCTGGTCATCTCAGTCAAGCTCTTCCAGACACGGTCAACATGGCATTAATAGTATCATTGCTAACATAATTTAATGTATAGGATCCCGAATTCTGTCCCATTTCCAGACTGCAACCCCATTCGATGGCGGATCTGGCAAAGGCCGTGCCGCAGACGTTACTGAGCCAGCTTCGGCGGCAAAGAGCAGTGCCAAAGATCAACCCAGAACACACACCCCAGTACCATCGGGGCTTCAGGACTTTCCTCCGCTTGTTGCTCCTCAACCTCGACCTGCTCCTCCAAAACGAACCACTACTTCGACAATTGCCGCGATTAAACCTGTCGTACCAGTCGTTCCTACGCCTCTCAATCGTATAGCCAGTAATATCAAAGATGTGCAATCCACTCAAGCGGTTTCGGAGACTCAAGGCGCAGCAAAATCCGACAAACCTCCTAAATCTTTGGAGCCTGTAGCCGATATCGCACCTGCAGAAGTATCAGCAGCGGCAGACCCCAAGGTGGATCCACCCAAAGCTTCAGCAAGCGCACCGAAAGGTGGAACGGACGTCAACAATGATCCGCTCCCTGCTGTGACAAGCAACAAGGCTGGGAAGGCTGTGGAGAAGCGTCAAGCACCTGCAAAGATCGACGTCAGTGCCGCGAAGAATGCAACAGGAGTGGATCCTAGCAAATCTGCAAAAGCTGTGTCTAAGAATCAGAAGCTCTCAGACCCAAGCACTACCACTCAACAGGCTGTACTTTCGCGTCCTAGCAAAGGACAATCGAATACGCCCACAGAGAGCATAGGAAAATCTTCTCCGATTTCTGAAGGTCGTTCTACTCAACCCCGTACATTGAAAGTGGTACCAACCTCCCACGCTGAAATCACCCTAAAGGTGGGATCAGCTTCCCCAAGTGTACCAGAAACCCCCTCCGTGGTGAATAAGCCGCTATCACGCCGGCCAAGCCTAACTTCAATTTACGCTCCTGGTACACCAATGAGCGAGAAGATCTCAGAAAATGCTTCGGTCACATCTACATCCATGTCCCGAGCCAACTCTCCGCCCCCGAGCAAAGTTGGGACTGCTCCTATTAGGCACATCTCCAAGAGCCAGCAAAAGAAGGAGAGACAAGCCCGAGCCAAGCAAGCTGAGGATGCCACAAAGAGTGAAGCAGCGCCTGTTAAGTCCATAGCAGAAGAATCTGAGATCGCCCCTATTATTGGCAGAAAGAAGAAGACTAAGAAACCTAAGAACAATACTGATACCACCCCTGCTGTTACCCGGCCTACATCACCTGTCCAGGCTGACGAGGCCATTGAGGAGAAAGAGTCCCAGCCGGCTACGCCGCTCAAAGCGTCGAAGGACGTGAAGAGGAAGGAGACTCCTATGACCGAACGTTCAATCGAGCCGGAATCACCAGCAACACCTGAAGTCGTGTCTTCCAACAGCGAGCAGGCCAAGGCATCACTCACGGGCGTATCAATTCTAGCAAGCCTTCAAAGGGCCGGTGAACTCACAGCGACTGTTCAAGAGCTCTTTAAAGGCGTCCCTGGCCTGAACCAGCGCTTCGATCTCCCAGCTAACGCGTTTCCTCACAGTCCCAGCCTCCCACCACTGAGCGAGGCTCAGCGTGCTCTACTAGACCAGGGCATACCTGTCCACATCGAGTTCAAGCACAACAAGCGAATGATAGTGCTTCCAGACCGCACCACCCTCAGCCATCTAAGCAAAGAGCAAGCACAGCGCTACGTCGCACTCCACAGGTCCATCACGCTTACATCCGAGCATTTCGCTGACATATTCTTCACCGCTTCTCGTCAAAACTCAAAGGTCCTCCAAATGCATCCGCCAAGGAAAATATCGAAGAACCCGGAAGACGGCCAGACGTTGGCGAACCGATTTGGTAGCCCGCCGGCGTTGGATCAGACGCCGGCTGGGCATCCTATCTTACCTGCGATGTACCCAACTGATGATAAGCTGGGGCCGCAAAGGCCAATCATGGAGGTTCAGGATGCGGAGCGGGTCCTGATGGCTACGCGAAAGGAAACTGAGGCCATGGAGAAGAAATTGAATGCGTTAATGAGGAAGAATCGGCGGATGATGTTTGGAGGCCACTAATGTTGGACATCCCCCAGCATTGGATTGACACCGGCATCGAGCCTGCATTAGCATCGGGCTTTCATTGTGCCATCTCAGGGCTTGCGAAAGAATTGCAATGGCTGGATCAATTATTACGAGCGACAGTGAAGACTGGATTGGCGTTTCATAAGGGGGCTTTAGAAAGATTCCAACAGAGGCCAGGGCTTCTGTCCACCGAGAATACTCAACTCCACTTTCTATTGTTACACTTCCAATTGTACCATAGTCCTAAGAGCATGGTAGAGCTCTCATTCTTGCCCCAGGCTTTGTAAAGCATACGTCTTGGCATTGCTTTTTGGCACACTGCTGCAACAAACCTAGACTTTAATAGCACTGCGTTATGCACTTCTTGGATCTTGTCCTGTACAAATAGAATGATTCTACGCGCTCTCTATGTCTGACTGGCAGTCTCAATGACTACTGATAGATCCGAGTAGGCTTCTAAGTCCGTGACTCTTGGTGCTTTGTTGTGGACGAGGAGAATACACCAGGGGCGCGCAGATGACTTTATCATCTGGAAAACAGAGAAAGGTGTAAATTGTGCACATATTCCTCCTTTATCGACCATCTCCTTTAATCATGATTCCCACACCAGCTTCCCCCTGGACTCACACCTCCTAACGCACCCCCACCCCCTCTCCATCCTCCCCCCATCACCCCCCCCCATCTCAAACTCCTCCTTTCCTCCCCCCTCCCTCCCCTCCCCTCCCCTCCCCCTTCATCTCTCCCCCTGCCCCCCCCAACCCCCACAATCCTCACTGCCCCCTCCTCATCCTCATTCCCCTTCCCCGTCCTACCCCTCCTCTGCGACACACAAGCCACAAACGCAACGGATAAGAGCGCGAGAACAACCGCGCCCAGAACGGCGAGGAGAGCGATGTAGAGGGCGCTTTTG
>JAABUQ010003713.1_pt1 | contig 27344 bp, 25 predicted proteins | sample 5560001 | NCBI WGS metagenome assembly JAABUQ01 (sample SAMN10711888, study PRJNA513371) | rock metagenome | isolation source: Antarctica rocks | place: Antarctica: Victoria Land, Finger Mt nord | collected 2015-12-18 | reverse complement strand
ACCGTCAACACCATGCGGCCAGCGGGCGAGGTCGTGTCCGCCCAAGGCTCGGCGAGCGAGCGCAGCCCAGCGCCCGCGTCGTTCAGCTTCTCGGCTATATCGAGCAGGTCTTTGGTCGAGCGCGCGAGCCGGTCGAGCCGCGTCACCACCACCACGTCGTCGTCGCGGATTTGATCGAGCAACCGCGCCAGCTCGGGTCGATTGCGCTTCGCGCCCGACACCTTCTCTTCGAAGATGCGCCGACAACCCGCTTCGTTCAGCGCCGCGCGTTGTAACCGCAAATCCTGGTCGTCGGTCGAGACACGGGCATAGCCGATGAGCATGGTGCAAATGTGTATCGGAACGCTCGGCTTTCGCAACCGACTTATGCGACACCGCTCCGCCTGGGAAGTGGGTCGGCTACGCCGGTGTCGCGAAACTTAGGAATTGAGCGACACGGCCCCGGTAGCCGTGCGGCTCAGCTCGGCCATGACGCTCGGCCGGACGGACGCCTGCCGTGCGCGCTTTCGCCGGCGCCGGGGTTCGACGGGGCGGGCGAGCAGCAGCAGGTTGGCAACGGCCGCGGCCAACAGGAACTCCTCCTCGGCGCCGCGGATGCCGCGAAGGTGCAACCTGGCGAGTCCACGCTTGCTTTTGGCGTCCGCGAACGCGCGTTCGACACCGCGCCGCAGCCGCATCGACCGCTGGAACAGGTCGGTCTGCATCTCGGCGCGCACCAAGTCGCGCGCGTCCTCATCGTCCATGCGCGATACGCCCCGACGAGCATCGGTCGTGCATTGCTCGCGATAGGCGCAGGCCCGGCAATCGGTCAGGCTCGCGCTATAGCGATGAACGCCCGTTCGCTCGTGAAAACCGCGATGCGCGAGCAGCTTACCAGCGGGGCAGATATAGCAATTCCGCTCGCGGTCGAACCGGAACGCCTGGCGCGGAAACTTACCCTTGGTCTGGCCCGACCGCTCCAGCACGGGGACGTGGGGCGTCGCGCCGCGATCGAGCACGAACGCGAGAAAAGCCGCGCTTCCGTAAGCCGTGTCCGCAGCCACCCGCTTGGGCCGGAAGCCGAACCGATCGGCCGCGTGCGCCAGCATGACACGGCCCGCATCCACCTCGGCGGCCGATCGCGCGGGTGTGGCTTCGACCTCGATCGCGACCCCGCTCGGCGTGTCGATCAGCAGGTTGAGTGCATAGCCGAACCGCCCGCGCGCCATGCGGGCCGACCACGCCGCGGCCGGATCGGTACGCGACAGCTCTGCCGGGACGCCGCGATACGCCCCGCTGCCGGGTTCGGTCGCCGTCGCCTTGTCGGCAAGCCATTCCCGTACCGGACGGGACATCGCGGCACCGACAAGATCGCCGTCGCGCATCTTGCGCTGCCAGCTCGCATCGGCAGCGATGAACGAGGCGTCGATCGCTGCGTCCTTTGCCGCGACCAGCCCGGCCGCGATGCACTGCCGAACGGTGTTCTCGAACAACAGTCGGAACACGTCAGCATCGCGGAAGCGCCCGTGCCGGTTCTTGCTGAATGTGGAATGGTGCGGGACCGCGACCCCAGCCGGAAGCCGACAAAACCAGCGGTAAGCGAGGTTGTAGCGCAGCTCCTCGCATAGACGACGCTCGGAGGCGATGGCGTAGATGCGGCCGATCAGGGCCATGCGGATCAGCAGCTCGGGATCGATCGAAGGACGGCCGCGCGGGCTATAGTGGCGGGCCAGCGCCGCCCGCAGCTCGCCCATGTCGAGTAGCTGATCGACCCGGCGCAGCAGGTGGTCGCGCGGCAGCATTGCGTCTATCGTGCGCGAACCCGCACCGCTTCGATCCGCGCCGCACGTCGCGCCCATCATGGCCTTGCTCCCAATCCGCTTGCAGCGTGAACATGGGGACGCGATCGAGGTATCGGGGGTTTTTCAACAGCCCCGAACGGTTTTGACCCGCGCGTCGCGAAGCTAGGTCGCGCGCATATTTAGGTGTCTCGCCGGCCGGGCCAGTTCAGCCCATCACCGTGAGACCTTGCTTGGCGTCGCGCGCAGGCTCGGCTACCTTTATCCCATGAGCGAAACATTGCGCGTCGCGCTGGCGGGGTTGGGCACGGTGGGCGGCGGCGTGCTGCGGTTGCTCGAGGCGAACGGTGCGTTGATTGCGCGCCGCGCGGGGCAGTCGATCGAGGTCGTGGCGGTCTCCGCGCGCGACCGGGGCAAAGATCGCGGTGTCGACCTGTCGAGCGTGGCCTGGGAGGACGACGCCGCTGCGCTTGCCCGCCGCGCCGACGTCGATGTCGTGGTCGAGCTGGTCGGCGGCGCGGACGGCCCCGCGCTGACGCTCGCGCGCGCGACATTGGCGGCGGGCAAGCACCTCGTCACCGCCAACAAGGCGATGCTCGCGCATCACGGGCTGGAGCTCGCGCGCGCGGCCGAAGCGGCTGGTGTCGCCTGCAAGTTCGAGGCGGCGGTGGCGGGCGGCGTGCCGGTGGTGAAGGGCCTGCGCGAGGGCGCGGCCGCGAACCGGATCGCGCGCGTCACGGGCATCCTCAACGGCACCTGCAACTATATCCTGACCAAGATGGAGGCGGACGGACGTGACTTCGTCGAGGTGCTGGCCGAGGCGCAGGCGCTGGGGTTCGCGGAGGCCGACCCGAGCTTCGACATCGATGGGGTCGACGCGGCGCACAAGCTCTCGCTGCTCGCCAGCCTCGCCTTCGGCACGCGCCCCGCGTTCGCGGCGGTAGAGGCGAGCGGCATCCGCGAGGTGATCGCGGCCGATATCGCGGAAGCGGCGGCGCTCGGTTACCGGGTGCGGCTGGTCGGCGTGGCGGAGGCGAGCGCGGGCGGGTTGTTCCAGCGGGTGCATCCTTACCTCGTGCCGGTCTTGCACCCGCTCGCGCATGTCACCGGGGCGCTCAACGCGGTGGTGCTCGACGGCGATTTCGTCGGTCAGCTGATCTTTTCGGGCCGCGGCGCGGGCGACGGGCCGACCGCAAGCGCGGTGGTCGCGGACCTGATCGACATCGCGCGCGGGGAATCCGGTCCCGCATTTTCCATGCCCGCCGACGCGCTCGCCGAGCCGCGCGCGGCCGACGCGGGCGAGCGGCGCAGTCGCGGTTATCTGCGCTTGGCCGTCGCGGACCGTGTCGGCGTGTTGGCGGAGATCGCGGCGGCGATGCGCGACGCGGGCGTGTCGATCGAGAGCCTGATCCAGCGTGGCGCGGGAGTGGACGGCGGCGTGCTGGTTGTGATCGTCACCCACGAAGGCCCGGAACGCTGCGTCGCGGCGGCGCTCGAACGGCTGCGCGGCTCGCCCAGTCTGGCGGGCCGGCCGATGTGGATGCCGTTGTTAGGGTAGCACCTTGCCGGTCGTAGAGCCGGCCAGGTCGATCGCCACCCGCCCGCGTTTGTCGGGGCGTTTGGCCAGCGCGCCCTTGATCAGCCCGGCGGCGCCCCCGAGCAGCTTGGGGATGGCATAGCCGCCGCCACCGACCGGACAGCCCTCACCGTACGCGCCGCATTCGTTGCCGATTGTCGCTCCGTTGAGCGCCACGCTGGGACGCAGATACGGGTTCGACGGCGTGGGGTGGTCCGGCGGACCCCGGAACTGCGGTAACGGCAAGCGCGGGGCGAGCTTGTCGGGACGACCGCACACGACCACGTCCCCGCCATCGTTGCTTGCACTCGCACACGGGTCGACCAGCACCGAGAAACGCTGCGGCGTGTTGGCTGCGGCTTGCGCGAGGAGCAAGGCGGCGATCATGGGGCGAAGGGCCTTGCGCCGCTCACCTTGGTCTTGGCGGGGGAACCCGGGCCGAAGCTAGTCCCGACGCTAAGCCCGGCGAACCCGCTTTCGACAAGGAACGGGCCCATGTCCTGCACGGGCGAGGTACGGTGGAGCATCGCGACGCGGCCGCCCGGGTCCGCGTCACGCGAGGGCAGGGCGGTACGCTCGATCAGCGGCACTCGAAAACGGTCCGCGTTGCGGCGACCGCAAACCGTCACATCGGTGGTGTCCGTCTCGGCGCATCTCGCCTCGGCGGCGGTGCGTGCCCGCGCGACGGTGATGAGGTCGGGCGCGGCGACCTGAGCGAGAACGAGCGGCATGGGGAGGCGTCCCTTGCTGACGCCTCTGTTTAGGCCGACGTCTGGCTTTGTCCACCCGCGACGAACAGGCTTTGCCGGCCGCTCTTGTTGTGTCACTTTCACAATTGCCTCAGGAGTGATCCGTGTTGTTATGTCTGCCTCTACTCGCGACGATGCTGTCGTCTTTGCTCAGCTTACCCGGGACGACATGGTATCTAGTGGCGGGAGACTCTCGATATGTGGAGTTCGCGCTCGGCGGTAGCCTGTTTGGGCCATCGTCAGGCCGCTCCATAACAGCAGAGATGGTCGGGCGAAACATTGATCATGGTATAAAGTTCACTCGCTTCTCAGCTACGTTGAATTGTGATCAAGGCCTAATCCGGTATCGAGAGAACATTACCTTCGACGAGGAGGGGCGGCTATTAGCAAAATTACCACTACCTTCGATAGCTTGGCAGCCGGTCAAACGGGATAGTGCTGGCGAAGCCCTCCAACGATTTGCGTGTTTAGCTAACAACCAGCTTGAACCATCAACCGGCTATCCCACTATGCAAACCAAGCTAAAGGCGGCAGATGAGTTCTTTAGGCTGTTCGGGCTTGGGCTTAACGTGGATGCGGCAGGTGCATTGGCCGCGGTCGATGCGCGGCGCGCACCGAAGACTTTCAACGATCTTCTGAACGTACTCGTTTCCGCTGAAAGACAGGATTTCGTTCGGGCGATCAAGACCCCAGACGCGCCATTCATACGATAGCTCTCTTTAACTCGCCGCCCGCGCGACGCCGAGGCGTGGGATATCGATCGCGGGGCAGCGGTCCATCACCACCTTCAGCCCCGCAGCTTCCGCGCGCGCGGCGGCCACCTCGTTCACCACGCCGAGTTGCATCCACACTGCCTTGGCGCCGATCGCGATCGCCTGGTCCACTGCCTCGCCCGCGGCGTCTGACCGACGGAAGATGTCGACCAGGTCGATCGGATCGCCGAGTTGATGGAGGTCGCGGAACACGAACTCGCCGTGGAGGTGCTCGCCGGTGATCTGCGGGTTGACGGGGATCACGCGATAGCCATGCGCCTGCAACGTCCGCATCACCCGCCACGACGGCCGGTCGGGTCGGTCAGATGCGCCGACCAGCGCGATCGTGCGCGTCTGCTCCAGCAGCGCTTTTAAATCCTCGTCGTGGGTGAGCGGCATGCCATCCTCCTGTCAGCGCACGAACGCGGGACCTTCGCGGCGGTTGCCCAGCCACGCCGTCAACTGCGCGGCCAATGGCGCGAAGACGGTGTCGCCATCCTGCGCGGCCGGAGGTTGTCCCGCGTCGGACGCAGCGCGGATCGCGATCGTCAGCGGCACGCGGCCAAGAAACGGGATGTCCAGTTCCGCCGCCGCCGCCTCCGCTCCGCCGCGGCCGAACGGGTCGGACAGCTCGCCGCAATGCGGGCAGCGATAGCCGGCCATGTTCTCGAGCAGACCGATGATCGGTATTCCCGCCTTGACGAACAGGTCGATCGCCCGGCGCGCGTCGATCAGCGCCAGGTCCTGCGGCGTCGACACGATCACCGCACCCGCGGGCTTGTGCTTCTGGATCATGGTCAATTGCACATCGCCGGTGCCGGGCGGCAGGTCGAGGATCAGCAGGTCGGTCGCGCCCCAATCGGCGTCGACCATCTGACCCAGCGCGCCCGCCGCCATCGGCCCCCGCCAGGCGAGCGCCCGGCCCGGCTCGACCAATTGGCCCATCGACAGCATCGGCACGCCCCAGCGGGTCGGTACAGGGATGAGTTGCTTGTCGCGCGCCTCCGGCCGCGTGCCTTCGGCGGACATCAGCCGAGGCTGCGACGGACCGTAGATGTCCGCGTCGACCAGACCCACGTGTCGGCCGGTCCGCGCGAGCGCAACCGCGAGGTTGGCGGCGACCGTCGACTTGCCGACACCGCCCTTGCCGCTGGCGACCGCGATCAATGTACGGCCCACCCGCTCGCTGGTCTGCGCGACGCGGACCTCCTCGACGCCGGGCACCGCCAACGCCGCCGCGCGCACCGCCACCTCCATCGCCCCGCGCGCGGACGCGTCGAGGCTGGTCACGTCGAGCATCACGTCGGCGCGCGCGCCCGCCAGCCGGGCGGTCGCGCGCGTGCCCGCGACGGCGAGCAGCGCGGTGTGCAATGGATCGGTCATCGCGTGATCATCTAGGCCGGGGCGCAATGCTTGCCACTGTTTTTCCGACAACACGCGCTTATAAAGATAGCCATGACACGTATGCTGCGCTGGTTTGGCCAAGCGCCCATTCTCCACGCCGACAACAATCAGGGTCCCTGGGGCGATGGTGCGGCCGGTGGTGGCGGTGGCCCGCGCAATCCCTGGGCGGTTCCGCCCAAGGGCAGCAAGCCGACCGCGCTCGACGATTTGCTGCGGCGTGCTCGCCCGGGCGGCGGCGGCGGCGGACCGATGTTGCCACATGGTGCCAACCCGCGCGCATTGTGGGCGATCGGCGCGGCGCTGCTCGCGCTGTTGTGGTTGGTCGGCACGTCGTTTCACTTGATCCGCCCCGAGCAGCGCGGCGTAGTCACCAGTTTCGGCAAGTATTCCGATACGCGCGATCCGGGTGTGCAGTGGACGCTGCCGTCGCCGTTCGCGCGAATGGACAAGGTCGATGTGCAAAACATCCGCACCGACGACTTTCCACAATCGGGCGGGCAGAACCTGATGCTGACGGGCGATCAGAACATCATCGACCTTGCCTATTCGGTTCGCTGGAACATCTCCAGCCCCGAGAACTTCGTGTTCCAGATCAAGAACCCGGTCGAGACGGTGCGCGCCACCGCCGAAAGCGCGATGCGCGAGATCGTCGCCAATATCAGTCTCGATGAGGCGCTCGGGCGCGGGCGCGACCGCATTCAGACCGAGGTGCAGGAGCGCATGCAGACGATCCTCGACGGCTATCGCTCCGGCGTGCATATCGAGGGCGTGGCGATCAAGCAGGCCGATCCGCCCCAGGCCGTCAACGAGGCGTTCAAGGACGTCACCGCCGCGCAGCAGAATGCGGTGGCGCTGCGCAACACCGCCAATGGCGAGGCACAACAGAAGATTGCGCTGGCGCAGGGCGAGGCAACCGCGTTCGACAAGGTCTATGCCCAGTACAAATTAGCCCCCGAGGTGACGCGGCGGCGCATGTATTACGAGACGATGGAATATGTGCTCGCCAACACGGACAAGACAATCGTGGAAACGCCGGGCGTTGCGCCCTTCCTGCCGCTCGACCGGATGAAGCGCGAGGCGACCGCCGAATCTGCGCCCGTTATGGGCGTGGCCCGATGAGCGCGACCTTGTGTCGCAATCCGGTGGTACTCGGTATCGCGGCGCTGTTGCTGGTGATCCTGGCCGCCGCGACCTTCGCGATCGTTCCGGAAACGGAGCAGGTCGTGGTGCTGCGCGCGGAGAAGCCGACGGGCGTGTATAACGCTTATTCGTCGGGGCAGGAGTTTCGCGACACCGGCGCGGGATTGATCGCGCGCCTGCCGTTCGTGGACAGGCTGGTATGGGTCGACAAGCGCGTGCTCGACGCCGACGCGGAAAATCAGCAAGTGCTGTCTGCCGACCAGCTGCGGCTCGAGGTCGACGCCTTCGCGCGGTTCCGGATCGTCAATCCGCTGTTGATGGTTAAAACGGCGGGCAGCGAACAGCGCGTGACGGACGCGCTTGTCCCGCTGCTTGCGTCCGCGATCCGTGGCGAACTGGGCAAGCGCAATTTCGCTGTGCTGCTGAGTTCGAAGCGCGACGCGGTGATGGATGCGATCCAGGCGCGGCTGCAGCGAACGGCCTCGCAATATGGCGTTCAGATCGTCGACGTGCGGATCAAACATGCCGACCTACCGACGGGCAGTCCGTTGCAGAGCGCGCTCAACCGCATGGTCACCGCCCGGCGTCAGCAGGCGGCGACGATCAACGCGCAAGCGCAGAAAGAGGCGCAGATCATTCGCGCGACCGCCGACGCGACCGCGTCACAGGTCTATGCCCAAAGTTTCGGCAAGGATGCGGAGTTCTACGACTTCTATCGTGCGATGCAGTCCTACCAGCGCACTTTCGGTCCCGCGCCCGCTGGCTCGCCCGCGAAGGGATCCACCTCGGTGATTTTGTCGCCCGAAAACTCTTATCTCAAGCAGTTCGAGAGCCGCGGACGATGACCCGCCAGGGCTGTCGATCGGTTCATATTCAATCGGCGTTCAGGCGTTCGTCGCTAGGCGACGCTCCAGCATCGCGGCCTACGCGAACCAGAAGGAACCAGCCATAGTGCGTTACGCCTACGCTCTCACCAGCGCCCTGCTTCTCGGCGGCGCGGCCGCCACCGTCGCGTTCCAGCATCCCGCCACCGCGCAGGTCGCGCAGAACGAGCCGGGCGCGATCCAGGCCGTCGCGCCCAAGGGCGGCGCGCCGATGAGCTTCGCCGACATGGTCGCGCGGCTGCAACCGGCGGTAGTCAACGTCTCCACCGCGCAGAAGATCACGCAGACCGCGCAGGCGAATCCCTTCGCGGGCACGCCGTTCGGCGAATTGTTCGGGCAGCAGTTCGGCGGCGGCGGCGATGGCCAGCCCGTGACCCGCGAGGCCCAGTCGCTCGGATCAGGCTTCGTGATCTCGCCGGATGGCTATATCGTCACCAACAACCATGTGATCGCGGCGGGTGCCAAGGGCGCGACCGTGGAGTCGATCACCGTCACGCTGTCCGACCGCAAGGAATATCGCGCGCGGTTGATCGGGCGCGACCAGGCGTCCGACCTCGCGCTGCTCAAGATCGATGCACCAGCCGCGCTGCCGTTCGTGAAGTTTGGAGACTCGACGCGCAGCCGGGTGGGCGATTGGGTGGTCGCGATCGGCCAGCCGTTCGGGCTTGGCGGTACGGTGACGGCGGGCATCATCTCCGCGCTGCACCGCTCGACCGGGTTGGGCGGATATGAGCGGTTCATCCAGACCGACGCTGCGATCAATCAGGGCAATAGTGGTGGCCCGATGTTCAATCTTGCCGGCGACGTGATCGGCATTAACTCGCAGATCCTGGGCAACGCATCGGGCGGCAACATCGGCATCGGCTTCGCGATTCCCGCGGAGGAAGCACGGCCGATTATCGACAAGCTGCGCTCGGGCACGAAGATCGCGCGTGGGTATCTGGGTGTGTCGATCCAGCCAGTGACCGCCGACGTCGCCTCGGCGCTGGGCGTGCCGGCGAACCAGGGCGAGGTGGTGGGCCGCGCCGAGCCGGGCGGTCCCGGCGCGCGCGCTGGCCTGCGGGGCGGCGACGTGGTTACGCGGGTCAACGGTACGCCTGTGACTCCCGACGCCTCGCTCGCGTATCAGGTCGCCAACCTCGCGCCGGGCACGGCGGTACGGCTCGACGTGCTTCGCGACGGGCGGCCGCAGACGATCAATGCAACGGTGGGCACGCGCCCGCCCGAGGATCAGCTGGCGGGAACGACGGGCGACGATGACGACGGCATTCCCGGCGGAAACGGCGCTCAGGGGCAGCCTGCGGCGGCGAACGCGCTCGGTTTGACGGTTCAGCCGCTCACCCCCGCCATCGCGCGATCGCTTAGCGTCGACCCGACGACCCAGGGCGTGGTCGTGGCGACGGTCGACCCGTCGAGCGACGCTGGCTCCAAAGGCCTGAAGCGTGGCGACGTGATCACCGCCGTCAACAGCCAGCCGGTCCGCACCGGCGCGGATGTCGCGCGCGCGGTCGCGGCGGCAAAGGCGGCGGGCCGGGCACAGGTGCTGCTGCTGGTGTCGAGGGGCAAGACTGGCGGCGGGTATATCGCGGTCAAGATCAAGAACTGATCGGCACGCGATTCAGGACAGGGCCGTCGCGGGAAGTCGCGGCGGCCCTTTTCGTTTGCGCTCGTGGCGGTAGAGCGTGACGTGAACGGGCGGGAGTGCGCATGACGGACAGCATTTTCATCGGCGCGGGCGAGGGCGGCGCGAAGCCGCAACGGCTCGACCTAAACCGCGCCAACCGCCACGGTTTGATCGCGGGGGCTACGGGCATGGGCAAGACGGTGACGCTGCAACGGCTGGTCGAGGGCTTCTCCGCTGCCGGGGTGCCGTGCTTCGTGGCGGATGTGAAGGGCGATCTTGCCGGGCTGGCGATGGCGGGGTCGCCCGTGGCGCGCACCCATGCCGCGTTCGCCGCGCGCGCGGCGGAGATCGGCGACGCTGCGTGGGCATATCACGACAATCCGGTCCAGTTCTGGGACCTGTACGGCGAGGCGGGCCACCCGATCCGCGCCACCGTAAGCGAGATGGGGCCGCTGCTGCTGTCGCGGCTGCTCGATCTCAACGACACGCAGGAGGGCGTGCTCGCGATCGCGTTCCATGTCGCGGACGAGGAAGGGCTGCTGCTGCTCGATCTCGACGACCTGGGGGCGATGCTCGCGCATGTCGCCGAGCGCGCGGCGGAACTGACCACCAAATACGGCAACGTCTCGCGCCAGTCGGTCGGCACGATCCAGCGCGCGCTGCTGCAGTTGCGCGGGCAGGGCGGCGAGCATTTCTTCGGCGAGCCAGCGCTCGACCTCGACGACTTCATTGCCTGCGACGACAAGGGCAGGGGAGTCGTCAACATTCTCGCCGCCGACAAGCTGATGGCCGCGCCCAAGCTGTATGCCACATTCCTGCTGTGGCTGATGAGCGAGCTGTTCGAGCACCTTCCGGAAATCGGCGACCCGGACAAGCCGGTGATCGCGTTCCTCTTTGACGAGGCGCATCTGCTGTTCGACAATGCGCCGCCCGCGTTGCTGGAAAAGGTGGAACAGGTGGAACAGGTGGTGCGATTGATCCGCTCCAAAGGCGTCGGCATCTATTTCATTACGCAGAACCCGCTCGATGTGCCCGACAAGGTGGCGGGGCAGCTTGGCCATCGCGTGCAGCACGCGTTGCGCGCGTTTACCCCGCGCGACCAAACGGCGGTGCGCGCGGCGGCGCAGACGTTTCGCGCCAATCCGGCGCTCGACGTCGTTACTGCAATCAGCGAACTCAAAGTCGGCGAGGCGCTAGTGTCGCTGCTCGGCGCGGACGGCGCCCCTCGCCAGTGGAGCGCACGCTGATCGCGCCGCCGGGCAGCCGGGTGGGGCCGGTCACGCCCGAGGAGCGGCGGGTGCTGATCGGTGCGGACGCGGTGGGCGCGAAGTACGATCAGGCAATTGACCGCGAATCGGCCGAGGAGCTGCTCGCCGCCAAGGCGCGCGAGGCGGGCGCGGCTGCGGCGCAGGCGAGCGCGACCGAGGCGGCAGCGCGCTCGGTGGCGGCGCAGGCCAAGGCGGAAGCACGCGCACAGGTGAGCGCGGCCCGCGCCGGCCCGGACTCGCTCTGGACCAAGATGGCGGGCAGCGCCGCGCGCGCGGCGAGCTCGTCGATCGGGCGACAGGCGGCGAACGCGATCGGACGCGAAGTGTTCGGGACGCGGCGGCGAGGCGGCGGCGACGCGCTGGGCAGCATCGGCACAGCGGTGGTGCGCGGCGTGTTGGGAGGGTTGTTCCGGGGAAGGTAGCCCCAGCTACTGACCAAAAGCGGCCTCGCTCGCCCGCGCAACCGCATCGCGCGCGGCGGCGAGCAGCGCGCCCGCCTTGGCCTCGCACTCGCGCTGTTCGGACGCGGGGTCGCTGTCGGCGACGATCCCCGCGCCCGCCTGGACGTGCATCACCCCGTCCTTGACCACCGCAGTCCGCAGCACGATGCACGAGTCCATCGAGCCGTCGGGGGAGAAATAGCCGACCCCGCCCGCATAGGCCCCACGCTTCTCGGGTTCGAGCTCGGCGATGATCTGGCAGGCGCGGACCTTGGGCGCGCCGCTGACGGTGCCCGCCGGAAAGCCCGCGAACAGCGCGTCGAGCGCGTCCTTACCGGCAGCGAGGCGGCCGACGACGTTGGAGACAATGTGCATGACGTGGCTGTAGAACTCGACCGCGTAGCTCGAGGTGACCCGCACACTGCCGGCCGCTGCCGCGCGGCCGACATCGTTGCGGCCGAGATCGAGCAGCATCAGATGCTCAGCGCGCTCCTTGGGATCGGCAAGCAGCTCGGCTCGGTTCGCCTCGTCCTGCGCTGCGGTGCGGCCGCGCGGGCGCGTTCCGGCGATCGGGCGAATGGTGATCTCGCCATCGCGCGCGCGCACCAGTATCTCGGGCGACGATCCGATCAGCGCGAAGCCGGGCAGGTCGAGATGGTAGAGGAACGGCGAGGGGTTGATCCGTCGCAAGGACCGGTACAGCTCGAACGGCGGCAGCGCGAAGGACGCGGTGAAGCGTTGCGCCAGTACCACCTGAAAGATGTCTCCCGCCGCGATATAGTCTTTCGCTCGCGAGGCCATGTCCCGATAGTCGCCGGGCGCGAGCACGGGCGTGAACACCGGCTCGGGAAGCTCGCCGCGAGCGCGCGGCGGCAGGGCGGCACTCGCCAGCCGCGCCGCGACCGCGTCGAGTCGCGACTCCGCCTCCGCCACGATCGCGGCCGGGTCGCGGGCCGCGTCCGGCCAGGCGGGCGCGACCAGAAACAGCGCGTCGGCGAGGCGATCGAAGACGAGCACCACCGTCGGTCGCACGAACATCATGTCGGGTAGCGCGAGCGGATCGGTCGCGGGCACCGAAAGCGCCTCGACCAGCCCGACCGTCTCGTATCCGAAATAGCCCACCAGGCAGGCGAGCGCGCGCGGCAACTCGGGCGGCACCTCGGCGCGGCAATCGGCGACCAGTCGGCGAAGCGCAGCCAAGGTCGGCTCGGAGCACGGAGCGAAAGCCTCGCGGTCGGTCAGCCACGCGGTGTTGATCTCCGCCCGGTCGCCATGCGCGCGGAACAGCAGGTCGGGGGCGAGCCCGATCAGGCTGTGGCGACCGCGCGTCGCGCCGCCCTCGACCGACTCGAGCAGGAAGTCGCCGCGTCCAGGCTCGATCAGCTTCATCGCCACACCGACCGCGGTCTCGGTATCGGCGACCTGCCGCCGCCAGATCAGCGCGGGACGGCCCGCCGCCAGCACGTCGCGCGCGTCGTCAGCGATCGGACGCGCTCGCGCCGCCGCCCGCCAGCTCGCGCTTGAGCGCGGCGGTCGCGGCCGGGTCGCGCGTCACGCCGACATCGGCCTGCACCGCGTGCGCGAACTGCTCGGCATATTCGCGGCCCAGCAAGCGACGAAAGTCGTTGCGCGCGCCTGCCATCGCGGCGGGGACGGTGTGCGCGTCTCCCGGCGTGATCGTGTCGAGGTGGATCAGATACCAGCCCGCGCCTTGCGGCGCCGCCAGCAGCTTGGTGGTGCGCGCGGTCATGGCGAACATCAGCACCAGCGGCGGCGGCGGCGCCTGCTGCCCGGTCAACTGCGCGCGCACCGCCGCGATCGGGCGCGGGGACGGGATATTGTGCCCGGTGCCCGCCAGCGCCTGCGCCAGCGGCGTACCCGCGTTCACCTTGGCCAGCACTTGCCCGGCCAGCGCCCGGGCGGCGTGCTGCGCGCGATCCGCGAGCACGTCCGCCGTCACCGCCGCGCGGACCTGCGCCAGCGGACGCGGCGCGGCTGCGACGACGCGGTCGAGCGCCACCAGCGCAAAGCTGCCGTCGGCGGCGATCGGCACGATCTGGGGATCGTCGCCCTGTTCCGCCCCGAACGCGGCGGCGACGAGCGGCGCGAGTTTCGGATCCGGCTTGGCGGCGACCGCATCGGGATCGACGCCCGACGCGGTCAGCGCGGGGGTGGTCCGCGCGCCGAGCTTCTGGCCGGCGACAAGCTCCGCGAAATTCTTGTGGCTGCTCACCGCCTCCTCGATCGCCTCGCGCGTCCGTGCGAGCACGGCAGCGGACTTGGCGGCGGTGACTTGCTTGACCAACTCCGGGCGCGCCTGTTCCAGCGTCTTGCCCGGCACCTTCTGCGTCGCGCCGACCTTGGCGATGACGAAGCCGAGCGCGCCGGGCAGCGGGCCGACGACCGACCCCGGCGCGGCGGCGAACACCACGTCCGCCAACGCCGGCGAGGCTTGCGCGGCATAGGCGGCCTTCGTAACGGACGGCAACGTGCGCGGCTCCAGCCCGGCGGCGCGGGCCGCCGCGTCGATCGGGGTGCCTGCCTTGACGTTGGCGGCGAGCTGCGCCGCCGCTGCCTGGTCGAGCACGGAAACCTGCGTCACGGTGCGCTTCTCCGTGGGCAGATAGCTCGCGCGGGTCGCGTCATACGCCTTGGCGAGTTCGGCTTCGGTCGGCGTGGCTTGTGCCGCGACCGTCTCGGGAGTGACCAGCGCATAGCGGACGACGCGGCGTTCGGGTACGACGTAACGGCTGCGGAACCGGCCGTAGAAGCTTTGCAGCTCGGCATCCGTCGGTGCCGGGCCGCCCTCCATCGCCCTGGCGGGCACGAACCCGATCGTGCCTTGCCGCTTCTCGAGCAGCAGCGACGCATAAGGCAGCACGAACTGATCGCCGATCTGCGAGGCGCTGATCGTCGGCGCGAGCAGCTGTTGCGCGATCGTCTCGCGCGTCATGTCGGTGCGGACCGAGTCATCGGTCAGGTGCCGCGCCTGTAACAGGCCCTGGTAGATCTTGGGGTCGAACTGGCCGGTCGGACCCTGCAGCGACGGGATACTCGCGATCTGTCCGTCGATCGCGCGCTTGCTGACGACCATGCCCTGCGATTGCCCGAACGCGGCCAGCGCGAGGCCGCTGATCGTTCGTTCGACCGTGCCCTCGACACCGTTGGCGGACACGAATTGCGCCAGCGTCAGCGTCGGCTGCTGCGCCTGCGCGGCCTGGAACTCGGTCTGCACATGGTCGCGCACCTCGCTCGTGGTCACCGCACCGCCGGCGACGCTCGCCAGCGATCCCTGCGCGACGCTGCCGCCGCCGCGCGAGCCGGTGACGTCGCCCATACCGAACGCGATCGCGATCAGGATGAGTACGACGAACGTGACGACCACGCCGATGCGCGAGTTTACGATCCGGCGAAAGGAAGCGAGCATGCGGCGGCCTGTGACGGGATTATCGGTCGAGCCTTACGGGCGGCCGGGCGGCGGTTCAACCTTGTGCGGGAGAGCATGCGCGTTACCAAGCGGGTGACGACCGAAGGAGGGGTGATGCGGCGCAAGCTGGTGGCGGGGAACTGGAAGATGAACGGCAGCGTGGCGGCGCTGGCGGAACTGGACGGCATCGCCTCCGCGGCGTCGACGACACGGCAAGTGGATGTCGCGATGGCGGTGCCCGCGACGCTGATCGCCGCCGCAGTGCGTCGCGTTCCCGCGCTGGCCATCGGCGCGCAGGACATCCACGCGGCGGAGAGCGGCGCGCACACCGGCTGCGTCTCGGCGGCGATGGTGGCGGAAGCGGGGGCGCGCTTCTCGATCGTCGGGCATAGCGAGCGGCGCGCGGACCAGGGCGAAACCAACGCCGACGTAAAGGGGAAGGCGGAAGCCGCGCATCGGCACGGACTGCACGCGATCCTGTGCGTGGGTGAGACGCTGGCGCAGCACGACGCGGGCGACGCCGAACAGGTGGTGGGCGAACAGCTCGCCGCCTCGTTCCCTGATGGCGCGGGGGCGGACTGGCTGGTGATCGCGTACGAGCCGGTCTGGGCGATCGGCACCGGGCGGGTCGCTTCGGTGGCGGTGGTGGAGCGGATGCACGCCGCGATCCGCGCGCGGTTGCACGAGCTGACACCCGAGGCGGAGGCGATGCGGGTGCTGTATGGCGGCTCGGTGACGGCGGATAATGCCGCCGCCCTGTTCGCGACGCCGAACGTCGACGGGGCATTGGTGGGCGGGGCCAGCCTGACCGCGGCCAAGTTCGTGCCGATCATCGGGGCGGCGCGTCAGCCGTAGCGTCGCTTCAGCAGCTCATACGTCGCGCGCAGGCCGTAGGCCTCGCCGCCTTTCGGCCGGCCCGGCTTGGCGGTCGGTCGCCACGCGAACGTGTCGAGGTGCGCCCACGGCGTGCCCGCGGGCACGAACCGGCGCAGGAACAGCGCCGCCGTCACCGCGCCCGCGAATCCGCCCTCGGGCGTGTTGACGAGGTCGGCGATGTCGCTCTTGAGCATGTCGTCATAACCATCCCATAGCGGCAACCGCCACAGCGGGTCGGCGACCGTGTCGCCAGCCGCGAGCAGCTCGGCCGCGAGCGCCTCGTCATTGCTGAACGTCGCGGGCAGCTCCGGCCCGAGCGAGACCCGCGCCGCGCCGGTCAAAGTGGCGAAGTCGAGGATCAGCGCCGGCTCCGCTTCGCCGGCCTTGAAGAGTGCATCGCCCAGGATCAGGCGACCTTCGGCGTCCGTATTGGTGTTCTCGACTGTCAGCCCTTTACGGGTCCGCAGCACATCGCCGGGGCGGAAGGCGTTGCCCGCGATCGCATTCTCCACCGCCGGGATCAGCAGGTATAGCCGCACGTTCAGCTCGGTCGCCATCACCAGCCGGCAAAGCGCCAGCGCATGCGCGGCCCCGCCCATATCCTTCTTCATCAACCGCATGCCCGCCGACGGCTTGATGTCGAGTCCGCCCGAATCGAAGCAAACCCCCTTGCCGACGATCGCGATGCGGGGGTGCTCGGACCTGCCCCATTCCAATTCGATCAACCTCGGCTCGCGCCCGGGCGCGGCGGCTTGGCCGACGGTGTGGATCATCGGGTAACCGCTCGCCAGCGCCTCGCCGCGTGTCACGGTCAGCGTCGCGCCAAACTCCGTCGCGAGAGCTGCGGCGGCTGCCTCCAACTCCGCCGGGCCGAGGTCGGACGCGCCGGTGTCCACCAGATCGCGGACGATCGCGGTCGCGGCGGCGAGGCGGACCGTCTCCCCTATCCGCGCGGCATCGTTCGTAAGCAGCACGCGCACGCCCGCCGGTTCTGCCGTCTTGTACCGGCCGAAGCGATGCTGCGCGAGGCACCAGCCCAGCCCCGCGGCGCCGACCTCGCCAGAGGCGAGCCGGTAGGTCCCCTCGGGCAGCGCCGCCGCCTGCGACGCGATGCGCCACGGCGAGGCCACCATCTCGTCGCAGATCAACAGCGCCGACCAGTCCTCCGCGTCCGTGCCGGGCAGGATCGCGTGGTCGCCCGCCTTGCCCGTCACCTTGTGCGCAGCGAGCAACGCCCGCGCGCGGGCGGGCTGGGCGGCGAGCCAGTCGGCATAGCCGTCCGGGTGGACTACCTCGATCACGCGCGCGGGCTGCCCGCGATCGGGTTGGAGCAGGGCGGCGAAGTCGGTCATCGGCGCGTTCATTCGGCCGGCATGACCAGGAACTGTTCGTACCGGCCCTTGTCACCCGGCTCCGCATAGGTGACAACCGAGAGCTTGCGACCGTTCGGATAAGTCACGCGGTAGTTGCGATTGACGAAGCCGCCGCGCAGCCGCGCCGCGCGGGTCAGCACGAAGCTGGTGGGTTCACCAAGCGGGGTTAAGCTGGCGCGATAGTCGCCCAGCGCGACCGGGGTGAAGTAATAGCTCGAGTCGGCGGTCATTACCGACCGGTCGAGCGCCCCCGCCCTGAGCGCCTCGAACACGCGCCGCGCGGCGGCGGTCCGCTCGGGTTCGAGGGGAGCAGGCGCGGCGGCGGGAGGCTCGCCCGCCGTCTCGGTCGCATGCGCCGCGACGGGCGGATTGCCCAACACCACCCGTGACACGTCCTCGGCGATGGCGGTGTAGGCGTTGGAAAAATCGCTGTTGACGAACACGATCACCGCCGTCTTGTCGTCGGGAAAGACGATGTTCTCGCTCAGGAAGCCGACCGCCTCGCCGCTATGCTCGACGAAGCGGTGCCCGCCGCGTGTGCCCGATTGCACACCCAGGCCATAGCCATTGCTGGTGCCGTCCGTCAGCTTCACCGGCATCTCCTGCGCCTGCCAGTCGGCGGGCGCGAGCAGCGCGCGGTCGATCCGCGCGATATCCCAACGCGCGAGGTCGCTGGGCGTCATGCTGAGCTCGCCCGCCGCGAACAGCCAGCCGCGCGCGGGCGTTCGCTCGACCCGCACCGGGCCGAGCGCGAACCGCTGATAGCCCTGTGGATAGCGCGGCCCGACCGCGAGATCCTGGTCCGTGGCGGTCATGCCGAGCGGATGGAATACGCGCCGTTGCAGAAACGCGAGCAGCGGCTCGCCCGCGACCTTCTCGACGATCAGCCCGGCGACGACATAGCCGGTGTTCGAATATTGCCATTGCGTGCCCGGCGTGAAGTCGAGCGGCTTCTTGCCCCAGCGGTCGACGATCGCCTGCGGCGTCGTCGGCGTCCGCATCGCGGGGAAGCTGTAATCCTGCGGCCAGTAGTCTTGCAGCCCGGCCGTGTGACTCAACAGCTGGCGAAGAGTGATCCGGTCGCCGCCCGACACACCCGGGATGAACTTGGACACTGTGTCGTCGAGGCTCAGCTTCCCGTCGCGTTGCAGCAACAGGATCGCGGCGGCGGTGAACTGCTTCGAGATGGACGCGATCTGGTACGGGAGGGCGGGCGTCGCTCGCGGGATCGTCTCCGACGCCTTGCCGTACGCCTTGGCGAGGACGAGCTTGTCGCCGCGCACGACCGCGATCGAGGCGGAGGGAACGCCCGCTTTGGCGATCGCGCTCGTGACGATGTCGTCGATGCGGGCTTGTTCGGCGGGCGTGATCGCCTGCGCGGCGGCGAGCGCGGGGGTAATGAGCAGGGCGACGGCCAGAGCTGCCGTCGAAGTTGACCAACTTACCGCAAATCGCATCGATTGAAGCTCCCCTCAGCGGGTCGGGCGACTAGCCGCAGACCCCCGTCGACCAGCTTGTGACAGAAAGCGGAATGGTAGGACAGCACCTCGTCGGGGCGAGTCCATCGGGCCGGATCAGTCCTCGACCGGCACCCCGTACAGATCGTGCTCGTCCGCGTCCTCGATCGTTACCGGAACGATGTCGCCGACCGTCAGATGCGCCGCGTCGCGCAGGAAGACCTGTCCATCGATCTCCGGCGCGTCCGCCTCCGACCGACCGGTCGCGCCTTCCTCGCCGACCTCGTCGATGATCACCGACAACGTGCGGCCGATCCTCGCGGCGAGCTTGGCGGCGCTGATCGCGGCGGTGCGCTCCATCACGCGGGCGTAGCGTTCTTCCTTGACCTCCTCCGGCACATGGTCGGGCAGGTCGTTGGCGCTCGCCCCCGCGACCGGCTCGAACCGGAACGCGCCGACGCGGTCGAGCTGCGCCTCGTCGAGCCAGTCGAGCAGGTAACGTACGTCGTCCTCGGTCTCGCCCGGGAAGCCGACCACGAAGGTCGAACGGATCGCGATGTCGGGACAGATCGCGCGCCACGCTCGCAACCTTTCGAGCACCTTGGCGTCGTTGGCGGGTCGCTTCATGCGGCGGAGCACGGCCGGGCTGGCATGCTGGAACGGGATGTCGAGATAGGGGAGCACCAACCCCTCGGCCATCAACGGGATGACCTGGTCGACATGCGGGTAGGGATAGACATAGTGGAGCCGCACCCACGGCGCAATGCGACCGAGTTCGCGCGCGAGGTCGGTCATGTGCGCGCGCACCTCTCCGCCCGCCTTGAGCGGGTAAGTCGCGTGGCGCAGGTCGAGGCCGTAGGCGCTCGTATCCTGGCTGATCACCAAAAGCTCGCGCGTCCCCGCCGCGACCAGCTTTTCCGCCTCGCGCAGGATCGCGTCGGGGCGGCGGCTGGCGAGGTCGCCGCGCAGGCTCGGGATGATGCAGAAGGCGCAGCGGTGGTTGCAGCCTTCCGAAATCTTGAGATAGCTGTAGTGGCGCGGGGTCAGCTTCAGGTCCGTCTGCTCGACCGCGCCGCCCGGGACGAGATCGAGATAGGGCGAGCGCGGCGCGGGCGCAGCGGCGTGGACGGAGGCGACGACCTGTTCGTATTGATGCGCGCCCGTCACCGCGAGCACCTGCGGGAAACGCGCGCGGATCGTGTCGGCCTCCGCGCCCATGCAGCCGGTGACGATGACGCGACCGTTCTCCGCGATCGCCTCGCCGATCGCCTCCAAGCTCTCCTCCTTGGCGCTGTCGAGGAACCCGCAGGTGTTGACCAGGACCACGTCCGCGCCCGCGTAATCGGGGCTCATCGCGTAGCCGTCGGCGCGCAGCCGCGACAGGATGCGCTCGCTATCGACCAAGTTCTTGGGGCAGCCGAGCGAGACCATGCCGACGCGCGGGCTTGTGGGGAGGACAGTTGCCATTGGAGCGTGAAAGATAGGCGGAATGGGCGCGGAATGCCACTGCGGTAGCGAGGTAGCTATTGCCCCGGACGCTCCTCCAACGTCTCCCCGGCCTCGTGCCGGGGTCCACCCGTCTGCGCGTGCTTACGTCGCGCACGCGCGCACAACGTTGGACCCCGGCACGAGGCCGGGGGGTATTGTGATAGGGGGTGGGAATTGGATTTGTGACCACAGGGGTTGGCCTACGGCCCATATGGGTTTGGCTATCGGCCCAGCCTTCATGTTGACAGCCTCCACAATCGACTATTGCGATTTCAACACGGCCACTGCCTTGATGTCGGAGCCTTCGGCTTGCCCGCGTGCAGCGCATAAAACACTAGCGAGCTTACCGCCTGCCCGGTGCAGGCCAGACCAATTCATAATGCAACTGCCCCGACTTGCCGGAATTGGATCAGCGCCTCCTGCTAAATAGACTCGCTCAACAGCCAGCATCTGAACTGAGTCAGCACCGAACCCCTGCTTGCCTTCAATTGTCCCCGCAAACCCTAGTATTCTTCCGTCATCACCGAGCTTGTCAGTGAATTGAATGAGGACCGTTCCTCGCTGTGTGCGGGTTATCACCGCAGTGTCGCAGGCAAGTTGGCTGGCGTCGCTATCGTTAACTGTAACGCCCGATTTTGGATCGCAGACACCGCTAACAACTATCGGCTCCTCAACGGTCTGAGAAGATGCAGATGTTGCTGCCAACAATAGGACTCCGCTAACAAGAAACAGTCTCATGGTTTATCCCTTCAAGCTCGAAAAGTCACTAAGTCCACACGGCGTAAGAAATATTGGCACTACAGCTAATTAGCTGTTAAAGGCAGTCAACACATTACTATTCACTTCGGACAACAGAGAGCAGTCGTCCTCGCCCATCTTGCATAATCCCCTGAACTGGACGAGGTAATGCGGTATTGAGCAGCATCGTTCCGACAAACTTGCGGCTGTGATCGGCACTCTCATATACGCCCTCATACTCGTCGGCATGGCGCGAGCCGACAAACGTGTCCCCCGAGCGCAAATGATATTCGCCGTCGGTCGGCTGCGGGTTGCTCGTCGTGGCCCCGTAACACCACCCGGCAAACTCGGCGATGCTAGACGTGAACGAAGCGTGATAGATGCCCACGTCGGGGCCAAACACGCCAGTCATGCTAGCGCCATTGGCGTAGCTAATCGAGCCCAGCATGGGGCCGCTCTCGCCATTGTAGGGAACGGCTTTCATAACTGTGCCCGCCGCAATGATCGTTGGCTTGCCGCCCAAACCGATAGCTCCGCGAAGGGACGTTCGCACTTTGGCCTGCATTGAAGCCTTCCGTGCCTCCCATGCCCGATCGGCCCCTTGACGTTCGGCTTGCTTCGCATCCTCAACTACCGTGCTGAGTCTCGCGTCGGGAAGCACGTTGACGTTCGCCTCGGGCCATTCAAAGTTTTCGGCGGTCTGCGCGGCGCAAGGCGCTCCGACCATAAGCAGCGCGGAAAGAGCGAAACGGACGGGTGACATAGGGTGGCCTCCAATGGTTCGATCCGCTTCTAGCCGAACAATCTAAATAGATGGCTATAGGCCGTGGTTTACGAACCACCAAAAAGGAAGCGTTCACGCCATGCGTGGACGCGAACTTGTCGGGGCGAACCTGAAGCGCTTGCGCGTGGCGCGCCAAGTGTCGCAAGAGCGACTGGCGTTCGACGCCGGGGTTGATCGCTCCTACGTTGGCGGCATGGAACGGGGTGAGGAAAACCCGACAATCGACATATTGGACAAGCTCGCTGCTACGCTCGCCGTGCCGGTTGGCGAGATGCTTACGCCGCTACAGGAAGGCAAACCGACGAGCGCCGGGTTGCGACGTGGGCGGAAACCCCGGCAAGGCGATCAGGCGTAGGCGGAAGCCTGCCGTTTTCGACTGGCCGGCTTTCGACCCGGCAAAGCCACCTTTGCGCCAGCCGTTCCGATCGCGGAGATTAGCGTCGCCACCGTCCGGGCAAGCTGCGGAGAAAGACGGCAAACACCGTCGCGCCGGGTGGTATAATCCGCAGCGGCAAACCGCTGTTCACGAATGAGGCTCAGAATAGCGCCGTCGACAACCGGCCGATGCGGCTCAATAATATCGAGCGCCCAACCGGGGCTGCCCTTACGGCCATTGTGCATGATGCCGAGCATCGGGTCATAGCCGTCAGCAACGGCGTCAATCTGAACGTGCGCCAGCTTCACGGCATATGCGTAGTTCAGCAGCGCGTTGACCGGGTGCGAGGCGTTGCGGTTCTCAGGCTTCACCCCGGTTGCCAGCGAGCTTCGCCCCGCATAGCTTCGCCATTGATCGGGGACCGGCTTACGGGCCGTCCCGGTCCATTCGATTGGTAAGCCGCTCCATGTCGAGAAATATGCCGATGCGCATTCGCCCTCGATAGCGAACACGTCATTGATGTCGCGAAACGCTTCCGATCGCAGCCGCTCGATACCGGCTTCCGCTTTGGCGAGCGCTACGCCGCGTAAGCGCGACGGCTGAAATGCCGCCTTTAACGTGGGGATGCTGGCGAGCAGCTTTTGACGTATCAGGTCGGCGGCGAACGCAAGCCGTTTGCTTTCATCGGCTCGCGTCGCCCGCTGCCACTCGACTTTCGCGCGGTCAAAGCAGCCCGCGCCGCCCGCCACGGTCGCGACCTCGCCAGTCCACTTGACGCGGGCAAGCGGGATGCCCTGCTCGGCAAGCCAAGAAAGTACGTCGAAAGTGAGTGTGCCGCTCCCGTCTAATAGGATGATCCGGGGCGGGAGCGCCAAGTCGCCGGGGAACAGGCGATGACTCGCCTGTTGCTGCGGATGGTGTGTAAAGCCGTCCCGAATGTGCAAGCTACGGTTCTCGACGCGAAGCGCCACGCCATGCCCACACAGTATCAGCGGAGCCGGGTTGCGTTGGCGAAGGCGTCGCTTGGGCGAAGGTTCAGCCGCTTTCGTCAGCCAAAAGGCGGAACGTGCTGCCCATTCTGAGCTGTCGTTTGCAGCTATAAACTCGTCTGGTTGCAACAGCATCGCCGGTCCCTTTTTACTGTCCGGACTTTAGAGCGCCATGTCTAGCATGGCAAAGAAGTTCGTGGTTAAGTTCGACTCCAATTCAACAATTCAGGATAATTGGGCTCGTGCTATCTCACTTGCCGAAGCATGGTACATCTATTTAGACGACGACGAGCTCCGCAGTCAGTATCAGAGTGCCAATACACAAGGTGCAGTTTATTTTGCAGAGACACTGATTAAGGGAGCGATGATAGATCGCCTGTATAGGGGCGATTTGATCGCGATAGGAGTTGCGGCGTCGAATGCCCAATCTGAAGCGACGCCAGATTTAATCCCACCGAATATGTTTCGCCAAGGGGTAAGCCGCATTGATTGGGATATTGGGACCGTCGAGGGTCTAGGGCGAATATACTACGGGGTGCACGTCTGTTCGGTCGTTGAGCCGCTATCAGTCTCTCTGCCCGAGCCGCCGATACCTGCTAAACGCGGTCGGAAAAGCCTAACTCCGCTGCTGATTGAGGCCGCCCGCTCCCTTTTAGTCGATCCTGTTTTCGACGGGATGTTGCGCGAAAAGCAGGTGAACGAATTGCAGCGGCGGGCAGCCGAGCTGCATCCGGCGATATTCCCGAACGGCACACAACCCGGCCGTACGACGGTTTACCGGTTTGTAGCCAAGCAACGGGCTAAGAGCTGGCGCGACTGCCGTAATCCCGAAAATCCCACAAATCCCAAATAGCAGTTCGGGACATTAGGACTCTCGCCAACGTGCGGCCCGCCGGACCATCTCGGCATTCCACACGGCGCTTGCCGGGGAGTGCCTTTCATGGCTGCTACACGCCGAAATTATCAAGCCGAGTACCAGCGACGCATTGCCAATGCCGAACGAAGCGGGCTGAGCCGATCGCAAGCTCGCGGCCATGCTCGGACTAGCGAAAGCCCTACACGATCGAACAGCGCGTCGACGGGCGGCGATCGTTTCGAGGCAGCGCTAAAGCTCTATCGCCAGTCGGGTAATCAGGCGACGGCGGCGAAAGCCGTTGGCCTCGCACCCGAACGCTTGCGCCGGTTTATGCGCGAAAACGTTCAGGTCACGGGGCGCGGGCGCTCACTCAAAATCACCGATAATCGCCCACGCATAATGACGGTCGCCACGGGTGGCGAATATCGCCAGCTCCGATTGCGCGGCTTCGATCAAGCGTCGCTCAACGGACGGCATGAAGCCGCGATCGGGCATTTCCTGTCGACGAACGATGGCAGCTATTTGACGCCGTTCGAGGGAAAGTCCGCCGTCGACACGGCGGGCAAGTCGCACCCGTTAGAGACGGACCCGAACGCTCTCTATCGCCTCGCTCACGCTGATGATGGCGTCTTTCACAACATTTACCGGCTCGTTTCCAATGGAGGATAGTGCATGACTAAGGATGAACTTGCTCGCGAGCGGCGTAAGCAAAGGCGCTTGGGAGCGCTGGGGACGAACGATCCGCATTGCGCCTTGTGCGGATTAAACGACTGGCGCTGTATGGAGCTGCACCACGCGGCCGATCTAAAGCGCGACGGTGCGACAGTAATTGCGTGCCGCAACTGTCACCGCATGGTGACGGACGATCAACGCGACCACCCGGCCCGCAATCCAAACGCGGATGCGATGCTCGATACGATCGGGCACTTTCTGTTGGGCGTAGCGGATATGCTGCGCATCATCATCGCCAAGCTATACGAGTTTGCCCATGCGCTGATCGAGCGTGCCGCATTCCCGACACGGGGAGAGGCGCAATGATCGCGCCCACAATCCCGCCCGTTACGGACGAACTGCCCATTGCGCTTCGCGCTTACGCCGTGCCGACTTTTCACACCCTCGCTGATCCGAACGCGAGCAAGGCGAAACCGCCAAAAAGTACGCCCGCTCCCGCGTCCGAATGGACGCTGATATTCGACACGGAAACGACCAGTGATGCAGCACAATCGTTGCGCTTTGGCACCTATCAGCTTCGCCGGGGCGCGGCGTTGGACGAAGCGGGCATCTTCTACGATCCAGACGGCGTGACGCCGGGCGAACTGGCGACGATCGAACGCTACGCGGCGGCGCACGGATTGACGCTGCGCACCCGTACCGGATTTGTCGACGATGTATTCTATGCCCGTGCTTTTGAGCTTCGCGCTACCATCGTCGGGTTCAATCTGCCGTTCGATATTTCGCGATTGGCGGTAGCTCACAATTCAGCCCGGACCCGCCGTGACAATGAAACGGGCGGGATGCGCGGCGGGTTTACGTTCAAGCTCTCCGAGCAAAAGATATACCCCCACGTTCAGGTAAAACACCTGTCACGGCGGGCGGCGATCATCCGCTTCACTGAGCAGATGAAGCAACCGGACGGGCGCGGGCATCGCAATCGGAACCTGCCAACCCGTACCCGACGCGGCCATTTTGTCGACGCAAAGACGCTGGCGGCGGCGCTCTTTGCGCGTAGCTTCTCGCTCGCTAGCCTTTCGACCTTTCTACAAGCCGCTAATCCCAAGCTCCCTTTCGACGACTTTGCAGGGCCGGTTACAGTCGACATGCTGCGCTACGCCGTTCGGGATACCCAAACGACATGGGACTGCTACGTCGCATTGATCGCCCGGTTCGATAAACTCAGTCTAACCGGCACAATTCCTGAGAAAGTCTATAGCGAGGCGGGCATCGGCAAAGGCTATCTCAAGGCCATGCGCATTGCCGCTTGGCGCAAGCTGCAACCCGATGTTCCGAGCAAGATTGTCGGTACAATCATGGGCAGCTATTTCGGTGGCCGATCGGAGGTCCGCATTAGGCGGGAGGTTCGCCAGATTATCCTTTGCGACTTCCTATCCATGTACCCGACCGTTTGCACGCTCATGGGGCTTTGGCGATTTGTCATTGCCGATGGCATGACGTGGCAGGACACGACGGCGGCAACGCGGGCACTGTTAGACGGAACAGATTTGGACGCGCTGCAATCGCCTTCGGCATGGGGCAGCCTTGCGACACTGGTTCGGGTGTTGCCCGAAGGCGAGATATATCCCGTTCGCGCCGCCTATGATGGTGAGGCGCAATCTACCATTGGCGCGAACCGTCTGTCGTCGAAATGCCCGCTCTGGTTTACGCTTGCCGACTGCATCGTGGCCAAACTGCTCAGCGGTAAGACGCCACTTATCGTCGAGGCGCTGTCATTCATGCCGGGGCCGATGCAATCGGGATTGCAGCCCGTCGATATTGCCGGGAATGCCGAGTACCGGGTTGATCCGCGCACGACCGACTTTTTCAAGCGGGTTATCGAGCTTCGCCAGTCGATCAAAACGCGCATGAAGGCCGCGACCGGCGATGAACGCGATCGGCTCGATACCGAACAGAATGCCCTCAAAATCTGCGCCAATTCGACGAGCTACGGCATTTGGATTGAGGTCAACGTCGAAACGCGAGGGCAGCGCAAGCCGACCACCGTCGTCAGCTCCACCTGCGACCCGTTCAGCTTCAGTAGCGACAAGGCGGAAACGCCGGGGGCGTTCTTTCACCCGCTGTTGGGCACGCTGATAACCGGCGCGGCGCGGTTGATGCTCGCCATTGCCGAGCGACTTGTCGCCGATCGCGGGTTGGAATGGGCATTCTGTGATACCGATAGCATGGCGATAGCGAAGCCCGACGGCATGACGGCTGAGACGTTCACTCGACAGGTGCAGTCCATTGTCGACTGGTTCGCAGCGCTAAACCCTTACGACTTTCCCGGCTCCATTCTCAAAATCGAGGATGAAAACGCGGCGCTCGCGACAGGCGAGCCGGAAGTGCTGTATTGTCTCGCTATATCGTCGAAGCGCTACGCCCTGTTCAACCTTGCCGCCGATGCCACGCCGATCATGCGCAAGGTATCAGCGCACGGGTTAGGGCATCTATTGCCGCCCTATCCCGCCGCCGATGCACCCGCCCATTTGCCGACGCCGGACAAGTCTGTCCTACGCGACGGCTGCGGGTGGCGTCGCGAAGGTGGTAGGAAATTGAAGGTGGCGTAATCTCCGGGTTGTCGACAGCCACAACCGGCGTTGGAGCGCCGGCGGAGATCACGCCATGGATATCAATAGCACGACATCGACATC
>JAABUQ010003712.1_pt1 | contig 27346 bp, 26 predicted proteins | sample 5560001 | NCBI WGS metagenome assembly JAABUQ01 (sample SAMN10711888, study PRJNA513371) | rock metagenome | isolation source: Antarctica rocks | place: Antarctica: Victoria Land, Finger Mt nord | collected 2015-12-18 | reverse complement strand
CGACGCCGGGGGTGGGGGTTTTGGGGAGGGATGATAGTTTGAAGGTGTTGAGTGCGAGTAATACGATACTGGCGTTGGTTTTGGTGGGGGTGTTGGTGTTGCAGGCGGGGCAGTGGTATGCGGAGAGGAAGCAGGGGCAGGAGGTGGAGGAGATGAGGAGGGTGAAGGAGGAGAAGAGGGAGGAGAGGGAGAAGAGGGGGGGGGAGGCGGCGGGGAAGAAGGGAAGGGGGGGGAGGAAGGTGTATAAGGCTGATGCGGAGGGGAAGGGGGAGTGAGGAGGGGGTGTGCTGGGATGGAGTTGGATAGATCTCTTTCGTGTGTTATTGTATCACATGCGGTTGGCAGTTTAGGTGTTTTGAGAATTCGATTCGATGGACTGCAAATCTAGCAACGCCTTCTAGCTAAGTAGCTAAGAATGTCAAGCTTCTGCGTGCTGAAGACGCAGACTGAAGCCGATGCGAAGCCGCTTCTGTATGATCGGCACCCAAAGGGTAGGAGCATTATGATACAAACGACTCGCATAATTTTCCTGTGGTGTGCTTGATAGCGATCGAGCACGTTGTTATTGTGGAGGCGTTGGGGGAGGTGAAAAGGCATGTTAGGAGGAGTGTGATATATTATTGGTATCGTATGGGTGGAGGCTATTTTCATTAGCCAATCATACACACGGACTGTGGCATGTCAAACCTGAGTGTCGCTGGGCAGTTGCTGCTCGCCCTGCTGTTGATAGTATTTCGTGTAGGGATTCTCTCCTCTTCGGATGGCCGCCTCGTCGACTTCGACCCCTGGGTGGCCGTTCTCGAGCATCATCCGACGTTGTGTTGAGGCTTCTCTTCCGTCTTCGGCGAGTTTGGATTTCAAGCCTGCTTGGACGGAGAAAGGGCTGTGTTTTTTCGGGTTAGAAGAAGTCTGATATACGATAAGGAGAGACGCGGAATATCTTACCCATTCACTTCACGATCCAATTGCATATACTCCTTCACTGCATCATTGGTGCCTCTCTCGAGTAGATAGACCATATAGTAGTGGGAGAGGTCCTTCATTGTGAGAGGTGGTAGATGACTCTTCCTCCTGATGTCCTCGTGCACCTGCTTGATTCGCTTGTACTGCGTTGGCTCAGTCTCCGCACTGGTAGGCTGCTCAAGCTCGAAGAAGAGATAGCTAATCCAGAATGGCCTGCTGTCAAGGTACCAATGTTGATTCTTCTGGTAGACTTGACGAGCTTCATCCACAGAACCCTTGATCTTCCACAGCAAACGAGCCCACTCGGTTACTAAGGCCGCCTTGGCGTAGAGATCACATTGTTGTGAGTCAATCTGAGATTTGTACACCTCAATCGCGGCATCAAGACCACCGTGCCGGCGGGAAAGGTTTGCCAGTGAGACGATAGTTTCGATATGACCAGGAAGGCTGACAAGTATGGCTTGATGGATATCTTTGGCCAGTTCCACTCGATCCAGCGATTCTTCAAAAGCTGCATATTGTAGACGGACTGCTGGTCGTGAGATTGGGGCATAAAGCATGCTGGCGCGTTGGTAGATATTACGTACTTCCTCCTCTTTTGCAGGTTGTGCAATCATCCAGCGTGCGTAGCGCAACCAGAACTCATCATAGTAGGCGCATGTGACCAAACATCGCTCATACAAGAATTGCGTCCTCATGTAGTCACCCTCGACTTCCTCAAAGTCAAGATACTTTCGCCAATTCACAAGCTGACCCTCATCGAGCTCTGTGACATGAAAGTATGGCCGCTTGATCTCGGACTCGTATGTCCATCGCTTCGTGGTCTCAGTCTGGGTTCGCGAAAATATTTCGAGGTGGAAGTTGTCGATACGAGTCCTCAGCTCCCGCTCTATTTCGACTTCTCCACGCTCAGGAGCGCCCTCTGCCTCTACTTCGGTGCGGAATTGAGAGAGCAGATCGGTGGGTAGGAGCTCGTGGAGCGGCCTCATCTGCGCTAGGTGACGAAAGCGTTCAAAGTACCGAGCATACTGATGCATGGGTATGTGCACCACACGGTCGAGGATCGGGAAGATTTTATCCTGCGCTTCGAGTCGCTCTTCAAATTCTAGGTACTTGTCCCAGAAGGGATGTGCTAGGAAGTCAAGACCTACGCAGGCCGCTCCTCTTTCGAACAGTCTATCGGACATTCGTTAGTAGTCAGATTCTGCTGTGGGGAAGGGATTGAAGCAAGGGAACAGGCAGAGGGCAGCAAACATGGCCTGTGTAGGTGTGCTCGACAATCACGAGCTTTCGTGAAATCCGCCAACGTTGGTTTTGACGGCAGAACTGAATGCATCGAGAGGTGCAGTGTGTGCGAACGAAAGAAAAGCGCCTGAGTGTCATGTGAGAGAAAGCAATATCGGTGTTGTGTTGTGATTTCCTCACCCATCCGAAATCCATGCACGACGTGTTGCTGTTGGCTGCGACTTTAGGTGGAGGCTATAAGACCTTGCAGTTATGGGAAGGAAACCTCGTATGCTATACTTACTCTCGGATGACATCAGAGTCATGACTGGTCTCGACTTTGAAAGCACAGTAGTTGGTCCATAGGTCAACGGAATTTGTGATGCTAGCAACACCACGTTCATATACCTAGAGTGATCAGCGACATTGTGATTCTAGGAGACGGGCTTCTTACTAGCTCAGCAGCCTCGGTCCCTGCTATCGAGAATTCGAGATCCGCATATTTTTTCCAGTATCCGAACAGCAAAGGGAACCTGAAAAGGAAGCGGTCGTAGATGTCTCTGGTAGCTACGATGGACTGAGGACTCGAGTTGCGGTTCAGGCCTCCCTCCAGAGACTCGGCCGCGCGAACGAGCTTTTCCCAATTCTCGAAGCTGTCTGGGTCCTCGAGCTAATCCATAGTCAGAGGAATTGACTCACAAGCGAGGAAGTATGCGGACTGACCACTTCGGCATTGAGCTTCTTCAGCTCGGCATTCTCCTCATCAGTACCACCCAGGTTGTAATCGGCCATGGCGATTGGAGCAGCAGAGTAGTTTCCAATATTGCCGACTTTACAGACAACAACTTTGTCGACGAGCACAACAAGAAAATGATGGCAGCAGGCGTTTAGGCAGTGGAGGTGAAAGGCCAAAATTAATGAGGCTCGGAGATGGGCCCTTTGATTGGTGAGTGCAAGCTAGGCCCACACGTGACTTAGAATGGAAACCCTGTCTACTAACGTGCCAGTGCAGCTCAAAGCGAATACTCTTCCACTTGTCCTTCACGCCTCTTGATGATGTTCCACTTGGAGCAATCGCTCTTGATGATTCCTGCTCTCTATGGACTAGGTTGGCCGGCATCCAGATCTCAATTCATCATATCATGTTTGTGCGTCAAAAGGCCATCGAGTATTAATTTCATCTTTCGTCCCGAGTCTTTTTACCGCATCTGTGGACAAGCTCCAAGCATGGCTGCTAATGGGATAGCAAATCATCACTTCCCCTCTATAATTTACTGGTACCCTCAAATCTGGTCTTGATGCTATGGCGAATTTTGCAGAAAATGGTTGGTGTCAAGAAAAATTCGATCTCTAGTTTCCTCCGTTCTTACTTCTGGCTCCGTAATCTTCGACATAATCGTTCAATGTCTGCTCCAACTGCCCATCATCCAAGAAGCCAAGACTCTTCGCTTTCGAGGTGTCTAGTCTGGTAGGCCAGCTTTCGACAATCTTCTCCGTTGCCTCGTCCCGTTTCTCTTCCACCAGATTGAGGGCTTCCTCCCCACCGACTTTCTTCAAAGCTTCCAGCATTTCTTTGATCGTCACCGTAATGCCTGGGAGATTGACTATCCGTGAACCATTGTAACGTTCCTTCGGAATGTCTTGAGCCTTCACCAGGTTCTTCACGACTGTTCTCGAAGAACATATCCACACTTCGAGTTCTTTTGAGACTGGTAATATACTCTTCTCGCCATTCAAAGGCTCGCGGAATATACCAGAAGCGAATGATGATGCCGCTCCCGTTGGTTTTCCCGGTCTAACTGTTACCTGCCTCCCTATCAGCGATGACAACACTGGAGCGCAACCGCGACCTACTGTGGGAAGCCGGCAGATGCGGCCGTCTAAAAGGTCTCTTCTCGAGTAATCGTTCAGCAACGTCTCGCAGATGTGCTTTTGTGCACCATAGGAGGTGCCCGGATCCGGTGCGTCCGATTCGGTGACTGGCGTTTCCGGGGTCTTGGGTGGCCCGTAAACCGCGGTCGAGGATGTGAAAATGACTTTAACGCCTGGATTGGTGTGGCGGAGAAGATCAAAGATTTGCCGAGTCGAGTCGAGATTGACTTTCAGTCCCAGCTCAAGATTTGCTTCCGCGGCTCCTGACATGATTCCGTGCAGGAGGTACACCAGATTGATATTGGGGGTAAAAAGAGACTTGCATGTCTCCAAGTCGGTCAAGTCTGCTTTCACACTCTTTATCTCGGCTTTTGATCCTGATTTGCGAGCTGGAATCGGAGGCTCGACGACATCTGTCAAGATGATGTTGGGAACGTGAGGATAGTTCAACAAAGCAGCAGCCAGAGCTTGCCCAACAAAGCCTCCTGCTCCTGTTATTATACAGTTGACCTTACTGCTTGAGTCCATTGCGGCAGTCCACCAATTGACTCGAGTTTTATGGCACAATTGGGTCGTGCTTTGCTTCTGCAAAATTGCTATTGCTTATACTCCCGCTGCCTTGAAACTGCGAGCATACCTGCAAATCACTTCGGCACGTATGATGTGGGATCTCATGCCAGTGAAGTTTTTCAGTTCCACCTCTCTCCGCGGGGAATGGCAACCGCGATGGTGGGGAGTGGGTGGGAGGCGGGGCAAGTGTTCGGCTTTTGAAGCGATTGCACGTCACTGCCGGAAATAATAAATATTGGTCTTACTTTTGCTCTCTTAGAGTCTTTATCCTCTGTAATACTCCCACGTCTTCTGGTTGCACTCTTTCACTCGAATATTGCGGGAGAAGGTTCTTTTCTTTGTCGATGATGGCTGCAGAGAGAAGTCCCCCACGGCCTACCCTCTGCTTCAATGACGTGAAGAAGCATAGCAGCGATAAGGATTGTTGGGTCGTCGTTCACTCCAAAATTTACGATGTCACCGACTTCCTCCCGGAGCACCCGGGAGGCTCTTCAAGTCAGTCCGGCCCTGCCAACTGAATCAATTGATGCTGAAATACAAAAGTAATACTGAAGTACGCCGGCAAAGATGCCACAGCCGAATACGACCAATTCCATGCCCCTGGAATGATGGAGGACTACCTGCCGCGAGAAAAATACATCGGATTGCTAGACCAAACAGAAGTTGTCAACCTCCCACCAGACCAAAAGAAGGATATGAAAAGGATCGAAGAAGCGAGGGAAACATCTAATCCCCCAGCTGTGTACACAAAGCCCGAGTTGCACAAACTGATCTCTTTACACGACTTCGAAGAAGTCGCCCGGAAAACGCTAACCCCCAAAGGATGGGCCTTCTACTCGTCAGCAGCCACAGATCTCGTCACCCTACACAACAATTCAGAATTCTACCAGCGAATTATGTTTCGACCGCGCGTGATGCGTAACGCCGTCAAAGCCAAGACACAAACCACAATACTCGGCTGCCCGAGCGACGCCCCATTCTTCGTCAGTCCGGCAGCAATGGCACGACTGGCCCACCGAGACGGCGAGCTTGCTATAGCACAAGGATGTGCCAACGAAGGCATCATACAATGCGTAAACCCCTCGTCCATTTTCGATTCGGCCACCCCCACCTCTCCTAATCACCCACTCTGACCCCTCCCAGATCTCAAGCAACGCATCCTACCCCCTTCGCTCCATAACATCCTCTACCCGCAAGGACTACCCTTTCTTCTTCCAACTCTACGTTAACTCCGACCGCGCAAAAACAACCCAGCTCCTTCGCGCGGCGCGCGAGCTAGGCATCCGCGCCATCTTCGTAACAGTAGACGCCCACGTTGCCGGCAAACGCGAAGCCGACGAACGCATAGCAGCCGATAACCTCTCATCCCCAATTTCCGGCGCCGCCGCGTCCAACGACAAGAAGGGAGGGGGAATGGGGAGATTAATGGGCCAGTACATCGATCAAACCCTTTGCTGGGAGGATATACCGTGGATACAAGAGACGTCCGGGCTGCCGGTGGTAGTCAAGGGGATTCAAACAGCGGCGGATGCGAGGACAGCTGTGAGTTATAACGTCGCTGGCATCATGCTGAGCAATCACGGCGGCCGCGCGCTGGACACCGCTCCGCCCGCTATCCTCACGCTGCTGGAGCTCCACAGACTCACGCCTGAGATCTTCACCCGGATGCCAAACATCGAGATCTTCGTCGACGGCGGCATCACGCGTGGAGGGGACATCCTCAAGGCACTTGCTCTTGGAGCCACGGCTGTTGGGGTCGGCAGACCGTTCTTATACGGGCTTACGTATGGGAGGGAAGGTGTGGAGCAAATTTGTCAGATCCTGAAGGATGAATTAGTTACGAGTCTAAGGTTGTGTGGGGTGCAGGATGTGGGGGAGGCGCACCCGGGGATGGTTAATACGGGCGCAGTGGACCATTTCGTGCCGAGTGGGGAGGGCCATGGGTGGATTCAGTGGAGGAGGGGATATCATTCGAGGAGGATTGGGCCTAAGCTGTAGACATTCCAGTGGCCAAAGGGAGCGGCATAGAAGGAAAGAGATTTGAACGCTGGACGTAGAAGCTGGCATAGGCTACAGTAGAGGACCGCTCAACGGTCCGTCTTTCATAATATCAAACCGAGCGATCTCAATATGACTCAACCCCCGCACCAATCCCTCCTCCCCAAACCCACTCTCGTAATCTGTCCGTCAAGTATTAGTCCCGCCACCTCCATTTTCTGCACAGAGCAGGGAGGGGCAGGGTGGAGATGACGTCGGGTCCTGCTAAAAACCCGCAAGGTTTGCTCTTCCACTGCGTACATAACGTGTTGCCCCAATCCCTGGGGGTGGGGAGGGGGGTAGGCAATGCTGTGGTTTTGGGGGGTATGGGGGGTGAGGCTTTTTGGGGGAGGGGGGGGTAGAGGGAGGGAGGAAGGTTGGGGGGGGAAATGGAAAGGGAAGAAGGAAAGGCCAGGGGTAGAAGGGTGGGAGTAGGGGTGTAGTAGAAGAGAACTGGTTCGTGGAGTTGAGGTGTTCGGGTCAATGATATACGTGGACTGGATGTTTTGTGTCCAGAGCTCTGTGTCTCTTGTGTAGTGTTTGTGTGTGGGAGCGATGCCGGCTGTACGGATGTTTGTGTAGGGTTGGTATTTACACTGCACCTCGAATAGAATAAGACCAACTTGCGTCGCTGCGGAGTCGCAATTACGGGGGCATTTGTGGACTGCGTTTGTTGTGTTCATTGTCAAACGAGGGTGTGGTTGGTCTTGGTTACGTTTCCAATTTCATAGTGGGAGTGCCGCTTGACTGTGGGACTAAGGTAGTTCTCCATTACGGACAGGGAGATTAGGAACGGAAAGCTGCCGCGTTGCCCCCCGAACCAAAAGGTAGGCCCGTGTTAATAATATACCAATACGGTATTAGCTATATATAACAGCAGTCCCTGTAGTGCATTACCACCACTCATCTCAGGGAGGACAGACAGCCCTTGATATCATGGCTTGTATGTACGTTTTCCAATTTGTGGTTTCAACTGTGGGTACATTCTTGTCCAGTCACGTCCACCATGCCGTCCCAGCTGAATTCGTCCCTTCTCTAGCTTGACGGCGGCGTTAACAGAAGACCTCCACTTCCAGTGAGAATAGTTGAATAGTTGTTGATGCCACCATTGGCGCTGGAAGAGCGATAGACTGACGCTTTCCAAGTTCCATCCAATGTTCCCGGACTCAAAATTACCTGAAAACGTCATGATCTGTAGATTTCTGCTTGAAAGCCCCATCATCCAAGAAATGGGTCCTCGAATTTGGCGCGGCATTGACTCTATTGACAACCAAAGATAACTGATTTGTGGCATAGTCTTCAAACAATTCGAAAGGGGAAAAACTAACAGCAGGTCTTGGTGCATCACGGTCGTGCCATGTGTCGTCCATCATTCGCCCGACGCGGTGGACCACAGGAAATTCGGTTGAAAAAATTCAAGGTAGCTTGCGAGGCCTTCGAACTTTGTGCGGCAATAGCTGGTCCAAGTCGGACTGACTTGATTACCGCCTGAGGCAATGGTGAATAGTTCGCCTTTGATGTCGTTGACTGTGATTGCTAGGCGGATGAGGTTGCAGGGGTTTCTGTATCAATTAGGCTTGATATGCATGTTTGATTTTTGTTCACCCGGTCTGGGAATAATTATCTCATTGACAGAATCGAAAGCGGAGTAAAGGAAGGACCGATTGACGATTGTATGCGAGAGAATGGAACCATCTGTGTGGCTTTTCTTGCAGAGGTGGATGATGAGGCGGAAGTCGGGGAGTTGGAAAGCCTTCCTTCTGGTTCCCCGTTAAAAGCGGCAGGTTCGGGTTTAAGCCCCCACTACCGACAAAACGTCCTTGCCTGCCAGACCTCACTTCTTTCTTCACACTTTTCACGACCGCATAATCAACCGTCATTTCTGCCTGGCGCAACAATGTGTCAGGCTCATAGGCTCGTCGGTCATATTGGCGGACCAGATCAAAACCAAGTGCAATCGCTGACAATTACTCCGTCGGAAGAACATTCGTGTACAATTTCGACCGAGTACTGGATTGCCGCACATGTTGTTTGAACTACCGCTTTTGGAATAGAAAGGTTATGCTGCTCTGGAACTCAGGCCATCATGACTACTCCGAGATGTACCCAGCCGTCCAAGTACGCTGCTGTCCGCATTAAGTCCTCGACCGATGCACCCATCGGCACTACGGCTCCATGTAGGACAGCTTTTGCGTGTATGGGTGTTCTCCTGCTTGGGAACAGCGTAGGCAACAGCGCATGCAATACTGTGCCTAAACTCTGCACTTCTCGTGATCCCGTCGAAGTCGGTGCCACAAGCGATTGCACCACCCTCAAATGGCCAGATGTTGGCTCAGCTGTCGTGGGTGAGGAAGGGAGATATATCTTCAGAGGGATATGACGAAGCGGAGCACCCTGCGCGTATAGGAGTCTTTTGGAAATGGGACTGAAGGCATCGAAATCATCTGAATACATAGTCCGTCGGCTTTTTGGAAGGGCTAAAAATCGGTTGCATGAACTCACGTTCTTGAACAGCGTTCCACAGCGCTGTAGAGTCCTCCTTAGATAGTGACATTATCCCTTTTGCTGTGCCATTCCTCAAGAAATCCGCTTCTTTGACGCTGTTGATAAACGCATCATGAAGCATCTTCCCCTCGGCATCCGGTCGTACAAGCGCCTCCTCTGGCCAATCCGCAAAATGTAATGTCAACCTCCAGGGCAATTCATCTTCATGGCCGTCTGAATGAGCTGAGTCTGCCGAGCCTTGCCCTGAGAGTGGGTATGGTGCAGCACCGGAGAAGAGATCATGAAGTAGACCAAGTGGATACTGCCACTTCAATGGTACATCTTCAAAAGAGAACCAGCCGTCGTAGGGGATCACGTCAGGATTGATCAGCAACGGACTGAAGAACGAATGAAGTCGGCTTAGCAGGAATGGTAGATAGGAGAGTCTAGGATATTGTATCTAGACTTCAATGAGCTTCGAGATGGGCAGTGAACATAAAGTAATCCCGAGCGTACCAGGTATGGGTCTCCTTGGTTGTAGATCCGGCATTCTGAAGGCGACAATCGAATCTCTATCGGTAATGAGCCGTCCCATACCGCAGTTTGTAAGGTCTGAGTGTCTCTCGCAGCTGTCATGGTAGATGCTTTGTCAGACAGCGGAGTCTGAGCTTAAGCCTCAGGAGCTCCGTAGGACGTGCTATGCAGCTCATCTTCCATAATTAAGCTGCTCAATGTGCAAGCGACATGAAAATGACGGCGGACTGGACTCCACCCGAACTTCACCCGTAAATCCACGCTATTAAAGCATCTCTTTGACAAATCTACTCGTGCATTTAATTACTATACACACTCAAGAGGACGACCATGAACGGACATCTGGGGAACGGTCTTAGTACTGTCGCCGCTCCATTACAGCGTCCATCGTCACCTCCGCCACCCCCACCAGACCTTGCAGCTCCCCCACCACCTCCAGATCCCCTTGCTCCTCCTCCACCCCCGGAAGATCTCCCCCCACCACCGCCGGAGCCAGCGATAAATGGCGACTTACAGCCACCCGCCCCGCCCGCGGCCAAGAAACTGAAAAAGGGCTGGGGATCTTCGCACGCCAGACAACCCTTGAGTGTAGAGGAACTGTTGCGGAAGAAGAAAGAAGCCGATGAGGCTGCTGCAAAGGTACGAGTCTATCCCCTTTCTGCCTGTCCAATAAGCCATGTTCACACTGTCTGTTCTAGTGCCATTACAGGCCATACTAATGTGTCGTCATTTTTCCAGCCAAAGTTCCTGTCGAAAACACAGAGGGAGAAGCTTGCTCTGGAAAAGAGAGCCAAGGAGGTCGAGGACCAGAAACGGAAGGCGCAGAATCCAGCACCCACACCCAAACCATCGTCGAATGGCGAGAGCAAACATTCGAAACCGTCATCGAGGCAGACGTCCTCGCAGACAACGAACGGAGCCAATGGATCCGTCCGACCCGCTATACCTACTGGCCCCAGAGCTCTACGCCCGCAAGAGATACCCACTGGCCCAGCTGCTATGCGGTCATCAGGTTCTAATAAAGGCTATGACATGGCACCTCCACCTCCCCCCAAGCCGTCGGTCATAGGTACACCCGCTGCAAAGTCAGAAAAACGACCTGCCATAGAAGAAGCCCAGCAAAATCTGATCAAGCAGCGTTATATGGGAGCGGATCAAAACCAATCAACGTTTTCTGCAAAGAAGAAACGAAGGCGTACGACGGAGAAGAAGTTCAACTTTGAGTGGAACGCCGAAGAAGACACAAGCCCTGATTACAACCCTCTCTATCAAGCGCGCGCAGAAGCCAATTTCTACGGTCGAGGCCGTCTAGGAGGTTTTGCCGACGACCTTGCGGATGGTGCAGCGCGAAAGTATGCCAAAGCGATGGAGGAGAGAGATCACGAATCTGGCACCGCACGAGCATTGGAGATGCTGGAAATGGAGAGAAGGCGAAGAGAGGAAGGTGGAAGAGCTGCGCTCGAGAAACACTGGAGCGAGAAGAAATTAGAGCACATGCGGGAACGAGATTGGCGCATCTTCAAGGAAGATTTCAACATCAGCACCAAAGGCGGTGCCATCCCTAATCCCATGCGCTCATGGCCCGAATCCGGCCTCCCCAAACGCCTGATGGACGTCGTTGATCAAGTCGGCTACACCGAACCATCCGCCGTCCAGCGTGCTGCCATCCCCATCGCCCTGCAATCGCGCGATCTCATCGGCGTTGCCGTCACTGGGTCCGGGAAAACAGCAGCCTTCCTCCTCCCCCTCCTTGTCTACATCTCCGAACTCCCAACTCTGAACGAATTCACCAAAAATGACGGACCCTACGCCGTTATCCTTGCCCCCACTCGCGAATTGGCACAGCAAATCGAGATCGAAGCCCGCAAGTTCGCCACTCCGCTGGGTTTCACCTGCGTCAGTATAGTCGGCGGCCACTCCCTCGAAGAACAAGCCTATAACCTCCGCGACGGTGCTGAGATAATCATCGCCACCCCCGGCCGCCTTGTGGACTGTATCGAACGCCGCGTGCTCGTCCTAGGACAATGCTGCTACGTGATCATGGACGAAGCGGACCGCATGATCGACCTCGGCTTCGAAGAACCCGTCAACAAAATCCTCGACGCCCTCCCCGTAGCCAACATGAAGCCCGACAGCGAAGAAGCGGAGGACGCACTGGTAATGTCCCAGCACCTCGGCGGAAAAGACCGGTACAGACAGACGATGATGTACACCGCCACCATGCCCTCAGCCGTCGAGCGCATCGCGCGCAAATACCTCCGTCGCCCCGCCATCGTCACCATCGGCAACGTAGGCGAAGCCGTCGAGACGGTCGAGCAGCGCGTGGAGTTCGTCGCAGGGGAAGACAAGCGCAAGAAGCGCCTGCTCGAGATCCTCTCCTCGCGCGAGTTCCACCCCCCGATCATCGTCTTTGTCAACATCAAGCGCAACTGCGACGCCGTCGCGCGGGACATCAAGCACGGCGGCTTCTCCTCCGTCACGCTCCACGGCAGCAAAACGCAGGAGCAGAGGGAAGCCGCGCTCGCTTCGGTGCGCTCGGGCAATACGGATGTGCTTGTTGCGACGGACCTTGCGGGCAGGGGGATCGATGTGCAGGATGTGAGTCTGGTGGTGAATTTCAACATGGCGACTAATATCGAGAGCTACACCCATCGGATTGGGCGGACGGGCCGGGCGGGGAAGAGCGGGATTGCGGTTACGTTTTTGGGGAATGAGGATGCGGATGTTATGTTTGTTTCCCCCTGTCTCCTCCATTGTGGGAATGCTAATGGTTGGGGGGTGATAGGTACGATCTCAAGCAGATGCTCTCGAAGAGCTCTATTTCCCGTATGCCGGAGGAGTTGCGTCGGCATGAGGCTGCGCAGCAGAAGAGCCAGAGGGGGGGGGGGCAGAAGAAGATTGAGGATAGTAGTGGGTTCGCTGGGAAGGGGGGGTGGACTTAGGGGGTGTAGGATTGAGATAAAAGGGTTGGAAGGGGGAATTAATGAGATTGTGAGGTGTAATGTCTCCATTTACGGGTGCTGCTTGCGTGATCACCTGCATCCCAGGCTTGAGAGGACTGCCCTGCCCATGCATTGCAAATAGGAGACTGATATCATTCTTTGTCAATGTAACTCCTATGGTAAACTCTAGCCGTCATTGACCCTTTTTCCCCGTATGCTCAAACCTCAGTGCCGCTCATGTTTGCCTTGGTAAGCAGATACGTGAGTGGTTGTGAAGTTCAGCTGCCACTGACAACTCTTGGGGTAGTTTCCGTCAACCGTCAGGCTGGCCTTGAGCGAGTGAATGAACAGGTTGTTAAGCAAAGAGGCTGGCCAATCGTTTGCTGGTGTCTGGGACGGAGCACGCTGAAATGGCGACGTGAGGTCCTTGTGGTGACCTTTGGAATAGGGTAGCCCTCCAATTCCTTTCCCACCACCGTCCGTTCAGGTGCCGCGACTTTGACCATCTTATCGCTAAACATGTGTAGGCCTGTTGGTTCGTAACCCTATATTTGGCACAAGACGTGTATAGAAGCCTTCGAAGCATCCCTCTCTCGCCCATTGTGGATTGGGCATTTGTCGGGGCAGGCAGACTCAAACCTCTCGCACGCTCGAGTGAGGCGAGGTCGGTGCAACTAGCAAGTATACTCTGGCGCTGATTCAAAGTGTGAGCAAATGCCTCCAAAGAATTTTGGGCGTTTGATCGCCCACGTGGCGCTTGAAAATCCGTGCATATTGCTCATGTTTTTGAACCGACTCGTGTGGGAGATCAGGCCAGGAACTTCGCTCAGAGAGCAATAGATTGTGAGGGCAAGCTGATGACACCGAGACAGCATGTCGAAGAGTTGATAATGCTTTCGTGGATGACATATAGGTAGAGTGAGGATAAGGTCTAGCTTGCGAATGTCATTTATGTTGTCGCGGATGCTTCGAACCCACTGGGTACCTTGCTCAGTGTTCTCAATCTCGAAATGGTTGGATGAGTAGAAAATGGGCAAGCCTTCCTTGACGGTAAGTCGATTGAGGAAGCAGATGCTGTTCAGCGGACTGATTGACGGTGAAGGTGCACGGACGACTAGGTATTCCGATAAGACGACAACCAGTGCATAGCTCATTTAACGTATTTCGGGCGGTAGCTGCATGAAGGGGAAGGACTCCATTGTATGTATTATCAATTACTGAACAGTGGCCAAGGGGAGCGCAGGGAATGAGATATTGGGATCAGATTGTTTGAGTGAACTTCTGCTTATTTTTTCGTTCATGTACTTTGACCGAGGTCTGTCTTTCGAATTACTTGGCTGAGGGACTTGCGGGCTTCTGGTCATTGATTTTCAGAGCTGAGTGCAGTAGCCGATCAATGAAATGTCTCTCGGAGAAGCAGCAAGGACCAGCGTCCAATCCCTTGATGTGTTTGACTCGTACCGATGGGGGTATAGAGTACAGATTCTCTCTACCTACCAACTTCGTGGTTTACAGGTCATTCAAGTGGTGTGTTGAAATGATGGAAGTGATTCAGATAGTGCAGGGTTCTACGCTAGCTTTGGCGTCGGTCCGTGCCGATGATTTGGAGAAACTAAAACCCCTTAGCGCCATTAGTCACCCATTAATTCCAATTTCTAAAGTATTAAGTACTGTTCCCCTTCGGCCTTGCTATTTGTCGTACTCCCCACAGCATTACTGTACTATTATCACCCTCCTACTCTCTATATCCATGCGTACTTGGCAATAAGTTGGCAATCATTTACAACTCTCTGCTTGTTGCCTGTTATGTCTAACATGCTACTCTACCCAAGAAGGTAGCGAAACGGCCACGGCCACCTATTTAGAATCCTACCTTACCTTACAACATCGTCTTCCGACACCGCCCTCATTTTCTCGCATCACCTTGGACCTGCACATTTTGAGCAGCCACCGCCTTTCGTGGCCACCTTTGTACTTTCCATTTCAACACAATCCATCGACCAGATCATACCATATTCTTCCCACAGCCGTTGGAATTCTTCCGACCCCACTCAGCCGTCCAACGCCTGTTTTTGGCTTGAGGCCGTTACCGGGTCAGGTTGCACAACATGGGCAAATTCACATTCGACATCGAGACCGTTGTCAGCTATGGAATTGGAAAGCGCAAGGCAGAAGATCCCTTGGATAGCGATACACTACCGAAGAAAAACAGGGGAGGTCGACCTCGAGGCGTTGTCTCAACACCGCCGCCTCGAAAGGCCCCCACTAAGCTACGGGTCGATCGTCCAGTGCAAGCCAGGATTCCCATGGATATATGGCAGAATGTCCTCAGCTTCTGCAATCTCGACTTCCTGCTTAAGCTACGTACAACCTGCCCAAGTTTCTATCAAGCCTGCCGGAGCGAGTTGGTTTGGAAGAGAGTGAGACATCGACAATTTGGTCTGGAACATCCCGACCCACCTGCTGGCATCACAGAACTGCAATATGCCGACCTTCTGACCGGCGTGGGTTGCCAGACCCATGGATGCGAAGGTAAAGCGAGACGAACCTATTGGGCTTTTCGACGTAGGTGGTGTGAGATTTGTGTTATACGAAAAACCATCAGAGTAAGGACACGCTTTCAGTCCAACGTCTATACCCTCAAGCTAACACGTTGTAGGGGCGAGATGCCATGGATTCGTTGCCGACAGTGACAATCAACGCGGCGTACAAATGCATTCCACAAGCCAAATTCGACAGTTGGGGTCACTATCAATGGGTACGAGATGCCAGTGAGCCTGCACCTTGGATGCGTGCTCATGGCGCTCAATCTATCGCCTTTGCCAAGGTCGATCTAGAGAGATTTGTCGACATGTACAAGCTCAAAGAAGAGGAAAACTCCGACAAGCTTGAAGTCTGGCTGGCCGAGAAAACCGAGACCAACGAGCAGTGGGTGGCCCAACTCCAGGTGGTTGAGCAATGGGCCGAGACCCATAGACTTAATAGACTTTCCGACCTTGCTGAAGCGAGGGAAGCTCGTGCAAAGTTTTTCAAACAACACGCACGCTTAATGCATCCACCTATGAGTGAGGATTTGCTCCACAGGTGCCCATCATATCATCGAGCAATTGCCATATCAAGGCCAGTTTCGAAGCGTTCTTGGGATTCCTTGCGACCAAAACTCGTTCAGGAACACCAGGCGGCGCAGGTAAAACTTGATAACGCGAAGCGGAAGACAGAGCTCTCGGAATACAGACGTGAATTGAGAAAGGACTACGCAGAGAACGTTGAGAAGCGTTTTTACTACCGAACGCCAGAGCAGGAATTGGTGCTCTCTCTTGCAGACCAAGTCATTCGTGATGAGGTGGGGACACCGAAGGTTCAAATAGATGATTCAGACCTTGTCAACATAATTTTGCGTGGCGTCTACAAGGCTTATGAGGGCATCAATATCAGCCTACGGCCTGTCACTCGGCACGGACCCTATCGACTTCTCATGGACGATGCCAAAATGATTTATCAGAAGAAGATACTTCCAATGTTCAAAGCGTGCTTCGACGATATACGGTTGAACCAAGCCGTGGCACTGCAGTGCCCGGCCTGCACAGCGGCCCACTCTGGCAAATTCACCTTCACCGACTTGATGGACCACATCTTCAGGCAGCACCGCTATCAACATCCCGATTTCGCCTACATGGAACCCGTGGATCAATGCCGCGCCTCTTTTCCCTGGCTCTGTCACGAATGGCCTCGAAACCTGCCCATGCTGGCTGTACACCAAAAATCGACTGGCCGCTGGAACATCGACGATGATGCTCCTTATGTGCGTGCTGATCCAACTCGCAACGTGCCCAACGATCCGCAGCCGAGGGAAACCCCAGTCCTGTTTAATCCAGCCCCAGCCATATGGTGACTTATCACCATCCTCCTTCGACATAAAACAACCGTTCCGTAGGACAACTCGCTACACCATACGCTCGGCCTGACGACCCCGGTGCTTCCTCATCTCACGAACCAACACCTCACTCTTGCCCCATGCACCAAACACTCGCACTTTCCACTCTCACGACCTATTATGTTATCCATGCTCGACCTTGTCTATTACTACCAGCTCGCATAAGATTATCTCGTATGATGCGTACGACTCACGGCCCCTGCCCGAGAGGTTTTCGTGAAGACGCTTCCCAAACCAACATCCATGCTCTAAATCACGTATCACCGGAAGGACGCTCGGCCGTTATCTCGCCGACACAGCTCCTCTCAATAATCCGCAGAAACACTACATTAACATACTCACTCGGCTCTAGCTCAACGCAACAGCTCGAGCATTAATAGTTTACGCAGTTTCCTCGCTCTTCGCTCAACAGCGCTCCCCCTTCCAAACCCCACCGTCTAGCGAAACGAGACCGGCAACAGGCCTTTCCCCCACGGAGCTGCGCGCCGACAGGGCAGGAAACGGCAAAATGTGCCCGGCGATCACAAGCTGCTGACATCAAACCCGCGGTGGTTTGGCGTGCCTTTGGGTTATAGCTGCACTGGATGGCTCATGCATGCTTAGGTTTGCGCGATGATGTATTTTAGGAATATGATATTTGATAGCAATATTTACTCGCGAGATTCCCGTGTCTTGAGGAGTAGTGATCACCGTAGTCTTCACCGTTTATTTTTCTGTGCACGTTCCGAGTAATGAGATGGCCAGAGAAACTTCCTTGAGTAAGGTAGTAAAGTGACCGATGTTTTGAAGTATGTGATAGCTCAAACAGCGGTTGATATACCGGAAGTGGCCTCCCCCCCCCTCCATCCATCCGTGCAGGCACATCACCTTACGAGTCCACGCGCTAGATGCTTATCCAACAAATGCTACCCCCCCTCAACCGCCTCCCAAAACCCACCCCCTCACAACAAATACCGATACTCAGGACTCCGATCCCCCATCTCCATCTTCTCATACTCAGTCACTCCCAAATCCCTCCCCGCCCTCTCCCTCTGCCGATTCTGCCCCGTCACCGCAATCGCATACAGACAGCACGCCAGTCCACTCAAACAGGCAAACCCAATACAAATCCCATACCCGGGACGAAACTGCGGGGCATCTTTAGCCAAGAAAGCGTACGTGGCGATAATACCGCCGATATTGCCGAAACCAATCTGCCAGGCGGTACCGACGGCGCGACGGTGGTGGCCGCCCAGGTTGAGGTTGAACCAGCACACGGTCACCGGGAGGGCGGAGTAGGTGCCCATGGTGACGAGGAAGAGGGCGGCGTATTCGAGGTGCGGGTTCGTGTGGGTGGTGAGGAGGATGGCGAAGCCGGCAATGGCCATGCAGATGGGGAGGAGGGCGAAGAGGAAGCGGTGCTTGAATGCGTCGGAGAGGTAGGCGATTAGCAGGGCGAAGGTGAAGGAAGCGGCCCAGGGGGGGACGGAGCGCAGTTGGGTGCCGATTTGGGTGAGCTTGTAGGTTGTTTGGATTATGCCGGGGGCGAAGAAGGCGTCTGGGTTGGGGGTTGGGGGTTAGCGTCGAGTGAAAGATTCAAGTGCATGACTCGAGAATCACGAGTTGCTTTACGGCGGGGGGTTTTAGCTTTGGAAAGACGTACAGCCGTATGCGGGGACTATCAGTCCGAAATACATGAAGCCTCCGATGAAGATTTTGTAGTCCTTGAAGACGTTGAGGACGTCGGTGAAAGTGATTTGGCGCTCAACGGCGGAGCGGCCTTGGTCCTTTTGCAGGCGGGCTTTGATGTACGCGCGCTCGTCTTCGCGGAGCCAGGAGGCGTCTTCGGGGAAATTGGGGATGAGGAAGAAGAAGAGGATGGCGACGATGCAGGTGAGAGTGCCCTCGAGGATGAAGATCCAGCGCCAGCCTAGATACCCGCGCATGCCGTTCATTTTCCCGATGGCGCTGGCGAGGAGACCGCCGAATGCACCCGCCAGGCTGGTACTGCCGAAGAAGAAGGAGTAGCGCTTTTGCGCTTCGGAGCGTTTGTACCACATGCCGATCAGATAGAAGGAGCCGGGGAACATGGAGCTTTCCGCGAGACCGAGGAAGAAGCGCGTGGCGAGGAGGCCGCTCCAATTGTGGACGAGACCTTGGCAGACGGTGATGAGGCCGAAGAGGAACATGCAGGCTGAGAGCCAGACGTGGGGCTTGAAGCGCTTGAGGAAGATGTTGGAGGGGATTTCGAAGACGATATAGGGGACGAAGAAGATTGTTAGAGCGGTGTTGTATTGCGTGCCGGCTAGTTTTAGGTCTTTCTGGAGACCGAATACTGCGGCGTTGGCTATGTTTGTTCGGTCGCTGGGGAAAGAGCTCGTAGTCAGCGCTGCTCATCCGAAACAATAGACGAAGAAGACCTGAGTCCCTGAAGACACGTACAGGAACGCAAGCAGATACATAACACTTAAGACGGGAATAATGCGGAAATCGATCTTGGTGACGAGCCTTCGCTGGGTCGTGTGCGGCGGACACTGGACTTGGAGGTCGTCGTCATATTCGGTGTTTGGATGCGCAATGTCTGGGTCGTAGTAATTGTTTCCCAGTGGCTCATCGCGGGAGTCTGGGGAATCGGATGTTTCTAACGACTTAGTCAATATCAATTATTGTTCGCAATGATTGTCACTTACTCTCGTGATTCCCCATTTTCACTGCACAAAGACACGGGCACTCGCGAGGCAGGATGGGATGGGAACTTCCAAGAATTAAAAGGAAATGTAACGGAAGCATGCTATGTCCGAGGGACGGATGCAAAACATTTCATCCCGCTAGCAGAGTTGCATTTCCTACCAACCCCGCATTTCGGGCCACTTTGCCGATCTGGCGTCATCCCCATGGCCTTTGAAGTCCCCAGAAGGTTAGCATTAGAAGAGGGGAATAGAGGATAAGATACAGTAAAGCATTTTCGTGCTTTCGTGTTCCAGAGCTCTTCTCCCATAGCTATGCACTTCAGCCCACACATCCTAGAGCACCTAGTAGCTTCAAGGGCTGTCCTGCTGATTGATAGGACGAAGCGCAGAGAGCATGCGGACCGATCGAATCCAACAATAAGTGAAGGAGAGGAAGCAAAGAAAATAGATCGGTGCAGAGGGCACGCAAGTAAAAAATCCTGGACGGTCTACAACGAGCCTATAGGTCATCCGACCACCACTAAAAAACTCGGCCGACCATGTTAGGGTCGGACGATTATTAGTCTAGCTATATCAAGGTTAGCTTTAAAAAAAAAATTTAAAAAAACTTTTTGATCGAATAACCTCTTAATTTCTATATAATTTTATAAATTTTAAAATTATAGAATAAACCAGAATCAATTCGAGATTGATTCTAAATTAATTATTAATAAAAATAATTCCGATATTAAATAAGTTATTATATTTAAGTTTATTATTATATTTATATATTATTATATTAATTTAAAAATATTATTTATTAAATATTCTTTTATCCTCCTTAATTATCCTTAAAGCTATTCTAATAAATATATATATATTATTAATATATTTCTAAAAGACCAAGGAAAAGCAAAAAAGGTTTATAATTTAATAAATTATATTTAAATTAATCCGAATTTAATTTAGATTTAAATTTAATTTAATAATAAATTTAATATTTATAGAAATAAAAATATTTGAAAAAGTATTCTTTATTAATATACTTAAATAATACTCCTTATATTCGATATATATATTAATATTTTAAAGTTATATATTATTAGTATTTATATTCAGATCTTATAAGAATATAATATATATCTTTTATTAAAAATAATTTGAAACAGATTCAAAAGATTTAATAATTTTATAATAATTTATATAACTTATAAATTCGGTTTATAATTATATAAGAATTAACTCTAAATTAATTTATAATCAAATCTATTTAATATTTAAAAAGGTAATTTATTTAAATTTAAAAGCAATTCGAGCAAAAAAATATATATAAATAATAAAATAAAGAATATAGTCTTATAATTAAATAAGCAAGAACTTAAATATTTAATCTGAAATTAATCTTAAATCAATTATAATTTAAAACTAAATTGATTTTAAACTATTTTTGATAAATTTTTATTTTATATTAATTATATAAATAATAAAAGTTTAAAATAGAAAATATATTTTTTTTAATTATTAAATATTATTAAAAATATTTATATTAAATATTTTAAAAATCTTTTTTTAAAGTCAAACAATCCTTAACTAAAGTTAGAAAACTTATATTATATTATTAAATATATATTAATTAAGAAGAAGAATTATAATAATTAATTTATATTCGATTCAAAATTATTTTGGAATTAATTTTAAATTAATTTAAATATTAATTATTAAATTGGTTTTAGAGCTTTATAATATATAAATTATTAAGTAAAGTTTAATATTCTTATTCTTAATAGTTTAGCTTATTACTTATATTTTATTTTTATTTTATATAGAATATATATATATCCGTTACCGCTATATAATCGTCTTTTATTAAAGTTATAGAATAGCTTCTTTAAGTTTGCTAAGCAAATAAAAGACCTAAAATTAATAATTAGTTTAAAATTAAATCAAAATTAATTTAAAATTAAATTTAATTAATTATATAGGAAAATTCCTTCGTAATTTATTATTAAATATATTTTGTTCAAATTATTAAATAAAATATATTATAAATATTTATTAAAATATTAGTTAAATAGACCGAATTAAAGCTATTATTCGGAAACAAAAGATACTTTATTATTCTAAAGGATAAATATTTAATAATATTTAATTTGAATATAAATTCAAATATCGAAATATAAATAAAAGAATAAGTTTTTAATTATTTACTAATTAATTTTTATTCGATCTTGAATTAATTCGTAATTAATTAACGTTAGTATATTTAATATTTTGATATTAATAAGGTTAATATTAAAATTATTATTATTTTTTATAAGAAATAAGCTTAAATCTTCTTGTAGCTAGAAGCTTGTAAAGTAAATATAATATTTAAGAGGATAAGAGGATTAATTAATAAAATTGTATTTATAATATTCGAATTAAAATTAGGAAAATATAAGGGATTTAATTCGGGATTAATTTATAATTAATCTAAAAAATTTGCTAATTATATATTTTATAGTTTTTATACTTTGCCGAGTTTATATAAATAAGTTAAATAACGAATATTATTAACGAATATTTACAAAAGTATTCGAATTAGTTTCCGAATTATTATAATCTCCTATTTATTAGCTTTATCTTTATAATAATAGCTTTAAAATAATCTTTATAAATATAAATAAAATATAAATTAAAGGTATATATAATTTAGATTCAATCCTAATTTAATATTAATTTAATTAGGATTTAAATAATATTTTTAATTTATTAACTTTTATTTTTAGCCTTAATATTAATATATATAATAAATAATTATTTATTATAATATTTATTTTAAATATAAAGTTTGTTAAAATATTAGAACTAATTAATATAATAGATCCGTTTATAAACGAATAATAATTCTATTAAAATATTCTTCGAAAAAAGATTATTTTAAAGTTTATTAACTTTTAATTAATAATTAAATCTAAATTAAATCTAAATTAAATCTAAATTAAATATTTATTATTTTTCTAAACTTATTATTATTTACTCCGAAGATTCGTAATTAGGCTTATTATAAATAAGATATTAATATCGCCTCGGATATTAATATATATTATTCCGAAATCCTAAAGGAAGTCTTTATTATAGCTTATAATTATATTAATATAATTAAATAAATATATTATAAAAGTAATATTATTAAGAAGGGCTTAATATTATTATATATTATTATAAAATAAGCCTAAATCTAAATCAAATCTAAATTAATTTATATTTAATTTAATATTAGAAACCTTAATTAATATAATATTCAATAATATTTAACGTTTTTCGATTTCGATATATAATATATATATTATTAAATAAATTTATTAGAAAAGTTTTACGAATCTGAATAAAAATTAAATAATAATTTATTTTATTTTATTTTAAATTTAATTTAAAATTAATCTAAATATTAAAAAATTATTATCAAAATTAAAGGCAATTATTAATCAAAATAAGCTTTAATAAAGAAAATAATATAGGATCTTTTATATTTTTTAAGAGCCGAAAAAGATAATTAAATTTTAAATTTAATAATAATCCTCGATTATAATTAAAATTAAAATTAAGCTTTTAAAGATTTAAAAAATTAAATTAAATCTTAATTAATTTCGATTTATTTATTAATTAATTTTAACTCTCTTTAACGAATAACTTTAATAAATTAATAAAATTTATTTAATTAATTATTAATTAATAGCCTAGAATAAAAATAAAAAGAAGCAAAAGTTCGAAAATTAAAGCTTAAAAATAAAAAAGCAAAATTAAAAATAATATAATTAAGAAATTAGATAAATAATAAAAAGATATAATTAAATTAAGATTAATTTAGAAATAATTTTAATTAATTTTATTATTTATTTATCTTAAATTAAGTTAATTTAGCTTATTAATTAAGATTAATCTTTATTCAATCCCGGATTGATCTCGATTCGATTTAATTAATTTACTCTTTATTGCTTTTACCCCCTTTAGTCTCTTTTTTAGCCTCCCCCCTTATTTCCTTCTTAGCTTCCCCCCTTATTTTCTTTTTAGTTTCCCTTTTAACCTCCCCCCCTATTTCCTTTCCTATTCTTCTTATAGTTTCCTTTTTAATTTCCTTTTTAATTTCCTCCTTAATCTCCCTCCTAATCTCCTTTTCAATCTCCCTATTATTCCTATTGTTTTTGTTAGAATATTTGTTAATAGCAAATATATCTTTAGCCTTTATTATATTAGAATTATAATCCGAGTAATTAAAGTATTTTAAATAATTATAATAAATAAGATTTTATAAATATTTTATATTTAATTAATAATTAATCTAAATTCAAATCGAATTTGATTTAAAATTAAGTTATTAAGAAATTAAATATTTACTAATTTTGTAATTTTTATAATTATAATAAAATACCTTTTTCTTTGGAACTTTAAGCAGAATACAAATATATATCTTATAAAACTGAATTAATTAGCAATCGATTTTATTTTAATTTTAAATTAATTATTATTTAGTCCTTCTTTAAAAGCAATTTCTATTTAATTAAAGCTTTAATAATCTTTTTTGTTAAATTAAGGGTTTCGGAAGCTATATTTCCCAGCTAATAATATATAAATTATTTAAAAAATTCTAAATCAATTAATATTTAATCCCGAATTAATTTAAAACTAAACTTATTAATTAATTATATAATACCCTAAAGTCCCTAAGAATTATAATTCTCTTAGAAAATATTTACTTTATAATCTTTTGATATATATTTATAGAAGGTTAGGGTACCTAAGAAGCAGGCCTATAATTATATTAATTTTAAATTGAATTTAAATTGAATAAGAATTAATTTTATTATAATAAAATAAAGCTTTTTATTATTTATATTAAGATAATAAAAAAGTTTGCCTATTATAATATATAATTTATCTTATTTAAATTAATTAGCAAATAATCTTGAATTAATCTAAATAAATAGAATTTTAATATCAAAGATAAATCAAATTAAATCAGGATTAATTAATAAATAATTTTAAATTAATCTCAATAAATAGAATTTTAAGATAAAAATTAAATTAAATCAAATTAAGATTAATTTGGAATTAAATTATCGTTATTATTTTACTTATTAATTTTTTATCTTATACAAGCTAGTTTGCAGGGCGCTAGGTTAAAACTTTATATTAAATATAAATATCGCTTTTTTTCAGATTAGCTATTGTAATAGATTTAATTAATTAAGGATTAATTATTAATTAATTATATAATAAATTTATAATTAATTATATAAAAGGTATATAGTATAGGAAAGATAATAAGGCGATTATAAACAAAACGAAGATAAATTATACCTAAACTCTAATTCTTAGCGTAGTCGTCTGAGTTTTTTAGTGGTGGTCGGATGACCTGCCTCCTCGTCTACAACTGAGATGATTGGACGTTGTTGACAAAAGACGTATGCAAAGTCAACAACTGTGCTTAGAAAGGTGCATGGAATAAAGAATGACTAGTAAAGTATCATTGAAAAGAGTACGTGCTGCAGGACTCAGCGAAAAGATCATTCCGACTTCTAATGACTCTGACTGTTCTTTGCAAAAGAGAATGGTCCGAAGGACTGAGAAACTGGCGACCTCCGAAGTTGTTGCCGAAGGCCTTGAGTGTACTGTAGGTTACACCTCGAGTGTTCTTCATACAATTTTCAATGAGAAGGTCTGAACCACGCATAATCGCAACGCCTGACCGCACGAAGACAGGAATCGTGGAGAGATTTGAAGGAAAACGGAAAATGAGCGAAGTGGTGGCCTGCGACGGGAATCTGGTTTCCACGATCTCATTATCTTATCATGGATCTCTCGATCTTGGACCTAAGCTCCGTAAGGAAGCCCTTGCATGATCATCGACTAGGATCTTCGGGGAGCCAAACCTTTGCACTATCAAAGTGGTCAACGTGTGATAGCCCATGGAAAATTCGAATCAAAAGGGAGAAGGTGGTAGGAGTGTGTCTGAGTATTGCTTTGAATTTGGCTTAAGGCCTTGCAGAGTTTGGCTGACCACCAAGAAAAGGGAAAATAAGAAAAGAAAAAAAAAATTTCGGGAAATCAATGATGAGATACGGCGAAAAAGTGGGTCTTCCACGCATTGTCTACCAATCACATGTCACGCCACGAGAATATAATCCTCAGCCCTATCCAAATCGTTTTCTCTTCTAGCGTCTTCTCTTTCCCTTCTTCTCGCCACGGACCTATCAATTCATCCAACTCAGCACCAAGTCTGGCCCTCAAAGCCAGCTGATTCTCCAGAAACCATCCTGCACACAAGAACAGCATCCACTCAGCCATCGCCATGGCCTCAACAGCGCGCCTCTTTACCCGTCTCCCCATCCAAGCAAAATCCTTCACTCCGACCATCAAAGCCTCCACCCCACGCCATGTCCGCATTCCCCGCCAAACCCTCCAGTCCACTTCCCGCCGCTCCTACGCCTCAGGCCCCAATGGAAACAGTACAAACCCCACCTACTGGGCCATCGGCATTGTCGTGGCTGGTGCAGCAATGACCCCCTTCTTCATGAGATATAACGGTGTCTCCCTGCCCTGGGAACAAAGCAGCGCAGATGACAAGAGCAAGGGCAAAACCAAAGGCGTCTTCACGCCGAAGAAAGAGGACTACCAGAAGGTGTACGACGAAATCGCTCATCTGCTGGAGGAGAAAGATGAGTACGATGATGGATCCTATGGCCCTGTGATTGTGAGATTAGCATGGCATTGCAGCGGCACGTAAGTTGTAATCCCATACCCTACCGATCGGACGAAATCTGACAGGATCAAAAGCTACGACAAAGCCACTGGCACCGGCGGTTCCAACGGCGCCACGATGCGTTTCGCTCCCGAAGGCGACCACGGCGCAAACGCCGGTCTGAAAACAGCTAGAGACTTCCTCGAGCCTGTCAAAGGTACGTAGTCATTCCCAGCGTTCCAAACCATCTTCCCACTTCCCACTTCCCTCCCCCATCTTCTCCCTCCCAACTCCCCACTAATCCCCCCCAGCAAAATTCCCCTGGATATCCTACTCGGACCTCTGGACCCTCGGCGGCGTCTGCGCCATCCAAGAAATGCAAGGCCCCAAGATCCCCTGGCGCCCCGGCCGCGCGGACCGGGACATCGGCTTCTGCACGCCGGACGGGCGCCTCCCCGACGGCGCCAAAGACCAAACCCACCTCCGCGCCATCTTCCACCGCATGGGCTTCGACGACCGCGAGATCGTCGCCCTCTCCGGCGCCCACGCCCTCGGCCGCTGCCACCCGGACCGCTCCGGCTTCGACGGGCCCTGGTCCTTCAGCCCCACGATCGTGAGTAATGACTACTTCCGCCTCCTGCTGGATGAGAAGTGGGGCTGGCGTAAGTGGGATGGGCCCAAGCAGTATCAGGATGTGAAGAGTAAGAGCTTGATGATGCTGCCGACGGATATGGCGTTGGTCAAGGATCCGGTGTTTGTGGCGCATGTGAAGCGGTATGCGCAGGACTCGGAGGCGTTCTTTCGGGAATTTAGCGCTGTTATTGTCAAGTTGTTGGAGCTGGGGGTGCCGTTTAGTGGGGGCCAGGAGAAGATGACGTTCAGGGCGAGTGGGGAGGGGGTTTGAGCTGGGGGGGATGGGTTGATGGGGAGGTGTGCTTTGTGAGAGTTGAGTGCCTTTCTATGAGGGGAGTTGTGAGAGCTGGGGAAGAGAAGAGATGGCATCCCTTCAACCAGCTCGCAGACCTTGCCATACCAGCCAACATCGAAACGCGCACCTCCCGAATCCCAGTATCCTTCCATTCGATCGATCAGCTGCGCCATCAAGCCATAGTGTACAGATTTACAGAGCGCTTTTAGATTGGAGCGATCTACTCCCATCGCTGGCGGCTAGGGATAGAAATTACATTTTCACTGCAACCGCTGCATCGACTCTCCCGCTCTCCACTCTCCTTTCTTGTGCGCGGGCAGCTGTGGGGGGTGTCCGAACGCCGTTTGTAGCGTCTTCTTCATTCTTCTAGGGGTGTTTGCAGGGTCGGGTTGTAGCGTTTGCGTGTGTGAGGATGCGAGGGATAGGAGAGGCGGGGTTGTGGTGGGAGCCGTCTACGGGATGAGGGATTTGGGGATTTTTGTCTTTTTT
>JAABUQ010003711.1_pt1 | contig 27375 bp, 23 predicted proteins | sample 5560001 | NCBI WGS metagenome assembly JAABUQ01 (sample SAMN10711888, study PRJNA513371) | rock metagenome | isolation source: Antarctica rocks | place: Antarctica: Victoria Land, Finger Mt nord | collected 2015-12-18 | reverse complement strand
GTTCTGGATGGCCACGCCACCCGAGGTCGGCAAACCCTATCGACATGAAGCGGGGACAGCTAACGTGTTCGCGATGATCGGCGCAAGCAACCTGCGGCGCGGCGTGGTCGCAGCGCTCCTCGTCTGCGCCGCCTCAGCCTCCCCAGCCGCCGCCGCGGTCAAGGGGATGTGGGGGCCGGTGAGCCAGTTTGCGACCTACCACCGGCTCGGGGCGTCGATCTACGAGGCCGACCTGCCCTGGGCGAGCGTGGCTCCGGTGCGCCCGCGTCGGCCGCAGGACCCCCGCGATCAGGCTTACCGCTGGCCGCCCGAGCTCGACGTCGCGGTTGCTCAGGCCCGGCGCTACCACATGAGGGTGCTCCTCCAGGTCATCGGCGCGCCCGGCTGGGCGAACGGCGGACACGCCTGGGACTGGGCCCCCAAGCGCCCACGCGACTTTGCCGACTTCACCCGGGCGGCGGCGCGGCGCTACCGCAGCGTGCACCTCTGGATGATCTGGGGCGAGCCCACCCGAGCGGGCAACTTCGAGCCGATCGTCAAGGCGGCGCCCGGCGTCGCGCTCGACCGGGCCCAGCGCAGCGCGCCCCACATCTACGCCCGCCTGCTGGACGTCGCCTACGGCGAGCTGAAGGCGGTGAGCCGGCACAACCTGGTGATCGGCGGCGACACCTACACCGTCGGCCTCATCGACACCGAGCAGTGGATCGCCAACCTCAAGCTCCCTGACGGGCGCCCGCCCCGGATGGACCTCTACGCCCACAACCCGTTCGGCTTTCGCGAACCGAGCTTCTCAAATCCTCCCTCGCCCTTCGGCGATGTGGACTTCTCAGACCTGCCGCGGCTGACCCCGTTGCTCGACCGCTATCTGCGTCCCGGCCTGCGCCTGTTCCTGTCGGAGTTCACGATCCCGACCGCCCCCGACAACGAGTTCAACGCATACGTCTCGGAGCAAACGCAGGCGCTGTGGATCAGCGACGCGCTTCGCCTGTCTCGGGCATGGAAGCGAATCTATGCGCTGGGCTGGATCCATCTCAGCGACGATCCGCCGGCGACCACCGGCGGCCTGCTGCGGAGCGACGGCAGTCCCAAGCCGGGCTTCCTCGCGTTCGCCCGCGGGTAGCGGCCGGCAGGGCGATCGCGCCATCCGCCTCGCGGCGGCGCGCGGGCGGAGCGTCGGCTCTCAGCGGCCGACGCTCCGCTCCTCAGGCGCCTGGCTCGCTCAGCCGAGCAGCGTAACGTTGCGTCCGACGAACCGCGGGCTGGCGTTGCTGTTGAACGCAACGAGCCGAGCGGGCAGCGTGCGCCTGCGCCTGAGCGTGCGCAGCACCCCTCTCTGGAGGCGTAGGCGCACCACGCGGGTCGTGCCCGCCGGGACGGAGAACGAGGTGCGGGCGGCGCGGATGGTGATGCGGCGCAGCCTGCCGCGAATGCGCACCGAACTGCGAATGCTGAGCGTGGTCAGCCCCTTGCACGAATTGCCGGCCGGGCTCACACAGCGGATACGGGCCGTGACGACGCCGCGGCTCTGCCGAAGGCGCGACGAGCCCGTGATGAAGTCGCGCTGGCTCGGGAGCCCCGCGGCGCTCGTCTTGAAGGTCGCGTTGGCCCCGGCCGTGAAGGAAACCGGGTAGTAGACGCTCCCCGTCGCCACAGCGGCGACCAGCCGGTATTGAAAGGTGGTGTTCGGCCTCAGGCCGCCCAGCCTGGCCGAGACGGCCACTACGCTCTGCCCGGCCGGGATCGTCTGGGCTGCGGACTGCTGACCGTAGGCGGTGGTGGTCCCGTACTGGAAGGCGTACTGCGTCATCTGCCCGCCGGTGTCGATCGTGCCGTTCACGATCGCCGAGCTCGACGTGACGCTGTTCGCGGACCCCGTGGTCACGGTTGGCGCAGCCTCTGCGGCTGTGGCCCCCATGGCCAGGGCGGTACAGGCGCAGATGGCGACGGGCACGACTCTCAAGGCAGACCGACTCAACATCTCCAACTCCTCCATGACTCGATGGTGCGCCCAGTCCACGCGGGGCGAACCCTGGGGACTCTATACCAGGTACCAGGATAGTTGCCTCGTCGTCTCCAGTGCGATGTACTCTGGCGATCGTATGGCAAAGCCTCCGGGGTCACGCCTCGGACGACGAAGCATGGGCCGGGGTGCTGCGCTGTCCGCAGGCTCGCAGCTGCTCGCCGCTCTTCTTGCATGGCTGACGGGCGTGCTCGTCGCCAGGCTACTCGGACCAGAGGGGGCCGGCGAGTACGGGGTGATCCTCGTCCTGCTCCTTGCCCTGATCAGCTTCTCCGGATCGGGCATCGCGGGTGGTGTCGCGTACGAGCTGAGCCGCGCGCCTCAGGATCCCCGGTCGGTGGTGCGCCAGATCCTGGTCGGGGCCGGCCTGCTCGGAGCCCTGGGCTTCGGCATCGGAGCTGCTGCCACCGAGTTGCTCTCCAACAGCGCGTTCCGGGGGATTGATCAGCGCGCGACTCTCTTCGCCCTCGCCGGACTTCCTCCCGCGCTTGCCTGGATCTATTTCCAGCACGTAGGCCTCGCGCGCGAGGCCTACGGTCTCTACGCGGCTGCCCCGATCGTCCAAACGCTCTCGTGCCTGGCTGCCACCGCCGTCCTGGGGGCAACCGCCGACCTCCAGGGCGCCGCGATAGCGCTCGGCGTCTCCCATCTCATCGCTGCCGCGCTGGCGTTCGCGCTGATCCGTCGCGAGCTTGGCGCGGAGCCCAAGGGCCGCCTAGCGGCCGACCTCGCACGCCTGAGACGCGCTGTTGTCTACGGGGCGAAGACGTATGTCTTCGTCGCTTTGAACTTCGTAGCCCTGCGGATAGACCTACTTGTCCTGAACGCCTTCGTCTCCGCAAGGCAGGTCGGACAGTATGCCGTTGCCGTCTCGATCGTAGGTCTGGCGCCGCTGCTGCCGCGTGGCCTCTCCCCCATCGTATTCGCGCGGATCGCGAGCATCACGGAGGACGACGCTGCATCCGACGCGGTCTCGGCTCGAGCCCTTCGCCATGCCGTCCTGCTGATCCTCGTTGCCGGCATCGCTGTCACCGGGGCGCTGGCCCTCGTCCCCACTGTCTACGGAGCGGATTTTGCCGAGGGCACCAAGCTGGGCTTCATCCTGCTGCCGGGCGCTTGCGCCCTGGGTATGGCCAATGTCGTCCAGGCGAACTTTATGGGTCGCGGCCCCGCCGACTACGCCGCGTACACGGCACTGGTGGTCGGTCCAGCGGCGATCCTGGCCTACTTCTTGTTGATCCCCGCCTACGAGGCCGAGGGAGCCGCACTGGCCTCTTCTCTCGTCTACATGCTCTCGCTCGTTATCGCTCTCACTCTCTACTACCTACGTCAATCGGCGGGGACGCTCGACATCCGTTGGTTTACTCCAGGGCGCGACGAGATCGCTGACTACCGCCGGCTGCTTCGGCGCTGAGCCCCCGATCCCTGGACCTGACCGGGCGCCGCCGCGCCGATCGAATTGCCAGTCGGGACTCATACGTCCACCCGCTGGCCCAGACGGCCTCGTCTGTAGTCGCGCCAGCCAGCCAGCGTTGCCGTAGCGGACCCCAGCCCGCCACCACTTGGAGTAGGCAGCGAAGCAGGCCCGGGGCGACTGTCGCGATCTCCCGGAGCGCGCTCCGGCCAGGGGTGGTTGGACCGTGCCGATCCTGGATGACGAGGTGGTTACGCGTCGCGTAGTAGCGCGAGAGCCGTGAGCGCTCGCCTCCCGAACTGCCGGCGACCTTGTGCTCGACCACCGCGCTTGGGTCGAAATGGATCTCCCAGCCGCGCTGACGGGCCCGCAGCGACCAGTCGACGTCCTCGTACTGAAAGAACAGCTGCTCGTCGAACAGCCCCACGTCTCGGAGCGCCTTCGCCCGAAGCAGCACAGCGGCACCGGTGATTCTGTCTATCTGTCGCGATACGGGCTGTCTGAGTGGAAGCGGCTCGCGGTAGCCCTCTACCCGACCAGGCCGACTCCTTCTCGGGTCAAAGCTCGCGCCAGCGAACCAAACCAAGCTCGGGTCGTGAGAGAAGACGATCAAGGGCATCACGGCGGCAACGCGATCTCGGCCTTGCGCGGCGGCGACGAGTCCCCGGATGGTGGTGGGACGCACGGTCGCATCGTTGTTGATCAAGAACACCCAGTGGGCGTCCCGCTCCAAGGCCGCTCGAATCCCCCGGTTAACGCCCCCCGCGTACCCTAGGTTGGCACCGGCTTGGATGATCTCTACCGATGGGTAGAGAGACTTGATGTGCCCGACGCTGCCATCGGAAGAGGCATTGTCCACCACGATGACCTCCGGGGCGACGTCTTGCGAGCGCGTGAGCGCACCGAGACAAGCGGCGGTGTCATGGCGTCCGTTCCAATTGAGCACTATGGTCGAGACGTGCGTGAGCCCGGCGTTCATGCCTCCCCCGAAAGCTACTTCTGCTCAGGAGCGCAAGACAGCGGCGCGCTGACGGTCGGGATCGATCTGCGCATCCTCGATGCTCCCGGAGCAGAGCGTACGGGTCTCGGACGTTACGCGTACGAGATCACCCACGGCCTCGTCACCGCCCGGAAGGACTGGCGCCTGGGCCTTTTCACCAACCGCAGCGACCTTTTCGGACATGTGCGCAACGCGACGCTCATGTCCACCCGGTTTCCAACCGACCGTGCGATAGGTCGGATCGCCTGGCTCCATACCGCGTCCGCGTGGTCGGCGTGCCACCTCCGTCCCCATGTGTGGTTCGGGCCAAGCTTCACGCTACCGATCTGGTGGCGCGGAGCCGCTGTCGTGATGGTGCAGGATCTCATTTTCCTGCTGCTCCGCGACGCTTACCGAGGGCGACTCAACGCCATGCACGCCAGCGCGGCGACGCGCCTCGGCGTGCGGAAAGCGAGCGTCGTGATCGCTCCGTCGACGGAGACAGCCGCCCACCTCGAACAGGCGCTCCACGTTCCGTCTCATCGTATCAGGGTGATTCCCAACGGAGTCTCACAGCGGTTCTTCGCGCCTGCTGGCGCGTTGGCCCGCCCGCAGGAAGTCAGCCCCTTCCTGCTCTTCGTCGGAACCTTCGAGGCGAGAAAGGGGCTCGACACATTGCTAGCAGCGCTCGAAGTTGTCAATCGAGAGGGGCTCGGCATCCACCTCAAGCTTGCAGGCCGGCCGGGCTGGGGCACCGACAGCCTGCTCACACAGATGAAGAGCTCCGCACTCGTCACGATCGTCGAGGACCCGACTGACGACGAGCTTGCGTCCCTCTATGCTGGGGCGACGGCGGTCATATATCCTTCACTGATGGAGGGGTTCGGCTTGCCGGTCGCTGAGGGCATGGCCGCGGGTAGACCGGTGATCGCCAGCGATCTGGACTGCATCCGTGAGTTCGCGGGCGACGCGCCGGTCTATGTCACTCCCCGCGATGCGCAGGGCCTGGCCGCCGCAATCGCGCGAGTCGTCCTGGACCCGGACTCGCTGGCTCCAGCCGTGGTCAGAGGCGTGCGATACGCCGACCGCCTGCGCTGGGGCGGCATCGCCGAGGAAACCGCCACGGCTATCGAGGAGGCCCTTGCCGGACGCTGACCGCCGGCGGAAGTGGGCCGCGGCGACCGTGGCGGCTGTCCTGCTTGCGGGCGCGGCAGCCGCGACGTTCGCGACGGTCGACGGTACGACCTCGCGGAGGTCCGGCGCTGGGACGCCGGTGGCGCTCACCGGTACCTACGGAGCCGAGCCGGGGCCCTCGCCGCTGCGCTACCAGTGGATCGGGCGAATGGCAGAGCTGCGGATCGACGTCAAACAGCCTATCTGGCTCGGGTTCAGGGCCCAGAGCCTGCGCCGGGCGCGGGCCCTCACCGTGAGCGGAGGCGGCTTCTCGGCCACGGTCGGTGTTGGCACTGCGGATCGGGCGTTCCTCATCGGACCGGTTCCGCACGGCGCTCGAACGCTCCGGGTCACTCCGTCGCCCGGGCCGGTGCGGGCATCGCCCCGGGACCCTCGCATGCTGGCGGTGTTCGTGTCTGACTTCTCAGCTTTAGACGTCCCGGCATATGTCACACCCGCAAACGGCTTTCTGGGCGAGGAAGCGGACTCCAGCGGGCGCCGATTCAACTGGATGAAACAGCGGGGCGAGCTGGAGCTGATCACGGACTTCGCCAGGCCACGCGAGATCGGCGTAGGTCTGAATGCCGTCTCGATCGGTGAGCGCCGCGAGCTCACGATCACAACCCAGTCCGAGCGGAAGCTCACGGTCGATCCGTCCGCGTCTGCGGGAATCCGGATCACCGCGCGATCCGCTCCGGGCACGCCCACGAAGATCGTCCTCGCCGCGCGACCGGGACCCGAGCGACTCGGTCCGCGGGACGCTCGTAGTGCCACAATCCAGATCAGCGCTCTGCGTGCGTCGGCGAGCCTACAGCAGATCGGTCCCAGCCGCGACGCCGCGCTGCTCATCCTCGTCGGGATGTCGGCTCTGCTCGCAGTCATCGCCCTGGCCGCGGTGCGTAGCCTCGATCGCGCCGGCCTGCTCCTTCTCGCCCTGACAGCGCCCCTAGAGGTCTACAGGACACCCGTTCTCGGCGTAAACGTATCCCTGTTTCGAATCGCCGTACTGCTCGTTGCGCCGCTCGCGTTGCTGAGGCTAATCCGAGACCACCCCCGGCGGTTACCTTCTGGGCTGCCGGTGCTCGCCACCTACGTAGCTATCGCCGGGGCATGTGGCGTCTCCGCGGTCGCGGTTGCCGGTAACTCGAGCTTTGGCGGCCGGCTGGCGGCGCAGATCCTCATAGGCGTCGCAGCCGCAGGGGCGATAGTGGTCCTCGGGCGACGCAGCTCGTTGCAGTACGCTGCTTACGCCTATGTACTGGGCGCTCTTCCGGCGCTCTCTCTGACCGTCTTCCAAGGTCTTTCGTCGCTGCATGGCGGCGAGCCAAAGCTGCCGCTCGCGGACAAGCTACCGGTTGCTGCAGGGTTGGAAGTCACACGCATCGACGCCGTAACGCTGGGGAACGGTGTTACCCGCCTGAAGGGCCCGTTTGGCGATCCGAACCACCTGGGTGTCTACCTCGTGCTGCTCGCTGGGGTCGGCTTGGGCATCGTGCTGGTGAGGCGCGCCTCGGGCCCCGCCCGGCACCGCACCTGGCTCCCGCCGGCGATCGTCTTGACCGCGATGATCTTGACGCTGGCGACATACTCGCGGACGGCGCTCCTGGGGCTCGTAACGATGGTGGTCGCGCTTGTCGCAACGACTCATCAAGTCCTCCGCGGGGAGCTGTTGCGCCTCAGGCCTGCGCGGCTGCGGGTCGTCGCAGTGATCGGCGTGGTCCTGGCGGTCGGGCTGATCGCGCCCCTCGCCCCGACCTTGGCCAATCGCCTCGAACCGCGCGCCGATGTCAACCAAGTAACGACCGCCGGGCATGGAGAGACCGCCCGTGCGGCGTTCGGGGCTTTGGGACATCGACCGCTCTTCGGTGTCGGAGTCGGAGGCATCGGCGACCGGCTCGGGCAAGCCGAGCGAACATCGGGCGCGCACTCCACGTACTTGACGGTGGCGGCGGAGCTGGGACTCGTGGGACTCCTTCTGCTCCTGCTCGCCGCGCTGCGGACCGCGCACCCGCTAGTCCGCCACGTTCGAGCGCTGGCCCACAAGCCGGACATCATCTTGCCGGCGGCCCTTCTGAGCGCCTTCTGCGCGTTCCTCGTCATGAACATCACATATGACGTCTGGTGGGACGATTTCAACTGGGTGGTGCTGGGGCTGGTGCTTATCGCCCCAGCGGCGGCCCGAGCGGAACAGTCGGCTTGAGGGTGCTCCACGTCTACAAGGACGTCTACCCGCCCGTCGTCGGAGGCATCGAGAAGCACATCGACGTTCTGCGCCGCCATATGCCAGACGTGCGATCCGATGTGATCGTCTGCTCGGGTTCCTCGCGCACGAGTCGGCACCGAGGTTCGTACGGCGAAGAGATCAAGGTCGGCGAGCTCGGGCGCCTGCTCAGCGTACCTGTGGCGCCGACGTTCCCGCTCCACCTGGCGCGCCAACGGCCCGATGTCCTCCACCTGCACATGCCCAATCCGCTCGGCGAGCTCTCGACGGCTCTGATGGGAAATAACGTTTGAAGTGCTACGCGGATTGGGGTTGGAGGGTGACGGTGTGGCCGAGGGATTCCAGGCGGGCGATGAGGCGGCGGGTCAGCCGTTCGGGGTCGCTGCGTTGGTAGTAGTCGCCGCCGAGGTCGCGGTAGGTCTCGCCGTTGGTGAACATGTGCCAGTAGGCGACGAGCATCGAGTGCTGCACGGCGCCGAGCGCACGGCGGTGCCCGATCCGTGGCCGCAGCCGCTGATATTGGGCTTGGAGGTAGCTGTCTTTGGTGCGGGTCGCGGCGAGCGCGGCTTCTTGCAGTGCGATGCCCAGGAACTTCGATCCTTTGCGGCGGCGTCCGCTGCGGCGTTTGCCGGCGGATTGGTCGTTGCCGGGGCAGCGACCGCCCCACGAGGCGAGGTGCCCGGCGCTGGGGAAGACGCTCATGTCGGTGCCGATCTCAGCGACCATGACCTCGGCGGTGCGCGTGGCGACTCCGGTGATCGTGCTGGCCAGCGCCACGCCGGCCAGCCCGGTAGGGCCCAGCTCGGCCTCGATCGCTTCGGAGAGCTGCCCGATCTGCTCGTCGAGGAAGTCCAGGTGGGCGAGGATCGCGCCGACGATCAGCGCGTGGTGGGCCTGGAAGCGTCCCCGCAGCGCTTCGCGCAGCGCGGGGATCTTGGTGCGGAGCTTTCCCTTGGCCAGTTCGGCGAGCACGTCAGGATCGGTCGTGCCCGAGACCAACGCGTCGAGCATCGCGCGCCCGGACTTCCCGAGGATGTCAGTGGCGACGCAGTCGAGCTTGATGCCGGTGTCCTCCAGCGCCTTGTGCAGCCGGTTGGCCTCCCGTTGGCGATCAGCGATCTGGGTCTTGCGATACCGGGTCAGCGCGCGCAACCGCCGCTGGGGCTTGGGAGCCACGAAGCTGCCGCGCAACAGGCCGGCCTCCATCAGCTGGCACAGCCACTGCGCGTCACACACATCCGTTTTCCGGCCCGGAACGTTCTTGACGTGCGCCGCGTTGCACAACGTCAGCTCGAAGTCGTCCTCAAGGATGTGCCAGACCGCCAGCCAATACACGCCGGTGGCCTCCATCGCCACATGCGTGACGGCGAACGCCTTCAGCCAGTCTGCCAGCGCGAGCAGACCCGCGACCGTCGTGGCGAACTGCGCCAGATGCGCCACCCGCTGCCCCTCGGCGTCAGGTATCCGCACGCACGCGGTGACCTGCGCCTTATGCACGTCAAGCCCCGCGACGCGCTCGAACACCTGCTCAAACACCCGTCCCATCGCTCCTCCTGGAATCGCAGATCGCCAACACGCCGCCCGGCGGGCCTCCAAGACAGACGAGTCTGATGAGCGTGCTCAAAGGCAACAATCCGGTACACCGGGGGAGGACCCTGCGTCAAACTAAGCACGGGCACACAGGCACCAATACGAAAACGACGTCAACGAGCGGCCCCGAGATCCTCCCGTATTTCACCAATCCGCGTACGGCCGAAGGCCCCGGCAACTAAGCGGGCGGAGGGCGCCCGTGGTCGTCAGCTACCACGCGGACATCGTCAGGCAGGCAGCCCTTGAGCCCCTCTACCGCCCCTTCCTCAGGTGGTGGCTCCGACGGGCGACCGCCGTGATCGTGGGCAGTCACCGGCTCGTCGAGACTTCCCCTTTTCTCGACGGACTCCACGATCGAATCGAGGTCGTGCCCTACGGGATCGACTCTCAGCTGATCGCCCGAGGCGCAGCCGGCGGGGCCAAGGCAGCCGAGATCGGTAGGCAGTTTGGAGCACCGCTCATCCTAGCGGTGGGCAGGCTCGTGTACTACAAGGGATACGAAAACCTGGTCGCTGCGGCGCGCGGGCTCGATGCGAGCCTGGTCTTCGTCGGAACGGGGCCATTGGAGGAAGCGCTCAAGAGGCAGGCACTCAACGACGACCGGATTCATTTCGCGGGCGCTGTCAGCGAGGAAGATCTGCCCGCCTACCTGAGGGCGGCCGACATCTTCGCTCTGCCCTCGACCAGCAGGGCAGAGTCATTCGGCATTGCAACCCTTGAGGCTCAGGCGCTCGGGGTCCCGGCGGTCATCAGTGATGTCGGCACGGGAACAATCGAAGCCGTCGATCCGGGGCTGACGGGCCTCGTCGTTGCGCCCGGTGATATCCGAGGGCTGCGGGATGCCCTCCAGCGCCTGCTTGCCGACCCGGCCGAACGGGCCCGTATGGGAAGGGCGGCCGCAGCGCGTGTGGAGCGCGGCTGGACGGCCGCGCATCAAGCGGCGCGAGTTCTGGACATATATCGGCGGGTATCGTCCACACCGTGAGACGGAGGCCTGCGCGAAAGCTGATCCGCCAAGGCTTGAATGCGGTCGGGATGGAGGGGCGTGCCCAAGACGCCTTCATGAAACTTCGCTACCGCCTCGACGCTGACCTGCGGCGCAGTAATGCCGGGATCACGGCCGGAAGTGACGGCCTACCCCTGCCGCCTCCTGAGCTTGCCTACCTGGCCGACGGCGACTTTAGCCTTGCGGCCTACGAAGAGGGTGGTCGCCGACACGCACAGAACATTCGAGGAATGCTCTCAGACGCCGGGCTGCCCGTGGAACGGGCGGAGGATGTCCTCGACTTCGGCTGCGGAACGGGGCGCGTCCTGCGTCACTTCGCGGGCCTAGGGCCCAGGCTCTACGGCTCAGACCTCAACCACGAACTGATCGAATGGTGCTCCGCCCATCTGCCTGTCGCGACTTTCTCGCCCAACTCCCCGGAGCCGCCGCTGTCGTGGCCGGACAGCACCTTCGACATCGTGTACTGCATATCTGTTTACACCCATCTCCCTGAGAGGCTTCAACATCGATGGCTGTCAGAGCACACTCGCGTTCTCAAGCCTGGAGGCCTGCTCTACTTCACCACCCACGGCCGCAGCCGCCGTCAGCAGTTGTCTCCAGGCGAGCGAGAGGCGTTCGACCTCGGAGAGTTCGTCGTGCAAGGTGGGCGCTACTCGTTCAGCAACCATTGCGGAACCTACCACCCGGTCCAATGGGTTAGGGCAACGCTCGCGCGGAAGCTCGAAGAGGTCACCTTTGTCGAGGCCGTGGGGACCCACGAGCAGGACGGTTGGCTGTTTCGCCGTGACGGCTGACGACACCTGGAGCTTGGCCAGCCGATCGAACGGCGGTGAAAGGACAGTCGAGGTGATGAATGAGCGGGTGCTCACCGGGCCCTGCGATCGCTGATGGCGGCGAGGCGCTTGACATGTCGCAGCAGACGCTGAGACACTGGGTCAAGCAGACCGAGGTCGACGCGGGCCCGTCGTGCGGTCTGATGGGCGATGAGAAGGAGGAGCTCAAGTAGCTGGGCCTTCGCGTGCGGGCAGAAGCGCGAGACCCTCAAGAGGATTCTCGCCGCGCAGCGCTACGCGATGCGGCACGCCGACATGCGTGCCCGCCAAATCGTCTATCGCGCGCGGCCCCTCGCCCCGGTTCTGGCACGAAGTTGCAACCGCGACCGAAGCCGAGCGATACTGTACGTTCGTTTCAGCTCCGGGCGGTCACGTTGAGGCTCACCGGCTCGTGCTCGCGGGTGTCGACAAAGGTCCGGAACCACAGCTCGAGCTGAAGCAGCGACCACAGCTTGTTGGCGTTGTCTCGCGCGCCCGAGCGATGGTCGGCGACCAGCCGGCGGACGGCCTGCGGGCGAAACAGCCCGCGTGCGACGGCGATCGGGTCCAGCAGGACCTCGTCCGGCAGGTGCTCGAGGCGGCCGCGGAACCAGCTCGCGATCGGGACGCCGAAGCCCATCTTCTTGCGGTCGATCACCGCGTCGGGAAGCCAGGGGCGGACCGCCTCCTTGAGCAGCGCCTTGGGCACGCCGCGACGAAGCTTGAGGTCACTCGGCAGGCGCGCGACGCGCTCCATGAACACGTGGTCCAGGAACGGCGAGCGAACCTCCAGCGAGTGCGCCATGGTCGCGATGTCCATCTTCACGAGCAGGTCCCCGGGCAGGTAGGTCTGGACGTCCACATCCAGCATCACTTCGACGGGGTCGGGAGCGCCCGAGCCTAGCCAGGAGCCGACGATCAGGGAGTCGGCGGTCCGCGACGCTGGCAACTGGCGCGCGAAATCGGGCTCGTAGAGCTCATCCAGCTCGGCGCGCGTGAAGTAGGACATCCATCCGTCATAGCGCTCGGCGGGCGACAGGGCGAGAGCGGACAGCCCGCGGACCAGGCGCGAGCGAAGCGTGCGCGAACGATTGCCGGGTCCGATCCCCAGCGCAGATCCCGCAATCGCTCGGCGAACCAGATCAGGGAGCACGCCGATGCGCTCGGCGTACGTCTGAGCGACATATCGCTCGTAGCCGGCAAAGCTCTCATCGCCGCCGTCCCCGTTGAGCGCGACCGTCACGTGCCGCCGCGTCAGCTCCGATAGGTAGAAGCTTGGCAAGGCCGAGGAATCCGCGAACGGCTCCCCGTAGTGCCAGACAAGGCGCGGCAGGACGCTGATGGCATCCGCCTCTACGCGGAACTCATGATGATCGGTCTCGTACCGCCGAGCCACCTGGCGCGCGAAGGAGGTCTCGTCGAACCCATCGACGTCGAACCCGATGGAGAACGTCTTGACCTGGCCCGAGCCTTCCATTGCCATCGCCGCCACGACGGCGCTCGAGTCGACGCCTCCCGACAAGAAGCCGCCAAGCGGCACGTCGGACCGCAGGCGCAGCCTCGTCGCCTCCAAGAGCGAGTCGCGCACGGCCTCGGCGGCGTCCGGCATCGAGCACGCCCCTCCTGAGTGGTAGTCGAGGCTCCAGTATCGGGAGATCTCGGGCTCGCCGCCAGCCCAGCGCAGTGTGTGGGCCGGCGGCAGCTTACGCACCGCGCGGAATGCGGACAGCGGATGGGGCACGTACTGAAAGCGCAGATAGCTGTCGACCGCGTCGAGATCAACCTCGCGCGGCACCTCGGGATCCTGCAGGATTGACTTCAGCTCTGAGGCGAACCACAGAGTGCTCGGCGTGGCTCTGAAGAACAGCGGCTTCTTGCCCACCCGGTCACGCCCCAGCAGCAGCGTTCGGCGCTGCTGGTCCCACAGCGCGAAGGCGAACATCCCCCGCAGATGATCTACGCAGCGGGCGCCGTACTCCTCGTAGAGATGGACGATCGTCTCGGTGTCGCCGGCCGTCCGAAGACTATGACCTCGGGCCTGCAGGCTCTCGCGGAGCTCGGCGTAGTTGTAGATCTCACCGTTGAGCACGACCACGATCGAGCCGTCCTCGTTGTAGATCGGTTGATCGCCGGTCGCCAGGTCGATCACGGCCAGACGCTGCACGCCCAGTCCCACCCCGTCGCGGGCGTGAACGCCACGGGCATCGGGCCCGCGATGCTCGACGACATCGCACATCCGGTGCAGCAGATCGGGATCGACCGGGCGCACGAGGTCGACTTTGCCGGCGATTCCGCACATCGGGGCGACGCAATGTACCGCCGCGTGAAGACCGGCGGCGCTCGAGCGGACGACGCCTTAAGCTGCGTGCATGTTGCCCGCCGAGGAACGGCGATTCGCCTTCGTCCGGCCCGAACAAGTTCGCGCTGCGCTCGGGTGAGCTCCCCGAGCGATGCCTCTAGGGCTGGCTGCCGTTCAGCGTTCGGCGCCGGATCCGCCTGCGACGCCAGGGCGGCGGGGTGGTCGAGTCGTCGAGCATCGACTACAACCAGTTCACCCACCCCGGATTGCGAAAGATGCTGCACAGCATAGGCTTCTCGCAGGCGCACGGACTCTACGAGCTCCTGGAGCCGGACGATCTGGTGGGCGGGGGCCGGCCACGTCGGTGGGCGCTGGTGATCGTCCGACGCCTCCCCGTCGCGCGCTTGGCGGTCGAGACGTTCTCGAACGGGACCCACTTCTACTGCGTGAAGTGAGGGCGAAACGCCCGAACCGCTGCGTGCCTTCCCCGCGCCCCGCCGCGCGGCCGCTACGGATCTTGCGCGTGATCGCGCGGCTCAACATTGGCGGTCCCGCGATCCAGGCCATCACCCTTACCCATCGGATGTCGTCGGTCGGCTACCAGACGACGCTGGTGCGCGGCGTGGAGGGGCCCCGAGAGGGGGCCCTCGACGATCTGGCGGCGGCGCTCGGGGTCCGGCCGCGCAAAGTGCGATGGCTCCGGCGCGAGCTCGGGCCCTGGGACGCGCTCGCCTTTCTGAGCATCTGGCGCCTGCTTCTAGCGAGCCGCCCTGACATCATCCACACCCATGCCGCGAAGGCGGGAGCCCTCGGCCGGCTCGTAGCCCTCACGATCCATCCGCGCCGACCGCTCACCGTGCACACCTTCCACGGCCATGTGCTCGAGGGCTACTTCTCCGGCCGCAAGGCCCGACTGTTCCGCTTCATCGAGCGCTGGCTCGCCCGCCAGACTACCTGCCTCATCGCGGTGTCCCCGGAGGTCCGCGACGATCTGCTCAGGATGAGGATCGCCCCGCCCGAGAAGGTGCGCATCGTGCCACTCGGCTTCGATCTCGAGCGGTTCCTATGCGGCGATGCCGAGCGTCGGGCTCGGGGAGCGTCGTTCCGGGCGACGATGGGGATCAGCGATTCGGTCACGCTGGTCACCCTCATCGCGCGCCTGGTGCCGATTAAGCGTGTCGACCGCTTCCTGGAGATCGCCGCCCTGCTCGTCAACGAGCCGCAGCTTCATTTCCTCATCGTCGGCGATGGCGAGTTGCGCGAGGACCTGATCGCCAGCCCCGCGGCGGAGCGGCTGGGGGCCCGGCTGACCTGGGCTGGATTCACCAACCGGATCGAGAACGCCTGCTTCGCCAGCGACATGGTGGTGCTGACGTCGGACAACGAGGGGACTCCGGTCAGCCTGATCGAAGCCCAGGCGGCGGCGACGCCTGTGGTGAGCACGGACGTGGGCGGCGTGCGTGCGGTGGTGCGCCCGGGCCTGTCGGGCTTCGTCGTCCCCCCGACCGATCACCGGGGCTTCGCCGCGGCGATCTCCACGCTGGCCGCCGACGAGGACCAGGCACGGCGGTTCGGACAGGCCGGGCGCGAGCACGTCGCCGCCACGTTTACCCTCGATCGCCTGGTCGCCGACCTGGATCGTCTCTACCGCGAGCTGCTCGAGCGAGACGCGCAGTGAGCCGCCCCGGATCAGACCTTCCCACGCTCGCCCGCTTGCTGCGCTGCACGGAGTGCTTCGTTGAGCTGAGAGTCGAGGGGAACGACCTGAGGTGCGCGTCGTGTGGGGCCGTGTACCCAGTCATCGACTCGACGCCGCGCATGCTCCCCCAGCGCGGCGCCGACCCTCAGAAGGACCGCACCGCCGCGAGCTTCGCCTACGAGTGGGACCGATTCGGCGCGCTGCGCGCGGAGTGGCACAAGAACTTCGTCGACTACCTGCGTCCGCTCACGCCCGAGGACCTTCGCGACAAGCTGGTGCTCGACGTGGGAGCCGGGTCCGGACGCCACAGCTTCCACGCGGCCGCCGAGGGCGCGCAGGTCGTGGCCGTCGACCTGGGCGACTCGATCGACGTTGCTCGGCGCAACCTGCCCGCCGCCGTGCTGACCGTGCAGGCGGACGCTGACATGTTGCCGTTTGCGTCCGATACGTTCGACATCGTGATGTCGCTCGGCGTCCTGCACCACCTGAGCGACCCCGAGGCCACGCTCCGGCGCATCGTGCGGCACGCTCGGCCGGGCGGACGCGTCCACGTCTACCTCTACTGGGTTCCCGAACGTCGCTGGCACCGCATCCTGCTGCTTGCCGTCAGTGCCGCGCGCCGTCTCACCACGCGGCTACCCCACCGCGTGCTGCACGCGCTGTGCTACCCCATCGCCGTGGCGCTGTTCCTTGCATTCGTGTCCCCCCACCGCGTCCTGCGCCGGCACCCGAGCCTGCGGAGCCTGGCTGCCGGCTTCCCGCTGAAGACGTATGCCGACTACTCCTTCGGGGTGCTGGTCAACGACCAGTTCGACCGATTCTCGGCGCCCATCGAGCATCGCTACACCCGCCAGGAGGTGGCTGAGATGCTCGGGCGGTCCGGTCTCGAGGACGTAGTCGTCGTCGACAACCACGGATGGGTGGCGGACGGTCGACGCCCGCAACGCTCATCGCCTGCGGCACCCCGGTAGGTTGTTGGAACCATGGGTATGCGCAAATTGACGATCCTGGCCCTCTGCGGCGCCACTGTCGGTGTGATCGGCTGTGGCAGCGGTGGTGGCAAGGCGGCCAAGACCTCCGCCACGCGAGCGCCGGCGAACACGTCCCCAACGTTCGACAGCGTGGCGACAGCGCCGGCGGTGGTCACCGACGCCACCATCTCTGCGCAGCCACCGGACTCCCCGCAGCGGGCACTACTCACCTGGTGGCAGGCGCTTCAGTTCCAAGACTATGTGACGGCCGCGTCGATCACGACTCCACGAGCTTCGGCAACGCTCCCCAGAGGAGCCTACCGTCAGGCTGTGGTCGCGCTGCAGGGGGGGCTGCCTGGCATTAAGATCGTCGGCGTCATATCGCACCAGCAGTCGGCGAGCGTCCGCGCACTGACGCTCTTCTTCTCGGGCTCGCCCCCCAAGTTGACCGCCGCCCAGCCCCTCTCGTTCTTGATGGCCCGCAGCCTCGGAGGGTGGCGGCTGGACGATCTCGGCTACCTGCGCAAGCTGGCGCCCAAGTCAGGACGATAAGGCCGCTGTGCGTGCGTACCTGTGCGACGTAGCCGCCGGTCGGCGGCGCGGTCCGGCGCGCGGGTGAGCAAGCCGCTGCGCCTGATGCTGGCCATCGGCGGCCTCGGCGCAGGAGGCAGCGAGAAGCAGCTCACTGAGCTGTTGGCCAGGCTTCCGCGGGAGCACCTGGATCCGGTGCTGGTGACCAGGGCATCATCGGGGCAAGCCTCTCACCTGTCCGAGCGCGTGATTGCGGCGGGGATACCCATGCTTGAAGTCAGCGATCCGGGCAGCCATCCCGTGACGCGCTGGGTGAACCTGTCCCGGGCCTATGCACGCGCCGTGCGCACCATCGAGCCCGACCTCGTATACGCCTGGCTCGACGAGACCGCCGCGATCCTGGCCCCGATCTGCCGGCTCATGCAGGTCCCGTGCCTCGTCGCACGCAGGAACCTGATCGGCTCCTCGCTCGAGCGGCGCTACAGAGTGGTCGGCCACGTCATGCGACGGGCCGAAAGGCTGGCCACGCTGGTGACGGCGAACTCGGCCGCAGTCGCCGCCTCGAGCGTAGCCCGCGGCCACGATCCCGCGCGCGTGCGAGCAGTGCCCAACGGTCACGAGGAGCTTCCCGCGCTTCCGTTTCCGGCGGGACCTACAGTCGCGTTCGGCTACGTGGCTCAATTCCGCATCGAGAAGGGGCACCATCGGTTGATCGACGTCCTGGAGCGCCTGCCGCCCGGGCCCTGGCGGGTCGATCTCGCTGGCGAGGGACCCCTGCAGGGTGAGATCGAGGCACGGATCGCCCGTGCCCACCTCGAGCAGCACGTCCGGCTCGTGGGTCCCATCTCCGACGTGCGCGGCTTCTGGCGCGAGCGGCGCGTCGCGATGCTGCTGTCCGACTCCGAGGGCATGCCAAACGCCCTGCTGGAGGCGGCATTCGCCGGGCGGCCGGCCATCGCGACAGAGGTTGGGGGTACGCCGGAGCTCGTCGCCACGAGCGGCATCCTCGTGCCTCTCGACGACCCCTACGCCGTGGTGATGGCGATGCAGGCGCTGATTGCTGACCCGGAGCGCTGTGAGCAACTCGGCGAGCAAGCGTGGCGACGTGCGGCTCATGAGCATTCAATGGCCAGCATGGTCGAAGCCCATGTCGACGCCATCTTCGAGACGCGGCAGTTGGCAGCCGATGCGGCTCGCGGTACCCACCAGGCTTAGGCTCACCAGCGCGACCCTCGCGCTGGCGTCGCTGAGCATGGTGGTCTGGGATCGTGCGCCGGTCGCAGGTCAGCCCATCGCGACGTTCGGACGACTGTTCCTGGCGGCGGCGCTGGTGGCGCTGGTGATTGAGCTGCGTCGGCCCCGCGCGACCTGGAAGCTGGCTCGACGCGCCCTGCACGGGCCAGCCGCCGCGCTCGTCGCGGGCGGGGCGCTGTCCCTGACCCTCGTGGGCGTTAGCGCCAGCACGAATGGGTGCCAGTGCAGCGGTGGCTCCTACGGTCTACTCGAGATGGCGACGTGGACCGTCCTGGTGCTGATGGCGGTGCTCGCCGAGCCTCGGTGGAGCGCACCGCTGCTGGGTGCGGCCGTGGCGGGTGCGATCGTCGCGGGCCTCGTGGCGCTCGTAGGGGTGAACTCGCCACCAGCTGGCTCCGCGAAGGCCCTCAGCAACCGGCTGACTGGAACTTACGGTAACCCAAACTTCCTGGCCGCCACGCAGGCGCTGGTATTTCCGGCGAGCGTGGCCGCCGCGCTGGCGCTTCGCCGGCCGGTGGTTCGGGCCATCGGGCTCGTCGCGGCAGGCACGCTGGGTGTTGTCCTGCTCCTCTCCTACTCACGCGGCGGCCTGCTCGCCGCCGCCGCCGGCTTCTACGCGGCCATCGTCTTGGTGGTACCCGAGCGGCGACGCCTCGCGGTTGCCCTGGCCCTACCCGCGCTGTCGGCCGCGGCCTGGCTGATTCTTTATCCCACTTACGAGCGGCAACGGACTGCTGCCGACTTTCCGGCCGCGACCGCAGCAGCCCAGGCCGTGGATGCAAGCGGGTGGGATCCTGCCGAGACCGGGCTTCTCCCTGGCGGCCCCTCGAGGCTCAGCAACATCGGTGCCGACACGCTGCGCGTGGCTGCGAGCCAGCCCGGGCAGGGCACCAGCCACTCTCTGGGCGGTGCGAGCCCGCCGATGCAGTATCACCTCCGCTTCCAGGCCCGGTCCTTGGAGTTCGGTCTGCGGCTGAACTTCGGCACGGAAGACAATCTGGTTGGCGCTGGGCCCCAAACGCTGCGGGCCTACCAGTCGCGACGCTGGAGATCCTTCGCGCTCAATTGGCGGCCTTCCCAGGTGGCCAGTCACGCTCGTGCCTACTTCTGGGCCGACTCGGCCGGGTCGTTCGACCTACGCCGGCTGACGATCTCGACGGGCAGTCCGCGAAGCGCCCGCGCGCTCCCGGTGCGGCTCCTCGGGCCGCCCAGGGGCATCGACCCGGAGCTGAGCAAGGCCGAGGCTGGCTTCGTCCGCGCCCGCGAGGGCGCGCTGCGCATCGCGATCCATGCGTTTTCCGCTCACCCGCTGCGCGGTATCGGGTGGGAGCGCTTTCCCGCCTACGCCTCTGCCCGTTCGGGGGTTGGTGCCATCGCCACCCACGACGAATACACCCGCTTCGCCGCTGAGCTGGGCGCTCCCGGCCTCCTAGCGCTCGTGCTGCTGTGTGCGGGAGCCGGCTGGGCCGCGGTGAGCATTCGCGGCCATCAACTGGGCGCCGCACTGATCGGCATGATTGTCGCGGGAGGGGCGAGCCTGGTGTTCGCCAACCTGCTGGAGTCACCCGAAGCGGGCCTGCCGCTGGCTACGGCGGTGGCCACCGCCGTAGCCCTGGCCACCGTCAAGCGGGCGACTGAGCAGAGACCCGATGGCTGACCGAACCCCGGTGCTTGGCGAGGCCACGGTGTTCAGCGATTATGCGGCCGTCGTCGGCGCCCGGGCGATGCTCGGAGTGCTCGCACTTGGGTCGGTGGCGTTTACCACGCGGCTGCTGACCCCGAGCGAGTTCGGTGGGCTGTCTCTGTTCTTCGTGGTCTCCCTGCTCACCGTGACCGCCGCGTCTGCGTGGACTAGCGCAGCGGTGTCACGATTCGGTCGCGAGGAGCTCGAGCTCACCGGGTCGATGTTCGGCATCACCTCTGCCCGCGCGGTATTCGTGGTGCCTGCGTTTCTCGTCGCAGTGCCTGTGGTCCTGGTCTTGCAGTCGACGGGCGTACTGCCGGCCGCCTTCACCAGGTCGCTCGCCCTGCTCAGCGTTGGATACGCGGCTGTGTGGATCCTGTTCGACCATGTCGTCTATATGCTCGAGACGTGGGGAAGGCAGAAGGTGAGCGCCATTGCCGTGCTCATCCAGCAGGTCGCATACGTCGGCGCGGTCGCGACGTTGTATGCCGCCCACATCCAGGTGGGCCCTGTGGATGTCGCTCTGATCGCGCTGACCGGGATGGCCGTGCTCGTTCTGGTCATCGGCTTGATGGTCCGGCGGGTGGCGTTCGCCGCCCGCCGGCCGGCGCGGATGCTGGTGCGCCGTGTCTGGACCTACTCTCGCCCGCTGATCGCGTTCGTGGCGAGCCAGTACATCATGCGCTCGGTCGACGTGCTGGTGATCGGCACATTCTCGACGGCCGCGGCCGTTGGCACATACGCACTCGCCTACCAGGGCTATGGGGTCATCCAGCAGCTGGCGACGACGGCCGGCCCGGTGTTCACCCCACTGCTGGTCTCGCTGCGGATGGCCCAGCGGGACTCGGCGATCCGGGTCTACGTGGAGCGGTTGGTGCCGAAGCTGGCGTTCATCGCGTCGGCGGTGGCCGCGGTCGCCATGGCCCCCGTCTTCAGGCTCGTGCCCGAGCTGCTCGGTCCAGGGTTCGGGCAGACACGGCTGCCGCTCGCCCTGCTGTTCAGCGCCGGCGTCGTGTTCCTGATGGCGTCGCTGCTGAGCCCCGTCATCACCGTGTTCGACCGGACCGGGGCCACTGCCGTCCTCAATCTCGCCGCGGCCGCCGTGAACGCAGCTCTGGACCTCATCCTGATCGGGGCGCTTGGAGCCGGGATATGGGCCGCCGCCGTGGCCACCATCGCCAGCGTCGCCATCGTCTGGATTGGCTACGCCATCGTCGCCGCCGACTGCCTGGGGACCAAGGGACGACCGTCTCTCGTCCCGCTCGTGCCACTGGTGGTGGCCACCGTGCCTCTAGCGGCGCTCCACGGCGACATCGCGATATTGGCCAGCACAGGAGCAGCGCTGGCCACGTCGCTGGCCGCCTTCATCTATGGTGCACTCTTCAATCGAGGAGATATTGGTCTCCTCGACGCGCTGGATATGCCGGAGTCGCTCCGCCGGTGGACGATTCGTCTGCTGCAGCTCACACGCGCATGAGCCTGGTGTCTGAATCGAAACCCTCACGGGCTGCACCGACCGATGTCCCTCGGTTTGGCTTCGGCGCCAACTGGTCGAGCTTTAGCAAGCATGTCGACGCCGAGCGGGTCCGTGAGGCACGCGACTCGATCACCACGCGCCTGGGAGACATCTCGGACTTGAGCTTTCTCGATGCCGGGTGCGGCAGCGGACTGTTCTCGCTCGCCGCGGCTGAGCTGGGCGCGATTCGGGTGCACTCGTTCGACTTCGACGAAGACAGCGTCACGACGACACGGTCGCTCAAGGACCGGTTTCGACCGGCGACGTCAAGCTGGACGATCGAGCGCGGCGACGTGCTCAATCTGGGGTACGTCGAGCAGCTTGGGCCATGGGACATCGTCTACTCGTGGGGAGTCCTTCATCACACGGGCAACATGGAGCAGGCTTGGGCGAACGTGGCAACCTCGGTCGCGCCGGGAGGACGGCTGTTCATCTCGATCTACAACGACCAGGGGCTCAACAGCCGTCTGTGGTCGCTCGTCAAGCGCACGTATCATCGCGTCCCTGCTCCCCTCCGGCCCCTATATGTCGTCCTCGCGATGGGTCCGCGTGAGGCGCTGTCGGCCCTGGCCACCGGCCCAGTGGGGTACGTACGCAACTGGCGGGAGTACAAGTCCAATCGCGGTATGAGCCGCTGGCACGACCTGGTCGACTGGGTCGGCGGATACCCGTTCGAGGTCGCCAAGCCGGAGATCGTATTCGACTTCTTTCAGGCCCGCGGTTTTGCCCTGGAGTGGATGTCGACCTGCGCGGGCGGTCTGGGCTGCAACCAGTTCGTCTTCAAGCGCGCGCCTGGCGAGTGATGAGCAACGGCGCGGAAGCACGCCCTTTGGTTGGCCCTTCCGTGGAGGTCAACTCCGCGTTTTTCATCTCGTACGCCTGCTCGATCACCCAGCCGGGGCACAAGGTTCTGGATTTCGGCTGCGGGCGGGGCGGGTTGGTGGCCGAGCTACGCGCCCGCGGTGTCGACTGCTACGGCACGGACGTGTTCTACGAAGGCGGTGACTGGCGGCACCTGGACGATGACCCGCTGCTACGCGAGGCCATCGTGCGCCCAGCCGCGCCCGGAGATCCGCTTCCCTTCGAGGCCGACACGTTCGACCTCATCTTGAGCAACCAGGTCTTCGAGCACGTGACCGAATTTGCTCCCGTGGTGCAGGCGCTGGCGCGTGTCCTGAAGGCCACTGGGCGCATGCGCCACCACTTCCCATCGTTCGAGGTGTGGCGCGAGGGACACATCGGCATCCCGTTTGCCCACCGGCTCCGGCCTACCCAGCGCAGACACGCCTACGTCCGCGCGCTGCGGGCGCTCGGATGCGGCTATCACTGCGACACGCGGACCAGCCGGGTCTGGACGGACGAGAGCCTCAACTGGCTTGATCAGTACTGCCACTATCGGCCCTACCGCGAGATCGTCGCTGAGTTCTCGCGTTGCTTCTCAATCCGTCACGACGAGATCTCCTACTGCCGCTTTCGAGCGGCCCCGCGTCCGGCGCTGGCCCAAGTCCTCGGTGTCCGGGCACTTCAGTCCGTGGCCGACGCCCTGTTCCGGCGGCTGGCGTTCATGGCGCTCGAGATGTTCCCGCTGTCGGAGCCGCGCCTATGCTCCCGACGATGAGGTGCCTGGTGACCGGCGGGGGTGGATTCATCGGCTCCCACATCGTCGATGCCCTGCTGTCCGGGGGCGACGAGGTTCGCATCCTGGACAATTTCTCCACCGGTGAGCGGCGCAACCTGGCTCACGCGGCGGGCGAGGTCGACATCATCGAGGGAGACCTAAGGAGCTTCGAGCGGGTCGCCACCGCGGTACGGGGATGCGACACCGTCTTTCACCAAGCCGCGCTCCCGTCTGTCCCTCGATCCGTGCAGGATCCACTCACCTCCAGCGAGGTCAACATCACCGGCACGCTCAACGTGCTGCTCGCCGCCCGGGATGCCGGGGTGCGTCGGGTCGTCTACGCGTCCTCGTCGTCGGTCTACGGCGCAGTGGCGGCCCCGGAGAAGCACGAGGAGCTGCCCGTCTCCCCGCTCTCTCCATACGCGGTCTCGAAGTATGCCGGCGAGGCCAACTGTGTCGCGTTCTGGCGTGTCTACGGCCTGGACACGGCCGTCATCCGCTACTTCAACGTCTTCGGGCCGCGTCAGAATCCCGTGTCCGAGTATGCCGCGGTGATCCCCAACTTCTTTGCCGCGGCCCTGCTCTCGGAGCGTCCGATCGTGCACGGTGACGGTCTTCAGTCGCGGGACTTCACCTACGTCGAGAACGTGGTCCAGGCCAACCTCCTCGCCGCCCGGGCAGCTGGGATCGCGGGGCAGGTGTTCAACGTCGCCATGGGCGAGACCAACACGATCCTGGACCTCCTGCGTGCGGTCGCCGAGATCTCAGGTCGTGAGCTGCAACCCGAGCACGTCGAGGCGCGAGCCGGCGACGTTCGTCTATCGCTCGCCGACATCTCCAAGGCCCGCCGTGTCCTGGGTTACGAGCCCACGGTCGACTTCGAGGACGGGCTCCGCCGGACCTTCGATGCCCTGGCCGTGGATCCGTCGATCATCCCCAGGATTCACGAGGCCCGGCGCTGGGTGGCGCTGAGCTCCTGAGATCGACGCGCCTTCCTCATGACGCGGGATCGCGTGGCCGCGTCGCGATCCGTCCTCGCCGTCTCGACAAGATCGACAAGGATGGCCAGCTGATCGCCTCCACGTCTGAGGTCTGCGGCAACCGACGCATCCCGTTCAACGAGGAGGGCGACCTGGTGACCGGGCCGACGAGCCGCGGGGGCTGGTCCTACGCATCCTCCAAGGCGATCGCCGGGCTCCTGGCTCTGCCTCACCGTCGAGATCACGGTTCGACGCTCGCCGAGCGTGTGCTCGAGAAGACCGGCTTGGAGGCGCAGATCGTGACCGTCCCCTACCAGGAGGAACTCGAGGGCATGCAGCGTCGCGTCCCGGACATCGAGCGCGTTGAAGCGGCGCTGGGCTGGACGCCGATCCGTAGGCTCGATGACATCCTCACCGACGTGATCGCCTTCGAGAAGACCAAGATGGCCGCATAGCGGCGATGGCGATGCAAGGGCTCATCCCGGTGATCGCCCTGGCCGTCGCCACCATGCTCGTCTACGCGGCGACCCCGCTGGCGATCTGGGTGGCCGAGCGCACGAGCTTCTATGACCGCCCGGTCGGCTACAAGGGGCACAGCCGGCCGACGCCGTACCTGGGCGGCGCGGCGGTCATGGGGGGCTTCGCGGTTGTCGCCCTGGGCGTCCTGATCGCCACCGGGGACCTTCGGCGCACCCTTCCCCTGGTGGGCGGCGTGATCGTCATGTGGGGCGTGGGGACCGCCGATGACCGGCGCACGGTCTCCCCCGGCCTGCGCGTCGCGTTCGAGCTCGCACTGGCCGTGGGGCTGTGGGCGCTGCACCTCGGTTGGGGGCTGGGCCTGGGCTCGGGCGTCGATCTCCTGGTGACGGCGGTCTGGGTCGTGGGGGTGATCAACGCCTTCAACCTGTTCGACAACATGGACGGCGCCGCTTCGACCATGGCGCTGGTGATCGCGGGTGCCGTCGCCGCACTCGGCCTCGTGCGCGGCGATGCCTGGCTCACGGTGACCGCCGCCGGCCTGGCCGGCGCCTGTCTGGGCTTTCTGCCCCACAACCTGGCGTCTCCGGCGCGGATATTCCTGGGTGACGGCGGCTCGATGCCGATCGGCTTCGCGGTGGCGTCGCTGGTCATGATGGGGGCGTCGGGCGCGGTGCGCGAGTGGCAGGCGCTGACCATCGGGGTGATGCTGGTGGGTATCCCGGTGCTGGACACGACTCTGGTCGTCGTCTCGCGCCGGCGGCGCGGGATACCGATCCTCACGGGAGGGCGCGACCATCTCACCCACCGAGCGCGGCGGCGGCTGCGCACGGCTCGGGCGGTGGCGGTGACGCTGGGCTCGATGCAGGCGATGCTCGCCGCGCTGGCCATCGTCGCAGTGCAGGACGGCGCCACCCTGATCCTCCCCGCCGTCTTGCTCTACCTGGGCGTGGCCGCCACCGCGATCACCGTGCTCGAGCAACAGGAGGCCAGGCTTGCGCCGGCGGTGGGCGCCGGGCTGGCAGTCCCATCGGCCGCGCCGGCCTGGCGACGACCGGCGCCGTGGCTCATCGGCCTCCTCGGGCTGGGCGCTGGCTTGAGCCCGCTTGCCTCGGGCTACTACGACGCCGACCTCTGGGCCCCGGTCGGGCTTGGGCTTGTGGCCATGCTCACTGCAGGCCTGATCGCGCGCCCACCACGCCTCAACGCGGCCAACGCGCTGTTGCTGGCTGGGCTGGCCGGACTGGGGCTGTGGTCCCTTGCCTCCAGCAGCTGGTCGCCTTCCCCGGAGGGCGCACTGGTCAACGCCGATCGTTGGCTGGTGCTCGCCGCGCTGGCCGGGGTGGTGATGGTGCTCGTGCGCGGCCAGCGCCGCGCGCTGCTGCTCAGTGGTGGCGTGACCGCGGGGATCGCCGTGGTCGCAGTGAGCGTGGTGGCGCGCATGCTCGGCCATGACCCGGCGTCGCTGTTCCTGGCCGGTCGCCTCAACGCGCCGCTCGGTTACATCAACGGCGAGGGATGCGTGTTCGCCATCGGCCTCTGGGGCTTTTTCGCCCTGGCCGAGCAGCGACGGGCGGCTCTCGCCGGTGCCGGCGCCGCAGGAGCAACGTTGCTGGGCTGCCTGGCGGTGCTGTCCCAGTCGCGCGGCGTGGCGCTCGCGGTGCTGATCTCCGCGGTGGCCGTGCTGGCGATGGCACCCGGGCGTCTCCGACGCGCCTGGGCCCTCTTGTGCGTGGCCGCCGGCATCGCCGCGGCCGCCCCCGCGCTGCTCGGAGTCTACCGCCACGCGCACGGCTCGCTGCTCTCGGCCGGCGTCGTCCACTCGGCCGCCTGGGCTTCGCTGGCGGCCAGCATCGCCGTCGGGCTGGTGTGGGCACTGGCGGTTGGAGGTCAGGCACGCCGGCCAGCGCGTGACAGCGGCCGTCGCCTGGCCAGCGCCTGCCTGACCGTGCTCGCGCTCGCGGCGCTGGCTGTCGGGGCGATCGAGGCCGGCCGCATCACCCACACCGTCCGCGTCCAGGCCCACGCATTCGTTCACCTCGCGGAACCGACCGGCGCCGGCCCGGGGGCGGACTCACGCCTGTTCTCAGGCGGTGGCAACCGCTACGACTACTGGCGAATCGCCTGGTCGGCCTGGCGGGCGCACCCGCTGGCGGGACTCGGCGCCGGCGGCTACCCGGTGCCCTACCTGCGCGAGCGCACGACGACCGAGGACATCCGTCAGCCGCACTCCCTGGAGCTGGAGGCGCTCAGCGAGCTCGGGCTGGTCGGCGGGGCGCTGGTGCTGGCCCTCATCGCCGGAATCACCCTCGCGGCCTGGGGGCTGCGCGCGGCGGCGAGATCATCCGGGGCCACTCGTGGCCTGCTCGTCGCCGGCCTCGGTGGCGCTGTCGCGTGGCTGACGCAGACCAGCGTGGACTGGATGCACCTGCTGCCCGGCGTCACCGCGATCGCACTCGCCCCCATCGTCGCACTGACGCGCATCGCACCCGCCGCGCCACTGGACCTTGGACCGGCGGAGCCCGCGTCGCGATCAAGCTGGCCCAGGACCGGCATCGCCGCAGCGGCGGCGATCGCGGCGATGGTCGCTGTGGCCGGTGCAGGCCTCAGCCGCCAGGTGCTCTCTGGCTATTACCGTGATCGCGCGCGCGTCGAGCTGGCTGGTGACCCCGCCGCCGCGCTGCGCGACGCCAACCGGGCGCTGCGGCTCGACCCCCATGCCGTGTCGGGGTACTACACGCAGGCGGCGGCGCTCGCGCACTTTGACCTCGGGGCGCAGGCGCGCGCGGCGGTTGAGCGCGCCTTGCGCCAGGAGCCCTCGAACTACGTGACCTGGGCGCTGCTCGGTGACCTTGAGATCCGCCTGGGCAACCGGGCAGCGGCACGCGCGGCCTATGCCCATGCCCGCGAGCTCAACCCCCTCGCGCTGGGACTGCGGGCGTCCGGGGGATAGCCCAGCGTTGCTCATTCTCTAAGGGCTGGCATGCATGGGATATCTTTGGCCCATGCGGCGTCGGCGCGCGGGGTGGGTGATCGTGGCCGCCCTGTCCTGGGCGCCCGCCCCCGCGAACGCGGCCAACGACAATGGCGTCGTCCACGTGGATCCAGGCTCTCCGTCGGGCAAGCAGTAT
>JAABUQ010003710.1_pt1 | contig 27376 bp, 23 predicted proteins | sample 5560001 | NCBI WGS metagenome assembly JAABUQ01 (sample SAMN10711888, study PRJNA513371) | rock metagenome | isolation source: Antarctica rocks | place: Antarctica: Victoria Land, Finger Mt nord | collected 2015-12-18 | reverse complement strand
AGCAAGGATCGGGAGAAGAGCGTGCTGTCGTCGGAGTCGTTCGTCAAGCTGGCGATGATTCAATTGATGCTCCACCGGCTCCGGCCCTCCGATACAGATCCAGCATTCCACCACCCGAAGGCGGCGTAAAGCCACTTATGGGACAGACTCTTACCTCCTTGCTCGGGGACTCCTGGTATCACGCCGGTCGACCGGACCCCACAGCCCGATCGGCGAGAAGCGGCCTTGGTGAGGACTCCGCCCTCCCCGGCCTCTTCAGGATCGGCGATCGGACCATCGGGGGACGGGCCGTTGCGGGGGACGGCCTCCCGGTGCTTAGAATGGAGCCATCGATCCGTCGCCCGACGGGGAGGTGGCATGACCGACGCGACCCCCGAAGACAAGCCCGCGCGGCGCCCGAGGTATCGGGGGGCGAACCCCCGTCGGTTCGCCGAGAAGTACAAGGAGCACCAGCCGGGCCGATACGCCGACGACGTGGCGAAGGTGATCGCGGGGGGGAAGACGCCCGCGGGGTCGCATCGGGCGATCCTGGTCCGTGAGGTGCTCGAAGTCCTGTCGCCCGGGCCGGGGGAGGTCGCGGTCGACTGCACGCTCGGCCACGGCGGGCACGCGCGGGAGATCCTCGCGGCCGTGCAGCCCGGCGGGAGGCTGATCGCGATCGACGTCGACCCGATCGAGGGGCCGAAGGCCGAGGCGCGGCTGCGTGCGATCGGGTTCCCGGAGGACTCGCTGGTCGTCCGGCGTCGGAACTTCGCGGGGCTCACCGCGCTGGTCGCGGCCGAGGCACCCGGGGGTGCGGACCTGATCCTCGCCGACCTCGGCCTCTCGTCGATGCAGGTCGACGACCCGTCGCGGGGCTTCACGTTCAAGGACGACGGCCCCCTCGACATGCGGATGGACCCCGCGCGGGGCCGCCCGGCCTCGGCCCTGCTGGCGCGGCTCGACGAGGCCGCGCTGGCTCGACTGCTCGACGAGAACGCCGACGAGCCCCGCGCGGCCGAGGTCGCCGCCGGGATCGCCCGGGCGCGGTCGCGGGCCCCGCTGGAGACAACCCAGTCGCTCGCGGCCGTCGTCCGCTCGGCCTACGCCCGCCGCCCCCAGGGGGAGGTCGGCGACGCGATCCGCCGCGTCTTCCAGGCGATCCGGATCGCCGTCAACGACGAGTTCGCCGCGCTCGACGCCCTGCTCCGCGCCCTCCCCTCGTGCCTGAAACCCGGGGGCCGGGTCGCGGTCCTCTCGTTCCACTCGGGCGAGGACCGGCGCGTGAAGTCGGCGTTCCGGGAAGGCTGGCACGCCGGTGTCTACGCCTCGATCGCGGCCGAGGTCATCCGGGCCTCGGCGGAGGAGCGGCGGGCCAACCCGCGCTCGACCTCGGCCAAGCTCCGGTTCGCGGTCCGAGGCACCACAGGCGGAGCGGAGGCTCGCGAGGGTTGAGTGGGCGGGTGCAGGAGGGCACCCCATTCGGGGAGCCCGTTGGCAGGCCGCATGGAGTCTCCGCGATGAATCGACCGGCCGGAGTGATCCTTCTCGCCGCCGCCTGCTCCACGACGATGGCCGGCCCCGGCCCGGAGGCACCGTTGATCCAGGCATGGGAGTACGCCGATGCCATGCGGGCGGTGGCCCGCCGCGGGGACGGGCGGCCGGGGGTGGTCCTCCACGTCGGCGACTCGATCACCCACGCCAACCCCTACGGCCAGTGGGCCCGCGCCGGCGAGGGTCGGTCGGCCGAGGACAGGGCGGCCCTCGCCTGGATGCACGCCGGGGCCGACGACGACACCGACGGCTGGTGGCTCGCCCGCGCAGATCACCCCGACGGGGGCCGGTCGTACACCGCCTGCGGCGGCATCCGGGCCGACGAGATGCGTGCCGGCGGCAAGAACGGGATGCCCCCGCTGGCGGAGATCCTGGCGAGGTATCGCCCGCGGGCCGTCGTGCTGATGCTCGGGACCAACGACGCCTCGGCTGGCCGGGTCGTCGCCGCCTACCGGGCCGACATGGAGGCGGCGGTCGACCTGATCCTGGCTCGCGGGGTCGTCGTGATCCTCTCCACCATCCCGCCGCACCCGGGCCGCCAGGCGCTGGCGAAGTCGTACAACGAATCGCTGCGGACGCTCGCCCGGTCGAGGCGGCTCCCGCTGATCGACTACGAGCGGGAGATCCTCGCGCGGCGCCCCGACGACTGGGACGACACCCTCCTGGGCAAGGGCGACGTCCACCCGACGGCCGACCGGGACGGCGTCACGCCCGCCTCGGCGCCGACCGCGGAGAACCTCCGCAACAGCGGATACCTGCTCCGCGGCTGGCTGTCGGTCCGGAAGATCGCCGAGGTCAAGCGGACCGTCTTCGATCCCGACCGGTCCCCGGCCATCCCGTAGCCGGATGGCCGTCAGGCGTGCAGGCCGCGGATCACGACGTCGAGGAACTCGCGCGCCCGTCGGGCCAGGGCATCGATCGCCCCGGGGTCGGCGGGGGCGGGGACGAGCGGGGCGGAGATGTTCTCGCAGCAGAGGGGCATGTCCCGGCCGGTGAAGGCGACCGGGTGGAGCAGGCGGTAATGGTCGATCTCGCCCAGGCCGGGACCGCAATCCTCGTCCCTGGGGAAGTTACGGTGGTCCTTGATGCAGAAGCTGCGGACCTCGGCGGCGCAGGCCTTGATGTCGGGGATCGGGTCGACGTCGAGGTAGTCCATCACGTTGCCGGCGTCGTAGTTGACCTTGATCCCCTCGTCGCCGACGTCGCGGACGATCGCGGCGCAGGCGGCGCCGGTGCCGGTCTCGCCGCCGTGCTGCTTGACGACCACCGTGACGCCGTGGTCGCGGGCGAATGGGCCGAGCGCCCCCAGCCGCTCGACCCAGAGCCTGCGGTCGCCGCCCCTGGTGTGGCCGAACGTGAGCACCTGGGGGACGCCCGCGGCCTCGGCCTGGAGGACGCGGGCCTTGAAGAGGCGCGGGGCGTCCGTTGCCTCGGGATACACGCCCGAGAACATCATCAGGGGCTCGAGCCCCAGGTCGCGGCACCGCCTGGCCAGGTCCTTCGCGCGGTCGGGCGAGGCATCCGGGGCGAGGACGGGCTCTGGCCGGGCCCCGTCCTGGTGGGTCGTGCCCCAGGCGACGAACCGATAGCCGGCCGCTTTGATCCCGGCCAGCGCCCGGTCGAGCGGGAAGCGGCTGTAGGGCAGGGTCATGCAGGCGACCTGGAACCGGGTCGGACCGCCCGCCGCGGAGGCCCCGGCGCGGCCCGCGCCGGCGGCCAGGCCCGAGAGGCCGAAGGCCGCGGCGCGGAGCCAGGTCCGGCGGTCGTAGAGGACGGGGTCGGTGGTCGGGGTCGGGCGCATCCGAAGTCCTCCGGGTCGGGGGCTCAGCGGAACGGGGTCTGACCCGGCACGGCCACCGAGGAGGCCGGGGGGGACGCGGCCCAATCGTACCGGGCCGGGCGGAGGTCTTCCTGGGAGTCCCGGGCCATCTCCCAGGTGATCTCCTGCCCGGTGTAGGCGGCCATCCGGCCCATGATCGCGAGGAGCGTGCTGCGGGCCATGTACTCGCCGTTGTTCAACGGCTTGCCGGACCGGATGCCGGCGAAGAGCTCGTCGTGCTCGGCCTGGTACATCTGGTTCTGCGGGCCGTCGAAGGTCCAGTCGCCGCCGGCCGCCCGGATCTTCATGCCCCGGCGCCGCTCGGACAGATCGGCCCGGCCGCGCGACCCGAGGGCCTGGACGCTCAGGTCGTTCTTGCAGCCCGGCTGCTGCCGGCAATCGCTGACGAGCCTCGCGCCGTCGGCGTACTCGTAGATCACCGAGAAGTGATCATAAATGACACCGTATTCCGGGCCGGTCAGCGTCTGGCGGCCCCCCATGCCCACGGCCTTGACGGGGTAGCGGTCCTTCATGATCCAGGCGCAGACGTCGAGGAAGTGGACGTGCTGCTCGACGTTGAAGTCGCCCGAGAGCCAGGTGAAGTTGTACCAGTTGCGCATCTGGTAGGTCATCTCGGACCAGTCGGACTGCTTCGGCCTGGCCCATCGGCCGCCCCGGTAGTCGTTGGCGAAGAGGGTGACGATGTCGCCCACGGCGCCGTCGTGGATCCGGCGGACGCACTCGCGGAAGGAGTTGTCGTACCGGAGGCAGAGGCCGGAGACGACCGACAGCCCCTTCGACCTCGCCAGGGCGCAGCTCTCCAGGACCGAGCGGACGCCCGGGGCGTCGACGGCCACGGGCTTCTCGGCGAAGACGTGCTTGCCGGCGTCGACGGCCATCCGGAGGTGCTGGGGGCGGAAGTGGGGCGGGGTGCAGAGCAGGACGACGTCGACCCCGCCGGCGATCAGCCGCCGGCAGGCGTCGAAGCCGACGTGGCGGCCCTCGGGCCCGACGTCCACCTTGGACGCGATCTTCGGGTCGGACTTGAGGGTCGAGAGGCTCTCGACCAGCCGGTCCTCGAAGGCGTCGGCCATCGCGACGAGCTTGACGTTCGGGTCGGCGGCGAGCGCCTGGGCCGCCGCGCCGGTGCCCCGGCCGCCGCAGCCGACGAGCCCGACCTTCAACACGTCATCGCCCCCCGCGTGGACGTTCGGGACGGCGGCGAGCGAGCCGGCGACGACGGCGGAGGTGCGGAGGAAATCACGTCGCGTGGTCGGGCTGGTCATGGGCGGTCCTTCTCTTTCGGCAACGGGTGCAACTCGAACGTGCGGACGAACAGCTCGAACCCCTCGGTCTGCAGGAGGATCTTCCCGCCCGGCGGGGTGGCCTTGTAGGCCTTGTTGACGGTGGTCCCGTTGACGCGGACCTCGATCCGGTCGCCGTCGCAGAGGCATTCGACGCGGGTCCACTCGCCCCGGGGGCTCTCGACGTCGTCCTTGCCGCGGGTGTCGAGCCGTTCCCGGAAGTCGGGGTCGTGCCTGGACCACCAAAGCTGCCCGCCGGTGAAAGTCCGCGGCGTGCCGCCGTCCTTCCAGCGCGGGCGGCCGTCACGGCCGGGGGCGACGTCGCTGGTCAGGCTCACGGGGATCGGCCCGCCGGCCGGCTCCTTGGCGGGGATGACGATCAGGTCGCCGACGCACCCCTGGGCGAGCTGGCACTCGATCGACGCCATCCACGTGCCCCCGGCACCGCCGTCGGGGCCGGTCGCGTGCAGGAGGACGCCGGAGTTCCGCACCGACGCCCCGCCGTCGGTCCGCTCCCCCCACCTGTACTCGACGACCAGGCGATAGTCGCGATAGGGCGTCTCGGTGGCCAGGTAGCCGAAGCCGTCGCCGGTGATGTGGATCAGGCCGTCGTCGACGCGGAAGACCCGCCGCGGGTCGGACCGCCCGGTGTCCTTCAGCCAGGTCGAGAGGCCGGCGAGGTCCTTGCCGTTGAAGAGGCGGACCACACCGTCCGGCCGCACCGGCGCGGCCTGCGGCTCCCCGCCCCGGGCGCCGGCGACGGCAAGGGCCAGGACGAGCACTGCCCCGATCCAGGCGAACATTCTCATAAGATCCCTCATGACCCTGTTTCGTCGATCTTGCCCGCGGGACGGACCCCCCGCCCCCGTCGACCCGCGAGGGAATCGCCGAGGTCGTCGCGGGCCGACTCGACGACTTCGAGGAGGCGGCGGACGACCTCGGGGTGCGTCGCGGCCACGTCGGTCGTCTCGCCCGGGTCGCCCCGCAGGTCGTAGAGTTCGGCACGGGCGATCGAGCGCTTGTCGTACTTCACGGGCTTCCCGCCCCGCCCGCCGGGCCGACCGGCGAGGGTGACATAGGTGTGGGGCAGTTGCAGCTTCCAGCGGCCGTCGCCCCCGGCCACGGCCTGGAGCTGGCCCTGCTCGTAGTAGAACAGGTAGGCGTCGTGCGGGTTCGTCGCGCCCGGCTCGCCGGCCAGGAGCGGCCAGACGTCGAGGCCGTCGATGGCGAGGCCCGGACGCCCGGCGCCGGCGAGCTTGGCGATGGTCGGGAGCAGGTCGATCGTCATGAGCATGGCGTCGGACTCGGACCCGGCGGGGATCTTCCCCGGCCACCGGACGATGCACGGGACGCGGACGCCGCCCTCCCAGCAGGTCCCCTTGCCCTCCCGGAGCGGCCCGGCGTCGCCGGCGTGATCGCCGTAGCTGAGCCACGGGCCGTTGTCGCTCGTGAAGATCACGATCGTGTCCCGCGCCAGGCCGTGATCGTCGAGCGCCTTGAGGATCATGCCGACGGACCGGTCGATCTCCGCGATCACGTCGCCGTAGAGCCCCCGCGCCGACTGGCCCCTCGACACCTCGCTCGCGGCCAGGGGGACGTGGGGCATCGAGTGGGCGAGGTAGAAGAAGAAAGGCCGGTCCTTGTTCCGGCCGATGAACGAGACCGCGCGGCGGGTATACAGCGCCGTGAGGCCGCGCTGGTCGTCGGCCGAGACGTCGGGGTTGATCGCCGACTCGCCCTCGATCAGGGGCAGGGGCGGGTAGGCGCCCGGCTTGGCCTCGGGGTGCGACGGCCCCATGTCGTTGGAGTACGGCAGGCCGAGGTACTCGTCGAAGCCGTGGCGGGTCGGGAGGAAGCGCGGGAGGTGGCCGAGGTGCCACTTGCCCGCCATCCCGGTGGCGTATCCCCGCCCCTTCAACATCTCCGCGAGCGTCGTCTCCCGGTCCGAGATCCCGTGGCGGGCCTTCGGGCCGAGCGCCCCGTGGATGCCGATCCGGTTCGGGTAGCAGCCCGTCAACAGGGCCGCGCGGGAGGCCGAGCAGACCGGCTGCGCGACGTGGAAGTTGGTGAGCCGTCGGCCCGCCCGCGCCATGCCGTCGAGGTAGGGCGTCTCCAGGCCCTTCGCCCCGAAGCAGCCGACGTCGGCGTACCCGAGGTCGTCGGCGACGATGAGGACCACGTTCGGCGGCCGATCCGCGGCACGCAGGGGGGCCGTCGCGACGAGGAGCGCGGCCAGGGCGATCGTCCCGAGTCGGGCGGGGGTCATCATCGGATCGTCGCGTTCCTTTCCCGGACTCGGGCCCGACGCGCCCCGACGTCGCGTGCCGACGGTTCAAGGGGACTGGCCGGCCTCGCGCCCGGCGGGCCGGAGCCAGCGGTCGAACCACCCCATCATCTCGCCGCGCATCGCGGGCGTGAAGGCGTGGCCGACCTCCGGGTAGCGGATGCTCCGGAATCGATCCTTCGCCCCGACCGCCTCGTAGGTCCGGCCGACGAGCCGCTCCAGGACCTGCACCCCGTCGGCGGGCGAGCCGGCGTCGAGCTCGCCGGTCAGGGCCAGGAACGGGCGGGGAGCGATCAGGGCGAGCACCCCCTCGGTGTCGAAGTGCTTGAGGAGGCCCTGGACGAAGTAATAGACGCCGTGCCGGCGAAGCTCGCCGTGCGCCATCAGCTCCTGATACCGGGTCAGGCAGGCCACCGCCACCACCGCCGCGACCCGCTCGTCCACCGCGGCCAGCCACCAGGCCCGCGTGCTCCCCATGCTCATCCCGGTCGCCCCGATCCGGCCCGGGTCCACCTCCGGGCGCGACGCGAGGTAATCCAGCGCGATCCGGTCGTCGCGGACGAACATGCCCCAGAGGGTGCGCCCGAGCCAGAGGTCCCGCTTGAACAGGTCCTCCTGCTCGACCCGGCCCGTCTCGATCGGGCCGGACGGGCCGGAGCCGGCGCGGTCGCCGTGCCAGTACGCATCGGGGGCCATCACCGCGTAGCCGGCCCGGACGAAGGCCTCGCCCAGGGGCTCCTCGCCGCCGTTGGTCCCGGGGATGAGGACCTGGTTCTTGTCCGGGGTCGACGAGTGGAGCCAGAGGATGGCCGGCACGCGCCCCGACCGCCCCTCGGGGATCAGCACCAGCGACGTCACCTCGCCGTCGACACCGTTGTCGAGGCCGACCTTCTCCAGCGTGTAGCCCCGCCGTAGCTCGCGCGAGACCACCCGGACGCGGGGAGGCGCGGGCCGCTCCGGCAGGTCGCCGAGCGACCCATCGACCACCCTCAGGACCCCCGGCCTCCGGGCCCGCCAGGCCGAGGCATCCTCGGGAGGCTGGAACTCGGCGACGACGGGCCTGCGAAACGACTCGGGAACCTGCCGATCGCGCTCCGCGGCGGCCCGCCGATACGCCGCGACGGCGTCGGGCCCGGAGGCGGGCGTGGGCAGGGGGCGATAGTGGCGGATCACGATCTGCCGCGCCACGCAGTCGGCGACCGCCTCGGCGAGCCGGTCGGTGCCGGCGGGCGTGAAGTGGGTCCCGTCCGGTCCGAGCATGACCTCGGGCCCGGCCCCCTCGACGAGCCCGTGCAGATCGTGGATCGGGACGCCGGCCTCGCCCAGGGCCCTCCTCGCCGCGGCGTTGTAGCGGCGGACGTCGGCCTCGGTCCGGCCGAAGTCCAGGCCGCGACGCGCGTGCCTCTCGTCGAGGATCGGGGTCGTGTTGGCGAAGACCAGGGCGGCGCCGGTCTCGCCGCGGACGCGGGCGACGATCCGCCGGAGGTTCGCCTCGTACCGATCCAGCTCGACCCGGTATCGACCGTCCGACTTCGCGCGTTTGAGGTCGTGCAGGCCGCAGTTCAGGTGCACGACGTCGGGCTTCTGGCGGATGACCCATTCGTCCAGGTGTTCGAGGACATGGCCGCTGTCGCCGCCGTTGTCCGGGGGGCTGATGACGATCGCCTTGCCCGCCAGGCGGGCCGCGACCTTCGGCGCGTAGTCCAGGCAGATGGAGTCGCCGATCAGGACGACCCTCGCCGGTCCGGGACCGGCGCGGCGGTCGGCCTGGGCCCACGACGGCGAGGGCCAAATCAGAACGACCAGGGCCAGGATCACCGCCGCTCGACCTCGCATGCAGCCCCCGTCCCCTCGCCTCGCCCCGGCCCCCCCACGCGTCGCGTCGCCGCGCGGGGCGTGCCCTCACTCCAGAACATAACGACCGGGACCTCGGTGGGCCAGGACCGACGCGCCGGCTCGATCGCGAACCTCGGCCCTCCCCCTCGACGGCTCCGAAGGTCGCTTGCTTCGTTGAACACTTGCTGGATACGATGCGGTTCCTCCGTCCCCGCGCCCGACCGACCCTCCGCCAGAGATCCTCCCGTCCCGGGAGGTCGATGCCATGCAACGCCCGACCCGATCGCCGTCTTCGCGGACCACGCTCGCCGGGGTGCTCGCGCTCCTGGGGTCGATGGTCGCCGCGGCATCGGCCGACGAGCCCGACGACGGTTCCCCGGATCGCCGGTTCGTCGAGGTCGTGCGCCCGTTCGTCAAGGGCCACTGCCTGGCCTGCCACGGCGAGACGAAGCGGGAAGCGAAGCTGGACCTGAGGCCCTACGCGACGGCGGCGGACGCGGCGAAGGCACACCGCACCTGGGCCACCGTGCTCGATCGGCTCGAGGCCGAGGACATGCCCCCGGAGGACGCCCCGAGCCGACCGAACCCGCACGAGCGGTGGGCGGTCATCGAGGCGATCTGGGCGGTGCGCGACCGCGAGGCCCGGAGGAACGCGGGCGACCCGGGGCCCGTCCTGGCCCGGCGGCTGAGCCACGCCGAATACGATCACACGGTCCGCGACCTGACCGGCGTCGACCTCCGCCCGACCCGGGAGTTCCCGGTCGATCCGGCCAACGAGGCCGGGTTCGACAACTCGGGCGAGTCGCTGACGATGTCGCCGGCCCTGGTGCGGAAGTACCTGGCCGCGGCGCGGGGGGTGGCCGACCACCTGGTCCTGAAGCCCAACGGCCTCGGCTTCGCGCCCGATCCGGCGGTCACCGAGACCGACCGGGATCGGGACGCAGGGAGCTGGACGGGCTCTGGCGGGAGCTGAACTTCGTCACCCTCGCCCCGCTCCGGCAGTACCGGGATTTCATCTTCTTCGAGCGCGCCGAGCCGCCCCGGTTCGCCGGCGGCCCCGAGTTCGACTTCGCCCGGTCCGAGGACAAGGACTCGACCTCGGAGGCCAAGATCGCGAGGCTGGCCGGGGCCTACCTGGCCCGGGCCCGCAAGATCGGAACGGACGAGAGGGCGGCGGGGGTCATCGCGGCCTATTTCGCCGACATGACGGCCGAGATCCGCCGGGTCGAGCGCGATCGGCGGGAGGCGGAGCCGCGCCATCTCGAAGCCCTGGCCACGCTCGCCGCGCAGGCCTATCGACGGCCGCTGGACCCGGCGGAGCGGGACGACCTGATCGCCTCGTATCATCGGTCGCGCGGGCGGGACGAGCTCGGCCACGAGGACGCGGTCCGCGACGCGGTCGCCGGCCTACTGATGTCGCCGCACTTCCTCTACCGCTTCGACCTCGCCGAGCCGGGCCCGGGCACGCATCGGCTGTCGGACCACGGCCTAGCCAGCCGGCTGAGCTACTTCCTCTGGTCGAGCATGCCCGACGGCGAGCTGCTCGCCCATGCCGCGGCGGGAGACCTGCACGAGCCGTCGGTGCTCGTCGCGCAGGCGAGGCGGATGCTCCGCGACGGCCGGGCGCGGGGCCTGGCCGAGGGGTTCGCCGGCAACTGGCTGGACTTCCGCCGCTTCGAGGAGCATAACGGCGTCGATCGCGGGCGATTCCCGGGCTTCACCCACGACCTCCGGCGGGCGATGTCCGAGGAGCCGATCCGCTTCTTCCTCGACCTCGCACGCCGGGACGGCTCGGTGCTCGACCTCCTCGACGCCGACCACACGTTCGTCAACCCGGCCCTCGCCGCCCACTACGGGATGCCGGTCCCCGAAGTCGGGCCCGACGAGTGGGTCCGGGTCGACCGGGCGAGCCGATACGGTCGCGGCGGGCTCCTGCCGATGTCGGTCTTCCTGACGGCGAACTCGCCGGGCCTGCGGACGAGCCCGGTCAAGCGGGGCTACTGGGTCGTCCGCCGGGTGCTCGGGGAGCAGATCCCGGCCCCGCCGCCGACGGTCCCGGAACTCCCGAAGGACGAGGCGACGACGGGTGATTTGAGCCTGCCCCAGCTCCTCGCCCGCCACCGCGAGGACCGGAGCTGCCTCGGGTGCCACCGCCGGTTCGACTCGATCGGCCTGACCTTCGAGGGGTACGGCCCGGTCGGCGAGCGCCGGGTCAGGGACCTCGGCGACCGCCCGGTCGACGCGAGGGCGACCTTCCCCGACGGCAGCGAGGGGGAGGGGCTCGACGGCCTCCGACGCTACCTGTCCGGGCGGCGGCGGGGCGAGTTCGTCGAGAACCTCGGCCGGAAGCTGCTCGCCTACGCCCTCGGCCGGACGCTCATCCCCTCGGACGCGCCGACCCTCGCGGCGATCCGCGACCGGCTCGCCGGCGACGGCCACCGCTTCGGGGTGCTGGTCGAGACGATCGTCACCAGCCCCCAGTTCCTGTCGAGGCGCGGCGGGGACGGCCCGCACGACCGATGAACCCGCCCCTCGCGCCAGCAACGACCACGATCGGATACCACCCGACGAGACCAGGGACCGAACCATGAGCGCCCGCCCGCCCCGGATCGATCGTCGCACGGTGCTCCGCGGCGTCGGCGTCGCGATGTCGCTCCCCTGGCTCGAATCCGTCCCGGTCCGGGGCGGCGAGCCGGCCTCGGGCCCCGCGACGGAGGCGCCCCCCAAGCGGTTCGCCGCGCTCTTCATGGGCAACGGGATCAGCCCGGAGAACTGGTGGGCGAAGGGCTCCGGCGCGGGGATGGAGCTGAGCAAGAGCCTCCAGCCCCTGGCCCCCCTGCGGTCCAAGCTGAACGTCGTCTCGGGCCTGTTCAACAAGCAGGCCACCGGCGTCGGCATCCACCCGGGCCAGACGGGCAACATCCTCTCCGGCGCGGCGCTCCGGAAGGGGGCCGTGCTGCGGGGCGGGGTGAGCATGGACCAGGTCCTCGCCACGGGGCTGGGCGAGGACACCCCGCAGCCCAGCCTCGTCCTGGGCTGCGAGCAGCCGATCACCGGCTACCACGAGACGAACTTCTCGATGGCCTACAGCTCGCACATCTCGTGGCGGGACGCGAACTCGCCCGTGCCGATGGAGGTCTACCCGTCGCTCGCCTTCGACTCGCACATCTCGTGGCGGGACGCGAACTCGCCCGTGCCGATGGAGGTCTACCCGTCGCTCGCCTTCGACAGCCTCTTCGACAACCACGGGTCCCGGCGCACCAGGAGCATCCTCGACCGCGTGAAGGACCAGGCCTCCGACCTGAACCGGCGGGTCAGCCTCGCCGACCGGGCGAAGCTCGACGAGTACCTGACCAGCGTCCGCGAGGTCGAGACGGGGATCGAGCGCACCCGCGCGATGAAGGACAAGGCCGACGGCCGGGCCAGGGACCGGGGCCGGCCGGCGATCGCGATGCCCCGCCCCGACAACGGCCTGCCCGAGGACATCCGCGAGCACATGCGGCTCATGGGCGACATCGTCGCCCTGGCGTTCCAGACCGACAAGACGCGGGTCGCCAGCCTGCTCCTCTGCCGCGACCTCTCCGGCCTCTTCTACCCGTTCCTCGACGTCCGGACGGCCCACCACCCGGCCTCGCACCAGGACGGGTCCGACGCCTACGAGCGCGTGACGCGCTATTATGTCGGCCAGCTCGCCTACCTCGCCGGCCGCCTCGACGCGATGCAGCAGGGCGACGGGACCGTCCTCGACAATTCGTGCCTGATGTTCATCTCGAACATGTGGTCGGGCAGCCGTCACGACTCGACGAAGGTGCCCGTCCTCCTGGCCGGCGGCCTCGGGGGCGCCCTGGAGACGGGCCGCGTCCTGGACTTCGCCGGCCGCGGGGACGAGGGCCGGAAGCTCTGCGGCCTCTACCTCGCGATCATGGACCGGATGGGGGTGCGGCGCGACCGGTTCGGCGACGCCGACGCGCCACTCGCCGGGCTTTGATCGGCAGCCAGGTCATAAAGCACGGAGCACAGAAGGCGGAGCACAGAGCACAGTGTCTTGCGATGATGTGCTCTGTGCCCTGTTCTATACGCTTCTGGACTTCTTCATCCGAGATCCGGATGAACCAGTCACGCTCCACGGGCCGGCCGCCCGCTATCGGGTCCGGGCGAGGGCCCCCAGGGCCTTGACGATCTCGGCGGCCGTCGCGCGGCCCTCGTGCGACCGGCTGACCTTGGCGAACCGGACGATACCCGACCGGTCGATCACGAAGGTCGCGGGATAGGCCGTCTCCCCCTCCGAATCCCACCGCAGGCCGTATCGATTGGTGAACGTATAATCCGGGTCGGTCGCGAGGACGAAGCCCCTGGGCAGGTCGCGGCCCCGGACGAACTCCTTGGCGTGGGCCTTGAGCCCGTCGGCGGGGCCCGGGTAGACGATCACCACGCTGGCGCCGGCCCGGTCGAAGTCGGGCGCGTGGTCGAGGAGGCTGCCGAACTGCCCCGTGCAGATCGGGCACTGGTAGCCGGGGTATCCCCGGAGCACGACCAGGACGACCGGCCCTGCGGCGGTCAGCGCATCGAGCCGGACGGGCTGGCCGTCGAGGGCCGTCAGGTCGAGGGGCTTCGCCGGGTCGCCGACCGCGGGCGGGCCGGGTCGTTCGTCGCGGGCGGCCACGACGCGGACGGTCGCGGCTTCGGGCTCCCACGGGATCGACTCGGCCTGGTAGACCCGGCCGTCGGCGTGGTCCTGGACGAAGATCGCCACCCGAGATCGCGCCGCGGCCTGGCCGGCGGCCAGCTCGATCGGGAAGCTCAGCGTCGCCGACCCGCCGCGCTCGAGCCGGGCCGGCTTGTGGACGAACGACCGGACGACGGCGTGCTCGACGAGCGTCTTGCCCCCGTTCTCGCCCGAGGCGACCTTGGTCGAGACCGGATCTTCGGTCACCGCGACCCCGACCAGCAGCTCACGCCCGGCGACCGCCGCCGATCGCGCGGCGACCTTGACGGTGAGCGCCTTGCGATCGAGCCGGACGTCGAGACCCACGGCGGCGGGCTCCTTCAGGGCCCGCTCGATCGAGGCGAGGACCTTGGGCTTGTCCGAGCCGAGCATCGGGTAGCGGCCGTCGACCATCAGCATCGGGGTGAAGTAGAGGTCGTCGCGCCGCTGGACCGCGTTGTACGACGCCTCGCGGCGGCTGTACGACGGGTCGGAGTAGGGGTCGATCCACGGCTGGTTGAAGTAGTCGACGTGGAAGCCGACGGGGACGATCCGGTCGGGGCCGTAGCCGAGCCCGGCGAGCCCGCCCAGCAGGTCGGAGGCGGGGGGGCAGGAGTCGCACCCCTGCGACGTGTACAGCTCGACCAGGACCTTCTTCTTCGCCGTCCCGGGGGATGAGCCCCCGTCCGCGGCGAGGGCCGGTCCGGCGGCCAGCAGGGCCGCGATGGCGAGCGCGGCGATCCTTCGATGACTCATGGTTCTGGACCCCTGGGTCGATGGTAGGGGGAGACGGGCCCGACCCCGACGGGCCGGGGCGGGCTCTGCCCGGCTCCCCCTGGATGGTGAGTCGTCGGGCCGGGCGCCCGCTTACACCGGCCGGCCCGATCCGTCGGGACGGACCGCGCGACGGCCGGCCTAGTGGCCGGAGTACCAGTCGTAGCCGTTCTCGGCCCAGTAGTCGGCCGGTCGGCTGTCGGCGAAGCGGATCGTGCCGATCCGTTTGATGTTCTTGATCCCGTACTTGACGGGGATGACGAGCCGGAGCGGGGCCCCGTGGGCTGGGGACAGGGGCTGGCCGTCCATCTCGTAGCAGAGCAGGGTCTGCGGGTGGAGGGCGCCCGGCATGTCGAGCCCGACGTAGTAGCCGGCGTCGGGGGTGCTCATGCCGACGTAGTCGAGGAGGTCGGCCGGCGGCGACGCCGGGTCGTACGGCCGGCCGCCCCGGGAGGCCAGGCCCGTCGATGCCGCCAGGTCGGCCAGGCGGGCCCCGGCCCAGTGGACGACCGTGCTCCAGCCCTCGATGCACTTCAGCTCGGTCGTCTGCTCGTGGCGCGGGAGGGCCCGGATCGCGTCGAGGTCGAGGACCCGCGGGGCGGCCCCGGCCTCGCCCTCGACCCGGAGCCGCCACGCCCCGGCGTCGAGCGCCGGCTCCATGCCGATCGTGCCGTTGACGCGGGGCTCGCGGGCCGCGGACCGGGGGAAGTCGCGGGCCCGTCGCGACGGCGAGAAGGCCGCCCGGCCGATCCGCTCGTTCAGGTTGTGGACCCGGCGGAGCGGCCAGATCAGGCCGTCGTCGAGGCTCCGGGTGACGAGCCAGCGCCAGGTGCCGAACCCGGCCAGGATCGTCGCGCCACTGATCGCGAAGCCGCGCCTCGTGGTCGACCGGAGCCGGGCCTCGAGGTCATCCCCGGGGCGCGACGGCCCCGCCGCCAAGACGGTCGGGCCGGGCTCAGCCGCCGGCGGGCTCGTCGAGCCCGGTGGTGGCGGCGAGGGCGGGGACGGGGACTGCGGCGGGGACGGGGGCGGGGGCCCCTCGGCGTGATCGGATTCGGGCGTCTTCATAGGTCGGCTCCTCGTCTTGGGCCACCTCGTCGCCGGTGACCATCGCCCGGAAGTTGTTCCAGCCGGCCCGGATGACCTGGGCGATGTGGATCAGGAAGAAGGCGACATAGCCGAGCGTCAGCGCGAAGTGCTCCCACCGCGCCAGCTCGTAGCCGCCCAGCAGGGACGCGAGCCACCCGGCCTGCACCGGCTTGAGGATGGCCAGGCCCGTCACGAGCGACCCGGCCCCCATCGCGATCACCCCGGTGTAGGCGAGCCGCTGCGCCCCGTTGAACTTGCGGCGGGGCAGGGGGGCCTTGCGGATGCCCAGGTCGTGGAGGACGACGTGCCAGGCCTCGCGGGGCGTGTCCCGGTCGGGCACCAGGTGGCGCCACTCGCCGCTCCACGCCGTGTAGCCGACGTAGAGCAGGCCGTTGATGGCGAACAGCCACATGAAGGCGAAATGCCACGCCATCCCCTCGGCCAGGCGGTGCCCGACGTGCAGGGCGTCGTAGAACCAGCCGGGGAAGAAGTCGACGATCGTCCGGCCGCCCAGGCGGGCGCGATAGACGCTGTTGGCCCAGTAGATCATCAGGCCGCTGTAGATCATCACGGCCAGGACCGGGCCGTTGACCCAGTGGAAGACCCGCGTCGGCAGCGCGTGCTTCCGTTCCAGTCGTGCCATGGACGCTCCCCTTCCTGTATCCCGACGGGGGCCGTCGCCGACGGGCGTCGGTCCCCGTCGGGCTCCGGTCACTTCGGGGCACCGTCCATCTTGCCTGTCCCCATCTTCCCCTTGTCCGACTCCATGGCGCCGCCCATCTTCCCCTTGTCGGAGTCCATCGCCCCGCCCATCTTGCCCTGGTCCGAACCCATCGGGCCGCCCATCTTGCCCTGGTCCGTGCCGCCGGACATCTTGCCCTGGGTGTTCGCGTCGGGCTCGCCGGAGCAGCCCGACAGGCCGAAGCCGAGGCCCAGGGCCATCACGCCCGCCACCGCACCGCGACGAAGCTGCGTCATCCGAGTCTCCCGAGAATGCGCCCGGGTCGGGGTAAGAACGCCGCGTGCCGACCCGGGCCCATGGTCACGCGGCGATGGATCGGTCCCGTCCCGTCGGCGACGCCGTCGCGGCGGCTACGCGGAGGAGGCCCGCGAGGCGCGGAGGGGACGGGGAGTGCCCTGCGGCTCGAGGGCGTTGAGCAGGGCCCACGACTCGGCCCGGAACCGGGCGGGGTCGCCGTGGAGCCGCGCCAGGAGCATCGCCCCTTCGAGGCCCGAGATCAGGGCGCGGGCGAGCTCCTCGGGCGGCCGGTCGGTCCGGAACCGCCGCGACTCGCGGCCGGCGACGAGGACTCCGGACAGCCACGCCTCCTGGTCGGCGAAGGCGGCGACGAGGCCCTCCCGCACGTCGTCGGCGAGCCCGGCGAAGCCCGCCGCGAGCATCCCGCAGAGGCACATCCGGTTGCCGTCCGCGAGCGTCTCCGCGTACATCTCCGCGTACCGCTCGAGCCTCCGGCGGGGGTCGGGCGCGGAGCGGTCGACCTCCGCGAGCCGGGCGCGGCAGGCGGCGCGGAACCGCTCGACGAGCCGGAGGCCGAGGTCCCCCTTGGTCGGGAAGTGGTGGTGGATGCTGGCCTTGCGGATGCCGATGGCCGACGCGATGTCCGCGTAGCTGAAGGCGTCGTAGCCGCGGGTCTGGACCAGGGCCTGGGCGGCGTCGAGGATCCGCTCTCGGGTGTCGATCATCTCGGCCATGAAAGAATCCTACCTACTAGTAGGCAGAAGGCAAGGCCCCCCCGGCGGGACCCGCGCGGATTGCGCCGGCCCCGCGCCCGGGCCGGTCAGGGCTCGAGGCCGCGGTGGCCGCGGCCGGCGGGGCTGGGCGGGAGGGCCGGGTCACCCGGGCGGGCGTCCTGCCGGGCTTCCAGGGCGTCGAGCCGGCCGCGGAGGGCGGCGACCTCGGCCCGGGCCCGCAGCCAGTCGAGGGCGAGCAGGAGGACGCCGACGGTGGCCGCGGCGATGCCGAGGGCCAGCGCGATCGAGCGGGCCGGCCTCGCGGCGACGGCGCGGGCCGTCCTGCGGAGGGGGCCGGCGGCGGCGGGCCGGGGCAGGACCGCGCGGCCTTCGAGGTACGCCCGGAGGTCGTCGGCCATCGCCTGGGCCGTCCGATACCGGTCGGGCGGGGCCTTGGCCAGCGCCTCCAGGCAGATCGCCTCGAGCGCCGGGGGGATCGCGTCGTTGATCCGGCGGGGGGGCAGCGGGTCGTCCTCCTCGATCTGGGCCAGGAGCATCCGGCCCCGCCCGCGGAATGGGAGCTCGCCGGTCAGCAGCTCGTACAGGACGATCCCGGCGGAGAAGACGTCGCTCCTCGGGTCGGCCTGGCGCGTCGCCTCGTCGCGGGCCTGCTCGCCGCGGGCCTGCTCGGGCGACATATAGGCGGGGGTGCCGACCAGCGTCCGCTCGCCGACGAAGATGTTGGAGGCCTCGTCCCCCTCGCGGCGGGCCAGGCCGAAGTCGGCGACGTGGGGGCGGCCCCGCGGGTCGAGGAGGATGTTCGACGGCTTCAGGTCGCGGTGGATCACCCGCTTCTCGTGCTCGTGCGCGTAGTGCAAGGCGTCGAGCACCGTCGCCATCAGCGCGGCGGTGGTGGCGAAGGGGGGCGGCCCGTCGGCCGCCAGCGCCTCGGCGAGGGTCCGGCCCTCGACGAACTCGCTGACCATGTAGGCGGTGCCGTCGTGCTCGTCGGCCTCGTACATCTGGACGATGTTCGGGTGCCGCAGGCCCGAGGCGTTGCGGGCCTCGCGGAGGAAGGCCTGGACGTCGGAGGGGGACGCGTGCTTGCCGCGGCGGGGGAGCTTGACGGCGACCCGCTGCCTCATGAACGTGTCCCAGGCGAGGTAGACCCGGCCGAACGAGCCGCGGCCGACCCGCTCGCGGAGCTCGAACCGCTTGAACATCGACGGCAGGGGCGGCTCGGGCGCGTCGGCCCCCTGCATCGCGTCGCGGATCGGGCCGAGCGGGCCGGACGACCGCCGGCCGCTCGACTGCCGGTCGCGCAGCGCGGCGAGGTCGTCGGCCAGCCCGGGGAACCGCCGCCGGTACTCGTCCAGGCCGAGCGACGGCTCGGTCCGGCGGCGGACCGTCCACTCGGTCAGGAGCAGCTCGACCATCGCGACGCGGTCGCCGGCCAGCGCCGGGAACCGGGGGAAATAGTCCTCGAGCCGGGTCGCCTCGCCGGCCTTGAGCCGGAATTCCAGGTCGGCGTGGATCAGCTCGACCGCCGCGTAGGCCGAGGCCGGGCCGGAGTCGAGGGCGGCGTCGGCGAGGGAGTCCTCGATCGACGGCCGGTCGCCGCGGAGCCAGGCCTGCTCGAAGCCGGCGACGACCCGCCGGAGCGAGGCCCGCGACTCGGCCGGGGCCGCCCCTCCCGCGACCACCGCTGGGTTCGCCGCCATCGTCGGAGACTCCTCGTCACGGCCGGGGGCCCCGCGACCGTCGGGGGGCCCGCTCCTCGGATCATCCCGCTCGGTCCCGTCCGCCCCCCGCTCGGCATCGATCGCGGGTGCGGGACGCCGCGACGGTCAGCCGGCCCGGCTCCCCTCGGGCTCGATCCGTTCGAGCCGGCCGCGGATCTCGTTGCGGAGCCTGCGGACGGTCCGCTCGGAGCAGCCGCACCGCTCGCCGATCTCGACGGCGGTGTCCCCCTGGAGGATCCCCTCGGCGATCGGGCGGTCCCCCGGCGGGATGTCGCGGAAGATCCAGCTCACCAGCTCGGTCAGCGCCGCGGCCTCGCAGGGCGTCGGGGCCCGGTCGATCGCGTCGAACCAGTCGTCTTCGAACCGGGCCCGCTCCCAGAACCCCTGCCGCTTCTTGGAGCACTTCCGCACGGTGATCACCGCCAGGAGGCCCCAGAGCCGCTCCCAGCCGTCGAGGTCGAACGGCTTCTTCAGGTCCCGGGCGAAGAAGCTCCGGTAGACCGACTGGACGACGCCCTCGGGATCGGCCCGGTGGCGGACCCCCGGGTCGAACTGCCGGCTGGCCAGCGCCGTGAGGCGGCGGAGGAACCGGTTGAAGACCTCCGCCTGGGCGTCGCTGTTGCCCTTGCGGAGCTCCTCCATCACCATCGAGAAGTCATCCGATGCGCTCATGGTCGCCTCCCGTCGCCGGTCGCCGCATCCGATCGACATCGGCACACGAGATCCGGCACGGATCATCACACCGGTTTGCCGGGTCGGTTTCAATCGCCTTCCCCAAAAAGGACGAGGCCCGCCGGCGGGGGGCCCGCGCCCGGAGGCGTCCGCCCTCCGGAATTTCTTTTCGAAAGCTTGTCCGGTTTTCGCGGCCTGGTGCCCATTCCCTAAGTAGAGGCACGCGAGACCGACCGTCGCGGCCTGTCTTCCCCCCCTCGGGACTCGCGGCGACGGTCGAACGCGGGGGCACCGGGCCCACCTCGCCCCCCCGGGGTGGGCCCGGTCGCTCGGACCTCACACGGACCAGGAGTCGATGACGGGCCGACGGCCCACGACCGAGACGCCGCGACGCCGCGGCCGGCAGCCCGGGCGGCGCGTCGGGGACGGGCGATGGCGAGGCGGAGGTACCCCCCCACTCCGCCGCCGCCCCTTTCCGACGCGTCGCCCGGCCCCGGAGACCCGCACGGCACACGGACCGAGGCCGACACCGATCGAACCCATCCCCCCGGTGACCGAGACCACCGCGAGCGGGCAGGGACCGAGAAGCCGGCAGTTAAGGTGTAACGCCGGGTAAGGACTGCGATAATTCCGGCTTCCGGCCCCCGCCCTCTCGCGGCCCTTCTCCCGCCCGCCCCTCACCGGACCGCCGACTGGCGGATCTGCGTCGAGAGGTGATAGGGGAGGCCATCGACCTCGTATTCGAGGTCGGCGAAGAGGGCGACGCTGCCCTTCTCGGGCCTCCCGACCGTGCCGACCATCGACGCGGCCGGCGCGATCGGGGTCGACGTCCAGGACGCCTTGCGGAAGTCGAGCGAGCCCGACCAGGCCATCCAGAGCCGCGCCGACTTCGGCGCCGGGTCCGACGTCACCGCGAGCCGGAGGGTCCCGGGGCCCGCGTCGTCGTGCTTCCACGAGAGCGACGGGAACGGACGGCCGCCGGCGGCGTGGCGGAACAGGGCGCCGACGCCCGCCGTCGCGTAGTCGCGATGCTGGTCGAGCCCGTGGCCGGCGTTCGGCAGGTAGACGACCCACTTGGGCCCGGCCAGGTCGTCCCAGTACAGGTTCATCGAGTCGAGCGTCCAGTACGGGTCGTTCGTCCCGTTGATCTGGAGCTTGGGCAGCGCCAGCCGGTCGCGGTAGGCCAGGGGGTCGACCATCTTCCAGAGCCGGTGGCGGTCGGGGGCGTCGAGGTCCTCCATCAGCCCGCGCGCCGTGTAGTCGTCGATCTGCTCGCTGTACTTGCCGAACGAGGCGACCTGGTGGCGGTTCTGGGCCTGGAAGTTCAGGGTCGGGATGACCATCGGGGCGATCGCCGCGACCCTCGGGTCGGCGGCGGCGGTCAGCCAGGTCGTCCAGCCCCGCTTCGACGCCCCCGCGACGACGAACCGATCGACGGGCCGGCCCCGCCCCTGCCCGAACGCCTGGAGCGCGTCCATCGCGCGGGCCGCGGCCTTGACCATCGGGAAGAGCAGGGGCCATTCCTCGTCCTTGGTCTCGAGGTAGCGGACGAAGGTCTCGGCGATCAGGGTGTCCTCGGACTTGCCGCCGAGCAGCGGCTGGTTGGGCACCTGCGGCAGGATCGCCACCCGGGCCCGGCACGCCTCGGCCAGCGCCCGGCCGGCCGCGACGTCGCCGGGCCGGGGCCCGTCCCCGGACTTGCCCCCGGTGATGTACAGGAGCATGGCGCGGGGGTAGGCCACGCCCTTCGGCTCGACGACCGTGACGGCGTGGGTCCAGACGGTCCCCTTCCACGACTGCGACGTCAGCCGGATCGTATGCACCGCGACGCCGTCGGACTCGGTCGAACCCTCCAGGGTCCAGGCGAAGGCGGGGTCGGCCTTCTTGACGTACTCGTCGAGCCCGCCCCGGGCCGGCAGGCCCGATGCCGCCACGACCAGCATCGCGACGAGGGGATGGCTGGCTCTCGGCCCTGATCTCGGCATCGCGGTGGCTCCCGGGCGGGGGACGCCGGACCGGCCGCCGGGCCCGCCTTTGGCGCCCGTCACCGCTCGACCGGCCGGGGGAAGCCCACGCGCCCGGCGCGGCCATCCCGGGCGCCGATCGGCGATCGGCCCCGATCGATTGGATCACGACCGCCCGCCGCCCGCCACCGGTCCGATCCCGACCTCGGCCGGATGCCTCGACCCTGGCCCCGCGCCGATCGCGATCCGGGCCCCTCGAAAATTCCCGTCCGGCCGGTCCCCCCTCGCGACGTCCTGACGGTGTCCGGGGACGGTGAAGGCTCGATCCCCGGCAGGATGGGGCCATCGTCGGCCGAGATCGCCAGCGATTCGGTCGTCGCGGATCCTAGTCTGGGACGACTGGATGAATTGGGAAAATTATTCCCAGCATGTTGACTGGGGGGATTGGGCTCTGTAGATTACCGCGACCTGTCGGGTACGTGACGGCGCAATCGAGAGCCCACGGCGGGACTCACCTCTCGGGACGATGGACGCGTCCCACGGCACGGACCACGACGGCGGGTCCGATCGGCTCGGTCGGCGGCAAGCCCACGACGGCTGCAAGATTCGCCGAGCCGGGGGCTACTGACTCCCGGGGCCGACCCGATCGGCCGGTGTCGGGCCCTTCGGGGGGCCCGGCGCCCCCCCTGCCCGCAGGATTGACCCAGCGTCGCCGGCAATGCCCGGCCCGGATCCATCACCAGGAGCCCCGCCCATGCGCACGCGTTCGTTCTCGCCCACGCCCGTGACCGCCCTGGAAGAGCGCGCGGTCCCCGCCGCCGTCATCGGTGGCGGGTTCTTCAACTTCGCCCTGCCTTACATCCAGACCTTCGGCGTCTCCCCGCGCGCCCTGAACTTCACCTCGTATACCTACAACCAGATCGAGTCGAATATCGGGGCCGTCGCCAACGCGATCGTCCGGAACCAGAACAACCCGAACGTCGTCACCTCCCTGGTCAACAACTTCACAGCGCGGGTCCCCTACGGCCAGTTGGTCACCGGGCAGACGACCCTCGCGTCGATCCTGCTGACCGACCTCCAGACCCTGAAGGCCGGCGGCGTCTTCAACCCGACCGCCGCAACCGCGCAGGTCAACTCCCTCTTCCAGACGATCCTCGGCCGCGCCCCGACGGCCGCCGAGGCCACGACGGCCTCCACCGCGATCCAGAACGGGGCCACCGTCAAGCAGGTCGCGACCAACCTGTTGACCTCGCCGGAATACCTGGCCACCAACACGTCCAACGCCAACCTCCCGGGCGGCACGGTCGCGGCCGGCCAGACCCAGTACATCACCTCGCTGTACCGGACCGTCCTGGGGCGGGCCCCGGAAGCCGGGATCGTCAACGACTGGCTGACCCGGCTCAACAACGGGACGATCACCACCGCCGGAGTCGCCACGACCTTCCTCAACTCGGCGGAGGCGGCCAACTCTCCCACCAGCATCCTCCAGATGACGCCGGGCGGCGTCTTCACCGGGGGGACCTACTCCTTCGGCGCCCTCAACCCCAACGGCACGATCCCGGGCCCGTACGCCAATACCACGGCCCAGGGCCAGGTGGCGAACGTCCTCCACGAAGACCTGCTCAACTTCCTGAACGTGAACGAGGGGACGAGGTTTAACGTCCTCAAGAGCCAGGTCACCTACAACACGGATTACTACCTGACCTTCAACGGCCGGGTGCGCTGACCCGACCGGGGGGACGCCCGGGGCGGTCGGGACGGCCCGGCCGCGCCCCGGCTCCCCCGCGCCGGCCCTCTATCGCCGAGGACCTCGCGACGGCATCATGGAGGAGGGCCGATCGGTCGTGTGCCGCACGACCCCGGCCCTCCGGCCCGTCCCGAAGCCCGGGGGCGATCGATCCATGCCCGACCCGATCCTCGACGCGCTCGGCCTCGACGCCAAGAACTCCGGCGTCCGCCACAACGGCCGCGACGTGTCGCCCCGGGGCGACCGTCGGCCGTCGATCGACCCGGCCACCGGCCGCGAGATCGCCCGGGTCGCCTTCGGCACGGCCGCCGATTACGACGAGGTCGCCGAGGCCGCCTCCCGCGCCTTCCGGGAGTGGCGGTCCTGGCCCGCCCCGAGGCGAGGCGAGGTCGTCCGACAGGTCGGCATGGAGCTGCGCGCCCACAAGGAATCCCTGGGACGGCTCGTCACCCGCGAGGTCGGCAAGATCCGATCCGAGGCCGAGGGCGAGGTCCAGGAGATGATCGACATGTGCGACTTCGCCGCGGGGCTGGCGCGCCAGCTCCATGGCCTGACGATCGCCAGCGAGCGGCCCCGGCACCGGATGTCCGAGCAGTGGCACCCGCTCGGGCCGGTCGGGATCATCACCGCCTTCAACTTCCCCGTCGCCGTCTGGGCATGGAACGCCGCGCTGGCGGCCGTCTGCGGCGACACGATGGTCTGGAAGCCGTCGCCGGAGGCCCCCCTGTCGGCCCTCGCCGTCCAGCGGATCGTCGACCGGGTGGCGGCGGCCCACGGCTGCCCCGGCGTCTTCGGCCTCTGCCTCGGGGACGCGGCCGACGTCGGCGAGGCGATGATCGCCGACCCGAGGCTCCCGCTGATCTCGGCCACCGGGAGCTGCCGGATGGGCCGACGGGTCGCGTCGGTGGTCGGGGCGAGGCTCGGCCGGTCGCTCCTGGAGCTGGGCGGGAACAACGCGGCGATCGTCGCCGGGTCGGCCGACCTCGACCTGACCCTCCGCGCCGTCGTCTTCGCGGCGGTCGGGACCGCCGGCCAGCGGTGCACGACCCTCCGCCGCCTGATCCTCCACGAGTCGATCGCCGACCGGTTCCTCGACCGCCTCGTCGCCGCCTACCGGAGCGTCCGGGTCGGGGACCCGTCGGCCGAGGGGACCCTGATGGGCCCGCTCATCGGCGAGCACGCCGTCGAGGCGATGATGGCCGCCCTCCGGCTCGCCGCCGAGCAGGGGGGGGAGGTCCTGACCGGCGGCCGTCGGGTCGACGGCCCCGGGTCCTTCGTCGAGCCGACAATCGTCCGGGCCCGGCCGGGGATGCCGATCGTTGCCGAGGAGACCTTCGCCCCGATCCTCTACGCCATGACCTACCGCGACCTCGACGAGGCGATCGCCATCCAGAACGGCGTCGACCAGGGCCTCTCCTCGGCGATCTTCACCGACCGGCTCGTCGAGGCCGAGCGGTTCCTCGCGGCCGAGGGGTCGGACTGCGGGATCGCGAATGTGAACCTGGGCACCTCCGGCGCCGAGATCGGCGGCGCCTTCGGCGGCGAGAAGGCCACCGGCGGCGGCCGCGAGGCCGGCTCCGACGCCTGGAAGGCCTACATGAGGCGGCAGACCTGCACCGTCAACGGCGGCACCGACCTCCCGCTGGCCCAGGGGGTCGCGTTCGACCTCTGATGGGCTTCCCGGGGTCGAGTTGGCGAGCCCAACGAATCGAGGTCAAAGCGCTCAGCACAGCACAGATTCAAGGACGCCCCCTGCAAACCATGCGCTCGGTCATGTCGAGCCCACCCCCGGGTCGATCCCTGACCGTCAGCCCCGGCCGCCCTCGCAGATCGTCCGGCAGCGAGTGCACTGGAGCTTCGCCCGGATCTCGACCAGGGGCCCCCCGCAGGCCGGGCAGGCGGGCCGCCCGGAAGGCCCGAACTCTGGTCCTGCCGCGGTCGAGGGGACTGTGGCGGATCCCGTCCTGGTGGACTGGGGCTTGCGCTCGGTCATGGATCGGCTCCGGGTAGCGACGATCATGGTGAGGAAAGCGACCTTACAAACGAAAGCCTAACGATGTAATACATTAAAAACGTTGCGCACAATTGTTCTGCAATAATGTTATCATGACTGCGGTATCCATTGAAATGGATAACTGTGGCATAAGATAACAGCGAGGCTTACTTTCTAGCTGTAATTCTTTTCACTTTCCAATCGCCCCTAATCGCCGACGTACGAATGGACATTATTGTGGATTGCAATCAGTTGCAAGCGTCATTCAGGCTCTGATATTGGAGGAGAATTTGGAGGTTGATAGCCAACGGCATACAGGTCGAAAGAGCGTTTGAATTCCGTGACTCGCTCGCCATTTTCTTTGACGCCAAAACAATAGTGATGAGTCAATCGTACTCCCGGTTTAGCCAAGGGAAACTCATCGGGATAGATATTTGACGTTCTTTCCCAAAAGAACTCGAAATCAGGCCGATTTCCAATCATCCCTAGGCTCTGTAATTCTGACTCAACCGCTTGGACGGTTTCATCGACCTCCTGCCAAGATGCTGACAATTCCGAATAAGTTTCTGGAACTCTAGACCGGTGAGCTAATTCGTTGCGGCGGTCTTTTATATTCTGTAGGTTTAGGGAATAGACAATTCGAGACTGGTCGTTGAGTAGACGAAGCCGAGCATCCAGCGTACTCCCGTAACCCTTGGTAGAGAGTTTATTTTCTTCGATATAACAGCTCAACGCTTCATCGAAAAATGAGACAACCCTAATAAAAGAGATTGTCGGCAGAAGTGCATCCAACAAAACCTTGGAAACTGACGGAGCCAGAAAAGTGTCGAGTTGATGGCAATTCTTTGCCAACAAAATTTCTTGCAATAGCCAACGCCAAGCGTATGCAACATCAAAATCGTTTTGATATTTCATTTATTTCTTTCCGTCTGCGATGGACAGGTTCAATCCAATAAATTTTGTCGGATAGCAGTTTACGCATGCACCCGCTTCAGAGGAAAGGACCTGCGGCAGAGCGAAGATGATTCGAACGATGGTTTGAACTCGCACTTGGGTCGTGAAGTATATTCCCCGGAAGTGGTGCAAGTTCGACACTGTGTACAAGAGATATCACATGGCTAAAATCCTCCGGAACACGGTAGTGGCCCTATCGCAGTGAGGCGTTATCGTGGTGGATGAAGTACCAGAGCGAGCCGGTGTGGTTCCAATGGCACCTCGAGAACGAGAGCGCCTTGCGGACGAACCGGGCGCATCGTTGCCGCACCGTACACCAGAACCGCTCGACGTGGCACGTCATCCCATCCCCCTTGCCGCACGCGATGTGCTGCGACTCGGGGACGACCGCGCGATAGGCCGCCCAGGAGTCGCTGAAGACAATCGCCTCCGCCTGGTACTCATCGGGCAACGCATCCCAGAGGCAGCGGGCGGTGAACTCCGATCGATCGCCCGCGACCATCGCCACGACTTGACGGGCCTCGGCGTCCAGGGCGACCCAAATCCACCAGACCTCGCGTTGATTGCCCACGAGACTCCACATCTCATCAGCTTCGAGGATCAACCGGCCCGACTTTTTTTGAGCGGCCCCGGCTCCCACGGTGTCCGGTCGCGGTACAGGTCGTTGACGAACCGCTGGAGCCAACTCCGGGACACCCCGGCGACCCGGGCGATGGCGCGGAGGCTGAGCCGTTCCAGGAGCAGGCGGCGGATCAACTGCCTCCGCTCGTCGGAGACGGGACCCTTCTTGGGCGCGGCGACGAAGCGCCGGCCGCAGGCGCGGCAGAGGAGCTGGGGTGAGCCCGAGCGGAGCGTGCCGTTGCGAACGACATGGGTCGCATGGCAGCGCGGGCATGGAGGGATCGGGTCGTGGGCGGGCGTCGTGGTGTCCATCAGACGAGGGTACGAAAATCCCCGCGATTAGGCCACTACCCCTTCTTGAACCCCTCTGCATACTCCCGCCCCGTCTGGTACACCTTGTCCAGGATGTCCACCGTCACCCGCAACCCCGTGCTCGTGCTCGCCTTCTCCATCAACTCCTTCACCAACTCCACGCTCTCGAAGATCACGCCCTGGCACGCTCGGCTCACGTGCGGGAACAGGCAGGGCCGGCGCATCTAACCTTTCGCAAATCCTTGGAGGGCTTGCAGCATATAGCCCTCATCTAACGCTGCATTGAGCCGCTTCCAGTTCAAGCTCCCGTTGCCGGGATCTTGCCTCAAGAGTGA